>Ga0209253_10006068_pt1 | contig 10468 bp, 11 predicted proteins | sample FrelakmetBRP12BR_FD_187145 | JGI IMG/M metagenome (GOLD analysis project Ga0209253, IMG submission 187145) | Freshwater lake sediment microbial communities from the University of Notre Dame, USA, for methane emissions studies - BRP12 BR (SPAdes)... | ecosystem: Environmental > Aquatic >... | reverse complement strand
TCCCGTATTTGCCCGGAATGCCACACCGGGGTATTCCACCTGGAATACCTTACCTATTTTACCTGGCTGAATGATGAGCTCATCACGGTTCCAAATTTTCCATCGTGGGTTTGTGATGTATGTGGAAAGCGTGAATATGATACCAGGGCAGTCAGCTGGCTAAATATGCTGTTAAGCCCAACAACAGGACAAAAGCACAGGGTCCGTAGACGTAAACAGCCGGGAAACCTCGACCGCCCACAACCTCACAATTAGAGATAAAAGATGGAGAAATGAATTGGTTTCACCAAGTACCAATCGCCTTGTGCCAGCCGAGTTACTAACCAGCAGCCATACCATTTTTGGACAGATTAAGGTCATCCAAAGCGGCTTGTTGGGCATGCTAACGGATGTAACTACTTCACATTTAGAGATCAACGATGCCAGCATTGCCCCGATCCATAAACCCTCCAGCGTAATGAATTACACCCCACAGCTTTATCTGGTTCGCTCGGAAGTAGTCGCTGTATGCCTGGGCAAACGTGATTACATGGGTTTGCAAGGGGTCATGAAAGCTGGTTACCAGCGGCTATTTCCCTATGCGGTGCAAATATCCACCCGAATGTGTGACATTACCGGGACCATTGAATGGTCTGGGCGTTTCGAATTCTCTGCACTGATTGCCGAGGGCACCAGTAATTTTTTCATCGTCAATGATGCGACATTGACTGCCCCTCTATACCCGGAATTGAAAATTGAATCCCCGGTTACGATTATTAATCGTTGTTTCCTGGAATCATTAATCCTAAGCAAGAAGACACCCACAATCCCCGTCTAATCCTACCGCGTCAAACGAAATACATCACCGGGCTTTTGTACCACTAAATCCCTTCATCTTTTAGGAAGGGATTTCAAATTTTGATAATCAGGTGTCGAGCTAAAAGTAATGCAGCAAGGCTTTTCCCATCCTGCAGCTCACCGTTGAGAGCCAGCTCATATGCTTGCTCAACTGGTACTGGCACCAGGGCGATGAATTCGTCCTCATCTCCAGGCAGAGGGTCGAGGTGCAGGTCGGTGGCTAAATAAAGGTGCATATACTCGGTGGAATAGCCAGGTGCTAGGAAGAATTCCCCGATCTTGACCAGTTTCCCGGCAGCGAAGCCCGTTTCTTCACGTATCTCTCTCAGCGCACAATGTTCAGGTAGTTCATCCGGGTTAAGGGTACCGGCGGGCAGCTCAAGCAGCTCCTTGCCTACGGCGTGACGGTATTGGCGGATGAATAAGATACGCCCATCCGAATCCAGAGGCAGAATAGTGACTGCGCCAACGTGCTCTATGATATCCAGGCTGACAGTGTTTTGGTTTTGGAAGCGTACTTCATCCCGACGAACATTGAAGGCGCGTCCGTGATAGATAGCTGTTTGATTTAAGACTTCGACAGGCATTGGCCTCCTTAAAATTTACGAAGGTTTAAACTGCCATAAAGTTTAAACCTTCGTAAGGATCAGGCATAATATTACGGTATGATCAGGACCTCTCCAGGGGGCAATTCAGAGGTGCTCAGATTGTTTTGGAGGGCGATCATATCTGGTGATAGATCACCAAAGAAACATGCGATGATGTTGAGCGTATCTCCGGTTTGGATTTTATAAGTGGTTGGATGCTCATGCAAGGTGCGGGTTCCATCAAATGGGTTGCCCGTCTGCGGGATCTGCAAAACTTGCCCGGGTAATACATAAGAATCAGGGGCCAGACCATTCAGGTTAAGCAGCTCCGTCTGATTCACGTCAAAACGGCGGGCGATGCAAAATGGAAATTCGCCTTCTGCTAGTGTATAAGATGCTGGTGGTCCGCCTGGAGTTGCCTGGAGATACATGACTGCGGTAGCTGTTGGAGCAGGAGACCCGGGAACGATGGTTGGTGCAGGGTAGGTAGATGGTTGGGTTGGGTTTTGTCCAGGCACTGGAGAGGGGCTCGTCCCTGTGGGAAAGGTTTGCTCAGTTTGAGTGGCAGATGTATTGGGTTGGCTTCCGCCTGACGTTGGCTGGGTTTCACCTGGAACGGGAAATCCCTCACTGGTGGCATTGGCAGATTCCGGTCCTTTTGAGGCGGGAAGCTTGCACGCTGATAACCCGAATACGAGGATTCCTATTAACAGGATTATGATAAAAGTACGGGAAGAGCGTTTGTATTCCATAATAAATCTTCTCTCCTTCATTCAGTCACCCAAGCTGTGTGGCAAAATCTATATTAGTTCGGCATGCAGGTGCTGACTAGATGATACTAGCATAATCCGATAGCTGCGTCAAGCAAATTATCTGTGTGGTTTTTTAGACGGCATTACCTCAAAGCAAAAGTCACAGATATCCGCCCCCTCCATGATGGTCTGTGTGCGGGTGAGCTTGATATGTGGATTGAAACCCTCTATCAGGGCAAAATCTCGGTCACACGAAAGTATCTTTCCCAGCTCAGGAATACCCAGATGGTAATACATCTCGACATACCGGCAGCGGAAAACATTGTATGAGTATTTCTTGCGAGTTAGCTCCAGCAGCTCAATTTGGATGGAATTGTCTTTTTTCAAGGTTTCCTGAATGGCTGCAAAATGCTTCAAATCGTTCTTTTCCACGCTATTAGCAAGCTGAACACCCTGCTGGCGAGAAATCTCCTGGATAACATTCCGTACGATTTCAAGGACTTTCTCGCGATCGAACTCAGCACCCAGGGCGTTGATCAAAGGAACAAGTAAACGCGCTTCGATCTCTCTGCGGTTAAGCAATCCCACAGCATTCAAGTAATCAGGGGGAGGGAATGGATGGTTTTCCATAGTTAATTCCTCGTTGCACGTTTTGTACCTGAATATCCTTGGTCATTTTCAAGGTCTTGTTTTGTAAAATCCCCTCAGGATGCCTAATCATCCTCAAAAGGTTGCCCGGCTGCGAATCCTACTCCTTGAATAAAGCCGCGTGCCTGTTCAGTAAGCGGGTAAGCGGCTTTCAGGTCGCTCCAAAATGAACCTGAATGGTTCGGATGCCGGCGGTGCATTAATTCATGGGCAATCACATAGTCAGTCACCCACACCGGCCAATTTTTGATTTTTTCGCTGATGCGAATTTGACCGTCCGTTGTACCTCCCCTTGTACAGCTTCCCAGGCGAGACTGCATATTACCCACCCAGCGGATTGCACTCCATTGGATGCTGGCACTAAAATACTTTTGGTTAATCAACTCAGTGCGCTGCTGCAGGTCAGCATCTGTACGGTGGGAACGTGTTATAGCAGTTTTCTCCAGCTGGGAGGCAACTTGCTGTATCAGACTGCTTACTTTATAGCGGGGTAACTTGTGTGGAATCCGAACCAATAGCGAGCCATCAGCCTGGCGCTCCCAGCGAGAGGTTTTTTTTAGCCGTTTATCCCTCTTGAGCTCAACCCGGATAAGGTTTCCACGGGCATCCCGAATTGTGTAAGGTTTGTCTGGTATCAACATGCTATTTTACTGAGAATCCTGGCAGCTCAATAAGCTGTTCGCCGACCTTCACCAGGTGATAGGGCATCCAGGCCACGCCGAAGAAATCGAGCAAGATGTCACTCTTTTGAGCAGAGATTGGAACCTCGGTGATTTGGTTGGCTACCTCACCCCATTTATCATTCACTGCCTGCAAGGCTGCTGCTTTCTCAGTTTCGATCACTGTAATCTGATCCTGGATATCCTTGATTGTGTCAATCGATTCTTCCACGTCACTCTTGGCTTGCGAGGTCAAGCGGCGCTTGGTGAGCGAGCTGGAAATGGAGCGTTTGCGGCTAAAGCCAAGAAGTCCCGCAAAGGTTTCAGCTACGTTGCCTGCTTCCTCCAGCTTGCGACTGCTTAGCTCTGATTTGTCTTGCTCCAGTTCACGCTGTTCACGCTCCAGCCTGTCGTTTAATGTCCTTAATTTGGAGTCGAAAGTGGCTGAGGTTTTCTTCAGTTCAGCCTCACATGCCTGACGTGCAGCATTGGAACATTGGGTACGAAACTCACCCTCGGTTGTCTCAGGCTCTGCGTATAATTTGAGTTCCTCGTTGGCGCGTACCATCAACTCGCTGTTGCGGTATGACCAATCGAGGAAATCCTTCTTCAAGGAATTCATCAGCTTAACGTCATTCAAAGGAGCTTCAGGTGATTTAAAACGCGCTTGAGGATCGGGTGCCTGGTCGAGTTTTGATGGATCGATCCGCTCTGCAGGGTAATTCTCCCAACGAACGATGCCGCGCCGGTCAGGATTTTCGACTACCGTAGTTTTAAACACATCGATATCCAGCTTGTATTTAAGGCTGACGAGTCTTGCGCTCGCTTGGGCAAGGATAACCCCTCGATAGATCAACCCCTGGCTGAGCGCTTCGGTCGGATATTCACGCCCAGCAGCCTTGAATGCCTGAGTAAAGGTGAGGTTATTAGGTAAAAAGAACTCATCGATCCCACTTGGAATGGTGGGACGAGTCAACGAAAATTCTGTCCCCAGGTTACCAACCGTAGATGGAACAGGTTGAGCTACCTGAAATGCATCCGCTTGCTCTGGAATAACAATTGGTTGAGAAGTTGTTGCTCCACTTGTTGATGTCGGCATAGTGGCTTCTGCCAGCTTGTTCAGCGCAGGGATTTGTGTTCGGGTCAGTGGTCCAGTCAGGTAGTTCATTGCCCAACGGGTCTGAAACAAAGAAGGTCCTTTGGCGTTCACGTTGTGCAGCAGGAAAATGCGCTTTCCCAAGGTGGAGATAAGGCGATCATACTCCGCTCGATTCAAGCTGCCTGACATGGCACTGTCCAACCCATCCAATAAACGCTGCTTGTCCTGGTCCGTTTGCAGCTTGCCGATCATCCAGGTGCCTGCATTGGATAGCGCCTTGTAATCCACATCCACAGGATTCTGGGTGACCAGTACCTGCCCCACTCCAAAGGCGCGCGCCTGCTTAAGCATTCTTAGCATGGGTTGTTTGGAGGGCGGATTGGCTACCGGAGGCAGGTATCCGAATATTTCATCAAAATAGACCAGGGCGCGCAACGTAGTTGTTCCGGTCTGCGAGCGCATCCAGGTTTCAACTGCCGAATAGAGCAGCGTGATGAAGAACATTCGTTCATTGTCACTGAGATGAGAAATGTAGAACACACTATGCCGGATTTTTCCATCGGGAGTATACAGCAAGGAAGATATGTCCAAAGGCTGCCCTTCAATCCACACCTGGAACGCCGGGGAGGCCAGGATATTGTTAAGCAGCATAGCTAGCTCAAAGCGGTCTTTCTCCGTGAAGAAAGTGTTGATATCAAACACACCCAGCTTGGTGAACGGTGGTGACTGGGTTTGCAAAATCAGCTCACCCAGGTCAAGGTCTTTGCCCTGCCGCCAGGCATTTTCAAAGATATTGGACAGCAGTATGTGCTCACGCGAGCGTACCGGGTCGATATACTGTAAGCCCACCAGGCCCAGTAAAGCTGTCACTGTTCCAGAGATTCTTTCACGTAGGGTTTCCTTGTTACTCTCCCAGGCAAGCGCAGGGGCTTTTAATGAAGCAAGTATGTTTATCGGTACACCGGCATCTGATCCGGGTGTGAAAACTGTGAACTGGGCTGAATTCTTGAGCTGCAGTATCCGCTGTGGGTTGATACCCCAATCTGTCAGACCTTGTTTCCAAAGCTGTGCGGCATCTGCAGCGGCTTGTTCCAACGTTTTTCCTGCCCGGCGTGCCTGGTCCGGGTTGACCCATGGCTGGAAGTCTTGTGGTAATAAGTCGGGGAAATGCAGCAAGGTGTTGGTGATATCTCCCTTGGGGTCGATCATCAGCGCTGGGACATTATTCAGCGCGGCTTCCTCCAATAGATCGATACATAACCCCGTCTTGCCCGAACCGGTCATACCGAGCACAACCGCGTGGGTGGTTAGGTCTGCCGGCTCATAAAGCAAGGATTGTTCAGTTGCCTTGGCTTGTTGGGTATCATAGATGCGGCCCAGGTAGAATTTTCCACTTGTTTCCATCAATTTTCACCTTTGCGATAGATCATAGATCTGTTGGAATTCTGCCATGTAACGTGTGGCAATATCCAGATTATGAATTATAAGTGTATTTTCGTCATTGTTATGCTCAGCATTATTACTGAAATTATACGAGCCGGTGATCACAATCTTCTGGTCAATAATGATGGCCTTGTGGTGCATCAGGCGCGGGTTGCCATCCAAGTTGACCTGAATGCCTTCATCTCGCAGGTTGTCAAACTCAGTCCCAGAATTGGAGTGGTACTGGTCTTTATCAAAAACACCTATTACGGTCAGGCCCGATTTCGCCCGTTCAGCCAGGGCATCGGACAATTCATCAGAGGTGAAGGAATATGCCAGGAAGTAAATACTCTCATTTGCCGAGTTCACCACCTCCAGGATATGTTCCAGTGTGCCATCCTGGGGTGAGAAATAGACTTCAATCAGGCTGCCGTCCATCGTAATAATTGGATTAGGAGTAACTGGTGATTTGGTTATTCCAAAATGATCATCCAGGAACATTTGCTCAAACTCGAGCCGGTAATCTTCAGCCAATTTGGATGACCGTAAACGGATCAGGTTGTTGTTATCCAGGTAAGCTCCACCGGTGGTAAAGTTCAGCGAGCCAGTCCAGACTTCAGAGCGATCGATGATAACAAATTTATCATGCATCAATCCTTCACTTCGGTCGCCCAACACCTCGATACCGGCTTCTTTAAGCTCTTGGATCTCCATCTCATCCATATTATCACTATCAGTTACCATTCGCACACCCAACCCGCGGCGATGAGCATTAATTAATGCATCCCGTAAGGACCATAAGTTGAAATCGTAGATTGCTATATCCACGCTTACGCGTGCCTGGTCAATGGCGTCTGCTAGGGTTTCATCAATCCCGCCCCGAAAGGAAGGTGCAGTTGGATTGGTCGGATCGGTGAAATATACTGTGTACCAATTTGAAACCGTGGTAGTGGAAGTAGTGGGAGTATATGTGTCTTGCGGGCTTGTTCCTGGGATGCAAGCGCAGGTAAGAAAGAAAATTACCAGAAGGGGGAGAGTGATTTTGACCAAGTGGGTGGAAGGTTGTAAGTTATATAGGTAACTCGACCTTTAATAAAATTATAGCTTAAATAATCAATTTCTTTTTCTTACGGAGGCTAAGGAAACCAGGTGATTCTAGACCCTGGATCACCTGGTTTCCCGCATAGCTTTGCCAGTGTCCGAAGTAGCTGGCGGTGTATAGAAATATTGATCAGTACACCCTTTTCTTACGCGATTTTCCATCCGCTTTTTTAAGGTTTTCTGCAACCCTATACTTTGTGATTTTACTGATCAAATCCAGCGGGAGCGGTTTGTCGTGCGGGAGTCTAATCGTACCCTTGGAGGTTGCATATTGGGATAATTCATCCTTGAACGCCTCAACTCCGCTCGGGGCCGGGAAAAATCCAATATGATTTTTAAAAGCGGCAAAATGGACAAGATTACCATGCAGGAAGAAGGTGGGCATTTGATAGCTGATCTTCTCTTGCGCTTCAGGCGCAGTGGCTTTAATGGTTGCACGGACTTCTTCCAGTTTCATTTGTAATTCTGTCGGAAAAGTCGCAATATATTCATCAATGGATGTATAGCTAACTAAATTACCTTTCATAATATCTCCTTCTTATTCGTGCATGTAAACCCTTGAACAAATCAAATTTGTCCTAAACTGTAGAAGCTGTTGAGGTGGAATTCACAGGTACAGTGGCAGTTGCTTGCAGGAAACCGATATACATCAGGATAACGCCTAAGAACTCGCTCAGGTAAAGGAAATCAGGCAATCCCATTTTAAGGAATGTGCCGCCGAGGGCAGGCAAGATTGCCCCCACAGCAATCAGGATATTACCGACCATACGGTTGAAAAGTACGCCTTTACGCCAGAAGATGTAAGCCGAATATATTGCGCCACCCACCAGTGTGAAAGTACCATAGATGTTTAATAGGATGGTCAACAGGACAATCACGCCAGAACGCGTGAGGATATCCTTGTATTGTGCTGATGCTGGTTGCGCCGTATTATAGGTTGCTGCTGCAGGTGTTACAGGCGCCAGAATGACCAGAATCAACGCAAGCAGACTGACAATAATAAGAATGTAGTTTAATATTGCAGCAATACCCTTTCGGCGTACCAGTAGATTGACTGTACCCTGCCCAAGCCAGGCTGCCGTCAACATTGCCCCGCACAGATACCATAGCTTTAAAGCTAACTCGTTATATGTGAAAATCATAATCACTTCGGTCAATGTGCCAATCCCATACAGCACCAGGCCGATACCCCAAAACAATAGGTGCTTACCATGCTTCACTTTATAGCGATTGAATACCGAAGCAGCAAAAATGAAGGTGATAAGCGTAGAAAAAATTGGCAGGTAGTGCATTTTGTCTGTCCGTGATCAGGGTAATATCATGAGTGGAATGAACTAATGATTTGCATGCTGAATTGCATCGTAGGTATCGAGCAATGTGATGATGATTAAATCTGAAAAGGTGTTCATCTTCCGAACCAAGTCTGCCCAAACTTGTGGAGAACACACTTCCATGTTTACGTAGGTAGCTAGTATTGAATCCAGTACCATTGTCCTGAAGAACTGGAATGCATGGGCTGCTTCGACATTTGTTAATCCAACTCTTTGGCCGCGCGAGGCATACTCATATCCAAGTGAGCGGGCTTCTGCTTCCAATCCTTCATCGCTGGAAGTTAAATGGCCGATCAATCCCTGGACTAACGAGCGTCCGCTTAACCGGTACTGTTGACGGGCTTCATCATCCATTTTAAGATACCAATTCTGTGCTTCCAAATTACTTTCGTTGATTTGTATCCTTGTATTACGAAGTACGTTGGCATATATGGACATCGGTTCAGAGGATACCTGATCATGCCGTGTGTGCATGCGGATTTCAAGATCTAAGCGGTGGAAGCGCCTGTGACCACCCTGGGTCCGCTGTGTGGGTAAATAACCCTGGTCTGCCCATACCCGGACAGTGCTGGGATGGACACCAAGGATTTCTGCAGCCTGGCTCAAAGTTAACCATTCGTCCATAAAGATGCCTCGAAAACACCGAATTAGGATAGGAATGACCAACTTTATCAGTTTCAGATTAATCCTACAATGTAGATTTCCTTAGAATTTGTTTAGAAGATTCGAACGAGATGAAAAATGGGTGATGCCCGATTGGTAAGGATCAGGGCATCACCCGGGCTTTTTACAACCAATCACGTCTCCAAAAAATGATACCAACGACCACGGTTAGAGCGATCGTCAGGAATAATATTCCCAAGTAGGTGAATGGATTGCTATCAAAGGGTAGTGTCACGTTCATACCATAGAAGCTGGTGATCAGGGTTGGTAGGCTGACGATGATGGTGATCGAAGCCAGGAATTTCATGACGGCATTCAAATTGTTGGAGATGATCGAAGCGAACGCATCCATCATGTTACTCAGGATGTTGCTGGAAATATTGGTCATTTCGATAGCCTGTTGAGTTTCAGTGAGCACGTCTTCTAACAGGTCCTCATCTTCTTCAAACTCGCGAAACATCTGGCTTTGCTGGAGGCGCTTCATCATCAGCTCGTGGGATTTTAGAGCGGTGGTGAACAGGGTCAGGCTCTTTTGATACTTAAGCAATTCGAGCACCTCCTTGTTACGTGTGGATTTCTGAAGCTGATCTTCCAGGGCATCTACAGCTTTGGTGATCTGGCGCAGATGAGTCAGGTAACGTGTCGCTGCCCGAAGCAGCAAGCGTAACACAAAACGATTACGCTTGACCGTGGAGAGATCCTTGAGCCGCGTCATCTCTTGCACGACTTCATTTTCTTGCCGGCAAATGGTAACGATATAACGGTCTGTAAGAATAATCCCTAAAGGAATGGTTATGTATGGAATATCAGCTGCCTCGCTTTCAAAAAATGAGACACGCAATAAGATTAGATGTTCGCCGTTTTCCCTCTCAGTACGAGCACGTTCGTCAATATCCAGGCTGTAAGTGATGTAATCCTGGGGTATGCCCAGCTCAAGCAGCCTTGAAATCTCGTCTGGGGTCGGTTTGGTGACATTTATCCAGCTTCCAACAATAGGATCGGGGATGATGTGCAGCTCGTTTTCAATATTCTTATAGATGGTGATCATATGAGACTCTCCTTAAAACAAATTTCCCGGAAGCCAGGCTACCGGGAAATTAAAGAGCGCAAAAAAGCTTCCCTGCTAAGCCTCCAGATACCTATCAGCAATGTTCAAATGTAAAAGGCCTGAACGTAAGTCAGGACCGTCAGATTCGCCGCCCTCATCTGGGGCAGTGGTAGATGCAGCAGTCATTCCAGAAACTTCACTCCGATTCATAATCAGTTCTAAAACTCATACCAGTGGATTGTGCGGCTGTTATTTTAGCACACTCACGGCATACGGACAAGGTAAAGCGAATAAAGCACTTTGTCAAGATAAATAGGGTCT
>Ga0209253_10006067_pt1 | contig 10468 bp, 12 predicted proteins | sample FrelakmetBRP12BR_FD_187145 | JGI IMG/M metagenome (GOLD analysis project Ga0209253, IMG submission 187145) | Freshwater lake sediment microbial communities from the University of Notre Dame, USA, for methane emissions studies - BRP12 BR (SPAdes)... | ecosystem: Environmental > Aquatic >... | reverse complement strand
AATAGAGGGAGATGCTGATTCTCAATACCATCTCGGGATATTGTATGCGCAAGGGCGGGTCATACTTCAAGATTACAGTGAGGCCATGCAATGGTTTCTGTTGGCGGCAGAACAGAAGAATGCTGCTGCTCAACTCAATCTTGGGCTCATGTATGCATCAGGCCAGGGTATCAAGCAGGATTACAAGCGGGCAATAGAATGGTTTCGATTGGCTGCCGACCAGGATAGCGAGCTTGCTCAACTTAACCTGGGTATCATGCACGCACAGGGTCAGGGCGTTCCCCAGGATTACAGGCGAGCTGTAGAGTGGTATAGATTGGCTGCAGCACAAGGCAATGCTGCAGCACAATACAAGCTTGCGGAGTGCTATTCCAACGGTCAGGGAGTCGCGCAAGATGACGGAGTAGCGCTTTCCTGGATAATCCTTGCTGTGGGCAATGCTACAGATGAGGCAAGTCGTATCAAGTATATTGAGCAGCGTGATCTGGTCGCTGAGCGAATATCAGCCCAAAAGATGGCCAAAATGCATCACCAAGCCAAAATCTTTGCTGAAGCAGCACGGGTAAAAGCAGAGCAGGCCGCCCAGTCCGAAGCCTCACTAGCGCAAACTGAACAAACCGTTCAGGCGGCAACGAGAACCAAACAATCTTCTGATGAGGATGCAACCAAGCTTACGGCAGACCAAGAAACGCAAGCAGCTGCACAGGCATACGCTACAACATTAGTGGCGGAGCAGGCTGCGCAGGCAGAGGTGAACTCAAAAGCAAATGCTCATACCAAGAAGGCAACATTGAAGCCCCGGAAGGAAGCGAAACCAACTCATAGCAAAGCCGGGAGCAAGCCCAAGACGAAGCAAACGGCTGAGGCTAAGGCTGCTAAACTAAAGGCTCAGCAGGAAGCCAAGGCGAAGAAACTGAAGGATCAATCGGAGGTTAAACTTGAGAAACTAAAGTTACAGCCAGAGGTGCTGTTGGATGAGGCACAAGATACCGGGCTGGAAGTGAAATCAATAGCAAAGAATAAATCACAACCAAAACAGACGCCTAAGCCTGAGCCAGAAATAAAACCAGAAGCTGAAGCAAAACCCGAGATTGAAGCAAAACCAGAGATTGAAGCAAAACCAGAGATGGAAACAAGAACCGAGATTGAAGCAAAACCAGAAACCAACTCAGAAACCATAAAGGATGTTCTATGAGCATTTACTCAATAGTTCCTGCGGACATCGGTATTGAAGAAATAGTCTATAACCATACGCTGAAGCAACTGGCTTCGCGGCAATTGCTTGAGTACGTTGAGAGGTGAATCATATGGTCAATCTTCGTGGATTATCCGTTAAGACGATCGCTGCGGTAGCTCTGGTCATCCTGGCTGGGGCGGGCGGTGCTTATTATTACTATATGTATTTGCCACAGATGGAAAAGGACTCTGCCGGGGCAGCAAAGCAAGCCATGAAATCCCCGGCAGTTGGAAAGCCCGCGAAGACGCCGAATGTCCAAATGCCACAGGCTGCATCGGCTGTACCTGCTGTAGTCGCTGCATCGGCACCGATGTCTGTTGTTGCGGCTACCACTCCAACGCAGCCTACCAACGCCAAGCCAAACAATGTGGCGGCTACAACTTTGGCCTCACCGCTCAAGCCGGCTATGCAACCGGCTCCTGAACTTGGAAAGCCCGAGCCTGCCAAGCGGAAATCAGCCGCAAAGAAGCGCAGGGATAAAATGCCGCCTGCGCAGCCCGTCAATTTGGCCAGTGAACCGGTTGTTGCTGTCGCGAGTCAGCAAATTGTTCCATCATCAGCGGTGATTCTTCCAGAGTCTGGCGTGGCTGCTGCCGAGCCTGTTGGGGTAATCACTCTGAAGTACAATGATCTACTGACTGCTGTGTTACGGGGAGATAAGGATGCAGTCAAACAGCTGCTGGACTTTGGCCGCTGGGTGGACAAGCCGGGTGCTAGCGGTCTGACCCCGTTGATGGCGGCTGTCATGAATCGTGACGCGCAGATGGTGCAATTACTGCTTGAGCACGGTGCTGAGCCTAGTGTACAGGCACTCAACCTCGCCCGGAAAAATAAAGATGTCGCTACGGTTTTGCTTCTGGAGAATCAGGACGCTCGTTAACTGGAAAAAGGCTGATGGATTGACGAAACTGTCGAACGCGACCCGATCAGCGATACAGACAAGACCGTTTGGTCAGACAAGGTAAAACCTTCGATAAGTTGACTGCTCTGGCAACGCCAGGTTATCAGCCTGTGGTGGGCGGTTGAAATCCGGGCGAACGGTGTTGATGATCTGCCTGACTTCTTCCAGGGTGAACGGCTTGATGTCGGTCTTTCTGAACTTGAGCTGTTTGATGTTGTGAAAAGGTGTGCGAAAATCAAACCGGTCGGCCGCTTCGCAGAGGATTTGCCGTAAAGGTCCAAAGATCTTGTTAATACGGCGAGCTGATAAAGGAGTTGTCTTGCCCCGCGCGTTGACTTTCGAGAGTTCGGCGCGGAAACCAAGAATATCTGCCTTGGTGATCTGGCTGACCAACTTATCCCCGAAACGGGGAATCAGGAGTTTGTCGATGTCGGCCCGTACTGTAATCCGATGCGACTTGCGCCATTACACCTCCTTTTCCATAAACCAGGTTTCGGTGAAGTTGCGGAACATCGGGATATCACCATTGACCGCCGGTGCAGCTACAACCTCGGCAACTTTTACCGCCACCGGATCAATCACAGGTGCGCCATTCAACTCATCGAATTTCATGACGTTCTTGCTTGATGGAAAGTACTGGCTGTAATCAAAAGTACAGGCAGCAATATCTGCTTCAATACGGTCGATCAGTTTCTGCACTTTTTTACGGTTTACTGCCGTATCGTCCAGCGCGGTCTGTTCCCTGCACCGTGTACCGCGATAGTAGAAGTCGATGATCAGGCAGTTTGTCTTCTTGCGAACTTGGATACTAGCCATAGCACACCTCCCCATTTGCCATGGGAATTGCGAGGGAGTTGCCTTTCGCTTTCATGTCACGCTCGACTGTTTCCCAAATGGAGACAATCTTGCGGCCCCCGAATGGGCGGATGTAATGCACCCCCTCGATCAGCACGCTGTCCTTGAGGCGCTCGCGAATCGTTCTCGGGTCGTAATGGATGCGTTCGGAAAGCCCATCAGTTGTCAGATAAGTTTGGCTCATTGCATAGCTCCTTTGATTGGTTAATGAATACGCCCTTGATAAAATTTCTCATGAACGTGCAACCAAATTATCAGACCAAAAATGCGTTTTTTCGGCGGTAGCAAAACGAGATTAACGAGTTGGATACGGCGGTATCACAGAACAGCAGTGATTTTTTAAACTGAACGGAAAGGGAATTAAGAAGTAATTGCAAATTGCTTCGGCTACGGGCGCCTTGCAGGCGGGAGCAAAACGAGATTAACGAGTTGGGTACGGCCATATCACAGAACAGCAGCGATTTTTTGGCTATCTGTTTTTCATGATTGATTATCCGATTTGCGATAGCCGCGACATTGTGTGGTATATCCGCGTTTCGTGATTTACCATAGCCGAACGTGTCGTTATACTGAATGCGGATTTTATGATTGATTTAACGAATTGAAGCTTATGCGCACAGTCGGCCATCGCAAAGAAACTCCCATCGCCTTTTCGGCCTCTGCCGTCCTGTTGGCCGAGGGCGCTCGCTTCAATGACGAAATACACCGTTTGCCGACCGGCAATCGAACCTTTATCCCCAAGGGCGTTTATCGCTTCAAGAGCTTTGAGGATGCCAACCGCCATGACTTTGATTGTGTGGCGGCAGGAATGGCTCAAACTGCGTTGGAACGCTCCTGATGGAAGAATTCAGCCGCCCGGCCACCCTGGAAGACCTCAAGACTCTGATTCGTGCCTTGAACGAGCAAAGTGCCGATTATCTTCTGATTGGCGGCTATGCCCTGTTCGCCCATGGCTATCACCGCGCTACCACCGACATTGACGTGCTGGTGCCGGCCACCAAGGAGGCAGGGCGGCGAGTGCGCGAAGCCCTGATGGTGCTTCCCGATCAGGCTGCCAAAGACCTCGATCCGGCATGGTTCGAGGAAGGCGAGAACATCCGGGTCGCCGATGCTTTTGTGGTGGACATCATGCTTAACGCTAGCGGCGAGACTTACGAGACCTTGAGGCAATATGCCGAGACGGTCGAACTCGACGGACTGCCGGTTTGCACCGTCAATCTTGAGGGACTGTTGCGCACCAAGCAGACCGTGCGCGACAAGGATGTGGCCGACCGTATTATTCTGGAGCGCGCATTGGAGATGTTCAGGCAGCAGGCAAAGAAGCCGTAGGCGACAGATCGCAGATTTGAGCACTGATGCCAGAGTACATCCTGAATCTTGCTGCCGACAGCGTCACCGGCATCGCCGATAATAATTTTTAATCTTTCATCCTTTTGCCAAATATAATTTGACAATTGGTTAACATGTCCGTCCACGATGTCGCTGATGTCCGGATGAAGGGGAATCAGATGTAACTAGTGCAGTGTAGGGCAGTACTCAAAATGGTGATATTTTCAGAATTTTGAGTCAGAAAATGGCCGCAATAATAGTAGTCAATGAATTGAAATAGTCCAGTGAATCATTAACCTGAGATGGTCACAAGCAGCAAGACTCATGTGTAGTCAAAATGAGTACTGCCCTCTCAAATTATGCCGAAATGCTGAGGGCAGTACTCAAAAACGGGCATAAAAACTTTTCTAAGAAATTCGTTTGGTCACCGAATAGTCACCAAATTGTCACCGTTTAGTCACCGAATCGATTTTCGGGCAAAAATTCACTGACTACTGCTCGAATTTAGTCACAGATAATGGGTTGCATGACGGCTCTGAAAGCCAATATCTACGGGGGTTTGGAGTTTTATTTGGTCACCAGTTTTGCTGGTGGGCGGTAGGTGTTTCGAACACCTGACCCCTGCCGTGTGAAGGCAGTGCTCTACCGCTGAGCTAACCGCCCGAAAGAGGGCGCGGATTAGAACATATCGCAGCGGCCACAGTCAATCCGCAAGTCACATTCTGGTGCGTTCGATTTGCAAAGCCCGTAAAATGCCCACTTCAATTTTGGCACTTCCGTACAAGTCATGACTATACGCACTCGTTTCGCTCCAAGTCCCACCGGCTATCTGCATATTGGAGGTGCGCGCACCGCTTTGTTCTCATGGGCATATGCGCGCAAGCTGGGCGGTACGTTCATTTTGCGTATCGAAGATACCGATCTGGAGCGCTCAACTCAGGAATCGGTGCAGGCGATCCTGGATGGAATGTCCTGGTTGAATCTGGATTACGACGAAGGCCCGTTCTATCAGATGCAGCGCATGGATAGATACAAGGCGGTGTTGCAGCAGCTGCTTGATGAAGGCAAGGCGTATTACTGCTATACCTCACCGGCAGAACTGGATGCGATGCGCGAGGCACAGCGCGCCCGCGGTGAAAAGCCTCGCTACGACGGCCAGTGGCGGCCGGAACAAGGCAAGGTTCTGCCAACTCCGCCTGACGGAGTCAAGCCGGTGGTGCGCTTCAAAAATCCGGCTCATGGTGTGGCGGCGTGGGATGATATGGTCAAGGGCAAGATCGTGTTCGAGAACGGCGAGCTGGACGATTTGATCATTGCTCGTGCCGACGGCACGCCGACGTACAATTTTTGCGTGGTAGTGGATGATCTGGACATGGGCATCACGCAAGTCATCCGCGGCGACGACCACGTCAATAACACGCCGCGCCAGATCAACATCCTCAAGGCGTTGGGCGCGACATTGCCGCAATATGCGCATGTGCCGATGATACTGGGCAGCGATGGTGAACGGCTTTCCAAGCGGCACGGCGCGGTGAGTGTGATTCAATATGCCGAGGACGGTTTCCTGCCGGAAGCGCTGATCAATTATCTGGCGCGATTGGGATGGTCGCACGGCGATGAAGAGATTTTCACCATGCAGCAATTCATCGAATGGTTCGATCTGCGCCACATCAGCAAATCGGCAGCCCAGTTCAATCCGGAAAAGTTACGCTGGTTGAATCAGCACTATATCAAGCTGGCCGACAACACGCGTTTGGCAGATTTGACGCGCAAGCACTTGGCGGAGCGTGGCGTGCAAGCCGGAGAAGTGCCGCAACTGGAAGCGGTCGTCGCTTTGTATAAGGAGCGCGTCGCTACCTTGCTCGAAATGGCGGATGAAGCTGAAGTGTTTTATATCGAAGTGCATCCAGCGCAGGAGTTACTGAATGAACACCTTTTGCCCGAAGTGCTCCCCGCGTTGCGTGAACTCGCCGGGCGCTTTGCTGATGTAAGCTGGGAAGCACCCGCGCTGGCTGCATTGATTAAGGAGCTGTTGGCCAAACACAATCTAAAGATGCCGAAGCTGGCGATGCCGCTGCGCGTGATGCTGGTCGGGCAGACGCACACCCCCTCGGTGGATGCGGTGTTAGCCCTGTTCCCGCGAGAAACCGTATTAACCCGGATGGAAAAGCACCTGCACCCCAGGCCTTGACGTGAGAACTTGACAATAAAGCGAGAGATGAGCTTTACTGCCATTACCTGCTTGCATGATCAGCCTTGTTAAGGTGAAGCCCAAAGCGCGGGCGGGATTTGAGATTTCTACTCGGCAGAAGAGTGTTTCATTACCCACCGATTAATCGAACGGAACAATCCATCAGAACATGGAACTAGAACTATCTTCAGCAGATAATTCGCAATTAATTCTGCGCCTGCGCCTGGTATCCAGAATCGCTTTGATCGTTGGTGGCCTGGCTTGTCTCTGCATGGTGCTGGTGCTGACGTTCATCACCGACAAGTCCGGAGTGAATTACGACACAGTCATCCGTTCCTACAGCCTTAGCCGGCAGCATCTGGGCCCGACCTTGCTGGTGGCGGGCCTTTTTCTGGTGTCGTTATCTGGAGTCATTACCTTTCTGATCACGCTATACACCGGCTTTTATATCGCAGGTCCTTTATATCGCTTTGCACGCAACCTGGAGGTTTTCATCGAGCAAGGCCCGGTTGCGCCAATACCGACGAGAGAAAAAGATCAGCTCAAACATGAAGAGAGATTGATTAGAAACAGTATACTCAAATTAAAAAACCACCATGATGCTATGTGGGCAGCCACCGAATCCGCACTGTCTCAGCTTGAAGCGCAACAGGATCCTGCTGCCGCAATCGCGAAACTGAAAGAGCTGGATCGTGCAACGCGCTTATAAGCTTGGCATCATTGTATTCTTCTTGGCCGCAGTTTTTGGTTTCGGCACCTTGCTGTTTGCCATGGTATCAAAGACTGGTCTGCATCCGCACAATGAATCCTGTGCAAGCTGCCATATGGCAGGTACTGGCGCCAAACCTGCCAATGCAGCAATGCTGATTGCCAGCCAGGAACAGTTGTGCGGCAAATGTCACGACACTGCTTTGAAAATGAGCCACCCCAGCGGTTTTACACCGCCGCGCGACCGAAAATTTCCTGCTAATTATCCACTCGATTGGAAAGGAGACCTGACTTGCAGCACCTGTCATGAGGTGCATAGCGACTTGCCAGGCAAGTTGCGCGGAACAATGACTGGCCGCAATATGTGCATTGCCTGTCACGGCCAGGCTTTCTTCGATAATATGCGCGATGGCGGCGCATCCCTGATGTTATCGGGACATTTGGGTGTACCCAATGCACAGAACTGGCAGAGCCTCGATCCCTATTCGATTCAGTGCATGGAATGCCACTCCAACAGAGGCGATGTAGTGATTGATCCCAGCATGATCGTGCGGCACGGCTCACAAAACCATCCTGTCGGGAGCAATTACGCGGCAGCGGAACGTTACGGCGGCTACAAGCCGGCATCCAGATTGCCGAAGCGTATCCAGCTCCCGAACGGCATGGTGAGTTGCGTCTCGTGCCACGAGACCTTCACCAAGAACCACGGTAAAGTACTCACCAGCGGTAACAACACGACTCTTTGCTTTGAATGCCACGACCTATGAACTCGATATCCAAATCCAACCTCGTCAAACGCCGTATCATTTATGTCGACGAAAAAGTACAAAAGGGATTGCTGGTCGCGCTGGTCGCGCTCGAAATACTGCTTATTGCCGGAACTCTGTGGATGCTCTACCTGCAGATGAGCGAGATAGTGGACGCCAATCTTTATCGCATACATTTTTCCGAGAAACCGAACATTTACCCGCTCCTGTTAAGAACCGCTTTGATAAGCGTGGCTGGCCTGATCTTGGTCAATATCCTGGTGTTGTGGATCGCAAGCTGGGTATGGGCGCGCCAAGTCGCTGCTATATTGAAACCGTTCAGGGAACTTATAAATAAAGTCGAGGCACTTGATTTCAGAGAGGATGCGCCTATGGTCGTACCTCACAAGGTGGTGGAACTTGCACTGACTTGGCGTCATTCCAAGCGCCAGGACTTGCTTAAACTGCGTGAGGAAATCGCCAGGCTGGATGAGCTTGGTGACCTATCAGATCCCGGGGCCAGCGCTCGTGCGCGCGCTTCGCTGGAGGCAATCAGGAAAATACTGCCTAATTGGTGATCGAAACAATTCCCATCCCGTATGGGTTCAGGTGCATCGTCACATTATATCCGCTGGAAATATCCCTTATTTCTGCCAGCAAAGCTGAGACAGCGCAAACGGCCAAGCTTTCCTGAGCTTCACTCAAACGCCACATTATTAACCAATACTAAATTGGCAAGCACTGGTACATGGATAATTGATAATGTTATCAGCGCAGGGCAATGCATTGCGCTTTACAAGCTGGGTGTGCATCAATATAATGCGCGCTCTTTCGAGGTACAGGGGGTATAGCTCAGCTGGGAGAGCGCTTGCATGGCATGCAAGAGGTCAGCGGTTCGATCCCGCTTATCTCCACCAAAAGAGCTTTTAAGTCTAAGTCCCCATCGTCTAGAGGCCTAGGACATCGCCCTTTCACGGCGGTAACACGAGTTCGAATCTCGTTGGGGACGCCAATTATTGTAAATAATCTAGCAATAACATAATGTTATGCTTGAAAAGTGACTGGTTTACCGATTCGAACTCGGCCAGGAAAAATCACTTTCAGATTGTTTCAAACCAGCATAGCCGTATTTTTTAGCGGTGCCTTGCTTAATCAAGTTCACTCTTTTTACATCTATCTGCGCTCACGAGCTTGCCATGTAGTAGTTTCTGCAGTTTCATGCGATGCTGAATATCTGAGCGTTCCTGCTCCATTAACCCATGTTGCGCTAACCATAAATAGATTTGCTTATACCGTGCAAACTTTATCATCAGTTGATATAATGCATCATGCAGATAGACGATGGCATTGACACTCTGATAGATTTGAACGGCAACATCGTTCAGCAGGAGCGCGGTTATTGGGTTGAGATTCACGCATGGCGGGTTGAATCTTCTGTTTTGATACCACATGGTGTGCGCTATTCGTTAACGCTGCATGAACAAAGCGGTAAGCGTGTGATGGGCTATGACAATGCTCACGCGATCAAGGCATCCGGTCGATTCAAGTACGTTGGTCAAATTTTGCCTTATGACCATAAGCATCGTCACATTTCTGATAAAGGTGTGCCTTACGAGTTCAAAGATGCTTACCAACTGCTTCGGGATTTTTTCGCAGATGTAGATCAAATATTGAAGGAGACAGGAAAATGAAAAGCATCATGATTGGTATCATGCCTCAAGACAAGATTCGTGAACGTATCTATGCAATTGCCAAAGGCGAGTATAAGCCGAAGGTAAGCGAACCCAAGATATGGTTCACTTCCATGAAGTCGTTAGCCGAAGTGCTTAGCGATGACAACCGTGCGCTGCTTCATGTGATCAAGGACTCGCAGCCGGAGTCAATTTCATCTTTGGCGGAAATGACTGGACGCAAGCCTAGCAATCTTTCTAGGACACTTAAAACCATGTCCAACTATGGCATCGTCGAAATGAGGCGCGAAAAAAACCATGTACGTCCGATTGCCATGGCGACAGATTTTCATATTGTGACAGCCTGATCGATGGGGCTCGTCCAGCAAGGGTCGAATGGTTTTCATTAAGGTATAAGTAATATTTTGTGGCGCTTTTGAATTTTGATAGACAAGGCACCCGAATTTGAAAATCTTCGCGCTGAGAATGCGCGACTGATTGCTCTGCTTGAAACTCACGGAATAACCTGGAAAAAACCAGACAATCCAGGTCTGGTTCAGCCAACAACTAAAGAATCAGAAGTTTCTAGGCTAAGCACGGACGAAAAGATCGAACTTTTCATGAGCCTGTTCCGGGGCCGCTCGGATGTTTACCCGATCCGGTGGGAGAGCCAGAAAACAAGTAAAGTCGGCTATTCTCCTGTTTGTTTAAATGAATGGCGAGTAGGTGTGATCTGCTTGCCGACGCACAGGCCGTGCTGGATAACCTGACACCGCGCGAGCGAGAGGTGCATACTGTTGACGGTGCCTCATACCTGGCGCGCATCCAGCC
>Ga0209253_10006066_pt1 | contig 10469 bp, 8 predicted proteins | sample FrelakmetBRP12BR_FD_187145 | JGI IMG/M metagenome (GOLD analysis project Ga0209253, IMG submission 187145) | Freshwater lake sediment microbial communities from the University of Notre Dame, USA, for methane emissions studies - BRP12 BR (SPAdes)... | ecosystem: Environmental > Aquatic >... | reverse complement strand
GACGGAGACACAAAAGTCTTCTTTGATTTTGGCATGTCTTTTGCATCAAGAGGAAGTTCTATTCGCCGCCCTTTCTTTCACCAAAGAGTGAAAAGAGCTTACGGGAACTTGGAATATTGCCAAAGCTTGAAGGTGTCTACAAGTTTGATAGAAAGGACTCCGATAATGACGCAGTTTTTGTTTCTCACAGCCACTTGGATCATTCTGCTTATCGCTCCTTCCTGAAGCGTGACGTCCCAGTGCACACAGAAAACGCATCCCTATTCGCCAGATTCATGCGTGACCTTAGAAGCGAAATTGCTGTTCCAGAAAGAGAAAAAGGAGTATACACTCTAATCAAATGCGTGAAGAGCCTATCCTTTTGATTTCTTTACATAAACTATAATACCCACAACAGCAACGGCGGCGACTCCTCCGCCAATGTACAGCGAGTACTTCATCAGGAAGGTAGGTTCTTCAATTTTCACCAGTAATGTTGAGCTAGCGCATGGATAAAGTGAAACTGTTCCATTAAATCTTGCTTGAACCTGCCAAGATCCTGTGCTTTCAGCTTGGAAACCAGTCGTAAATGTGCCGTCATCAAGCGTGTGGCACAGTAGTTCCTTCGTGGTGTTTGCCGAGTTGAAGAAGACTGTCACAGGGATGTTGCCCATTCTGGGAAACAGAAAACCCGTGACTGTTGCGTTTTCTCCTATGTGCACGAGATCATGAACTAGAGTCAGGTTAAGTTCAGATGGATATTTGACTGAATAGCTACTATTAGCTGAGAGAACGTTCTTTAACGTGTCGATGGCTTCAACCTTGTAAGCAACGCCTATGCTTGCGTTCTGTCCAGGTATGGTAACTCTACATGTTCGGTTGTCCACGATTTGCATTTCTATAGTATTGGTGTTTTTCCAACCGTCTATGGTATATCGTAGTGTGGCGTTCGCCAAGTCTGTGGAGTTTGAGACGTAGACGACGGATGTCTCGTTTTGTGGGAAAACTCTGTATGGTACAGTTACGGGTTTCAGTGTGGCGTTTCCAAACTCTGTTTTGACCAAGAACTCGATGGTCCCGCTACCGATCTCTCCGATGAGCACTAGGTGATATAGACTCTTTCCAACGTGTGGCGCCGTGAAGTTCAAGCGCATTTCCTGCCCATAGTTTTCGCAACTGGCGTAGGCTACTCCTCGGTATTCCTTGCTTTCCAGGTTGTAGCCGCCGAGGGTTGTGTTTCTTTCACCGAAAAGACCTGGTTCCCATGCTAGTGGCACATCGTTCAACATGGTCTTGTTTGGCACTGTTGGGTCAGACATTAGATAGAGTCTGGCTTCGTACATGTCTAAAGCTTCAGGAACTTTAATCCAAATTTCGATGTTTTGACCGCTGGTTGCGAATTCGTATGCCCATGTTGTATTCAATACTGGTGCGTTAGTGTTGTTTTTTCCTTCGACGTAGTGTTCATGCCAACTGTTGCATTCGATGTTTTCGATTATCATGAATGTGGCTTGCTGGGAACTGTTACTTTCCTTTGGATCGTTCACCATGACGAACGTGTAGTTTCCTGATTGTCTCGGGTTGAAAAAGGGTTCCTCTGTTGTTGTTCCCAAGTGTTCTGGAAGCCCTGCAGATTCAGTGTGATATCCTTCCAACTCACCGCTCGGATCGTACACGTAGATATCATAGTCTGTCTTTGGTTCTGAACCGTTGTTCACCCATTCGCCATAACAATAAGCATGATAACCGCGACCGGCCTTGAGCGGGCATACAATGCTCCAGTTCTCTCCAATCCCTACCTGCGAGTCGTTAAACATTACAGGAAACATGGGTTTCTCAACATATGTCCAATTCCCCTGAGACTCAATGAATGTGTGCACATAACCTCTGTATTCGGGAAAGTCTGGTTCCGCATTGAGATTTGGATCGGCTGCTAGCATTACGAGTAGGAGCACGGCTATTATTACAATGAAGCTTCTTGCAGAATGAACCATGTTCACATCTATCACTAGGCTGGGTATGATTCTGTTCATAGTAGGGAATATCTGTTGTGAAAATGAAGTTAGGATTCTGAATTTTGATCGAACTTCAACAAAAAACAAAACCACTTCGACTTGTCTTCCACAGAATTGGTGAAAAAAGGTGCTTGGTAGCACTCAAGGCCTAGATTAAATATCTTTGTTGGATTCTGAATTCAAATTCTTTAATAAGAACGTAACTCATCCTCCAAAGAAATAGATCAATCTAAACAAGAAAGTGAACAACATATGAAGATCAAAAACCTATTCGTTTTATTGCTAGTCATTTCCACTTCACTAAACCTAGTCACATCCACGATAGCCACAGACACACTGGTAGCCACAGACTTCCAGCTCGAAAGCTTCGCCAAAACCATCGACTTCTGTGATTATGCTCGAGCTTATGCTACACTAAATGGTATTCCCACGCCCGAAGGCTTCAGCAATTGGCACGCTTACATGTACGCGGCATATGTTAACACAAAAGGCTTGCACATGCTTTACACAGGTTTATCCAACGTGAGTTTTGGTGGAATCGCCACTCTCACTGTACCTGTGCAAAGTGTTCTCATGCACTACAAAACCAACAACCAAAGTCGAGACGTAATAATGGCACAGACTTTCCTGATGTTACTGGCCTTCAATGAAACAGCCAGCACGCTGTACCCAGACTCGCCGGACATGAACGACGCTCTCTGGGCATCTTTCAGTATGGGCTTCGATTTTAGTCCACTCAACAACACTATCCCTGCTCTCAGCAGCAAAACCGAAATTATTCCACTAACCTATTCGGATGATAAGCTCCAGTGGAGCTGGGGCATGAAATACACCAACTTGACTGCTATATGGTGGAGAACATGGATCGCGCCTAATAACAAGACATTCAACAGCTGGCCCGTAGCCCTAGCAACGTATGACGAGTTGACTTTCACCTATAACCTGACGATTGACCCAGCAACAGACAAAGCCACTCTGACAGGAAATCATGTGATAGGGAGAATCAGACAACTCTGGCACTTCTGGGGCGGAATAATACTGGTGCTCAATGACCACTACAACAGCACAGGATGCTACCGCAACGGACAAAAAATCAGAAACGAAACCGTTCACGACTTCATCCAGAAAAACCAGATCAAAATGAGCATCGTAAACTTCCAAACCAGTATCATAGCTGACCGCAACACCTACAGCCTATCTGCCGCAGGACAGAACGTTACAGACGCCGACAATACCATCAGCAACTCGAGCATCACTACATATGCAGATGACGGCGAAAAAATCGCTGACGCTACGTTCGGCACTAAACAGGCGTACAAATTATATAACTACACGGCAGATCCGAACGAAACCACATATGACCTATATGACTCAACAACAAGAACAACCCAGATCAACGGTTTCGCACAGAACACCGGACTATTCCAAAACCACATAAACCTCATGAAATTCCTACCCCTCCTCATCGCACATATGCGCCCACAACTATATCAGAGAGCCAAAGACTCAATAGCCAACATGAGCCGCGCTAACTACTTTTATGTAATAGGCTATCCGGAATATGACGGTTACAGGATCGAACATGACCCAACATTAACTGTCTACTTAGACACGGCCGCCACAGATGTCAATGGATCAGACATGTTCAACCCACAAAGCCTGAAAGGACCAGTTATAATCGGAGCAGTCGCCGCAATAATAATCGTAGCTGCAGCATTGATCATACGCAGAAGAAAACCAAAGACTTCCACGATGGAGACAGTACCTCCACAACCTCCAAGCTAGAGACAAAAACGTCTACCTTTTTCCTTGATAGCTTTTATCTTGTTCTGTAGTGTAGGCACTCTTCCATAATGATCAAAATAACACGTTTTCCATCGTAAGAGATTACACGGACAGGAATTTGAGACATTGTTAAACCATAAGAATCAAGCTACAGCAACTCTGAATGGACTCGTTGCTTTTTCCTAGGAGCACGTGTCAAAGCCAGATTTCCTTTTAACCCTTGATGGAAACTTCTAGATAACTCGAAAATATAACAAGTATTGGACTTGACCCCATTTGAGGTCTAATCCCCGCGCATGCTATGTCAAACTCGATGCACTCTTTTTGGCGCATGAAAAGTCCTAAGAGAGGCGTTCTTACTATTACTTCTTTGATTATCTTTGCGTCTTCCGTCTTTGTTATTTTGATCAGGCCAAAACTGATTCTGCTGTATTCTACTATTCTCTTGAATTCTTCAAAGCTTGTATTTGCCTGACACGGCAAATCATAAGGCAAAACTAGATAGGTCTTTGCCTTTTCCTCAGACAAATCCCCACAAATCCAGAGCTTGCGAAGGCACGTGGCCGTGCAGTTCATTTCTATATGTGCTATATGATAGAGGCCAGAACACGGGCATGCACAAGCTGCCCTATGAAAAACAATAATAAGGCAATCAGCGCAGAAATACTTATGGACTCCCAAGCCGATAAAACACGCGCTTACGTGCTTATAGAGCTTCAACCAGGAAAGGAGAAAGAATTCTGCGATCTAATCCTGTCTAAGGGATTGCTCGTAGACTCCAAAGTGAAGAGGACCGATTTTGTTCACGGACCTTTCGACTTCGTTATGATACTGTATGGAGCAATGGAAGAGATAGATGCTAGGATAATGGAGATGAGGAAATCTCCGTTCGTCCGCAAAACTGAAACCCTGATTTGCTTTGAGATGTTTGATTGGGAAGATATTAGAGATCGAGTGCACGAGCAGTCCTAGCCCTCGTTGGTCTCTCGGCAGATTCATGGGTGAGAACACTCTTGCATGTGTCTGTCAATCCGGCATGTATAAAAGGGCTCATGTCCGAATCAAGCAACATTGATCTCTTTTTCCCAAGAAACTCTTTAATAAGCTGCAAAGATGATGTTTTCCATAGTACTTGTTATGAGACGGCGAAGGAATTGGCATGGATAACAATGCAGTCCTTGTGATTGGGGGAGGCATAGCTGGAATACAGGCTGCTTTGGATCTTGCCAATCGAGGAATTAAAGTATATCTTGTTGAAAAGTCTCCAAGCATCGGAGGCAGGATGGCCCAGCTTGACAAGACGTTCCCCACGATGGACTGCTCCATATGCATACTCGCACCAAAAATGATAGAGTGTTTGCGTCATCCAAACATAGAGATGCTCACATATTCTGAAGTCAAGGAAATTGCAGGTTCGGCCGGCAACTTCGTGGCCAAGGTCGTGAGAAAACCCAGATTCATTGATCCCAACAAATGCACCGGTTGCGGGGAATGCACAGAAAAGTGCCCGGTCAGGGTTGCAAGCGAATTCGACATGGGTATGGGGAAGCGGAAAGCTATTTTCTTGGTTTTTCCACAAGCGGTGCCACGTGTCGCCTTAATAGACAAAGATAACTGCCTCTTCTTCCAGAAGGGAGTATGCAAGATTTGTGAGAAACTCTGTCAAGCTCATGCAATCACCTTCGACCAGAAGGCTGAAGAGATTATGCTCAACGTTTCAAGCGTAATATTGGCCACGGGCGTGAAGAGCTGGAACCCAACATCAATCAGCGAATATGGTTACGGGCGGCATGAGAATGTTCTCCTGTCACTAGAGTTTGAAAGACTCATCAATGCTTCAGGACCGACACACGGAGAGCTTCTGAGACCTTCAGACGGCAAGAAGCCGCGCACCATAGTTTTCATACAATGCGTTGGATCCAGAAGTGAACGAGAAGGTTTTCCGTATTGCTCAAGTGTTTGCTGTATGTACGCAACGAAGGAGGCGATTCTGATCAGGGAGCACAATCCTGAGTGCGCGGTTCACATTCTGTATTTGGATTTGAGAGTATTTGGGAAACGTTTCCAGGAATTCGTCACCAGAGCCAAAGAAGAGTGGGGTGTTAACTACGTCAACGGGCGTGCATCCGTGGTTATTGAAGATCCGGTGACACAGAACCTTCTGGTCAGATATGAAAATGTTGCGGAAGGCAGAATTGAAGAACTTTGGGCAGATCTAATCGTGCTCTGTCCAGCATTGACCCCCAGAGAAGACAACAAGGTTTTGGCAAAAGCCTTCGGCATAGAGCTTGACGAGCATGGTTTCCTGAAAACGAAGGATCCGCTGCTTATGCCCGTCGAAACAAATGTAGATGGAGTATTTGTCTGCGGATACTGCCAGTCACCTAAAGACATTTCTGAATCAGTCACGCAAGCCAGTGCTGCTGCGAACAGAGCCGCAGAGGTGGCTACGGGCCAGCGCGGGAAATGAGGGAAACAGGATGGAAGCGGACAAAGAGGAACTGAGAATCGGAGTCTTCATATGCCGTTGCGGCTCCAATATCGGAGGAGTGGTCGACGTCTCTGCAGTTGCGGAATATGCAAGAACCCTGCCCCACGTAGTCTTCGCCGAAGAAGGCCTCTACACATGCTCGTCAGCCGGCTTGGACTCCATCAAGAAACAGATAGAAGAATCCAGGCTGAACCGCGTCTTGGTCGCATCTTGTACACCTGCAACACATGAATCCCTATTCCAGAAGACATGCGAAGAAGCTGGGTTGAACAAGTATCTTTTTGAGATGGCAAATATCCGCGAACATTGCTCATGGGTTCACATGCGCCTTCCAACCGAAGCCACGGAGAAGGCCAAAGACCTCATCAGAATGGCCGTGGCAAAAGCAAGTTACCTTGAGCCACAAAAAGAGGTTGAACTCGACATATGCCCTTCAGCCCTCGTGATAGGCGCTGGAATATCCGGAATCGCAGCCACCATGGCTCTTGCGAGACAGGGCTTCCAAGTTCATCTGGTCGACAAAGAAGCAGAACTCGGCGGAATGCTGAACCAGCTGCACAAGCTGCAGCCAACCGAGCGCGAAGCCTCAGAGATCCTGCGGGAAGCGATAGTGGCCGTCAAGGCCAACAGCAACGTCCACCTGCACACGTCGACCTCTGTTCATGAAATGAGTGGATTCATCGGCGACTTCAGTGTAACCCTGCGGATGAAGGCCTCGGACAAAACTGAGCAGATCAAGGTGGGAACGATAATCGTGGCTACGGGAGCCGAGGAGTTCAGGCCCACAGGAATGTATGGATACGGAGAAAATCCGAAAGTCGTCACGCAACTCGAGCTCGAACAGCTTCTCCGAAAAGGAGAGCTGAAGAAACCGAAGAAGACTGTTATGATTCAGTGCGTCGGAGCACGAGAGAAAACAGGAAGAACGTATTGCGGAAGGATATGTTGCCACGTCGCCCTGGGTAATGCTCTGCAGCTCAAGAGACTGGATCCAAACATTGAGGTGACCGTGCTTTTCCGGGACATCCAAGCACCCGGCGAAAACGAGTATCTCTACAAGGAAGCAAGGGCGAACTTCATTGACTTTATCCGTTATGATCCGAACAGACCCCCAAAGGTTGCTTCTGGAGCGAACGGCAACTTGTCCGTGACGGTCTACGATGTTTGCTTAGGGGCAGAAATTGAACTGGAAAGCGATCTCGTGGTCTTGTCCACTCCCCTAGTCCAGCATGAAGAAGGACGGAAACTCGCATCCATACTCAAGGTTCCCATAGGCGCTGATGGCTTCTTCTTTGAGGTTCATCCGAAACTCAGACCTGTCGACTTCGCATCAGAAGGGATATACGTTTGTGGCACTGCCCACGGACCGAAGAATATCGTAGAAAGCCTTACTCAAGCTTATGCCACCGCTTCCAAAGCGTCCATTCCAATGGCGGCCAAGAAGATGAAAACCGGAGCCGTCAAGGCCTCGGTCAGCCCGGAGATTTGTGTCAACTGCGATGCATGCTTGGTGTCTTGTGTTTTCAACGCCATCGAAGCTTCAGCCTTTGGGCTTCCGCAGGTGCTTGAGGCCAACTGCAAAGGCTGTGGCGTCTGCGCGTCAGAATGTCCAACAGGAGCCATGCAGCTCAAACACTACAAAGATGACCAAATCCTAGCGGCAGTCAAAGCACTGTTCGAATCCAAAAAATGCACAGAACCAGATGAAAGCTTCAAACCTGTAATACTATGCTTCGCGTGCCAATGGTGTTCCTACGCGGCGGCTGATCTCGCAGGAGTATCAAGAATCCAGTATCCGCCAAACGTGCGAATTTTGCGGGTTCCCTGCAGTGGCAGAGTTGACGTGCTCCATGTGCTGAAGGCTTTTCAGAGCGGCGCAGACGGAGTTATCATAACTGGATGTCTCATTGGCGACTGCCACTACATAGACGGCAACATGAAGGCCAAAGAAAGAGTGGACGTGATGAAGAAGTGCCTTCAATCACAAAGCATAGATCCGAAACGTCTCGAGATCGGTTTTGCCTCATCGTCAGAAGGACAGAAGTTTGCGGCTATGATGACCAGCTTCGTGAAAGAAATAGAGAAACTGGGACCGAATTACTCAACACCTAAGCGCGAGGGTGAAAAACTTGTACAAGATACTGGCAAAGCGTGAACTGGCACCACACATTAACCTGTTTGAGTTTTCGGCCAGCGAAGTGGCTGCAAAAACTAAGCCAGGACAATTTGCGATACTAAGAATAGATGAAGACGGAGAAAGAATTCCTCTAACAATCGTGGACGCCCACCCAGGAAAGGGAACGATAGCTTTGGCTTGCCATGAAGTTGGCAAGACAACAACGCAGCTTGGTAGATTGAAGGAAGAAGACTCCGTCTTGGATTTGCTAGGTCCACTTGGAAAACCAGCAAGAATCGAGAAATTTGGTACTGTGGTGTGCGTCGGTGGCGGAGTCATGGTGGCCCCACTGCACTTTCAAGCCAAGGCCTTTCGTGACGCAGGCAATTATGTCATTGGGATAGTTGGCGCGACAACTAGTAACCATCTGATTTTCCTAGAGGAAATGGAGAGCACTTGCAACCATCTCATGGTAGCTACCGATGACGGATCAAAAGGACACAAGGGGATGGATTTCCTCAAGGACTTAATTAGGGAAACGAAGATAGACCGCGTCGTAGCAGAAGGACCCGTAGTAATGATGAAAGCTGTATCCGAACTCACGCGTCAGCATGGAATACCTACAATGGTGAATCTGATTCCAATAATGGTTGACGGCATGGGAATGTGCGGGGCGTGCAGAGTGACTGTTGATGGCAAAACGTCGTTCGCCTGTGTGGACGGTCTAGAGTTCGACGGGCACAAGGTTGATTTCGACGAGTTGCTGGCTCGACTGAAAGTGTACACGCCCCAAGAAAAGCTTGCGTATGTTTTCAGTGAGCAGGGGGAAAGGAACTGACGAGCGCACCCAAAACCAAAATTCAAAAAGAAGCAGTCCCAATGCCTAAGCAGACTCCAAAAGAACGTGCCCACAACTTCAGGGAAGTGGCCATCGGTTACTCAGAAAAACAAGCCTTGGCTGAAGCTGAGAGATGCCTACAATGTCGAGAAGCTCCCTGTATCAAAGGGTGTCCAGTAGAAGTGGATATTCCCACATTCATAAAACTCATCAGGGAACGCCGATTCGGAGAAGCTGCCAAGAAGGTAAAGGAAAAGAACAGTCTGCCAGCAGTGTGTGGCCGTGTCTGTCCACAGGAGGAGCAGTGTCAAGCGAAGTGCACTGTCGGAAGGATAGGAGAGCCCACTTCAATTGGGAGACTGGAGAGATTCGTGGCTGACTGGGAAAGACAGCACGGCTGTGAAATCCCACAAAAGTGCCCGACCACGGGCAAGAGAGTTGCGATTGTAGGCGCGGGTCCAGCCGGGTTGACGGTTGCTGCAGACCTAATCAAGCTTGGGCACGAAGTCACGATTTTTGAAGCCTTGCACAAGCCAGGAGGAGTGCTCACTTATGGCATTCCTGAGTTTAGGCTGCCTAAGAAGATCGTTGAGGCCGAAGCCGCGTACATAGAGAAGCTGGGAGTCACTCTGAAACCGAACGCGCTGATCGGAAGACTGTACACGATAGCGGAGCTACTGAGGCAATTTGATGCGGTCTTCATAGGTAGCGGTGCAGGCCCTCCAACTTTCATGGGGATACCGGGTGAGAATCTCTGCGGGATTTATTCAGCAAACGAGTTTCTCATACGGGTTAACCTAATGAGATCCTATGATTTCCCAAAGACAGGAACTCCCATATGCGGAGGGGAGGAAGTGGCGGTTGTTGGGGGCGGCAACGTTGCCATGGATTCGGCCAGATGTGCTCTAAGACTTGGCGCAAAAGATGTGAAAATCGTTTATCGGCGATCCAGAGAAGAGATGCCGGCCAGAATTGAAGAAATCGAAAATGCAGAAGAAGAGGGTATCAAGTTCGAATTCCTGACTAGCCCAAAGAGATTTATAGGAAACGAGAGGCGCAGGGTCAAAGCAATGGAATGCGTTAGAATGCGTTTAGGAGAACCAGACGACAGCGGAAGAAGAAGGCCAATTCCTATTGAGGCCTCAAACTTCATTATAGATGTAGATGTAGTTATAATGGCTGTTGGAAGAACGCCGAATCCAATAATAAAGCAGACTACAGAAGGCTTGGAGACCACAAAATGGG
>Ga0209253_10006065_pt1 | contig 10470 bp, 5 predicted proteins | sample FrelakmetBRP12BR_FD_187145 | JGI IMG/M metagenome (GOLD analysis project Ga0209253, IMG submission 187145) | Freshwater lake sediment microbial communities from the University of Notre Dame, USA, for methane emissions studies - BRP12 BR (SPAdes)... | ecosystem: Environmental > Aquatic >... | reverse complement strand
GACAAGCTGGGCGAGGTCTATGACGGCATCATCACCGGCGTAACCCAGTTCGGCTTCTTCGTCCAGCTTCGGGACCTCTTCGTCGAGGGCCTCGTGCACGTATCGTCACTGGGCGATGATTACTACCACTACATAGAGAACCGCCACTGCCTCCGCGGCGAGCGCACGAAGCGCGTCTTCCGAATCGGCGATCATGTCCGCGTCAGAGTCGACCGGGTGGACAAGGAAAGGAGAAAGATCGATTTTTCACTGATAGAAGAAAAGACCGCAGAAAAACAAACCAAGCCTGCCGCAGAGGCACTGAGTACACCGAGAACCAGGGAGGGAAGGAGGTAAAGAAGATAGGAAGGTAAGCGATAAAGTATACAAGATTTTATTTGTTTCGCTTTACTCTGTGTCGACCTGCCTCCGTGGTAGCTGTTGGATTTAGGTTGTTCTCTCTCTCCCGCGTCCCGGGTCCTTGTCCGGACCTCTGTTATTCAATCCGCAATCCGCAATTCGCAATGCTAAAGTGGTATCGTCGTTTCCCGGTCCTGTTCGGTAAGGCCCAGGTTGTAGGCGATGATGTTCTGCGGATTGGCAGGATCGTACAGGCGAGCATAGGGATCTGCTGAGAGAAGTTCCCGGGCTTTCGCGATAATATTTTTTTCGTCAAGCCCGATATTCTTTAGATGGATGCCGTCACGGCTGACGGTGAACACCCTGAAGGCGCAGGGATAAGTGACGATCGCCGGATCAGCGACGTAGGTGATGCCGTTCACAGTCTCTACCTTCGACGCATGATGGTGGCCTGAAATGGCCATGCGGACATTGGGATATTTCTCAAGGATCTCCCTCACCGCTCCGTGGTTCTTCACCATCCAGAGGGCCCCTTCAGGACCAGAGTCCCTCGCGTTCGTCGGCAACAACAGCTGGTGGGTTACAATAATGACGAGGCGCATCTTCCTGCTTGCATCCAGCTCGTTCCCGAGCCACTTGAGTACCGCAGGGCCTGCCTCGCCGTAAGGCATCCCAGCCACCGTCACGTCGAGTCCGATGACCCGGACGCCAGGCGCAGGGTCGTAGGTCCATGATGTCCTTCCCGGCGCCACTCCCCGTCCCCGCCATGCATAGAGGTAAGCCTCCTTCGTCAACTTGGAAACGCCGGGTACCGGCGAGACCTCGTTGTTCCCGAGCAGAACGAGAGAGGGAAGGTCCAGGTGCTTCGTCCATTCCTGAAAGACGAGAAGTGAGTCCCGGTCGCGCGGCCCCGCATGGACCTGGTCGCCGCCAAAGATGACGAACTTCAGCTTCGGAAGCCTCCCGATCTGGCGCAGAGCATCAATGAACAGCGGGACGCTCTTTTCCCGATACTGCCAGCTGCTTGTCCCCTTCACATCGAGATGGAGGTCCGTAATGTGGGCGAAGCTGAACTTTGGAATGTCAGCGGCCGAAGCAAAGGGGATGAAAAGGTCGCCTAGGAGCGGTACCCCGGCAAGCGCAACTCCTGATATGGCGATATTTTTTATGAAGTCTCGACGTTTCATGAATATGCTTAAGTTGACACATCCTTCCCTCACTGTCAAGTAGTGGATACATCATGCTGCACACAATTCGCCCAATCAAGCTGTTGATATTCAATAGTATCTATGTTATCTTACCAACCATGCAAGAGCTTCTGCGACAGCTGCCATCCGTTGATGAAGTGCTGAAAGATGACCGGGTCAAGGCCTGGCTAAGTACTCATCCCCGCATTCTGGTCCTCGATGCCATCAGGATTGCCCTGGACCGAAAGCGCAAATCCGTCATCGACCGATCAGGAAAAGATTCGCCCGATATCGACCTCTCTGTGTCTGCTGTTTTGAATTCCGCCGAAATTATTCTCTCCGAACTTTCCGAACCAAGCCTCCGCCCCCTCATCAATGCCACGGGAGTGGTGGTTCACACGAACCTGGGACGTTCTCTCCTTTCGGAAGCTGCCATCAGCCGGATCATCGAAGTGAACCGCAGCTATTCGAACCTTGAATATGACATTCAGGCCGGCGAACGCGGGAAGCGCTATACTCATATCGAAGGCATCCTGAACCGCCTCACCGGCGCCGAAGCGGCCACTGCGGTGAACAACAATGCCGCAGCCGTGCTGCTCTGTCTGAACACGCTAGCCCGGGGCAAGGAGGTCATCGTCTCCCGCGGCGAGCTGGTGGAAATTGGCGGCTCGTTCCGCGTGCCCGAGGTCATGGAGCGGAGCGGCGCTGTCCTGCGCGAGGTCGGTGCCACGAACAAGACCCACCTCAAGGACTACCAGAAAGCCATCAACGAGAACACCGGACTTTTACTCAAGGTCCACACCAGCAACTACAAGATCGTGGGCTTCACGAAAGAGGTCTCCCCTGCCGAACTTGCCACGCTAGGCAAGAAGCATAAGGTCCCGGTAATGTGGGACCTAGGCAGCGGCAGCATCCTTGATCTCGCTTCCTACGGCGTTGGCGATGAACCTACGGTGAAGCAGGCCATGGACGCCGGCGTGGACATTCTCACCTTCAGCGGCGACAAGCTCCTGGGCGGTCCCCAGGCAGGCATGATCATCGGGAAGAAGCAGTACCTCGACGCCATCCGCTCGAACCCGCTTGCCCGCGCTCTGCGCATCGACAAGATGACCCTGGCGGCGCTTGAGGCTACTCTCAACCAGTATCTTGACGAGGAAAAAGCGATCCGTGAGATCCCGACGCTCTGGATGCTGACCCAGCCCTTGTCGGAGATCAATCGGAAGGCGGAGCTTCTTGCGTCAGGCATCAAAGCACTTGGTGAAGCGAAACTTACCATTGCCATTCAGGACGAAATGTCCCAGACCGGCGGCGGCGCGCTGCCTACGGGCAAGCTGCCGACCAAGGTCGTCGCCATCAGCCACAAGTCCCTGAGCGCGAACCAGATCGAATCGAAGCTCAGGCTCTGCAAACCTGCTATCATCACTCGGATCAAGGAAGGCATGGTCCTCTTCGATCCCCGGACATTGAATGACGGCGAGATCGAGAAGATCGTTGAATCCGTAAGAAACATCATCAACTCTTAAGGCAGCCACAGAGACACTGAGGTCACAGATGACTTCTTTACTAACGCCCTTCTCCGTGTCGACCTGCCTCCGTGGCTGAATTGCTTTAACCATGAAATATACCATCCTCGGCACAGCAGGTCACATCGACCACGGCAAGTCCACCCTTGTCAAGGCCCTCACCGGGACCGATCCTGACCGGCTTAAGGAAGAGAAGGAGCGCGGCATTACGCTCGACCTGGGCTTCGCGTCGCTGGACCTTCCCTCGGGCAACCGACTCGGCATCGTGGACGTGCCCGGCCATGAAGGGCTGATCAAGAACATGCTGGCAGGCGTGGGCGGCATCGACATCGTGATGCTCGTGATCGCCGCCGACGAAGGCATCATGCCCCAGACGCGCGAGCACCTCGCGATCTGCGACCTCCTGAACGTCAAGAAAGGGCTTATCGCCTTGACCAAGATGGACGCCGCTGAAAAGGACTGGCTGGCGCTCGTGCAGGAAGAGGTCCGTGAGTTCGTAAAGGGCACGTTTCTCGAGAAGGCCCCCATCGTCCCCGTATCGGCAAAGTCAGGAGAGAACCTCGATAAGCTCAAACAGGAACTGGACAAGCTGGCGAAAGAAGTAACTCCGAAATCGCCGAACGGGATCCTGCGTCTCCCCATCGACCGGGTCTTCACGATGAAAGGCTTCGGCACGGTCATTACCGGAACCCTGCTGTCCGGGACCATAAGCCAGGACCAGGAAGTGGACATCCTGCCCAAAGGGACCACCACGAAGGTCCGCGGCATCCAATCGCACAACCAGGCTGCCCAACGCGCTGTGGCAGGCCAGCGAACAGCCGTGAACCTCCAGGGCATCGAAAAGGACCAGATCTCGCGCGGCGACACCATCGTGACCAAGGGATTCTTCACGACGACAAGGAACGTGGACTGTTCTCTCTCCATGCTCAAGCAGGCAACGCGCGGCATCAAGACCGGCACGCGCATCCGCTTCTACAACAACACCCAGGAGTCCATCGGCAGGGCCGCGCTCGTGGGAACGAACGAGTTGAACCCGGGCGAGGCAGGCTATGTGCAGTTCCGGCTCGAACAGCCCGTTCTCATCCAGCATGGCGACCGGTTCATCATCCGTTTCTACTCTCCCATGGAAACACTCGGCGGCGGCATGGTTCTCGACCCCCATCCCCGTCGACACAAAACGAGCACGATGACACAATCGGTCAAGAACCTCACCGTCCTCGAACAAGGGAGCCTTGAAGATAAACTGGCTATCGTCGTGGCGGGCAAGGCACTGGCAGGATTGGAGGAAGCGGCCATCATCGGCTCCGTGGCGGCAGACAAACAGGAGATCACGAGCGCTCTTTCCGCCCTCGCTCAAAAGAAGGCCATCGTCCGCGTTGACAATCTCTACGTCCACAGCAGCCAGCTGGCCATTCTCGAGAAAAAGGTCCTTGACCTGATAGCCGCGTTCCACAAGGTGAACACGCTCAAGCCCGGCATTGACAAGGAAGAGGTTAAAGGCCTGCTCAGAGCTCGTCTCCATCCGCGTGCCCTGGCCATGGCGATCGACGGGCTCATCAGGAAGAAACAAGTGGAGACTGAAGGCTCGAAGCTGAAACTGCCGGGTTTCAAGCCTGCCGTGGGCAAGGACCAGGGACTTTTCAAGGACAAGATCGTCGAGGCCATTAAAAAAGGCGGAAGCCAGCCGCCGGTCCGGGAAGAGATCCCCGCTCTTTTCGGCATCACGGAAAGGGACGCCAAGGACCTTCTTAAACTGCTGTCCGATGAGGGCCGCGTGGTGCGCATCAACGATTCGCTCTACCTGGATCTGGCAGTGCTCGATGCGATCAAGGCGGACATGGTGAAGCATCTGCAGGACAAGAAGGAGATCGTCGTCGCTGAGTTCCGCGACATCGCAAGAACGTCCCGCAAGTTCGCTGTACCCATTCTCGAATACTTCGATTCTCAGAAGCTGACCCAGCGGGTCGGCGATAAGAGAGTGTTGAGGTGATCGTCCTGTGCGATCAACCAAACTATTTCTTCTACGAAAGGCTTCTCAATGAATGACCAGAACGAAAAAAGACTTTCTCATTGCTCTATCTGCGGCAAGCGGCTCAGCTCGAAAACTCCAACCGGTGATGTTCAATGGCATCAAAGTCTTGTTGATGAAAAAGGGATCTTCTGCGATACCTGTTATGAATCACTGGGCAAGACTGTCGTCAAAAAGAAGGCTCCTCGCACCTAAGCGCGCATACGATAGAAAAAGAGATACCTGTTCCATCCTTCCTTATTCACGCTCAAAATATTTTCAGGGTGATCCTGCGATTTTATGCGATACGGTCCTTGAGGCGTGAAACACTTACAGCATCTTGCTAATGAGAGCACATTATAGTTAACATCATTTTGCCGCAGAGAACACAGAGCGCACAGAGAAATTCCAAGATAAGAGTTGATTATCTTTCCTCGGTGTCCTCGATGACCTCTGTGGCGCAAAGAAATTAGTGCGCCTGTTATTAATTCGATCAATCCGTTCTTTTTTCATTCTTGTACGGGAAAACCTGAAGACTTACGACTATCGGCCAATAAGGGAAGGGTGAATACAAAGCTTGATCCGCTCGGTTGATTGCTTTCAACCCAGATGCGGCCGTTGTGGTTCTCGATGATCGTCTTGCAGATCGCAAGGCCCAGACCGGTGCCATGCGGCTTGCTCTTCGAGGAATCACCGAGTTGATGAAATCTCTCGAAGACGCGTTCACGCTCACCAGGCTCGATACCGGGGCCGTTGTCTTTCACTTCGATCCTTGCCTTGTCATCAGTACAGGAAAGCCTTATGTGTACTTTCCCCGTATCCTGTCCGCAGTATTTAATCGCGTTGGACAAGAGATTGATTATCACCTGAACGAGTCGGTCATTATCGCCGAAGACCAGGACAGGCCCCTGAGGTGACTCCCGCGTAATGCTTATGTTCTTATTATGCGACAACTGGCTTGTGGCCGCTGCCGCCTCCTGAACTACGCTTACCAGGTCAAGTTTCTCGTGGACCCATTGATAAGACCCTGACTCTATCTTGGTGAAATCCAGCACCTGATTGACGAGGCGCGTCAGGCGCTCCGTCTCCTTCACTACGATCCGCAGCAGTTGCTGGCGCTGCTGGGGGTCCATGTTGACGTCGTCCTGCAGTATCTCGGAAAAGGCGCGGATCGAGGTCAAGGGAGTGCGCAGTTCATGGCTGACGGTAGAGACGAACTCGTCCTTCATGCGGTCAAGCTCCTTTAGGCGTTCGTTGGTGCGCTTGAGCTCACTCGTGGCGGTCTCCAATTCACGTGACTTCTGTTCGAGCCGGTGGCTGTATTCTATGACCTGAGATGTCTCATCGAGGACCTTCATAAGCCCTTCGATGCTGAGGGCCTCTCCTTCAATGATAGAGGACACCATCACCCGTGCCGATGCGGCACCGACGGTGCCGGCAAGCTCACGTTCGGCGAAGGCGATGAGGCTCTCATCGGCCAATGTATCGTCATGAAATTCTAGGGCGTGTCGTAAGGCGTAAGAACGAAAAGCCGCATCGGCCTTCTCTGGACCGATCATGCGCGTTACGAGCCCCCTCAGGTCGCTGACACTCGTCTTGCCATGCCAGAGCGGTGCATCCGATGTGTCGATAACTCTTTTCTTGTAAACATCCACGAACCTCGCGGCCTGAAGCTGGTCGAGCGCCTCCTGGCGGCCGAACAATGAGACCCCCACCATGAGACCGACATTGAACAACATACTCCAGAATACAGAGTGAGTGATAGGGTCGAAACCGGTCAGATTAAAGAGATGATAGGACCCGAGCTCAAAGATACCGAAGGGTCCCGGCTCAACAAGCGACGTCGGGATCCATCCGGAGATGGCAAAGGAAGGCAGCAGGAGAGTATAGGCCCAGACAGCAAAGCCCCCTGCAAGGCCTGCCAGCGCGCCGCGCCTGCTGGCTCCTTTCCAGTATATCCCCAGCAGGATGGCCGGGGCAAACTGGGCGGCCGCGGCGAACGAGACCAAGCCTATGGTGACCAGGGCGTAGGATTCGCCTATAAGGCGAAAATAAAGGTAGCCGAGAAGCAGTATTAGCAGGATACCGCCGCGCCGTATTGCAAGCAGCGTTCTGCCCATATCGTCCCGGCGCAGGAGCCTCAGTCTCAGGAGCACAGGCATGAGCAGATCGTTGCACAGCATGGTAGAAAGCGCGATGGTCTCGACAATGACCATGCCCGTGGCCGCGGATAGCCCGCCGATGAACACGAAAAGGGCCAGGGCCTCCTGCTCGCCTTTTAGAGGAAGCGTCAGGATGAACATGTCTGCGTCCATCGTTCCTGTCTGGAAGAACATGATTCCCGCGAAGGCGATAGGCAGCACGAATATATTTATGGCAAACAGGTAGAGTGGGAAAAGCCATGAGGCTGTGCGCACATGCTTCTCGTTGACGTTTTCCACGACTAAGATCTGGAACTGCCGCGGCAGGAACATGATGGCGGTCATGGATATGAAGGTCAAGGCGAGCCATGAGGCATAGCCACCAGGCAGGGGTTCCATAGTCATCAATTTGGCTATTTCAGGCACCAATGCGGCTTGACTGAAGAGGTCTCTGGGTCCGTCAAACATCATGAAGGTTACGAATATTCCGACTGCGGAGAATGCCAGCAGCTTAACTATGGATTCAAAGGCTATGGCCGCCACCATGCCTTCGTGCCGCTCCGTAACGTCTATGTGGCGCGTGCCGAAGAGTATCGAGAATACGGCCAATACCAGTGCAACATAAAGGGCTGTATCATGACCAGCTCCCAGTTCACCCATGTTCTGGCGGTTATAATTAAAAAGCACGTTGAAGCTGGAGGATATGGCCTTCAGTTGAAGCGCAATGTAGGGCATGATGCCCACAATGGAGATAACGGTCACCAGACCGCCGATCACCGAACTCTTCCCATAACGGGACGCGATGAAGTCCGCGATGCTTGTTATATTGTTGACCTTGCTGAGGCGAATGATCTTGCGAAGTGCGAACCACCAGACGGTTGCAGCCAGGGTCGGCCCAAGATATATCGGCAGGAACCCGACGCCGGTCGAGGCCGCGCGGCCTACGCTGCCGTAAAATGTCCACCCTGTGCAGTATACAGCTATCGAAAACGTGTATATATAGGGGTTGCTTATGATCGATCTACCCGCGTCCGCGCGCTTATCGCCGTAATACGCGACTGCGAACAGGATGCCCAGATAACCGAAGGAGACCAGCAGTATGATCCATTGCTGAAGCATATTAGTTATCCTTATCTTTCCGGGTGTCGGTTGGATTCGATGATCTTGGCAACCGGTCTCGGAGGACAAATGCCATCGCGCCTATAATCAGCCCCCAGATAATAAAAAGATATAAAAACAGGACAGGAAAACCCAGGAATAGGTAATTTTTACTGAATACTGACAACAGCGGGAAATTGAGGAATAGGGTCCCCACTATCAGGAGACTGATGAGCCTCTCCCCTTTACGCTTTGGCCCAGGCCGCTGTTCTTCATCGTCATACGGCTGCACGTCCCTGTCTTTTGACTCCGTCATCGCCGAGATGCCTCCAGCACACCGCCCATCGTTGTGATCCCTTTATCTTTGAAAACATGAATAAATTTAATGAAGACCTGGGCCGTTATCAAGGAATCGCCAAGGGCTGTATGCCTGTCTTTAACCTCAACTCCGAGACGCTTGGCTACATCGTCCAGGGAGTGCGCCGGCGTATGGTCATGCAGGTAGAGCGACAAGGTCAGCGTGTCGAGCACCGGCCCCCTGAAGCGTACTCCGGCTCGGCTTTCCTTCCTCCGTATAAAGCTCATGTCGAATGCGGCGTTATGCCCTACCAGCACAGAATCCCCGACAAACGAATGAAACGCCCGCAGTGTATCTTCAACAGATGGCTTGCCCCTGACCATCTCATCGGTGAGCCCGTGAAAACGGATCGATGCCTCGGGGATACTCCTCTGAGGGTCGATGAGCCTGTTGAAGGTTTCACCGACGATGATGCCCAAATTCACGATCTTCACTCCCGCCAAAGATATTATTTCGTCACCTTCCAGGGGGGCGAGTCCTGTTGTCTCTGTATCGAACACTACGAAGGAAAGACGATCGAGCGGCAGGTCCTTCAGCTTGGCTGTCTCAGCAGCGTCTTCGGATGCCGCGAAATCCGTATAGACGGGTCGCGCAGGCAGTATGTGGACCGGCGGTTCCCATTGGCTGGTCGACAGAGGCATGGGAAGGCATAACACCGCAAAACCCGGCGACGTGTGCGGCCTGCTCCATACTTCGCTGTCGAGGTTTTCGAGCGTTTCCGCCACGGTACGCGCAGCCGAGGGCTCTATCAAGCAGGACGTCCATTCACTGATCTCGGCCTGAGAGACCGGCACGCCCGCCCAGGAGAAGTTGAAATATACACGCCTGTCGCCGAGGAGCGTCTCCACTTCCATGGCGTCGACACCCCGGTGCTCGTGTATCTTCAATGCAAAAAATTCGAGCAGGAGGATCAGCGAATGGATGTCCGCCTTCACCCAGAGGGAGTCGCCTATCATGGTGAGCCTTAGCCCTCTTTTCTCGAGACGCCTGGCAATGCAGGCCGCTATATCCTCGGCAAAAACATTGTTTATAAGGTATCGCGGTGACACAATGTCCTGCATCTCATGGGAGAGGACCTCAAACTCTTTTACAAGGCTGCGCGTTTCTTTCACCATGGTGCGCTCCAGAGCAAAGCGGTTTGCGGCATCGAGGTCCGGAAGCAATTCAAGGCTCTCGACGTTCAAACCGATGCTTGTCAGTGAACTGCGCATCCTCCTGACTGTTGCGCGCAGGATGTTTTCCCTGCGACCCTCGGCATCGGCTTCACGGCTTATGTCCTCGCAGGTGAACAGAAAAGACCACGACAGACCCGGCGCCGAAGGAAGCAATCGCATACGACAGCTTATGACTGCGCCCTGCAGTGTGGAGCAGACGAAGGCGACGTCGTTTCCCGTGTCTCGTTCTTCGGGATGACGGACCCGTCTCTGCCTCAACACAGCAAGTGAATTCTCAATGGGAGCGGACGCGCAGAGGAGATAGAGAGAACGTCCGAGCCCCAGGGCAACGTCATTGTGAAAGACCCTGCGGGCGGCAAGGTTATAAAAGAGGATACGCGCCCTGTCGTCACAGACCATGATACCTTCTCTGAGAGACATGAGGATGATCTCAAGGCTGGCCTTGCTGTTTTCCGCCTCGCTTGAAATCGATGAAGACGCCTCGAAGATCTCCCGTCTCGCTTTCATGAAAGATCTGCCGAGATCATTGACGGCGCTTTGGACCTCTCCGAGAAGATGTCCAGGCGGCAACTCTACTACATGGGCAGGATTGGCGCCTGTAATAATATGGATTTCCCGGACAAGCGATTCGAGCGGTACGA
>Ga0209253_10006064_pt1 | contig 10470 bp, 7 predicted proteins | sample FrelakmetBRP12BR_FD_187145 | JGI IMG/M metagenome (GOLD analysis project Ga0209253, IMG submission 187145) | Freshwater lake sediment microbial communities from the University of Notre Dame, USA, for methane emissions studies - BRP12 BR (SPAdes)... | ecosystem: Environmental > Aquatic >... | reverse complement strand
GCCCGCGGAGGTACGTTAGCCAGCAAACGGTGGGCTTCCTCGATTACAACTATGTGTCTCAATCCTGTACCTTCCGTGCTGCCGCGCCCGCGAAGATACTCGTAGATCCGTGTCAGCAGTAGCCCCATCAGGAACGCCTTTTCAGCGTCATCCCCGATCTGCTCCAGTTCGATAATGGTCGGTTTGGCCAGCAGTCCCTCAATAGGCATCGAATGCCGGGTATCGAGCATAAGGCCCTTGCTGCCGATGCGCAAGCTATTGATTCGGGTCAGCAATGCAGCCCTGATGTCGCTTTCTACACGTTCCTCGTAACCGAGACCTCTGACTACCTCATCGATCTTTTCATAAAGGTCGGTGAGGGTGGGGTAGGCCTCGGGGCTAACACTACCTTGAGGTTCTAGCCTCGAATTTGTGTTGCGGCCCGGGTCCCATCCCCGATCACGATAGATCAGATGGATACAGCGTTCCAGCACCTGCGGTAACGGATTCCACATGCCGAAGCTGGCATTGAAGACAGACTTGAGCAGGTCAATGTGGGTGGAAACCGAAACGCCGGCCTCTACCTCAAACGGGTTCAGCCGCAGCGGCGAGACACGCTCCTCGCCCAGAGTGAATATGCTGATGTCGGGCCCCAGTTTGTTATGTGTCACCATGGCACGGTACTCGCTCTTGGCAGGCTCCATTACCAGAAACGGTATCCCCGCCTGCCAGAACTGGGCCAGCAGATGGAACACCGTATTTGTCTTGCCACTGCCTGTCACGCCGACTATCAGTGCATGTTTTTGGAATGAATCCACAGGGGCCTGGTATTTGCTACCAATTGCCCTACCGTAATGCAGCACTTCTCCAACCTCGATGGACGGCCTTTCCGGTTCCTGGGGAGATACAACATCGAAACGACAGCTCTCCTTAACAGTGAATCCGGGGACTTCAAGTCGCGGTAGATGTATAAGAGTGGCTAGCCGCCCTGAAGTATGCAGGGTCTGAAAACGGAACGGATATTCAAACTTGCCCGGGCTGGCGTCAGGCTTGGCAACTATTTGCCCAAGCTTCGGGGTTACTGTCGACAACAACGGGAGTTCGAAAGTACGGATAGGGTCAGGCGTTGATTTCTCACCGCCTAAATAGGCACGGATGGCAGCTCCCAATTTGTAGAAGCTCATCTCCGCGGCCGAGAAATAGCAGGCGGTCACTGCCCACAGACCTTTCGCCTTCCCCTCTTCATACTCCTTCCGAGTGATTTCGAGCATATCGTGGTAGGCCTTGGCAAGCGGAGCCCACGTCGATTTTGTCTGCTCAGCATTAGATATGATTCGCATCTCATTGAGGGCCGCATGAGTCAGCGACGTAATAAGCTCATCCGGAACAGGTTGAGCGATAACCATATATCCCCAGTCCGAACCGTACATCGTTCGGATGAGCCGGTCCAACTGGGTCGGGTCTTCTACTTCATCTGTTACCTTGACCGTGGGCAGTCCAGTAACCATTCCGTAGAACTTGGACGTGCCGATCTGGTTGGTTATATAGTCGATACTCCCTGTATCTCGTCTGGCCGCCTGAATTCCAGGATAATGGCCGGGCAAGGACTCATTCACAAAGTTGATAGAGGCGTCCGGCTCATACCGACGAGCAGACCGGTAGTAGGGCTCCAGTGTGCCGATATCAATATCTATTTCCGGAGACGACGAAAGACCTCGCACCAGAAAGACCAATGGGACTTTCGCACCATGACAGCCGACGAGAACATCTTCCATCCGGTATCGGTGCTGCTCAGTAGTGTCGTCTTTCCTCTGGGAAGGCTCCCAGAAACGATTCAATCCGGAAAGGTGTATCAGCGTCAACGAGGATTTGGGGGGAATGAACAGGTCCTCCGGCCCGAGTTGTGCCGCTCTCCCTTCGGACACCTCGTCAAGGTAGGTCCTCGACAGATAATCGATATGCTTGCTGGAAAACTCCATCTTCGGTTCCCCTTATCAGGTTTTGCTGACTCCCGCTTCTATAGCCAGACCGTGACGCGAGAATCCGTCGTCTTGTTCTCGACCTCTAAAGCACGCAGGATGTTTTCCCTCGACATCTTGCCTCTGATTGTGACCGAATCGCCGTTGCGAAGGTTTCCTGTAATCCACTGTCCGATGAGTTCGACCTCGACCACCTTAGCGACATTCCCCTCGGCGTCAGTTTCTTCGATTCTAAAGTTCAGTTGCTGCTTTTCGGTTTTCTCACCTCTGCCTGTCTTGATGACGGATCTGGAAATATCTCGCACCGCTCCGGTGCTCTCAGTCCAACGGTCGGACTGCCTGGCGAACCAGCGCCGCCACTGTACCTGGTTCTGATTCTTGAGCAGCCTGTTCAGGAGAAAACCGTCCACAAGCCACGCCAGTAATAGCAAGACACCCAACACCATCAGCGCGAACTCGGGCATTGGCAGACCTACTATCCAAGCAAACAAGAGGAAAACGAATACAATGGTATACAGAACTGCTGTGAAGTACCTGGCCAGGTAATATCGGTGGCAGCCGAAAAGCCCCAAGGGTATGATCCAGAGTAACCGGGCGGTGGAACCGCTCTTGTCCTGCGGTAGATCAATCTGTTTGGGTATGGACGGTTTCCCCGATTTACTGCGTCGAAAGAACCTTCGAAACCGGTCAAAGAAGGTGTTTTCCGCGGTTACGCCCTGTATGGGCCCGGGCGCCTGGCGTTCGGACCACTGGCGCGCATCTGCTGGCCTGACATCAGACGAGGAGAGCAGGTTTTCGGGGTTCGTAGGACTAGAAGTTGTCTCTCTTGCTGGAAGTACTTGCTTTTCTGCCGACCGGATATCCGCCGAGGCAGGCGCGTCCTCAGGATCGGCGGGAGGAGGCTTAGTCTGGCCTTCTCGAGGCAGTTGTTTTCCTGGCGACTGGATACCAGCTGAGAAAGGCAGGTCCTCAGGTCCGATCGTGGGAGGCCTGGTCCTGCGTTTCCGCCGGCGAAAGACCAGTGTGAAGACGGCCGCGATAACTATGATAATGACAATTAAGAGCAGCCACTCCGCGGCACCCATAATACAACCATCCTTTGCCCTCGAGGGCGATCTTTTAGTCCGGATATTGCGATTCGAGTACTAGGTGGTGTTCCCTATCGGCCATCCTTGGATTACACTGTAATCCGTATTGAAACCAAAGTCAAGATGCGATTACAGACCTGGTATTTGTTCGTGACGCCGTTATGCAATGCAGGGAAAAAGCTGACCCGTGGCACAAGGAGTCTCATAACAGTTATGAGAACTAGGGAATATGTGATCCAGGCATGCTAGCGAAGCCTATAGGTGTGAGAACATTACTGGCATTCCAGCAACAGGGGAGATTGGCATACTATGCATCCCCAGATGCAAATCACTGCTGTCGCAGTGCCAAATAACAACATTACCTGAGGGGCCGCATCGGTTCGAGAATTACGAAGATAGCTACCTGCGCCTCCAGATTCTCCTGCTGATGATAATACTCAATACAAGACCAACCAACCATACCAGTATTGCCATCGCTGTGCTCAAGGAGCCACTATTTGATAAACCCTCAGTGATAAATCCTATGCCAAATCCCGCCACAACGGTGGCGGCAAGACACACGAGAAGTACGACGATGGTAACTATCCTCGGTGGATGCCGAGGACTGACTGTGAGACCCTGTTTCGAATCAGGTAACCCCGTCTTGAACTCGGTGTAAACTGGCGGATCTGCTCGTATCCAGTCTGTTCCGCGGCTGCTGTACCACTCCAGTGTTTCTGCTCCGAGCATCCACCAGGTACCATTTTTATCCGCGAACATAAGGTCGCGTAGTTTCGCCTTGAATTGCTCCTTGGTCAGTCGCCCGTCTATCACATCCTGTCTTAACTTGGTCGCTTCAGCTTCGATCTGGGCAAATTTGCCAGTGATTGGCTCTCTTGACGGCGTCTTCAGTTTCTCTTTCTCCTGCTGCTGTTGATACCAATGACCCATCTCCTGCCGCTTTCGCATTTCCTCTTGTTGACGCCGCATATTCTCTTCCTGCTGTTGTTGCATGCGCCGCAGTTGCTCTTGCTGTTGCTGCCATGGTTGTTTCATCTAATCAGCTCCCTATCGTATTTGACTGTTGCCGCTGGTTTCCAGTCGTTCCTATTCGGGCCTCCCCTGAATTAGTTCCATGCCCGTGCTCTCTTGAACCCTCTGTGGGCGCCCAGCTTATGCTCTGCAAGACAACACTGATTCACCGGTGGGCTAACTATATCACAGTGTATCAGACTGTCAATAATGAATTACGTACTTAATTACGGGTCTGCAAATATGAGTAGATTGCCTTAATGAAACATATTCTGAACCTGCGCAATGCAAACGAACTGCTTTTCACTGAGCGCTGTGGGCCTAGCAGCAGTGACACCACCCGCTCCACCCCCGATTGAGCTTCCACACAGGATGTTCTCATTCACATCTGCTGCCTCGACCCTGGCAAGGAAGTAACCGAGCACCGCAGAAAAGGGCAAGGTTGAGGGGCTCGGCTGGCATGCATTCTCACATTTTGTTATGTTGGAGGCAACAAAACAGGTCAATGCGCAGCATCTCAGGCACTTGTTCAATGACGGAGCAAAATGCACAATCACAAAGGCAAGATGTCACCTGCCCGATTATAGCTGATGCCAGCTATACAGGAGGGGGAGACGAGATATTCAGATTAGTTAGGAAGAAAGGACAGAACACCTGGTACCTCAGTTTCCTCTGACAGAGCCCGCCAAACCTCTTCCCCGAATTCTCTGCATTTCTTATTTGGGCATTTTCTATCCCGTAGTGTGTGACGTTACCACTGACAAATTTGCTTGTCTTTCCTGTAGCTCTCATCTCCTACAGATGAGCTGGGCTTCTGCTTCGATTTTCGGGTTGCTGAGATGTACATCTCGGCAGCATGAAACGAGCTACGTACTAGCGGGCCGGACATGACGGAGGCAAACCCCAATTCCTTTCCCACAATTCGGTATTCCTCAAACTCCTCCGGGGGAATGTATCTGACCAACCCGTGGTGCTCCAGCGAAGGCTGTAGATACTGACCTATGGTTAGAAGGGCGCAGCCAGCCTGCCTGAGATCAGCCATTACTTCAATGACCTCCTCCCAAGATTCGCCCAACCCCAACATGAGCCCGGATTTGGTCAGGAGACTGGTGTCGAGTAGTTTAGCTTGCTTGATAAGGTCGAGTGACCGCCGATATTGGGCTTGCGGACGCACCTCGGAGTAAAGCCGGGGCACTGTTTCTATGTTGTGGTTGAGGACAGCAGGGGAGGCATCCACTACCGTTTGCAGGGCAGACGCCGACCCTTGAAAGTCAGGGATAAGAACTTCGACTGCGGTGTTGGGGTCATGCTCATGGATTGCTCTGATGGTTTGGGCGAACTGAGAGGAACCGCCATCGGGAAGGTCATCTCTGGTTACAGACGTAATGACTACATACGGCAGACCCAGTCTAGCGACTGCCTGCACAATATGGTCGGGCTCTTGAGGGTCAGGAGCCCGGGGCTTGCCATGCTTCACCGCACAGAAGGTGCAATTGCGGGTGCAGATATTACCCAGTATCATGAACGTGGCTGTGCCTTCGGCAAAGCATTTTGTCCGGTTGGGACAACGAGCGCTTTCACATACGGTGTGCAGCTTCAAGCCACGGGCGAGCTTTGTCGTCCTGTTGAGTATCGCAGGCTCAAGAACGCCTAACTTCAGCCACTGCGGGCGTCTAGTGTAGCCAGCCATCTATCTGTCTCCTGTTCACAGCTTAAGCCAAATATCTCCGAGAATGACGGAAGTAGTTTTCCTATGGTCTCTTCCACTGCTATGCGGTGTCCCAACAACTCCGAGATTGAGGTCATTACTTCGCCTGTTAAGCCGCAAGGTCTCATATACTCGAAATACCGCAGGTCGTTGGTTACGTTGAGAGCAAACCCGTGCGTAGTGATGTGGTGGCTGACATGAATGCCTATGGAGCAGACTTTCTTTCCGTTTGCCCAGACACCCGGATAGCCTGCCAGCCGGCCACCCTGGATAGCCAGAGCCAGCAACGTCTTGATGATAGCCTCTTCCAGCTTCCAGATATACTCATGCACGCCAAGACCGTTTTCTTTAAGGTCAATGATGGGATAGCCTACAAGCTGTCCCGGACCATGATAGGTAATACCTCCACCCCGATTGGTATGAAAAACGGAGATTCCTTCTCGAGCCAGTGTCTCCGCAGGAACAGTTATGTCCTCTCCCCCTTTGAATCGCCCTACGGTGAAAACCGATGGGTGCTGCAGGAGCAGTAATACATCACCGATTCTGTCCTCAGCTCTTGCCTGCACCAATCTTTGCTGCAGCTTCAGGGCAACCTCATACGGCACCATGCCCAGGTAAGGGGCAATACAAGCCTTCTTGGACGTAGCAACAGCCATCGGTAGAACGCTAGACCCTCAGGAAATGGATGGCGCCGTCGAGCTGACCCATTGCTGTTTCGCGCACTGCTTCAGTCAAAGTTGGGTGGGCATGGATGGTGTGGGCAATGTCCCTGGCCGTCAGTCCCAGCCGTATGGCAAGCGTGCCTTCAGCGATAAGGTCGCTGGCATGAGGACCCATGATGTGCATTCCTAAAACTTTGCCGTCATCAGCGCTGCAAATCATCTTGACCATGCCGGTCGTCTCGCCCAGGGCGACAGCACGACCGCAGGCTCTGAAGGGAAACTTGCTCACTCTGTGAGGAATCCTGCTATCACTGGCTTCTCTCTCGGTAATGCCGACACCGGCTATCTCAGGTTGGGCAAAGATACAACTGGGGACGGCGCGATAGTCTGCCCGGCGGGGATGCCCAAGGGCATTCTCAACAGCTATCTCTCCTTCATAGGAAGCGACGTGCGCTAACATGTGCTTGCCAAGAACATCGCCGACGGCATAGACGCCTTCGGCGTTCGTCTCCAGGTATTCATTCACCTTGATAACCCCCCGTTCCGTCTGTATGCCAAGCTCCGATAAGCCCAGGCCCTCGCTGTAAGGCACACGCCCGGTGGCCATAAGAACCATCTGCCCATCAACTCCCTGCTCGCCCTCCGGAGTTTCCCAGACCACCCTGAGAACAGGTCCCTTGCTCTCAATTGCCTTGACCGCAGCTCCTATTTTGACTTCAATACCTTGACCCGGCAAGGTCTGGGCGAAGCGCCGGCCAATCTCTTCGTCAATAGGCTCCAGTCGGAGAGGACGTCTCTTAACAATGGTGACCTTTGTCCCCAAGGCATTGAAGATGCCGGCAAACTCAACGCCAACGTAACTACCTCCGATGACGACAAGGCTCTCCGGGAGTTCCGTTAGCTCAAGGATATCATCAGTGGTCAGCACGCCGGGCAAGTCTCCACCAGGGATAGAGAGCGGGGTCGATTCAGACCCAGAGGCGATGACAACCTTCCTGGTTGCTATCTCCTCATCATTCACTTTGACCAGGTGTGGAGACAGAATCCGACCGGCGCCCCTGTAGACACGGATCTTGTTTCCTTTCATCAACTGCTCAACGCTGGACACTAACTGGCCCACAACATTGTTTTTGCGGGCCATAATCTTTGAAAAACTCGCTTTGACGCTGTCAACCCCTATGCCGAAATCACTTGCCGTTCTTGCCTCGAGGAGCACTTCCACGCTTCTGGCCAGTGCCTTGGTGGGAATACAGCCCCGGTTAAGGCAGGTGCCTCCCAGCTTGTCCTTCTCAACCACAGCCACTTTGGCCCCCAGGTGAGAGGCATGAATTGCTGCCACATAGCCGGCAGGCCCTCCCCCAATTATCACGATGTCTCTTTCATCCAAAGCCTTAACTCCTCATCTCCCAGCGCAGTTCCGGATTTCTGGCAGCTCTGACATCGTCCAACCGCTTGACCGGTGTGTTGTGGGGGGCGGAATGCAAAACTTCAGGGTTATCCTCGGCATCTCTGGCTATCTCTTTCATAGCCTCGATAAAGGCATCAAGCGTCTGTTTGCTCTCCGTCTCGGTAGGTTCGACCATCAGGGCCTCGTCAACTATCAAGGGGAAATAGACGGTGGGGGGGTGAAGACCGTAGTCAAGCAAACGCTTGGCGATATCTACAGTATGAACCCCCTTTGCCTTTTGCCGCCTCCCCGAAAACACTACTTCATGCATACAGGCGCGGTCGTAAGGCAGGTGGTAATATGGTTTTAGCTTCTCCTTCAGATAGTTGGCATTCAGCACCGCGTCCTCACTGACTTCCTTCAGCCCTGCGGCGCCCAGAGAGCGGATATAAGCGTAGCCCTTACACATTACCCCGAAGTTGCCGTGGAAATTAGCTACCCTGCCCATAGACTTGGCTGGCGACATGAGCCTATATACCCCATTGCTCCTGGCCACCAGAGGTGAAGGCAAGAAATCGCTCAGATTTTCCTTGACGCAGACGGGACCCGAGCCTGGTCCGCCGCCCCCATGGGGGGTGCTGAAAGTTTTGTGGAGATTTAGCTGGACATAGTCATAGCCCAACTCCCCGAATTTCAGCCGCCCCAAAAAAGCATTCAGGTTCGCCCCATCAGCACCAAGCAGTCCTCCCCTTTCATGAACCAGCCGGCTAATCTCCAGTATTTGCGGGTCAAATAGACCCAGAGTGGTGGGCATAGTCAATGTCAGAGCAGCCACCTGGTCGTTCATCATCGATTCCAGGTTCTTCATATCCACATTGCCTTCACTATCGGAAGCCACCACGCCTATCTCAAAGCCGCACATAATGGCACTGGCCGGGTTGGTTCCGTGGGAAGAATCGGTCAATAGTATTTTCTTCCGGGCTATGTCCCCCCGGTGTTGATGGTATGCTTTTGCCAGTAGCAGACCGGTAAACTCGCCGTGCGCTCCGGCTACTGGAACCAGGCTGGTGGCATCCATGCCGGTGATTTCAGCCAAATACTCTTGCAGCTCAAACATAAGCTGGAGGGCTCCCTGAACAGACTCCTCTGGCTGGAGCGGATGAATTGAAGCAAAACCGGCAAGCCTGGCAATATCCTCGTGCCATTTCGGATTGTATTTCATAGTGCAGCTGCCTAGCGGGTAGAATCCCGTATCCACTCCATAATTGAGCTTACTCAGGGCAGTGAAATACCTGATTAGCTCAACCTCACTTATTTCGGGCAGCTCAAGCTCCTGCCGGAGCAGCTCCCTGGGAGGCAATTCGGCCGGAGGTACATCCAGAGCCGGGAGACTGCACCCGATTTTGCCCGGCTGGCTGATGTCAGGCAGCAAGTAATGATGACTCATGTCTGGCTCCTAAAATCGTCCTAGAATTTCAACTAGTCGGTCTATCTCCTGTTTGGTGTTCATCTCGGTAACGCAGAGCAGCATGGCACTATCTATTATGTGGCTTATATCCAGGCCACCAACTATGCCTTTGCTCAACAGAGCTTGGTTAATCTGCGAGGGCGCTACCGGGCAACGAATGGCAAATTCCTTGAAGAAAGGCTTTGAGAATACGAGGGAATACCCCTTGAGTTTGGCTATACTTCCAGCGGCATAATGAGCTTTGTGATAGCACAGCTCAGCTACGTGCCGCAGTCCCCTTTTGCCCAGGGCGGCTAAGTAAACGGCTGCCGCCAGGGCCATCAGAGCTTCGCTGGTGCAGATATTGGATGTGGCCCGTTCTCTTCGGATATATTGCTCACGGGTCACCAGGGTCATCACGTATCCTGTCTTACCAGCAACGTCAACCGTCTTGCCCACGATCCTGCCCGGCATCTGGCGCAGGTATTCCCGGCGGCAGGCAAAGATGCCCAGGCCCGGTCCCCCAAAGCTCATCGGGTTGCCCAACGCCTGACCATCAGCGACAGCAATGTCAGCCCCGTACTGTCCAGGCGGCTTCAACATCCCCAGAGAAATAGGGTCGACTATGGCGATCAACAAAGCTCCACCGTCATGGGCTTTCTGCACGCAGGCTTCGACTTCCTCAAAATAACCAAGGAAATTGGGGTGCTGGACTACTAAACAGGCAGAATCTGAAGATATGCTTGAGTTCAATTCTGCCGTCTCTATGGAAAAACCCCGCGTCTGGACATAGGTTTTTATCACATCACGGTAGGCGGGGTTCACCGTTGGTGACACAGCCACCTTGCCCCTTTTCTTTATCACACATGCCATTATGGCTGCCTCTGCGGCCGCTGTCCTGCCATCATACATGCCGGCATTGCTCACTTCCATCCCGGTGAGTTGACACACCAGCGACTGGTATTCATACGTGGCTTGCAGCGTCCCCTGGCTGACTTCAGCTTGATATGGGGTGTAAGCAGTATAGAACTCGCTGCGACCGATAATGTGCTCAATCGTGCTAGGAATGAAGTGACGGTAGCTGCCGGCACCTAGAAAACAAGCATAGTTATCCAGACTGGCATTACGACCTGCAAATTGGCTGAGTTCCTTCTTCAGTTCCAACTCGGACAGAGGGCGCGGCAGCTTGAATTGGGCGTGACGTACCTT
>Ga0209253_10006063_pt1 | contig 10470 bp, 11 predicted proteins | sample FrelakmetBRP12BR_FD_187145 | JGI IMG/M metagenome (GOLD analysis project Ga0209253, IMG submission 187145) | Freshwater lake sediment microbial communities from the University of Notre Dame, USA, for methane emissions studies - BRP12 BR (SPAdes)... | ecosystem: Environmental > Aquatic >... | reverse complement strand
AATTGATCTCGGGAATGACCGTCATCGAGACGTTCTGTTGGTAGCCGCGCGATGGCGGGCCAGAATGTCGGCCCAAGAATCAAAGCCCACCGACGCAGGAGCCGCCATGCACAGCACCAGGATCGACCTCACGGCAAAAGCCCGGACCCGCATGACCGGCGTGCTGAACGCCCGCCTGGCCGACGCCCTCGACCTGCAGCTGCAGGCCAAGCAGGCGCACTGGAACGTGAAGGGCCCGTCCTTCATCGCGCTGCACGAACTGTTCGACAGGATTGCCGGTGAGACCGCGGCTCACGTCGACGACATCGCGGAGCGCATCACGGCGCTCGGCGGGGTTGCCGAGGGCACCGTGCAGGCAGTGGCCGGCCGCACTCGCCTCGATGCCTATCCGCTGCACATCGTGGACGGCCGCTCGCATCTCGACGCGCTGGCCGCTGCGCTCGCGAAGTTCGGCAAGGCCGTGCGCAAGGCGATCGACGACGCCGCCAAGGCGGGCGACGCGGATACCGGCGACTTGTTCACCGGCATTTCGCGCGCAGCGGACAAGAACCTCTGGCTGGTCGAGGCGCACCTGCAGGCCGACCGCTGACAGGCCGGCCATCGAGCCTTCCCGGGCTCGCGCCAGCCGGGCAGGCTTCAGCGCAGCTCTGCTCCCTTCACGATCGCCGCCGCCGCACGGCGCGCCTTGTCTCGCGCCGCGCCGAGATCTGCAGCGGTGGCGAGCGCAACACCCATGCGTCGCCTGCCGCGCACCTCCGGCTTGCCGAACAGCCGGAGCTGCGTGTCGGGCTCGGTGAGCGCGCTCTCGACCGAATGGAAGCGGATGTCCCGTGCCTCGCCTTCGAGCAGGATCGCGCAGGAAGCCGACGGACCGAGCTGGCGAATCGCGGGCACCGGCAGTCCGAGGATTGCGCGCACGTGCAGCGCGAACTCGCTCAGGTCCTGTGAAACCAGCGTCACGAGGCCGGTGTCGTGCGGCCGCGGCGACACCTCGCTGAACCACACTTCGTCGCCCCGGACGAAAAGCTCGACCCCGAAGATGCCTGCGCCGCCGAGCGCATCCGTCACCACGCGCGCGATGCGCTCCGACTCCGCACGAGCCACGGCGCTCATCGGCTGCGGTTGCCAGGACTCACGGTAGTCGCCGTCGACCTGCAGATGGCCGATGGGGGCGCAGAAGCTCGTGCCGCCGGCATGCCGTACCGTGAGCAGCGTGATCTCGTAGTCGAAACGGATGAAGCCCTCGACGATGACGCGACCGGCCCCTGCGCGACCGCCGTGCTGTGCGTAGTCCCACGCGTGCTGGACGTCCGAGGCACTCTTCACGAGGCTCTGGCCCTTGCCGGACGAACTCATTACTGGTTTCACGATGCAGGGAAAACCGAGAGCGGAAACGGCGTCCCGGTACTCGACCTCGTCCGACGCGAACCGGTACGGCGAGGTCGCAAGCCCGAGTTCCTCCGCGGCGAGCCGCCGGATTCCCTCGCGGTCCATCGTCAGACGGGCCGCCCGTGCCGTCGGGATCACGCGGAAGCCCTCCTGCTCGAGCTCGACGAGTGCCGGGGTCGCGATCGCCTCGATCTCGGGCACGATGAACGCTGGCCGTTCGCGCAGCACCAGTTCGCGCAGCGCCTGCGCGTCGAGCATGTCCAGCACGTACGAGCGGTGCGCCACCTGCATCGCCGGCGCATTCGGGTAACGGTCGGCCGCGATCACCTCTACGCCGAGCCGCTGCGCCTCGATGATCACTTCCTTGCCAAGCTCGCCGGCCCCGAGCATCAGCAGGCGCGTGGCGGAGGGGGAGAGCGGCGTGCCGAGAGTTGGCATGCAGGCGAACTAACTGCCCGGCCCAGCCGGACTGTCGACGGCGCCTCCGCTGTCGGCCCAGTCCTTGAAGCCGCCGAGGTTGTAGACGCTCTGGTAGCCGAGGTCCTTCAGCGTCTTGCCGCCGAGTGCCGCCCGCCCGCCCGACGCGCAGTAGAGGATGATCGTCTTGTCCCTGGCGAATGCCTTGTCGTGGGTGGCCGACTCCGGGTCGGCGCGGAACTCGAGCAAGCCGCGCGGGACGTGGACCGCGCCTGCCACCCGGCCGCTCTGCTGCACTTCCGCGCCGTCGCGCACGTCGACGACGAGCGCGTTGCCGGCCGCGATCAACTGCTGGGCCTGTGCGGGCGTAATCCGCGGCACCGCCGCATTGGCGGCCTCCATCATCTGCTTGACGCTGACGGTCATCTGCGGTCCTCCCAGTGGGGAATCATTCGACGCTACGCCGCGGCCTGCCGCTCGTCAACGCGGCGCCCGGTCAGCGCAGCGCCGCCTGGACGATGGCTGTGTCGGTGTGCTGCCTGAACTTCACGAGTGCGCCGCCGCGGCTGCGCCAGACGTGCACGAACGGCGCCCTGAAGTGCTTGCCCGTGGCCTTGAACGTTCCGCTGTACTCGCCGAGAGCCACGATGATGTCACCGTCGCAGACGTACTCGGAAGGCACTGCAGCGAATCCGTCCCACTCGGTGCCGAGCTTCATGAACACGTTGGCGAGCACGGCGTCGCGGCCCACGTACGTTCCGCCGTAAGGGAATCCCTCCGCTTCGGTCCACTCGATCGCCGGGTCGAGCGCCTCGAGAACGGCATTGATGTCGCCGCTGGCGAAACCCGCGTACACGCTCTTCACTGAATCGACCGCGTTCGTCATGTCGCACCTCCTGGTCCCGTGATCGAGATCCCGCGTGCCGCGCAGGATCTCACGTCCGATGGGATTCGTCGTCGAAGGCGCCGGACAGGTCGCCTATCCCTTCGGTTGCAGTCGCTCCTTCAGCCAGCGCCCGACTTCCGCAATTTCCGCCGTGCACACCTCGTGCTGCATCGGGTACTCGTGCCACTCGACGGTGTAGTTGAGCCCGATGAGTACGTCGCGTGCTTCCTGCCCCAGCATGACGTGCACGACCGGATCGAGTCGTCCGTGGCACATCAGTATCCGCACGTCCGCATTGGCGACCGACCTCTCGGCCGTGAGCGTTTGCGGAAAAGGCAGGTAGGTGGACAGCGCCAGTATCCCGGCGAGCGGTTCCGGGAACCGCAGGCCGGCGGCCAGCGCGACCGCGCCGCCCTGCGAGAAACCGGCGAGCACGATTCTCGATGCCGCAACACCGCGCGCGATTTCGTGGCGCAGGTATCCGTTCACGCGCCCGACCGACTGCGCGAGACCCGACGCATCGGCGCGTCCCTCGGGCGTGAATGACCTGATGTCGTACCAGGCGCGCATCACGTACCCAGCGTTGACCGTCACCGGTCGAAGCGGCGCATGAGGGAAGACGAAGCGGACCGGGAGTGCATCCGGCAGCTGCAGTTCGTCCACGATCGGCACGAAATCCGTGCCGTCGGCGCCGAGCCCATGCAGCAGCACGACGCTGGCGACTGCGGGAACCGCCGGTTCGAGTGTCACTTCGTGCTCGGTCTGGCTGTGTGTGTACCGCATGCGTCAGCCCATCAGCAGCCGGCTTTCGGCCTGCTCGAGGTCCTCCGGCGCTCCCCAGAGCACCACCACGTCGCCCTCCCGGAATCGCGTCTCCGGGTCCGGGTTCCGGCCCACGATCCCGTCGCGTCGCACCGCATTGACCAGCACCGTGCCTTCGTGCATCCCGAGTTCGCGGATCGTTCGCCCGACCGCGCTCGCACCCGGGGGCAGCACGACGGTCCGCAGCTGCTGCCGGAGCGCGTGGTCTCCATCGAGGTGGCGGGAGTCCTTCTTGCGAAACACGCTGCGCAGTATCGAGTAGCGACTGTGGCGAATGTCCTCGGTCGTCTGGAGCACCTCCTGTGGAGGGACCTTGAGGCAAAGCAGCACGTGGGCGACCAGCGCGAGGCTCGTCTCGAACGTTCCCGGGATCACTTCTGTCGCGCCGGCCGCCTGCAACTGGTCGAGCTTCGAGTCGTCCTCGGTTCGCACCAGCACCGGCAGGTCGCTCCTGAGCCTCCGCGCCGCCCGAACGATCCGGAGCGCGGTCTGGGCGGCGTCGAAGGACACGACGAGTGCGCTCGCGTGCTCGAGACCGAGCGCCTGCAGCACCCCGGGCTCGGAGGCATCCCCGTAGACGACCGGGTCGCCGGCCTGGCGCGCGTCACGCACGCGGTACGGATCGAGGTCGAGCGCGATGAACTCGAGTCCGCGGCTTTCGAGCACGCGCGCGAGGTTCTGGCCGACGCGCCCGAAACCGCAGATGATCACGTGCTTGCGTCCGGCGAGCTCACGCGTCGCAGCGGTCTCGAGCGCCACCTCGGACGGTTCGACCGTCCGACGCCGCAGGATGATGTCTGCAATGCGTCCGTTGTATCTCACCAGCAGCGGACCGGCCAGCATGCTGAGCGCGACCGCGGTGAGCAGCGGCTGCACGATCTGCTCGTCGACCGTGGTGCCCTTGAGCAGGAGCGTCAGCAGCGCGAAGCCGAACTCGCCCCCCATGCTCACCACGATCCCGGTGCGCAGCGCCTTGCGGGCGTTCGGCACGAACTGCCTCACGACGAGCGCGACGATCGCCGCCTTGAGCACCAGCAGCGCGGCCAGCAGCAGCAGCACCAGCGGCAATTGCGTGACGAGCAGGCGCAGGTCGAGCAGCATCCCGACCGAGACGAAGAACACGCCGAGCAGGATGTCGCGCAGCGGCTTGATGACCGCTTCCGTCTGGTGCCTGAATTCCGTCTCGGCGAGCAGCATGCCGGCGAGGAACGCGCCGAGCGCCATCGAGAGCCCGAGCGCGTGGGTGGCCCACGCGCCGCCGAGCGCCACGAACAGCACCGTCAACGTAAAGGTCTCTCCGCTGCGGTGCCGCGCGATCTCGTGAAACAGCGGCCGCAGTGCCCAGCGGCCGAGCAGCAGCACGACGAGCAGCGCGATGATCGCGCGCACGACCAGTCCCAGCAGCCACTCCGGCCCCGGCATCTCCCCCGCCGTCCCGAGCGCCGTCGCGAGCGCCAGCAGCGGCACGAATGCCAGGTCCTGGAAGAGCAGGATGCCCACGGCGAGGCGCGAGTGCGTCCGGTTGATCTCCAGCTGGTCGCCGAGCTGGCGGAGGATGATCGCAGTGGACGACATCGCGAGCGCGCCGCCCACCACGATCGCCACCGCGGGATCCAGTCCGAGCGCCCACGCGGCGCCGCCGATCGCGGCCGCCGTGAGCAGCATCTGCAGCCCGCCGACACCGAGCACCTCGGCCTTCATCGCGACCATGCGCGCAAACGAGAACTCGAGTCCCAGCGTGAAGACGAGGAAAACGACGCCGATTTCCGCGAGCGTGGCGATCGCGGCCGCGTCGGAGACAAGGCCCAGCGCGTTCGGACCGAGCAGCATCCCCACCAGCAGGTAGCCAAGGATCGCGGGCAGCCTGAAACGCCGCACGAGGCTCAGCACCAGCACCGAGCCCGCCAGCAGGATCAGGATTTGCGAAAGAACGTCGCCCGCCATGGATACGCACCGTGTCCGTCGGACGATGCTAGCATTCCGTGTCGTTCCCCTGTGCTGCCGGGCCCGCGTGCCAGCAGCCATTCCTCGACCGGGGCGCATTTGATGGGGTTCCAGGCCACTCTGAGCGACGCGCGTGACCGCCTGCGAATTGCGGGCGACTGCCGCATGACCGATGCGCCCGCGCTCGATGCCATGCTTTGCGCGCTGCGCGAGAGCCCGCCGGCGTCCCTCGTGATCGACCTCACGCGAGCCGGCGACCTCGACATCGGGCCGACCTGGCTGCTGCATCGTGCGATCGCAGACCTGCGAGGCAGCGGCGCGAACGTCGAACTCGAGGGGCCGCCGCCAGAGCATTTCGCGTATCTCGACGGGCTCGCCGCTGCGCCCGCCGCGCCCGCGCCGATCGTGCCGCGAGCGTGGCCGATGCGCTGGCTCGTGGACGTCGGCATGCGCATGGAGCAACGCTGGCACAGCTGGTACGAAGCGCTCGACTTCGGCGGTCGGGTGCTCGTCACGGCGGCCACGCGCTGGACCAGCCTGCGGCGGCTGCGCCTGCCGTCGGTCGTGCGCCACGTCCACGAGACGGGCGTGCAGGCCATCCCGATCGTCGCGGTCATCGCGTTCCTGATCAGCGTCATTTCGGCCTACATCGGCGCGCAGCAGCTGCGTCCGTTCGGCGCGGACATCTTTACGGTGGACCTGGTGGCGATCGGCGTGCTGCGCGAACTCGGCGTGCTGCTCACCGCGATCATGGTCGCGGGCCGCTCCGGCAGCGCGTATGCGGCCGAGCTCGGCGTGATGAAGCTGAACAACGAGGTGGATGCGCTCGAGTCGATGGGCATGAATCCCTACGAGGTGCTGGTGCTGCCGCGCGTGCTGGCGCTGGTGATCGCGATGCCGCTGCTCACGGTCGTCGCGGACGCGATGGGGCTTGCCGGCGGCGCGGTGCTCACGAGCTACCTGCTGGACCTCCCGTGGGAACAGTTCGTCGCCAGGCTCAACAGCGCGATCGGCCCCACGACCTTCTGGGCCGGGCTCGTCAAGGCGCCGGTGTTCGGATTCCTGATTGCACTGACGGGTACGATGCGCGGGCTGCAGGTGCGCGATTCCTCCCGTGAACTCGGGCGACTCACGACGGTAGCGGTCGTGCAGTCGATCTTCCTCGTGATACTTGCGGATGCCGTATTCGCCATGCTCTTCCTCGAGATCGATTTCTGAGCCCGGCCGTGCAACCCGTCATCGAAGTGCGAGACGTCGTAAACCGGTTCGGGAGCCAGTTGGTGCACGACGGCGTGAGCTTCGACGTGTTCCCTGGCGAGATCTTCGGCGTCGTGGGCGGCTCGGGCACCGGCAAGTCGGTGCTGCTGCGGACGATCCTCGGCCTTCGGCAGCCGACGTCAGGCTCGGTCAGGGTCGAGGGCGTGGACGTCACGTGCGCAGACGACGACCAGCTGCGCGCCGTCAAGCGCCGCTACGGCGTCGCTTTCCAGAACGGCGCGCTCTTCAGCTCGCTCACGGTCGGCGAGAACATCACGCTGCCCGTCGCGGAGGCGATGGACCTCGACGAGGAATCGCTCGCGGCGCTCGCCGGGCTGCGCCTGCGCATGGTCGGCCTGCCGGTCGAGACCGCGATGAAGTACCCGGCGCAGCTGTCAGGCGGGATGGTCAAGCGCACGGCGGTCGCCCGCGCCCTCGCGCTCGACCCCGCACTGCTGTTCCTCGACGAGCCGACCGCCGGACTCGATCCCATCGCAGCAGCGGGCTTCGATGAACTGGTCCTCTACCTGCGGGACACGTTGCGCCTGACGGTTGTGATGGTGACCCACGATCTGGACACCCTCGCGCGGACGTGCGACCGTGTCGCCGTGCTCGTGGACGGCAAGGTCATCGTGGACACGCTCGAGGGCATCGTCGCGAACCAGCATCCGTGGATCCGACAGTACTTCCACGGAGCCAGGGGACGCCCGGCGTGGCCGCAAGTGGAGCAAGGGCATGGAGCGTGATGCCAAGTACGCGGCGGTAGCCGCGTTCGCGATGCTGGCCATCGCCGCTGCGGTCGCGTTCGTGTGGTGGTATTCGGGCAGCGGCGAACGGCGCGACTTCGTCCGCTACGAGATCTACTTCGAAGGCTCGGTCAGCGGCCTCGCGCGCGGCAGTCCGGTGCGCTACCTCGGCGTGGACGTCGGCCGGGTCCGCGGCCTCGCGATCGCGCGCGGCAACCCGAGTCGAGTGCGCGTGATGGCGGAAATCGACTCCGAGACTCCGATCTCGGGTGCGACGCGCGCCCGCCTCGGGCTGCTCGGCCTCACTGGCCTGCTCTTCATCGACCTGCAGCAGGATACTTCGGCCGACCCAGCTCGCGTGCTGGGTGAGGGCCAGCGATATCCCGTCATTCCATCGCGCAAGGGCGACATCGAGGCGTTCGTCGAGCGATTGCCGGACCTGCTCGGTGACACCGCCCGGCTGGTGAAGCGCGTGGAGGGCCTGCTCTCCGACGAGAACCTGCGGGCGGTCTCCACTACGCTCGCGAACGTCGAAACCGCGTCGCGCGACATGCCGGCCGTCACGCGTTCTGCCGCGGAACTCGCCGCGGAACTGCGCAGGACCGCGGCGGAGGTGTCGGTGCTCACGCAGAAGGTTCAGGGCATGGCCGACACGGCCGGACCGCAGATCGAGGCGTCCCTCGCGGGCGTGCGGGCCACCGCGGAAAGAATGAGCCGCACGGCCGACAGTCTCGAGAGGATCGTCGCAGGCAACGAGGCCAGCCTCGCCCAGTTCGCCAGCAGCGGTGTTGCGGACCTGCAGGCACTGGTGGTCGACCTGCGCGGAGCGAGCGACGAGGTGCGCGCGCTTGCACGCGGCCTCCGCGACCGACCCTCGAGCCTGCTGATAGAGCAGAAGGAGTCTGGCATGGAGATTCCGCCTTGAAGCGCATCGCACTGCTGCTGGTCGTGTCCGGCCTCTGCACCGCCTGCGTCGGCTCGGTGTTGAAGTCGGACAACGAAGCGCCGGACCTTTATCGGCTGGCTGCGCCGGCAGCGTCCGGCGGCGGTGCCGGTCCCTCGCTGGCGCAGGCCATCACGGTGGCCCGCCCGCGGTCGGTGTCGTCGCTGGACACGGACCGCATTGCCGTGACGACACCCGGCCACGGGTTCGACTACCTGGCGGGTGCTCGCTGGGCAGACACGGCACCGCAGATGGTCCAGCAGCTGCTGGTCGATACGCTGGTGGCCGAGGGCCGGTTCGCAACCGCAGTGGCCGCCCCGAGCCGCGTGCCGACCGACCTGCTGCTCGAGGTCGAGCTTCGTCGCTTCGAAGCGGTCTATGCCAGCGTCGGCGAGCCGCCGCGGATCCTGGTGCAACTGCAGGCCAATCTCGTGGACGTCCGTCGCGGCACCCGCGTCGCGAGCTTCGACTCCCGTGCCGAGGCGACGGCAACCAGGAACGATCGCACTGCGGTGGTCGCCGCGTTCGAGGATGCGGGTCTACGGGCCGCGCGGGACGCCGCGCTCCGCGCGGGCGAAGCCGCTGCGGCTGCTTACGCACGCTGACATGATGCGCCGGCGCTGAGGAGCGGCGGGCTCAGGCCGCGAGCATGTCCAGCCGGCGATCGAGGTCGAGGTGGTCGCGCACGAAGACGCAACTGGCGGGCAGCGCGTCCCTGTCGAGCAGTTGTGCAGCAGCTCCGCCGATCCAGATGGCGGACCCGGGATCGAGCGCGTTCACGAGCTGGCGCAACTGCCGTGGCGCGTCCGCGAGCTGCTCCTGCAGCATGACGCTGATCGCGACGATGGAGGCGCCGATCTCCCGTGCAAATCGCGCGATTTCCTCGGCCGGCATGTCCGGGCCGAGGTAGTGCGCCCTGAAGCCCCGGCTCGCACATGAGATCGCGGCCATCAGCAGACCCAGTTCGTGCCGTTCTCCCGGCAGCGTGGCGAACACGATGTGCTGGTGCTTCGCGGTGTGACCGTAGGCCTCGAGCACGAGCCCGAGGTGACGGCGGATCGTGCTCGAGACGAGCCGTTCCTGGGAAATGGCAAGGTCGCCGCGGTGCCATCGCTCCCCGATCTCGCGCAGCAGCGGCTGCAGCACGTCGGTGAAGAGCCGCTGCGGCGGGAGCAACGCGATCGCGAGAGTCAGGATCTGCGCGCACTCGTCGACGCGATAGCCCTTTGCCGCCTCCAGCATCTGCCCGGCGAAGCCGCCCGGCCCCGCCGTCGTGCTCGGGACCGATGATTCCAGCAGCAGGCCGGACAGCTCCGCGTCGCTCAGCTTCGCGAGCCGCCGGATCGGGTGTCCGCGGTCCGACGCCTCGCGCAGCAGCCTGAGGCGCAGGACGTCTTCGGGCCCGTAGATCCGCCGACCGGAACCGTCGCGCTGGGGCGTGACGACGGCGTAGCGCCGCTCCCAGGCCCGAAGGGTCTCGACGGTCACCCCTGTTGCCTGCGACACGGCCTTGATCGAGTACATGGCTGGATCATACGCCCCGGACCAACCCTGTTAAAGGTTAGACGAGCGTCAGCCTGTACAAAGTATTGACAACAAGCCTCCCGAGCGCCATCGTCCGCGCGTATCGATAACCCCCGTTCGGGCGGGCCCATGGCCCGCCCTTCTTTTTGTCCCGAATCAGCCGCAGCCCTGCCTCAGGCCGGCACTCGCAGTACCGGGTGTTCCCCGGTGGCCTGGCGCAGCATCGTTTCGAGGAACTCCGAGGCGCTCATCGGCTCTCCGAACAGCCGGCCCTGGCCGTACTGGCAGCCGCTGTGCAGCAGGAACTGGCGCTGCTCCTCGGTCTCGATTCCCTCCGCCAGCACATGCAGCCGCAGGCTCCGCCCCATCTCGATGATCGTACGGACGATGGTTGCGTCGTCCGGGTCGGTTGCAGCGTTGCGCACGAAGGACTGGTCGATCTTGAGCGTACCGATCGGGAACTGCTGCAACGCGCTCAGGCTCGAGTATCCGGTCCCGAAGTCGTCGATGGACAGGTGAACGCCCATCGCCCGCAACTCGTC
>Ga0209253_10006062_pt1 | contig 10471 bp, 9 predicted proteins | sample FrelakmetBRP12BR_FD_187145 | JGI IMG/M metagenome (GOLD analysis project Ga0209253, IMG submission 187145) | Freshwater lake sediment microbial communities from the University of Notre Dame, USA, for methane emissions studies - BRP12 BR (SPAdes)... | ecosystem: Environmental > Aquatic >... | reverse complement strand
CCTCCTCGGCGGCCTCGCGCGCGTTGATGAGCGGCTCGACCTCGCGTGCGTAGATCACGTTGGCGTCGGCGTCGCCGGTGCGGCGGCGCAGCGTGACGAGCTTGCCCGGCTGGAACGGAATGAGCTTCGCGATGCCGTCGACGAACGGGTAGGGCAGGTCGAGCACGCGGCCGACGTCGCGGACGGCCGCCTTCGCGGCGAGCGTGCCGAACGTCGCGATCTGCGACACGGAATCCGCGCCGTACTTCTTCTTGACGTAGTCGATGACGCGGTCGCGGCCGTCCTGGCAGAAATCGATGTCGAAGTCGGGCATCGACACGCGCTCCGGATTGAGGAAGCGCTCGAAGATCAGCGAATAGCGCAGCGGATCGAGGTCCGTGATTCCCAGCGAATAGGCGACGAGCGAGCCCGCGCCCGAGCCGCGTCCCGGTCCCACCGGCACGCGGTTGCGGCGCGCCCAGTTGATGAAGTCCGCGACGATGAGAAAGTACCCGGCGAACCCCATCTGGATGATCGTCTTCGTCTCGAACTCGAGCCGCGTCTCGTACTGCGGGCGCTTCGCGGTGCGTGTTGCGGGATCCGGATACAGGCGCGCGAGCCGCCGCTCGAGGCCGGCCGAGGCCTCGGCGCGCAGGTGGTCGTCGATCGTGACGCCGGCCGGCGTGGGAAACTCCGGCAGGTGGTTCTTTCCGAGTGGAATCGTCAGGTTGCAGCGCTGCGCGATCGCGACCGTGTTCGCGAGCGCCTCTGGCAGATCGGCGAAGCGCTCGCACATCTCCGCCTGCGTCTTGAAGTACTGGTCGGTCGTGAAGCGGCGCGGCCGGCGCGTATCCGCAAGCACGTGGCCTTCCGCGATGCAGACGCGCGCCTCGTGCGGGCGGAAGTCCTCGCGCGTGCGGAACTGCACCGGATGCGTGGCGACGACCGGGAGCGCGAGATCGGCGGCGAGCGCGACGGTCGCGGTGACCAGGTCCTCGTCGTCGGCGTGTCCCGCGCGCTGCACCTCGAGGTAGTACCGCTGCGGAAACCAGGCGGCCCATTGGCGCGCGGCGCGGGCCGCGCCCAGCGCGTTGCCCTGCAGGAGCGCCGCGCCGACGTCGCCGGTCCGGCCACCGGACAGCGCGATCAGGCCGTCCGTGCCTTCGGCGAACCATTCGCGGCGCAGCTCCGCGCGGCCGCGATACTGGTTGCTCCGGTACGCGCGCGACAGCCAGTCGGCGAGCCGCAGGTAGCCGGCACGATCGGCGGCCAGCAGGATCGCGCGAAACGGCGTGTCGCGCTCGGTGTCGTGCGTGAGCCAGACGTCGCAGCCCGCGATCGGCTTGATGCCCGCCGCGCGCGCCGCCTTGTAGAACTTGATGAGCCCGAAGGCGTTCGCGAGGTCGGTGATCGCGAGCGCCGGCATGCTGTCCGCGGCCGCCGCGGCGACGGCCTCGTCGATGCGGAGCGTGCCGTCGACGATCGAATACTCGCTGTGCAGGCGCAGGTGGACGTAGGACGGGGCAATCATGTCGGGCGCGCGCAGGGTGCTAGAATTCTACTCCGTTCGCATCGCCTGTTCGCGCTTCGTTCGCCGACGCGGATTCGTGTCCCAGGTGCAAATTCCCCATGAGTAGCTTGCGAGTGTGCGCGGTGATGCTCCTGGCTTCGATAGCCGGGTGCGCGAGCGTGCCGCCGCCGCCTTCCGCGCCGACGCCGACGGTGCCTTCCGTGCCGGCGAAGCCCGCACCCTACGTCGAACCTCCTCCGCCGCCCGTCAACCTGCAGGGATTCCCGCCGACGTACCGGCTCGGGTTCGGTGACGGCTGTGCGACCGGACGCGGCGCCGAAAAGAAGGATCCGGTGCGCTTTTCCAGCGACGGTAACTACCGCGTGGGCTGGCAGGACGGACTGGCGCAGTGCCGCAAGCAATGACGGCGATGCGTTGCGCCGCGCGAGCGCGCGGCGCCCGCGCTCATGGCAGAGACGATGCCCACGCGGCGTCGTCGCCCCACGCATGAAGGCGTCCCGGTCGCGCTTCGTCCCGATACGCGGGTTGTCATATCACGTGCGCACGTGGGGCGATCCCGCGGCGCGCAAGCTCTTCCTGCTGCACGGCTGGATGGACGTGTCGGCTTCGTTCCAGTTCCTGGTCGACGCGCTCGCGGACGACTGGTACGTGCTCGCACCCGATTGGCGCGGCTTCGGATTGTCCGAGACGCCGCAGGATGGCTACTGGTTCCTCGACTACGTAGCCGACCTCGACGCATTGGCGCGCGCGCTGGCGCCGGGCGAGGCCATCGATGTCGCCGGGCACAGTCTCGGCGCGAACGTCGCGCTGGCGCATGCGGGCGCGCGTCCGGCAGGCGTCGCGCACGTGATCGCGCTCGACGGCTTCGGCGTTCCCGAGCAGGCGCCCGAGCAGGCGCCGGCCAAGCTGCGCACGTGGCTCGACGCGCTCGCGGAGCCCGGCGATTTCGCGAGCTACCGCGACATGGCGGCCGTCGCCGACCGCCTGCAGAAGAACAACCGCCGCCTGTCGCGCGACCGCGCGGAGTTCCTCGCGCAGCACTGGGCGGAGGGGCGTCCCGACGGCACCGCTCGGCTGCGCGCCGACCCGAAGCACAAGCTTCCGTTCCCGACCACGTACCGGATGGCCGACATGTACGCGGTCTGGCACGCGATCGCGGCACCGGTGCTCTGGGTGGCGGGCGAGGAATCGCACATCGCGAAGTGGCTCGCGGCCGGGAGCGACGCGGCAACCGAGGTGGCGCGCCGCTTCGCGCACGTGCCCAACGGGCGGCTGGTCACGGTTCCCGGCGCCGGGCACATGGTGCATCACGACCAGCCCGAGCTGATCGCGCCACTCGTCGAAGTGTTCCTGCGCACGTGAGCGCGCGGCAGCACGAGAGCTTCCTCGTGCATTCGCGGCGCGGCGCCTACGTCGCGCTCGCGGTGCTCACGCTGATCTGGGGGAACAACTGGATCGTGATGAAGTTCGCGCTCCAGCACGCGCATCCGGTGATGCTCAACGTGGAGCGCACATGGCTCGCGACGCTCGTGCTTTTCGCGGTGCTGATCGCGCAGCGGCGTCCGCTGATTCCGCCGTCGTGGCTCGCAATCGTCGTGACGGGATTCTTCCAGACGACGATCAATTTCTCGGCGACGTCGATGGCGCTCGCCGGCGGCGGCGCCGGCCGCACGTCGGTCCTGGTGTTCACGATGCCGTTCTGGACGCTGCTGATCGCGTGGCCGGTCCTGCACGAGCGAGTGAAGGGGATGCAGTGGTTCGCCGTCGCGTTCGCGTTCACCGGACTGGCGCTGGTCGTCGAGCCGTGGAATTGGACGGGCGACCTGGGCCCGAAGCTGTGGGCAGTATTGTCGGGATTCGGCTGGGCGGCAGGCACCGTCGCGACCAAGTACTTCCAGCGCGGACGCAGCTTCGATCCGCTCAACTTCATCGCATGGCAGATGCTGGCGGGCGTGCTGCCGCTGACCCTGCTGCCGTGGCTCTTCGATTTTCCGGCCACGCAGTGGAGCGCGTCCTACTTGCTGATGATGGTCTATGTCGGCGCGATCTCGACGGCGCTCGGGTTTCTGCTGTGGATCGCGATCCTGCGCTTCCTTCCGGCGGGCACCGCGTCGCTCAACATGTTCGCGATCCCCGTGATCGCGCTCACGAGCTCGATGTTCGTGTTCGGCGAGCGGCTGACCGGCAACGAATGGCTGGGCATCGCGTGCATCGGCGCCGGCCTCGCGATCATCTCGACCATCGCGTTGCGCGGAGGCAGGCGTGGCGAATCACCACCGCCGCCGACACCGCTCGACGGCGGCTGAAGACTGCGTCTCTCGTCAGGTCGTGCGTACGGGCGCGGGCGCGGCGTTCAGGCGGCCGGTGCGCGCCCGGTCGTCGGCGCGTGGCGATCCTGCCACCAGGCGAGTGCCAGCCACGCGGCGGGCATCAGCACCATCAGGTACGTGAGCCACTCGCCGTAGACGCCTTCCGGGCCGTACGGCTCGGTGGCGAGGTGCCAGTACGCGTTGTCGATGGCGGGGATGGCGCCGGCCTCCGTGAAGTCGTGGAATGCGTAGATGAGAAGCTGGACCGTGAACAGCAGGAGGAAGAGCGACGTCACCTGGAAGAACCGCTTCAAGTTCACGCGCTGGCCGTAACGCGACCATGCCCATGCCAGCGCGGCGGCGAGCAGTACGCCTAGCGATGCGCCGGCGAGCAGGTTGCGCGACCCCTGCTCGAACAGCAGCGTCGACAGGATCAGGGCCGTTTCCATCCCCTCGCGGACGATCATGACCAGCACGAACGCGAACACGCCGATCCACGCGCCCGCGCCGGGCTTCGCGACGGCGGCCTCGACCTTGGCGGCGATGTCGCCGCGCATGTGGCGCGCCGCCTTCAGCATGTAGACGACCATCGTCAGCACCATTGCGGCCGCGGCCGCGGCAAGGAAGCCCTCCCATATCGGCTTGTTCTCGGCCTGGCCGAAGAAATACCCGGCGATCACCGACAGCAGCAACGCGACGCCCGCGCCCCAGTACACGGCCGGCGACAGCGCGACGCGCCCGGTCTTGCGCAGGTACGCGAGCGTGATCGCGACGACCAGGAACGCCTCGATTCCTTCGCGCAGCGTCACGAGCAGCGTGGTCAGCATCGGCATCTCCCGGCGCCGGAAGTAACGCCCCCGGCAACACGCGTGCAAATAGGAATCATTCTTATTGTGCCGCTTCCCCTCGAGGCGCGCAACCCCCGGCGCCCGGCACGGCGCCCCCGCCCCGTCTGCGCAGCAGCGGACCGGTAGAATAGAAATCTTTGCGCGAGCCCCTCTCCCGGGGGGCGCGCATCCACGCTGTCGCCTCAAACACACCCTGTGCCGCAAGAATCCTCTCTCGATCTGAGCAAGCTCAAGCTCAACCGCGAACTGGCGCCGGTGCGCTCGCGCCGCCGGCGCCGCTGGCTGTGGGTGGCCGCCCTGGCGGTCGTGCTGGCGGCAGGCGGCGGCTGGTATGCGATGCAGCCGCGCGTGGTGACCGTCCAGACGACGCCGGTCGTCACCACGTATCCGTCGCAGCAGTTCGTCGTGCTCAACGCGACGGGCTACGTCGTCGCGCAGCGCAAGGCCGCGATTTCGTCGAAGGCGACGGGCCGTCTCGAATGGCTCGGCGTCACCGAGGGTTCCCGGGTGAAGGCGGGCGACATCATCGCGAAGATCGACGCGCGCGACGTCGTCGCGCTGTCAGACTCCGCGCAGGCGAACGTCCGCTCGACGCAGGCCGCGCTCACGCAGGCGCTCGCCGAGGAGACCGACGCGCTCGCGCAGTACAAGCGCAGCCAGGACCTGCTCGCCAAGGGCTTCGTCTCCGCGGCGTCCGTCGACACCGCGAAGGCGCGCGCGGACCGCGCAGTCGCCGGCGTCGCGAACGCGCGCGCCAACATCAGCGCGGCGGAAGCCGCGGCGCGCAACTCGGCAGTGTCCGTCGACTACACGATCATCCGCGCGCCGTTCGACGGCGTGATCCTGTCGAAGAGCGCCAACGTAGGCGACCTCGTGACGCCCTTTTCGAACGCCGCCGACTCGAAGGGCGCCGTCGTGTCGATGGCCGACATGAGCACGCTGGAAGTCGAGGCGGACGTGGCGGAGTCGAGTCTTGCGAAGATCAGGACCGGACAGCCGGCGGAGATCGTGCTCGACGCGCTTCCGGATTCCCGGTTCCGCGGGCGCATCAGCCGCATGGTGCCGACGATCGACCGTGCCAAGGCCACGGTGATGACGAAGGTCAAGTTCGACGATATCGATCCGCGCGTGCTTCCGGAAATGAGCGCGAAGGTAAGCTTCCTGTCGCAGGAGATCACGTCCGAGCAGCAGCGCCCGCTCGTGGCGGTCCACGCCGACGCGCTGGCGCAGCGCGACGGGCGCACCGTCGTCTTCGTCGTCCGCGACGGCAAGGCGGTCGCGGTCCCGGTCACGCCGGGCTCGAAGGTCGGCGACCTGACGTCGATCACGGGCGCGGTGAAGTCCGGCGAGAAGGTCGTCGCGAAGCCGCCCGAGACGCTCACCAACGACGCGCTCGTGAAGGTCGCGGCCAAATAGCTGCCGTGCCGATGCACGCCGCGATGACTGCGCCCGTATCCGACACCGCGCCGGCCGAGCGCGCGGAGGACGAGCCGCTGGTCCTGATCCGCGGCCTCACGAAGCATTACATCCGCGGCGACCAGGTGATTCCGGTGCTGGTCGACATCAACCTCGACGTGCACGCGGGGGACTTCGTCGCGCTGATGGGCCCGTCGGGCTCGGGCAAATCGACGCTGCTCAACCTGATCGCCGGCATCGACAAGCCGTCGGCGGGCGAAATCCACGTCGCCGGCGTGAACATCGCGCAATTGTCGGAGGGCGACCTCGCCGCGTGGCGGTCTGCGCACGTCGGCTTCATCTTCCAGTTCTACAACCTGATGCCCGTGCTCACTGCCTTCCAGAACGTCGAGCTGCCGCTGCAGCTCACGAACCTGTCGCGGCGGCAGCGGCGCGAGCGCGTCGAACACACGCTGGCGCTCGTCGGGCTCTCGGACCGCATGGAGCATTATCCGAACGAGCTGTCGGGCGGCCAGCAGCAGCGTGTCGCGATTGCGCGCGCGCTGATCGCGGACCCGACGCTCATCGTCGCCGACGAGCCGACGGGCGACCTCGACCGGACGACCGCCGAGGAGATCCTGGGCCTGCTCGATGGCCTCAACCGCGAGCTCGGAAAGACCATCATCATGGTGACCCACGATCCGAAGGCTGCCGGCAAGGCGCGCCGTCTCATCCATCTCGAAAAGGGCGTGCTGGTCGACTGATTCGGCACCCAGGCGCCGCCAACGTGTTCGTCTCCTACCTGATCCTGCGCAACGCGTTTCGCCACAAGCTGCGGACGACACTGACGATGATCGGCATCATCGTCGCGATCGTCGCGTTCGGCCTGCTGCGCACGATCGTCGACGCGTGGTACGCGGGCGCGGAGGCGTCGTCGTCGGCGCGGCTCATCACACGCAACGCGATTTCACTCGTGTTTCCGCTGCCGATCAACTATGCGCAGAAGATCCGCCAGATCGAGGGGGTGACGGCGGTGTCGTGGATGAACTGGTTCGGCGGCATCTACATCACCGAAAGCAACTTCTTCCCCCAGTTCGCGATCGACGGCCCGACCTACCTCGACATGTACCCGGAGTTCCGGCTGGCGGACGCGGAGCGGAAGGCTTTCCTGGTCGACCGCAAGGGCTGCGTTGCCGGCCGCAAGATCGCGGAGAAGTTCGGCTGGAAGCTGGGCGACCAGATTCCGATTCGCGGAACGATCTTCCCGGGAACGTGGACGTTCACGTTGCGCGCGATCTACGAGGGTGCCGACGCGAAGGTCGACGAAACGCAGTTCTTCTTCCACTGGGGCTTCCTGAACGAGAGCGTCAAGGCCCGGTTTCCGCGCCGCGCGGATGGGGTTGGACTGTATGTTGTGCAGATTCGCGACCCGGGGCAGGCCGCGGAGGTGTCGCAGCGGATCGACGCGTCGTTCAAGAACTCGCTCGCGGAGACGCTGACCGAGACCGAGAAGGCGTTCCAGCTGGGCTTCGTCGCGATGACCGAGACGATCCTCGCGGCAATCCAGACCGTGTCGTTCGTGATCATCCTGATCATCATGGCGGTGATGGCGAACACGATGACGATGACCGCGCGCGAACGCTATTCGGAGTACGCGACGATGAAGGCGATCGGGTTCTCGGGGGGCTTCGTCACGCTGCTCATCTTCGGCGAGTCGGTCGGGATCGCGCTGGCCGGCGGAATTGCGGGCATCGCGTTGACTCATCCGATCGCCGACTGGTTCGGGGAGCAGATGGGCACCCTCTTCCCGGTATTCGTGATATCGCATCAGACGATCGCGATGCAGGTTGGCGCTGCGATCGTCATCGGCGTCGTGGCGGCGTTGATACCCGCGTGGCGTGCGGCGCGGGTGCGCATCGTGGACGGACTGCGCGCGGTCGCGTGACACGAGAGCCCGGGCCATGGCCGCCATACCCGTTTCCTACATCGCGCGCAATCTGATGACGCGCAAGCTGACGACGGCGCTCACCGCCGGCGGCATGGCACTCGTCGTCTACGTATTTGCGACGGTGCTGATGCTGGCGGAGGGGCTGCGGGAGACGCTGATGGCGACCGGCCAGCCCGACAACGTCGTCGTGATCCGCAGGGGTTCGCAAACCGAAGTGCAGAGCGGCATCGACCGCGCGTCCGCATCGATTGTCGAGACGCTCCCGGACATTGCCGCCGGCGAGGACGGCGGCAAGCTGTTGTCGAAGGAGCCGGTGGTTCTCATCAACCTGCCGCGGCGCGAGACGGGCGCGCCCTCGAATGTCGTGATCCGCGGCGTGACTCCGCAAGGATTGACGCTGCGGCCGCAGGTGAAGATCGTCGAGGGCCGGATGTTCCGCCCGGGGACCTCCGAGATCATCGCCGGGCGCGCGATCGCGCAGGGCTTTCGCGGTACCGCGCTGGGCGAGACGCTGCGCTTCGCGCAGCGCGACTGGACGATCGTCGGCGTGTTCGACGCGGGACGCACGGCCTTCAACTCGGAAATCTGGGGGGATGGCGAGCAGTTGGTCCAGGCGTTCCGGCGCAACGGATTCTCGGTGCTGGTGTTTCGGCTGACCGACCCCGAGCGGTTCGAGGCGGTCAAGAGCGAGATCGAGGGCGACCAACGACTTACTCTTGAGGCGAAGCGCGAGACGCAGTTCTACGCCGACCAGTCGGAAGCGCTGGCGAAGTTCATTTCATACCTCGGCACGACGATCTCGGTCATTTTCTCGATCGGCGCGATCATCGGCGCGATGATCACGATGTACGCGAGCGTAGCGTCGCGCACCGGCGAGATCGGCACGCTGCGCGCGTTGGGCTTCTCGCGCGCGGCCATCCTGGTGGCGTTCCTGGGCGAGGCGCTGCTGCTTGGCCTGGTCGGCGGCGTCGTCGGCCTCTTCGCCGCGTCCTTCATGCAGATGGTGCCGATCTCGACGACGAACTTCCAGACGTTCTCGGAGATCGCGTTCACGTTCGCGCTGACGCCCTTCATCGTGATCGCGTCGCTCGCGTTCGCGCTGTTGATGGGCTTCGTCGGCGGCTTCCTGCCGGCGGCGCGCGCCGCCCGCATGAAGATCGTCGACGCGCTGCGCGCGGCCTGACGGGTGCGCGCGCCGACGCTCCGGGCGCTTGCCGTCCATGCGGTCGCGCGATCGCTGCAAGCGTGCCCGACGCTGGCGGACGCGATCGCGCGGCAGGGCTTCGTGCAGCTCGACCCGATCCGCGCACCCGCGCGCGCGGCCGACCTCGTCCTGCGGCATCGCGTCGACGGCTATCGCGCAGGAGACCTCGACCGCGCGTATCCGTCGCTGCCGCTCGCCGAGGACTACCTGCACGTGTACGGCGTGCTGCCGCTGTCCGCGCAGCGCCTGCTGCATCCACGGTCAGCGCGGCACCGGCGTGGAATCGAGCGCGAGCATCCGCGGCTCGCACGTCGCGTGCTGGACCACGTGGCGCGGTCCGGCGAGACGCACCCACGCGACCTGGCTCCGCTCCTGCGTCACGTCCGGATCATCGGGGGGTGGGGCGGCGAGACCGCGGCAACCGCGCACATGCTCGAGGCGCTGCATCACCGCGGTGCGCTCCGCGTCGTGCGGCGCGTGAACGGGGTCAAGGTCTACGACGTGGCGCTGTCTCCAGAGCCTGCGCCAGAGCTCGCGCCGGCGGTGCGCGCACGCGGCATCCTGCGCGCACTGTTGAATCTCTATTCGCCTCTGCCCGTCGGGTCGTTTCGCCGGCTGGCCTGGATGGTGACGGAGAGCTCACTGCCACCAAAGCTGCGCGCAACCGCGTTGGACGCGCTGCTCGCCGGCCCAGGCGTGGAGCACATCGCGATCGCCGGCGACCTGTGGGTCAAGCTGGCGCACGAGCCCCTGCGCGACGACGTCGGCGCGTGCGTGCGCCTGCTGGCGCCGTTCGACCCCGTCGTCTGGGACCGCCGCCGGTTTGCGGCGTTTTGGGGCTGGGAGTACCGGCTCGAGGCCTACACGCCGCCCACGAAGCGCAGGCTCGGGTATTACGCATTGCCGGTTTTGTGGCGCACCTCGGCCACGAATGGGTAACGCTGACCAACCTGTTCGGCCTGCTGATGGGCTTCGCCCTGCTGTCGCGGCATTTCGAGAAAAGCCATGTGCCGGTGATCCTGCCCAGGTATCTGCCCGACGACTGGAAGGGCGGCTTCGTCATGCTGGTGATGGTCTTCGTGCTTTCCAGCTTCCTCGACAACATCGCGGCGGCCCTGATCGGCGGCGCCATGGCGCACCAGTTGTTCAAGGCCAAAGTGCATATCGGCTACCTGGCCGGCATTGTCGCCGCATCCAACGCCGGCGGCGCCGGCAGCGTGGTGGGCGACACGACGACGACCATGATGTGGATCGCCG
>Ga0209253_10006061_pt1 | contig 10471 bp, 11 predicted proteins | sample FrelakmetBRP12BR_FD_187145 | JGI IMG/M metagenome (GOLD analysis project Ga0209253, IMG submission 187145) | Freshwater lake sediment microbial communities from the University of Notre Dame, USA, for methane emissions studies - BRP12 BR (SPAdes)... | ecosystem: Environmental > Aquatic >... | reverse complement strand
CCCGAGTTGATCCGACACCTGCCGCAGCCGCTTCTCGAGGGACTGCGTCTGCTCGCGAAGGCTGCGCTCGATCTCCTTCTCGGCGTCGGCGCGCAGGTCCTTCTCCTCGCGCAGCTGGCTGGCAACGGAATCGATCTGCTTCTTGGAACTCGACTCGAAGGCGCTCAGGTTGCGCGCCGTCTCGGCTTCGATGTCCTTCAGGCGCTGCAGGAAGCGCTCCTCGAGATTGGAGAAGCGACGGTCATAGTCCTGCATCTGGTTGCCGAACAAGAGGTCGCGGATCTTGTCGACGCTGACGTTCTCGGCTCCGGGAATCGGACCGTTTCCGCCCGCCAGTGCGGCTGCGACCGGCGGCGGCTCGACGTCCTGTTTCTGGGGTTTCACTTTGTCTCCTTGGTCTGCCTCTGTGGGTCGGCCAATATGCCACGACTGCCTCGCGCATGGCAACGAATCTGACGCAGTCCCCGACATGGGTGCAGGCACGGCGGGCGCCGCGCCGGCGGGACGGTCACATCGCTTTCATATTCCTGTCATATGATCACTTTCCCGCGTGTCCCGGGCATGCCGCCCGGACGCGCGACGACTGGGCGGGAACCCAGGAATACGCGACCACGGAGTGCGCGGGCATGGAAATGCAGATGACCGAACTCGGCAACGCCGCCAGGGTCGCCCTGGTGGGACGCTTGGACACGTCGGGGGTCGATCGGATCGAAACCCGGTTCACGGCGAGCGTCGTGCCGCTGGGCCGGAACACGGCGGTCGACCTGTCCGGCGTCACCTTCGTCTCGTCGATGGGCCTGCGGATGCTGATCGGCACGGCACGCTCGCTGAACCTGAAGAAGGCGAAACTCGTCCTTTTCGGTGCCCAGCCGCTGGTCAAGGAATCCCTGGATCACGCCTCGCTCGGCGAGGTCATCCCGATCGTGGCCGATGAGACGCAGGCGCTGGCGCTGCTGAACGCGTGATCCGATGGCGCGGCAGCGTCACAGGCGTGCCGAGGCTGCTGCGGATTCGAAGGCCGGACCGATTGGCTGCGGGAACCCGACGGTCGAGATGGCGCCCGCAGGCGTGCCCGGTGCGCAGGTGCCCGATGCCCCTCTGGTGCTGCGGCTCGAGCGCAGCATCGCGGGGTTCGAAACCGGCCTGCGCGCCCTGCAACGCTTCCTCGAGGCCGCTGCCGCGGGGCCAGGCGGACGGTATCGAACCGAACTCGTGTTCGAGGAACTGGTCGTCAACGTCATTCGCCATGCCGATGCCGGCCCAGACGCATCGGGCCGGCCGATCGACGTCAGCGCCCGTGTCCGTGGTGACGAGATCATTCTGACCGTCGAGGACGACGGAGATCCCTTCGACCCGCTGCAGGCTCCGGCGCCGCCGCGCCCGTCGTCGATCGAGGAGGCCCGCATCGGTGGACTCGGCCTTCCGCTCGTGCGCGGCGCCGCGAGGCGGCTGGCCTACGAGCGGCTGGACGGACGCAATCGGGTGACCGTCGTGATCGGGCGGAGCTGAGCGTCCCGGCCGACAGGCCCCCGCGTGCCATTGGCGGGCGCCGATGAACCTTATGCGTGCGCGTGCGCCGCGGCCGCGCTGGCGTCACCGATGCCGAGCGACGCCAGCGTCCTGATCATCGCGGTGTCCAGATCGGTCGTGGGCAGCGGGCCCAGCGTGCGACGCATCGCGGACCCGTCCAGCGCGTGCGGAACCTCCCACAGGTAGGCCATCTCGGCAACCTCGCGCCACGTCGGCACCAGCAGGCCGCCCGCGCGGATCAGGCCCCACGGCATGCTGCCGTGGCGAAATCCGTGGGCGGGAGCGACCCCGAGCACGCGCGCGGCTCGCTCGATGGCAGCGAGGAGCTCGGCGCCGGTCAGGGCGTGCCCTTCGAAGTGCAGTCGGGTGAAGGCCGGCAGGTCGCTGCGGCCGGCAGCTACGACGAATGAGTGCGCGAGGTCGGGCAGGTAGGCCCAGGCGTGCAGCCGGTCGAGCGGGCCCGGATAGACCAGCTTGCCCTTCGAAAGCGACTTCACGACCGCCAGATCGAGCCAGGTGCCGGTTCCGCCGCCGAAGAAATCTCCGGCGCGGATCACGATGCTGCGCAGTCCCGTCGCCGCGCGCGCCTGCAACTCGCGCTCGAGTTCGCAGCGTATGCCGCCCTTGCGCGACGTCGGAGCCTGCACCGCGTCCTCGCCGAGCAGCGCCGGCATCCGCGCGCCGAAGTTGTAGACGTTGCCGGGCAGCATGAAGGTGGCGCCCAGGCGCTGCGCCACGTCCATGCCGTGGCGCGCCAGCGGTAGCACCTCTGTCGCCCACCGCGTATACGGCGGATTGACAGCGTGGATCACCGCGCGCGCGCCGACGGCCGCCGCGGCGAGTGCCTCGCTGTCGCCGATCCCGGCCGCGACGTGGCGCGCGCGCGGGGGCAGCGAGGCGATCGGGCGGCGCGCCTGCGCGAGCACGGTCCAGCCCGCGACAGAGAAGGCCTGCATCGCCGCCGCACCGAAGCGGCCGTTGGCGCCGAGGATCAGCACGGAGCCCGGCGCAGCAGCGGCCGCCGGAATGCGCGCGTCGGGGTGCGTCGCAGCGGGCTTGGCGGGGGCGTCGGTCGTGAGGCGGCTCATTGGGGCACCTGATCGGTTCATCGATGCCGGCATTCTGTGCCTAGGCGGCGCGCCGCGCCATTCCCGATCGATGCATAGTAGGGATACATTTCGGTATGCCTCCGGATACGTTCGACTGGTCGCTGGTCAGGAGCTTCGTCGCCGCGCTCGACGCCGGCAGCGTGACCGGGGCCGCCCGCCGCCTCGGCGCACGCCAGCCGACGGTGTCGCGGCACATCGCCGAGCTCGAGGCGCAGCTCGAAGTGCCGCTGTTCGAGCGCACCGGGCGCGGGCTCACGCCGACGGCCGCGGCGCTGGCGATCGCCGAAGCCGCCCGCGGCATGAAGGCCGATGCGGACAACCTGGCGCGCCTGGTCAAGGGGCAGACCGAGGCGGCCGCCGGCACCGTTCGTCTCACCACCAGCCAGGTGGCCGCCAGCTACCTGCTTCCGCCGGTTCTGGCGGCGCTGCAGCGCGAGGAGCCGGCGATCCGGATCGAGCTGGTGGTGTCCAACCAGCTGAGCAACCTGTTGCGGCGCGAGGCCGACATCGCCGTGCGCATGGTTCGACCGGCACAGGGATCCGTGGTCGCCCGAAAGGTGGGCGAGTTGCCGATCGTGGCGTGCGCGCACGAAGACTACCTGCAGCGCGCGGGCACGCCCCGCCAGCTGCCGGAGTTGCTGCAGCACCGGCTGATCGGTTACGACCGCGACGAGACGATCGTGCGCGGCTTCGCGAAGCGCGGCCTGCCGATCGCCCGCGAGCAGTTCTCGATCCGAACCGACGACCAGGTGGCCTACGGCAGGCTGGTGGCCGCAGGCGCGGGCATCGGCTTCGTCGCGCGCTACAACCTGCGCGACCTGCCCGGGGTGGTCGAGGTGCTGCCGACGCTGCGGATTCCTGCCCTGCCGTGCTGGCTCGCCGTGCATCGCGAGATTCGCGGCAGCCGCGTGGTGCGACGTGTCTACGACTTCCTGGCCACGACGCTGCCGGATGTGCTGGCGACTGGCAAGATAGCGCCTTCGACGAGGAGACAGCCTTGAACAGACGCCACGCCCTGGTCCGATTCGCCGGACTCGCCGCCCTCCCCGCCCTGCCCCTGCCCGCCCGGGCCCAGGCGACGAAGGCCGTGTTCGGCTACACCGCGGTGACCGACTTCGCATCGGTGTTCGTCGCCAAGGAGGAGGGGTACTTCGCCCGGCGCAACCTCGACCTGGAGCTGAAGTTCATCCCGCTGAATTCGACGATCCCTGCGGCGATCCAGTCCGACTCGCTGCAGATCGGCGGCCCGACGCCGTCGGTGTTCCTGCAGTCGGTCGAAGGCGGGCTGGACCAGGTGGTGCTGGCCGGCGGCGGCGTGACGTCCAAGACCGTCACCGGCTTCGGGCTGGTGGCGCGCGCCGGCAGCGGCATCCGCGGGCCGCAGGACTGTGTCGGCAGGAAGATCGGCGTGCCTGGCCTGGGCGCGTTCCTGCACGTCACCTTCCGCGGCTGGCTCAAGCAGTCCGGCGTCGACTACCGCAAGGTCAATTTCGTCGAGGCGGCGTTCCCGCAGCACGGCGACCTGCTGCGCGGCGGTTCGCTCGACGCCGTCGTGACCGCCGATCCGTTCATGAGCCGCATCACCGACAGCGGCGCGGGCTACGTCGCGTCCTACTACTCGACGTTCCTGCCCGAGGGGCAGCCGACGATCATCCACGTGGCGCGGCGCGACTGGGTCCAGAAGAACCCGGCGGCGGCCCGGGCGTTTCGCGAAGGCGTGCTCGAAGGGGCCGCATTCATGCAGCAGCCGCGCAACAACGAAGCGGTGCGGTCGCACATCGGCAAGTACATCAAACTGCCGCCCGAGGTGCTGGCCCGGATGCAGATCTCCCCGCCGGGTCCGGTGGTGACGGAAAAGCAGCTGCAGTACTGGGTGGGGCTGATGAAGGACCAGGACATGCTCAAGACGGACCTCAAGCTCGCGCCATTGATCGCCCGGTGACCGGCGCTGCGGGGCCGCGCCGACGCGGGGTGCGATGACCGATAAGGTGCTGGAGTTCGAGCAGGTCGCGATCCGCCTCGGCGGCCGCGAGATCCTGTCGCCGACCAGCCTGGCGGTGGGCCACGGCGAGTTCGTCTGCGTGATCGGACCCTCGGGGTGCGGCAAGACGACCCTGCTGCGCGCCGCGGCGGGGTTCGTGACCCCCAGCGGCGGAACGGTCCGTCGCAACGGGCGCGCCGTGACCGGCCCGTCGCGCGAAGTGGCGTTCGTGTTCCAGGACTACGGCCGCGCGCTGCTGCCGTGGCGCACCGTGCGCGGCAACGTCAGCCTGGCCCTCGAGGCAGCCCGGGCAGAGCCGCTGGCGCGAGCCGCACGCATCGAGCAGGTGCTGCGGACGGTCGGACTGTCGGACCACTGCGACCGGTTTCCGGCGCAGCTCTCCGGCGGCATGCAGCAGCGGGTGCAGATCGCCCGCTGCCTCGCGCAGCAGCCGACGCTGATGATGATGGACGAGCCGTTCGGCGCGCTCGACGCAATGACGCGCGAAGCGCTGCAGGACGAACTGGCCCGGCTCGCCGCCGAACAGGGGCTCACCGTGATGTTCGTGACACACGACCTCGAGGAGGCGATCTATCTCGGCGACCGCGTGATCGCGCTGAGGGCCAGCCCTTCGCACGGGCAGCCCAGCCTGGCCGCGATCCTCGACGTGCCGATCCCGCGCCCGCGCAGCCAGCTGGAGACGAAGGAGCACCCTGACTTCCTGCGGCTGCGGCGCGAACTGTATAGGTACCTCGGCCACGCCTGAGCGGACGACGCGATGCACGCGCACCTCGACCCCTCCCCGCCCCCCAGGCTGGCACGGTTGCGTCCCGCCGTCTTTCCGGTGCTCGTGCTCGGCCTGCTGGAAGCGTGGGCGCGAACGATCGGGCACGGCAGCGACGCGATCGCGCCGCCGACCGCCGCGATCGAGGCGCTGGCCGGCGCGATGCGCGACGGCTCGCTGCTGCGAGGGACCGCCTTCACGCTGGGTGCGGCCGCCCTCGGGCTGGTGCTGGGCAGCCTTCCCGGCATCGCCATCGGCACCGTCCTGGGATTGTCGCGGCGGGCGACGGCCGCCAGCTTCCTGAGCGTCGAATTGTTCCGGCCCATTCCTTCGGTGGCGCTGATACCGCTGGCGATGCTCGCATTCGGATTCGGTCTCGGCATGGAGGTCAGCGTGGTCGCCTTTGCGACGTTCTGGCCGATGCTGATCCTGTCGCAGGCGGCGGCCCGGCAGGTGGAACCCGGCTGGCTCGAGGTGGCGCGGGCCCTGCAACTGGGCCGCGCCGACAGGCTGACCAAGGTCGTTCTGCCGGCGATGGTGCCGCGCCTGTTCGTCGCGCTGCGGCTCGGCGTGGCGATCGCACTGGTGGTCGCCGTGACCGTGGAGATTGCCGCCAACCCGAACGGCATGGGCTACGCGATGATGATCGCGCAGCAGAGTCTGGAGCCGGCTCTGATGCTCGCCTGGCTGTTCTGGATCGGCGTCGTCGGCTACGCAGTCAATGCGGCGACGCTGGCCATGCAGCGGCGCGTCGCCGCGCGCATGGGCGAGGTCTCGAAATGACGGCAGCCGAGCTGCCCGCACCAGCGCGCGTCAGCCGCCGCGACACGGTGACCGATTGGCGCGCCGCGCTCGCGTCGCTGCCGCTGCTGGGTGCCGTGCTCGGGATCTGGTGGCTGGCCAGCCACGGCCACTGGGTGAGCAAGGTCTTCCTGCCCACGCCGGAAGCCACGGGCGCCAGCCTGCTGGACGGCCTGGTCGGCGGCGAGCTCGCCGCCTTCACCGCGGCGACGGTCGGGCGCATGGTGGCAGGATGGATGGCGGCCTCGCTTCTCGGGATCGTGGTCGGCGTGCTGATCGGCACCTCGGCCGCGGCGCGTGCGTGGATCGGGCCGACCCTCGAGCTCGTTCGTCCGCTGCCGGCTTCGGCGGTGATGCCGCTGGCCATCTCGATCTTCGGTCTGTCCGGCCGGATGGTGCTGGCGGTCGTGGCCTTCGGCGCGATGTGGCCGGTGCTGCTGGCCACGGTGCACGGCCTCGCATCTGTCCACGAGGGCCTGCGCGAGGTCGCCCGATCGCTGCAGCTGAACCGCCTGGCATTCGTGGCCAAGATCGGCCTGCCCAACGCGATGCCGGACATCCTCGCCGGCATGCGCCTGTCGATGACGGTGTCGCTGATCGTGTCGGTGGTCGGCGAAATGATCGCGTCGCAGCCCGGCCTGGGCCAGGCGATCCTGCTGGCGGCCCGCTCGTTTCGTGCCGCCGACCTGTTCGCAGGCATCGTGCTGCTGGGCGCGATCGGCTTCGTCAGCAACGCGCTGCTGGCGACGGCCGAGCGGCGCCTGCTGGCGTGGCAGCATGCATGAGTCCGCCCCGGACTCGTCCTGACCCCGAGGCGCGCCCGTTCTGACCCCTGCCTGAATTCTTGCCACTGCCGCCACTCCAAGGAGAGCCCGATGACCCGCAAGTTCGTCGACCTGTCGATCTATCTGGAGAACGACGTGCTGAGCGACCCGCCGGCCTTCGCCCCGAAGATCGAATATTTCACGCACGCCAACACCTTCTCGCAGATCGAGCCGTTCTTCCCGGGCTTGAAGCGCGAGGACCTGCCCGACGGCGAAGGCTGGGCGGTCGAGATGATCCACCTGTCGACGCACAACGGCACGCACCTGGACGCGCCCTACCACTTCCACTCGACGATGGACAACGCATTGGGCGCCAAGAAGCCGGCCATCGCGATCCACGAGGTGCCGCTCGAGTGGTGCTTCCAGCCCGGCGTCAAGCTCGACTTCCGGCACTTCGCCGACGGCTACGTGGTCACCGCCGCCGACGTGCAGGCAGAGCTCGAGCGGATCGGCCACACAATCGCCCCGCTGGAGATCGTGGTGGTCAACACCCGCGCCGGCTCGCGTTACGGCCACCCGGACTACGTGTCCTCGGGCTGCGGCATGGGCTACGAGGCCACGATGTACCTGCTCGAGCGCGGCGTGCGCCTGACCGGCACCGATGCGTGGAGCTGGGACGCGCCGTTCGTGCACACGGCCAAGAAGTACGGTCAGAGCCACGACGCGAGCCTGATCTGGGAGGGGCACAAAGCCGGACGCGACATCGGCTACTGCCACCTCGAGAAGCTGCACAACCTCGAGTCGCTACCGACCGATGGCTTCCACATTTCGTGCTTCCCGCACAAGATCCGCGGTGCGTCCGCGGGGTGGACGCGCGCGGTCGCGATCTTCGACGAGCGGCTCGCCGGCTGAGCGCCGGTCGACGCTGCACGATGGCCTTATCCGTGGTGCCCCGACCCGCGGTCGCCGTACGTCGGGCTTGCCACCGGGCGCGTGTACCAGACGATCCATGTAGCATTGCCTGTATTTCCCAGTGCCTGCGTCGGGCCCTCATACTGCGAGTCACGGCACCACGGACCGAGGAGACTCGATGACCGCTCACTACCGCCTGCTGGGAGGACCCGGCTCCCCGTACTCACTCAAGATGCGCGCGATCCTGCGCTACCGGCATATCCCGCATGTGTGGATCGTGCCGCGCGGCTACATCGGCACGGGCGGCGAGCTGGCACAAGCCGGCAAGGGCATCATCCCCGTCCTGCAGTACCCCGACGGCACGTATCGCGCCGATTCAACCCCCCTCGCCTACGACCTCGAGCAGCGCCACCCCGGGCAGCGCTCCATCGTCCCGGACGACCCGGCGCAGGCGTTCGTCGCGCACCTGGTCGAGGACATGGCCGATGAGATGCTGGTCACGTCGATGTTCGAGATGCGCTGGGGCAGCCCCGAGGATAGGACCTTCTGCGCGACCCGGCAGCTTTCGGGCTGGCTATCACCGGTGCCGGGCCCCGAGCTCGACACGCTGGTGACGCGCTTCACCGAGCGCCAGACGCGGCAGCGCGCGAAGCTGGTGCAGGGCGATGCCGCGACGGTGCTGAGGCGGCTCTACCACGAGGTGCTGGCCGTCGTGGAAGGCATGCTCGGATCGTCACCGTTCCTGCTCGGCACGCGTCCGTCACTCGCCGACTTCGGCCTGTACGGCCAGCTGCTCCAATGCTCGATCGACCCGACCGCGAGTGCCATCATGCGGCGCGAGGCGCCTCGCACGTTCCAGTGGACACACTCGCTGGACGACGCGTCGGGCGTCGACGGCGAGTGGGCCGAGCCCGACACATGGAGCGACGCGGTCCACGCGATGCTCGACATCGTCGGACGCTGGTACCTGCCGATGCTGCAGGCCAACGCCGCAGCGGCGCTGGAGAATCGGGACCGCAGCCAGGCGACGATCCAGGGCCTCGTGTGGCAGGCGAAGACCGAGCGCTACAAGGTGAACTGCCTGGGCTGGCTGCGCGAGGAGCTCGCGCGGATGCCCGAGGACCGGATGCGCACGTTGCGCCCGCTGCTCGAGCGCCACGGCTGCTGGGAGGCGTTGCGGCCTGGCGCCGTGCCGGCGGTCGACGTGCCGGTGATGGCTCCACTGTAGATTCTGACCCATTGGTCGACAGTGCCCGCGTGACGCACCCAAAGATTCCAGCCTTCGAGTCACTGACCGGCTGCTATGAGCCGTCGGCGATCCAGCAATTGCCGGACGGGCGTTTTCTCGTGGTCGAGGATGAGGAACGACACCCGATGAGTCTGGTCACGATCGGCGCCGATGCAAGCGTGAGCAGCACGCCGCTGAGGCCGGGACTGTTCCAGATCTTCAGCGCCTTCTGGAAGCTGGACGATCTCGAGGGGCTTGCTCTGGACCGGGCGGGCTATGTCTACGCCATCACGTCGCATTCCCGCGACGGCGGGGGCACTGAGAGGCAATCCCGGGAAAAGCTGGTCCGGTTCCGCATCCAGGGCAACAAGGTCGTGGATTCGAGAGTCGTAGACGGACTGAAGCGCGCGATGACCGCCCAGCATCCGGTGCTGGCTGCAGCCGCCACGATACGGGATGTCAAAGCCGGCGGCGGGCTCAATATCGAGGCGCTGGAGATCAGCCCCGACCCGCAACGACTGCTGATTGGTTTTCGCAGCCCACTGCAAAGCGGGCGGGCGATCATCGCCAGCGTCGAGAATCCCACCGGGGTCTTCGAGGCCGATGAAGCACCGCGGCTGTCGGCTGCGCTCGTCGAACTCGATCTGGGCGGCCACGGAATTCGCGGCCTGTCCTACGTTCCCTCCCTGGGTGAATACCTGGTGGTGGGTGGGCCGGTTTCGCGCGAGCCAGCCCCATTCGACCTGTGGCTGTGGAGCGGTCGGCACGGCGAGCCTGCGCGCCCGGTTTCGGTTGCGGGACTGCAGGGGTTCGAGCACGCCGAAGGGGTCTGCCCGGCCGTCATCGCCGGCGTGGAGCGAATCATCATCGTCAGCGACGACGGGAACAGGAAGGCAGGACGCTTCGCGCGTTATCTCCTGCTGGATCCCGGTCAACTGAAGACGGCGCCTTGAGCAGCCGGAGATCCGCCCTGCGCAGGTGGTGCGCTTCTCCGAGCGCCAAGCGGGACCGCGCGCGTAGCTGGTGCAGCACGATAGCGCGGCGGTGCAGAGACGGCGCTACCACGCGTTGCAGGCCGTCGTTGAATGCATGCCCGGAGCGTCGTCGGACGAGGCCCCGTTCAATGCTGCGTAGCCGTCAGCTGGGCCAGACGGAGGCGGTACAGGTTGAACAGGAGTTCGTGCCCTGTGTCGGACAGGTACCGCGGGTCGGATCCCGCGATCAGTGCCGCGATCGCCCGGTGAGTGCGCGCCTCGGACTCGAAGTGCGCAAACGTCGCGAGGTAACGGGCGCCGAAGCGCGCCGTGGCGCGCCGCTCGAGTTCGAGCTGGCGGGCCTCATGCGCGGCACCCAGGCCCTCGA
>Ga0209253_10006060_pt1 | contig 10473 bp, 11 predicted proteins | sample FrelakmetBRP12BR_FD_187145 | JGI IMG/M metagenome (GOLD analysis project Ga0209253, IMG submission 187145) | Freshwater lake sediment microbial communities from the University of Notre Dame, USA, for methane emissions studies - BRP12 BR (SPAdes)... | ecosystem: Environmental > Aquatic >... | reverse complement strand
CTACAATCATGCCGATCATCACCACCCACACCCACCAGTGATGGTCCCACTGCACCTCCTTGAATATCGCTCCCTCCCCCTGGCCTTTTTCCCCACTGATGCTGATCGACCCGCTCATCCCTTCACCAGGACCGCTAATAGCGCCACTGCCAAGACCGCCAGGGCTACCAAGACGAATCTCCACTCCCTTGCCTTCAAAAATACCGAGAGCGAGGCTATTACGCCTACCAAGGGGGTCGCGATCAGGAACAGGATGCCCAGGGAGATGACACCTAGCGGCTCGCCGTTCAAAATCGAGTTGATCGCTTCCAGCGGTCCGAGGACCGTCGTGCTGCCTGAGCTGGGGGAGAGAGCGAAGAGCGCCAACCCCATAATCAGAAGGGCGAGGCTGACGAACATACCCCCTCTAAGCGCATATTTCACATACCGGCTCAGCTGAGCGTCCGCTCGTGCTCGCTCCATCAGGGCATCACCCCTACCGCCTTGAGGAACATCAGGACCGCCACAGCGATCAAGACCACCGAGAATATGTTCTTGAGCACCTTCCCTTGCACCCTGCTCGAGAGCCTCGAACCGGACATCGCGCCGAAGAACACACCTACAGCTACGACCGCCGCCAGGAGCGCATTTATCAGGCCGAACTCGTAATAGACGATCGCCCCGGCGAGCGCGGTGATGCCGATCATGTAGTTGCTGGTGGCGCAAGCGGCCCTCATGGGCACGCCCATCCAAAGCCTCATGACCGGGACGTTCACCACACCTCCGCCCACTCCTAGCAGACCGGATTCCACCCCTCCCACCAACGAGCCAGCCATTCCTTTTTCTAGGTTCTTGACCCCGTATTCCACCCTCTGTCCATCGTTCTCTTTATAACCGCATGTGAGGTCTAGGGGGCCGCAAGGGCCTGCCGGGCAGATGCTCTCCGCCTCGCGGTCGCGGATCATGTAGTACGCGGTGAAGAGGAGCATGAGGCCGAAGAGGGCGGCCAGGATGTACTGGTTGGTATAAACGGCGATGAGCGCTCCTATCAAACCGCCTAATGAGGTGGTTATTCCCAGAACGAGGCCTAGGCGGACGTTGCTCACCCCCTCCTCGACATAGTAAGAGGCCGAACCGACGGAGGTGGCGATGACCGCTACCAGGCTGGCTCCGATGGCCTCCTGCATCGGGTAACCGAAGACCAGCGTCAGCGCGGGGACAATGATGATGCCACCACCAAGGCCTAGGAGGGAGCCTAAAAGGCCAGCTAGGATCGCGAAAAGGATTATGCCCAGTGCGATCAACAGTTCCATGGCCTCTACCAGCGCTGGGGGAAAGAATGCCGTCGAGGATAGATAACTTCTTTCAGCGGTGGAAGTGCAGGGTTATTACCTTGAGAGTCGATTCGCAATCATGGAACTGGTCCTGGTGCGCTACGCCGAGATGGGATTGAAAAGCCGGGCGGTTCGTAAGAGGTTCGAGTCGATTCTGGTGGAGAACATGATGTCGGCCCTCGCTAGAGCGGGCGTCGAAGGCATCATAACCACCGAACAGGGCCGGGTCTTCGTGGAGACGCTAAGGGTCGGGGAGGCGGTCGTGGCCCTCTCTCGGGTCTTTGGCGTGTCCTCCGTGTCACCAGTATTGCGCACCAGCAGCGATCTGGAAGTGATGAGGCAGGCCATCGCCACCTTCTCCCAAGGTTTGTTGCGCCAGAACCAGTCCTTCGCCGTCAGGGCAAGAAGGACGGGCACGCACCCTTATACCTCCATGGACCTGGGCCGGGAGCTGGGCTCGGCCGTCTGGTTGGCCAACGAGGACAAGAAGCCTCGGGTGGACCTAGGAGATCCAGATGTGGAGTTCTTCGTCGAGGTGCGGGAGAAAAAGGCCTACATGTTCTCCGAATACGTGGCCGGGCCTGGAGGCCTCCCCATGGGGAGCCAGGGAAAGGTCATCGCCGTCCTGGAAAGGGAGAAGGACGCCGTTGCCGCCTGGTTGATCATGAAACGGGGCTGCCGGGTGATAGGGGTCGGGGGCGAGGATGGCCCCGCGGTGGCGGCGTTGCGCCCCTGGGACCCGGACATCAAGGTCGTCCCGGAAGGGGACATCGCCGAGCTGGTCAGGAGGCATAAGGCCATGGCGGTGGTCTTCGGATATGGCCTGGAGGACTTCCAAAGGATCAGCGAGTTGAAAATACTGGCACCTGCCTTCTATCCACTGGTGGGGATGACGGAAGAAGAGATAGAGGAAAGGTTTAGGGCGATAAAGGTCCAGCCTCACTTGCCCTGACGACCGTGTGCCTTGATGGACGGCCGAACGCGTTCCGCGCCCCGACCTTTGTTGTGCAGTCCACGTCCGCGCGTTCCAGCGCTGGTCAGACCACGGTATACGCGGCCCTTGTGCTGTGGCTCGAGGAGCCAGTTCAGGTTCGGGTCGCTCTTGATCACCGGGTGGTGCTTGTCGACCATGATGACCTCGTACCAGACGTTCTTCCCGTCCTCGCCCACCCAGTAACTGTTGAGAACTTCCAGGTTCGGGTAGCGCTTGGCGGCGCGCTCCTCGCAGATGCGCTGCAGGCTCTTCTCCATGGTGATCTTGTTCACACCCTTGCGCTTGGCGCGGCGTCCCTTGCGGATCTGTCGCTTCCGCAGCGAACCTCGGCGCACCCGGCCCCTGACGACGACGATGCCCTGCTTCGCTTTGTAGCCTAGCTTCCTGGCCCTGTCCAACCTAGTCGGTTTATCGACGCGGGCGAAGTTCTCCTCCTTACGCCATTCGATCTTGCGCTCCCACAGAAGGTCCTTGACATAGCTCTTGTCCGGGTTCTTCCAGGCGTCCTCGATGTAATGATAAAAGCTCTTTCCCGAGGGGCCCTTCTTCGTCTCCTCCTCGTCGGATACCGTCTCGCGCTTTTCTGCGCCCTTGACCATTTGAATCACCTTGTGCCGTCGGAACGGCCTTTGCGGATTCACCCATTCAAGGGCACAACTCCGCTGCGACACCATCGTCGCGGTAGGGATGCAGAATGAAAGTGCCTATATAAGCTTTCTTAGGAAGGCGGGCCGAGGTTCACATGAAGTCCTGCAGGCTGACCATCTTGTCGGTCTTCTTGACCTCGCTCTTCTTGGCTGGTTTGGACTGTTCCTCCTTGCTGGCTCTTTGCCCTCTGAGCGTGTCCTCTTCGCCTGAGAACGCCTCGCTGAACAGGTTCGCCTGCTGCGACCCCATGAGAAGGTCCTTCTCGGTCCAACCGAAGTTCTCCGTGGCCCGGGCGACCGTTTGTGCCAAGCGCTCAGCGTAATATCTCCAATCGGGCGTGCCCTCGAACTTGATGCCGCTGATGTAAGGCTCTATTTCCTGCGGTGTCCTCCTGGAATCTATGACTATCCATGAGACCTTCATGCCTGGCACGAACTCGTACCCCCGGGCCATGAGCTTCTTGGCCGCTTGGACATGCGCCAATCGTTCCGGGTTCTCGTAGGTGCCGAAGTCCTTCACCGAGCGGGAGATGACCAATTTCTCGATGGGCACCTCACCCCTCATTGTGTCCTGGATTCTCTTTCTGGCGATGTTGACCGCCTCTTCCGGTTTCTCGTTCAGGACCTGTTCGAACACCTCGGTCAGCAGATCGGTCTGAAGGTCGAAGGAGTCCGTGCGGCGCGTCTCGTAGCCACGGATGAGCAGCTCGTCCTGATGCCGTGGCCAAACCACCCGCCCCACATACCGCTTCTTCTTTCCATGCGAGAAAAGCGGCTCCATGATCTTCTCGAACTCCAATTGTCCGCCTTCCCGCGAGAAGCGCTCTGCGATGTCCTTGCCAAACTTGACGGCCCCGTCCAGATTGGGCTCCGGGCTTTGCACGAAAACGGAATCAGTGTCGGAATAGATGACCTTGAAGCCTTCATCTTCCAGGCTTTTTATGATGCCTTTGGTCGTCTCCCGGGCGAAAGCGGTGATGGAGGACCCGATGGAGCGGTCGGTGAAACGGTAGAAGGAGGAGGCGAATACGCCATAGAAGGCGTTCATCAGGATCTTGATGGCCTGCTGGAGGCCATCATAGTAGCGATATTCCTCCGCGTTCTTCGCTTCCTTCATCTTATGCTTGGTCTCGTCCCTCTCCTTCATCAGCTCCTGCAGTATCTTCGGCAGCAGTCCCGGGCGCTGCTCCTTGCTGAAGAAATGGATCCCTGTGGGGCTCACCACCATGCCATCTTTTCCGGGGGTGTCGAGCGTGGTGAAGCAGATGTTCTTGGCGATGATCAGCGAGGGATACATCGACTTGAAGTCGAGCACGCACACCCAGTGATAGAGGCCCGGCTGGATGGTGTGCACATAGCCTCCCTCGATCGCCTCTCCCTCTTCGAATGAGCCGGTCATGGGCACGCCCACCTGCGGCCTGGCCCTGTCCGCCGCCCTGATCAAGATGGAATCGATCAGGAACGACGATCCGATGTTCAGGACATCGTCCAAGGGCAGCTTGGTGACCGTGGCCATGTCCATGGTCTTGCGCACCGTACCGATCTTGTCCAGTATCCGCAAGGAGAGCTCTGCGTCGCGGGTGCAGTAGCGCAGTATCTTCTCCCTGTCGGTCTGCCATTCCTTGTCGATGCGGCGGGGATCGTACTCGATGTCGACCTTCATCCCCATGTTCACATCGAGCTTGGCCTCGCCCAGAAGCAGCTTGGAGACCGCATTCAAGGTCTCTTGCTTGGGCTTGATGTCGGTCTTGACCGCCCACCAGGCGTCCGCCACCAAGCGGCCGTTCAGGCGCCAGAACCGCTGGTATACGTTCCTGGGCTCGGAGAGGTCCCGGCCCCAGGGCAGCCTGCCTATGCCACATTTCTTGGCCCTATCCTGTATGGTGGGAATGTCATATCCATCGATGTTGTAGCCCGTGAGAACGTCCGGGTCCTCCTCTTGGATGACCTTGGAGAAGCGCTCGATGATCTCCTTCTCAGGACCCCAGATAGGCTCTCCCGCTCGGAGTTTCTCCCCCTCCTTGACGAAATAGCAGATGGTGTAGATATGGCCGTCCGTGATGCTGTTCTCCACATCGAAGGCCAGAACTTTCATGGGCGGGCTGAAGGCGGGCAGGTCCTCGAAAAGGGGCGCGTCATCCTTATAGAGCATGTTGACCACCAGGTCAGTGGTGTACCTTTCGCTCGCTTCGCGCTCGCCATAGACCCTTATGCACGATCCCATATCATGGTCGAAGATGAAGCGGCGATGGAAGGGGATGTCCGCGGCCAGCACATCGAACTTCTGCTTTATCTTGTCCCTGAACTCAGGAACGAGGCCTGGATATCGCACGGTCACCTTGGCGCTCCTTCTGACCTGTCCACGATAATAAAGCTCGAGCCATTCCACCTTTACGACATCGTCGTCCTTTCTCAGGGCCGCCACCAGCTCCTCGCTGGCCCCGAAAATGTGGAAATAGGGCATGAAGCCCGAATACCTGATGGTGATCGACTCCTCTTCCCGGGTCTTGCCGAACATCTCGATTGTCAGGGTGTTCTCGTCCGGTCGCTTGTAGGTAGCGGTGATGAGCCTAACGTCCCAATGTTCCATCATCTTCACTTTTTCGTTATGATCGTGATCACATCGCTTGGCTGCAATACATAATCATGGCCCACGATGCGCTGCTTGCGGCAGTTGACAGCGCGGATGAAATTATCGCCCAGGTCGGTGTGGATTTTATAGGCTAGGTCCCTGGCCGTGGAACCCTTCTTCACCAGATGCGTGTCCGGCAGAACGTTTCCTGATTTGTCCGTCCACCTGTGCTCGTCCTCCACTGGGTACACGGGAATGAGGTCCAAGAGTTGGTAGGCCGTGTTCTCCAGGCATTGTTGCACCCCGGTCCCCTTGAATCTCTTCATTACATGTGATGAGATGTATTCGAGCGCCTTGGTCTGCGCAGGATTCAATTTGGTGGGCTCCCTGACCCTGAACTCGCCTTCACCCAACTGGTAATCGACCAAGGTCGCCTTGGATGCCTTCCGCAGCGCCAGTTCCGATTGGGCGCAGGTGGGGATAGTGATATAATGGTCCACCTTGGACATGCGTCCCAAGGTATCATCTAGGGCGACGTCCGCCTTGTTCAATGAGATCATCATTGGCTTGCTGTGCTTGCGGATCACCGAGGCCAGGCGAAGGAGCTCTGCGTCCTTCCAATCGATTACCTTCTCCGGCAATGTCGCCTCTCTTAAAGCGGAATGGATCGAGTTGATGCTCACCCCCAGTCCCGTCAGCTTGTCATAGATGACCTCCTCGATCTTAATGTCCTCCAGATGGGCCTGTCGCGCCGATTTCTCCCAGCCTTTCTCCAGGATTCCCTTGATCCAATGGTCGATCTCACTCTCCAAGAACTTGACATCCACCATAGGGTCGTGGGAGTTCGCCGCCACGAGGTTCCCCTCGCTATCGGTTGCGCCACTGGCGTCCACCACATGAATGAGCGCGTCCGCCTGCCTGAGGTCATCGAGGAACTGATTCCCCAATCCCTTCCCCTGCCAGGCATCCGGGACTAGCCCGGCCACGTCCAGGAGTTCGACCGGTACCAGCCGGGTGCCGCGATCGCAGGCCGAGTTCTTGGGATTGCAGTGGTCCAGGCCCAGGTCGAGGTGAGGACAGCGCGTCCTCAGGTACGCCACGCCCTTGTTCGGCTTGATGGTGGTGAACGGATAGTCCGCGATTTCCGCTGGCGCCAAGGTGGCCGCGGAGAAGAAGGTCGATTTGCCGACGTTGGGCTTCCCTACGATCCCTATCTGCATTGTCTCTCCCCGTTCAGATAATCCACCTAAGTGTAAAAAAGGATTCCACTGCTCGGTTGACGGTTCCATCAACGGTTAGGTAACTATTATATGCCGTCATTCGGCTCGATTTCCAGGGAAAGAATGTCCAAGTGGATGAATATCCTACTAGCTGCGATATTGGCTTCGCTGATACTCCTTAGCATCCCGTTCCTGTGGCTGACTTATGTGAATGTCGCCGATAAGGGATGGATTGTCCTAGAAGGATACCCCTTGGCTTTCACCCTCTGCTGGGGAATGGCGGTGTTGCTGACCCTGGTCATGGAGTGCTGCCTCGCCCTGCCTAAGTATTCCAGGGCCATGGCGCAAGCGTTGGCCCTCGTGACCCTGTTCGCCATCCCCTCCCTCAACCATCTGTCCGAGGGGTCCAGCTTCTATGGGAAGCAATTCCTCGGTCAGGACCTCGGCCTCATTTACTCGCCCTATTGGGACCTGTTGGATATTTTCTTCGTCGTGCTCCTGGTGTTCAATGTTGCACTGTTCCTCAAGCCCCGGTCGAGGACGAAACTCATGATCGGCTCGGGGCTAGTCCTCTTCCTCTTCTCCCTTTGGTTGGTCTTCAATCCTGGCGCTGGTGTTGGCACGGCTACGGTGTGGACGGCTGGTGCCGTGGCGCTGTGGTGGGAGGAAGCTCTGTGGAAGAGGGAGAGAGGCAGCATCAGGCAGATGCTCGAAAAAAGAGACACATTGGTGAACTATATCATCGCCTACTCCTTCCTGGCACCGCTCATCATCTTCGGCCTGTATGATACGACATCGTTCGCAGTGTATTGAGAGTAAGCCTACTTGCCAGCCTGAAGAATGGCGTCCGCTAGGGCGGCGATTTGCTCGGGCGTCAGGTCCTCTACCCTTTGCTCTACGAAAGGCAACGAGGCTATGCGCTCCTTACCCGCCTGCCCGGTCATCCGTAGCACCGTGCCGATCTTCTTCCTGCGATGCTGGAAGAGGATCTTCACCAGGTTCAGGTAGAACTTCTCGCTCCTAACCTGGAAGGGTGCGGGCCGGGGCTCCAGGAGTACAATGGCGGAGTCCACCTCCGGTTGGGGCCAGAACCTGGACCGGGGCACCTGTTCTAAAAGCTCGCATTTCGCCTTGTAATATGTGTTCACGCTTAGTCGGGAATAGTCATCGGAGCCCGCCTTCGCCGCCATCCGGTCCGCGAACTCCCTCTGCACCATGATCACCGCGCGCTTGAAATCATGGTCCAGCATCTTGAAGAGCAGTGGAGAGGAGATGCTGTAGGGGATGTTGGACAGGAATCGGTCGAACTTCGGCCAATCGAGCTCGAGCGCGTCCCCCTCGATGAGCTGCACCCTGTCTCCGAATCTGTCCCGAACGTATCGATTGATGCCGCGGTCCAGTTCGATGCAGACCATCCTCTCGGCCCTCGGCACAACGCGTTCGGTCAATATGCCCAAACCTGGTCCGACCTCCAGGACGGTGTCCTCCGCTCGGATGTCCAGGAACTCGACCTCTCGGTCCGCCACCCGGTCATCGATGAGAAAATTCTGACCTTTGGACTTGCTGGGAAGGATTCCATACCGTCCAAGCAGGGCTTGGATCTCCGAAGGTTTCATCTTAACGCGCTACGAAGATGTGGTACTTCTGCGTCGGGTCCGCCAGCTCGGCTTCGATCCTCTTGGCGATTACCTTCTCGGGGTGCTTGAAGGAAGGGACCCGAGCAGCGATGTCCACGAAGCTCTTGAACGGGCCCTTCTTGCGCTCCTCGATGATAGCCCACATGGTCTTCTTTCCTAGGCCGGGCAACAGCTCCAGCATATGGAACCTGGTGGTTATGGACTGCGCATCGTTGAAGAACTGCACGTACCGGGCCTCGTTCTGCTTGGCGATGTCCGCGATGACGAAGGGAAGCTCGGAATGGGCGGCGGCGGTGAGCTCTTCGTAGGAAACGCGACGTTTCACGTGCGCGATCTTGTCCCTCTTATCCGCCTCCTTGCCGATGTAAACCCGCTCGCCTATCATCAGGGGCACGTTCATCTTCGGCACCAGCTCGAAAAGCTTGAACTCGATCTCGCCCAAGGCATAGGCCACGGCCTCCCTTTTGAAACCACGCTCCGCTGGAAGTCCCTGCGGTAAGTAGTCTAGGATATGCGCGTAGTCCTCCATGGGTCCCACAACTCAGACGTGCTTCTTGACCGTGGCTATTAGCTGGTCTATTTGTTTCTTATCAAGGATAAGCCTTTCCTTGGCAAAAAGGACTCGCACGTCCTCCGGGTAGGTGGGCAGGATGTCCGCGATCTTGGTGGCGAGATTATCGGAAATGAAATCCAGCTCCTTCAGGTCCTTGAGGAGCTTGTCCGTCTGCTTGGGGGTCAGCTTGGCCATCTTGGTGGCGTGGTCCAAGGAGATCTTCTGCTCATTGGAGAGCTCCGCTCGGTTCTTGCTCTCCCCCTCCATAATCTCCTTCACCTCGGCCAAGGTGACACTGCGCTCTTCTGGCATGTGAGCATCCTCCCTACAGCTTCACCTTTCTTAGGTGTTCGGGCGTGGCTAGGACGGTCTTGACCTTGTTGCCGTCCTTGACGGCCAGGACCACGGCCTGGCCCTGCATTCCTACCATCGTGCCCGTTTTTCCATGGAATCGGATCGATGGCATGCCATGATGTACGCTGGGGTCAAGGTAGATGGACACCTTCTCCCCAACCTCGAAAACTTGGAATTCATGAGTGATAGGTGAAAGCCCTCTGGACCGGGGGCTCTTGCTGAGTATCTGCCGCGAGTGCTTCCTTGGGCCGTGTGATGATTTAACCATACTTATCCCTCAATTCCTGATCGGCGATTTCGATCACATCCAGCGCCTTGACCGCGCAAGGCACTCCCAGTGCTTCGGCGAACGAGGGCCTCGTTCTCCCCTCGTCCCCATGGACGAACTCCTTGACATAGGTCCCGGACTCCGTCCTGACCCTCAAGGTCAGGACCACGCCATCGAACTCCTCGACGGCGAGGTCCACTATCTCCCGCTCTCGGGCCAAGTCCGCACGCCTATGGGCGACGCGATTTGGCGTCTGCTGGGTGATTCGTATGCGTTTGAGCGATAGGACTACCTCATTAAGTTTTTCCTTATTAACTTTGCCGTCCACTTGGACCACTACCCTATACACCTTCTGGGGGGTCGCTGACTTTATAAATCGCACTTCATCCCTGGAGGATTTACGCAGACCCTCCACTTCGACCATCTCCTTGCCCCTTTCATTTATCTCCCTTTCGATCGAGGACAGATCGATGCTGCGTCTTTTCGGTTCTCGCATCTCCAAGATAAAAGGCCGGCCGTTGCCGAGCATGCGCGCGTCGATGTCCTCCCGTCCCATACCATGGAAGAAATGGTCCGTCCCTTGGACCTCGCGCAGCAGCGGCCCTCCAATTATCTCTTGGACGCTTGTCTGATACATCTTGCCGGTGCCATGGCATTTTTCGCAACCCTTTCCCCTACAGCGGTTGCAGGGCCACCTGGTCTGCGGTATTTCACGCGAGAATTTCCTGTAGCGGCCGTAAATGAAAAGGGGCGATATGTCCAGATCGACATGTGCGAAGCGCGTGTCAACGAGGGCCACCACATCCGGATTGGCGAACTCCACCTCCTGGGGGATACGCGCCTGGATGGCCTTCCCAATTTCTTGGTTCATGTCCGCCTTAATGGTCTCGGCCTTGTCCTGGCCCACCTCTCCCC
>Ga0209253_10006059_pt1 | contig 10474 bp, 12 predicted proteins | sample FrelakmetBRP12BR_FD_187145 | JGI IMG/M metagenome (GOLD analysis project Ga0209253, IMG submission 187145) | Freshwater lake sediment microbial communities from the University of Notre Dame, USA, for methane emissions studies - BRP12 BR (SPAdes)... | ecosystem: Environmental > Aquatic >... | reverse complement strand
TCCCGATAAAGCAGCGTTTACGATTGTTTTAAATCAGATTTCCCCGACGATCTTACACGCACATGTCGAAATCAACGTCTCTGAGGCGGGAGGTTCACACGAAAGTTTTGACGTAGATGTTCGTGTGAACCGAGTGGCGTGCGACAGATGCTCTAGAATATCGGGCGGTTATTACGAAAGCAAAGTTCAAATACGCGCCGACCGCAGGACGCCAGAGCGAACCGAACTCGATCGCGCCCTTGAGATTGCTGCAACAACTCTTGAACTGGCACAGAAGACGGATCGACTAGCATTTATCGCCAAAACAATCTGGCTAAGAGAGGGCCTCGACCTTTATGTCGGCACGGTGAAAGCCGCTAAACGGATTGCACGGGCCTTATTAAGGGAGATGGGGGGAACTCTTAGCGATTCGGCTAAGCTCACAGGACGACGCGACGGTAAGGATGTTTACCGCGTGACCTTCGTCGTGAGACTGCCAGAATTTCCGATTGGATCAATTATTTTGTCTCGACAGCATTTGTATGAGATTTGCTCGACAATAAGCACGTCAAACGCTGTCGATCTAGAGACCGGCTATAGAACTACTCTGAATGCCGAGGAATTATGCGCTGCAGAGCTCGTTAGTACTCGAAGTGATGCTAAACGGACTGTGTTAGTTGCGGTCGATGGCGACGACGTTCACCTGCTCGACCCTGAAACGTATGTTACGGTTACCATAAAGAAGCCGCCATACGTCAGTAAAGAAGACGAAGGTAAAGAGGTAAAGGTCGTGAAGACGGAAGAAGGGGTATTTATCCTCCCATGAAAGGGCATCAGCTACTAGAACAACGACTAAGGATGCCGCTCTCCAAATACGAAAAGCTGCTGTTGCCACGGAGGTGGCAGATCCTTGGCGACTTGGTGCTCGTCAATATCCCGAGCAAAATCGTGCATCTGAAACACGAGATAGGTGACGCGCTGCTGGATCTTTATCCACGCTGCAAGAGCGCTTTGTGGGACAAAGGAGTGCGCGGCAGCCTCCGGACGCCTGAGATCGAAGTCATTGCAGGTTCAGGAACGAAGACTATCCACAAGGAGAATCGTTGTAAATTCGCCCTCGACGCGAACAGCGTTATGTTCTCAGCAGGCAATTTTGCCGAACGCGTTCGAATGAGCACGCTCGGCAGCAACGAGAAAGTCCTCGATATGTTTAGCGGCATAGGTCAGCTTAGCATTCCGATAGCTGTGCACGCTCATCCGCAGTCGATTGTCGCTATAGAGCTTAATTCAGTTGCATATCACTACCTTCGGCAAAACATTAGGCTAAATAACGTAGATAATATCGTCCAACCAATATTGGGCAATTGCGCACATGTCACGCTAAACGCTGAATTCGACCGAGTGATCATGGGACATTTCGACGCGTGCGACTATCTTCTTAAAGCGTTGCGCGTTTTAGCCCCCGACGGGGTCGTACACTATCACGAACTCGTCCCTGAAGAATTAATGTACAAACGACCTTATACGCACGTTGAGCAAGCGGCGCAAACACTCGCGAGATCGGCCGACCTACTCGGTACGCGTAAAGTTAAAGACTATGCGCCTGGAATTGCACATGTCGTGGTCGATGCTAGGATAAATTGAGCTCAAGTTTCACGCGGGTGGCGGCATCAACTAGCACCTTAAGCTTTTGAAACGCTACCTCTCTCGTTTGTAGGCGCAGTCCGCAATCAGGATTGATCCACATATCATCACCAAAAACGTCTATGCCGCGCTCGATTCGCTTTTTAACCGTTTCTATAGATTCAACCTCTGAACTGTCAGTGTCTATCACACCAAGCGCGACTTTTTTTCCGTGGCCTTCAAATGCAGCTCCTGTTAGTTTGTCAAGCAAAACAGGATATTTCGCTGCCTCCACGCCGATGTATTCAACGTTTTTTAGCTTCAAGAGCTGCTCAAACTCCTTGAAGGACGCTAAATGAGGATGGAGCTTCACAGGAATCTCAATATCCTCGACCGCAGCGTCGATATATCCGAGGACGTTCTCTACTCCCACATTGTACAAAACTGGCTCATCGATCTGCAAAGCATCCGCTCCTGCACGGCAAAGTTGATCAGCTTCAAAGCGTAGCGCTTTTGCAAGGTCACTAAGCAAACGCGGATCGAGGCTCGACCTGTACGGCGCGCCGCGGCTTATAGAAGACGATGCGGCGATTGTGACTGGCCCTGTGATGATCCCTTTGATCTTAGCACCCGCTCCGGCATACTGACGTGATAAAGTGAGGTCCTTTGCAGTTATGCTCTTCAGCGGCCGCGTGATTTTTCCAGTTATGTACGATCGGCCCTTCTCGCTTTTCATTCCTGGAATCCCAGCTGCAAACGCACTGACCATATCAGCTCTAACTTGACCGTCCGAGATCAAGTCGATTCCGGCTCGAACTTGATCAACGACTGCTGCCTCAATAGACGCGATGAAAGGATCCTTTCCAGCCATAAGATCCTGAATACTCATTTTGGCTTTGCAATCTTCTCCTATGGTGTGCGTCGGATAGCTCCCAACCGTGTTAGTACGAATTCCCATTCAGGTACTCCTATTCTGCGCGTAATCTCGATTCATAGCGTTTATCAGATAACGTTTTCGCACTTTCCCTCGCCTGTCATATCCCCCTTCGTAAACCTCGGTGGTGACTGATGCACCAAATGTCGCCAGACTGGGATCGCAAACGAGCCCGTTTACCGCGTCTTCAAGGTCACTAAGGCGGCTGGAGTAGAAGAGATGCGAACTGCACTTACAGTCTGACGAACCAAAGCCTCCAATGCAGGCCACCGAAGGATTTCTTCCCAAGTTGTGCGCTATGCCACATTCAATTCTCTCTTTTGTTGCGATTTCAATTGTCTCGATTACCTCAGAAACGGTTAAGAGGTAATCAATGTGCCACTTTTGCGTCTTGCGACGTCCGGCAGAAATATCCAAGTGGCGCTCGACTCGTTTGAAGCCAGCCGCTCCCATCGCCGATCCCACGTACGCATAGAAGCCTTGCACAAAGGAGATGATTCCTAGCTTTCCGACCGTCACATCTTTCGCCGACGCTAACCAAAGAATCAACACGTACGCGCCCTTAAAAATATTATTCTGAGCTTTCGTTCGCTTTTGCGAACGTGAGAGACTGTTTGATCTGTTCATTCACGTTGTTTGCCGTAACCTCCCCGTGGCCAGGATACAATATACTCACATCTAGCTTCGCCAATCGTGAGATTGAGCGTACCAAGTCGTGCGAGCTTCCGCCAGGCAGATCAGTCCGACCAATACCCCCATAAGGAAAGACCGTGTCCCCGGAAAAAAGGCTCTTCGAGTTGTCTTCGTAGAGGCAGATACTTCCAGAGGTGTGCCCCGGCGTGTGGATCACGTGCAAGATGGAATCTCCGAGGTCAATTCTTGTTCCATCTCGAAGCAACGTGTCTACATGATATCGAGGCGTACTAGCACCAAAAAAATGCGCTGCTGAAGCGCTCGTCCCTATTGCTTTAGCATCTGCCTCGTGCATCATAATTTTAGTACTACCTGAAAGTCTCAGCTGATCAAGCGCAGCCGTGTGATCGTAATGCAAGTGAGTTAAAATAATGCAGCAGGCTTTATCTAAAGGCAACTGTTTTGCGGTTGTCAGAGATCCCAAGTCAACAATCGCTTTTTGCTCTGCAATTAACCAGTAAGTATTGCTCTTGTAATTCCGCGAAAAGGTATCTACACGCATTTCTATGAAGTACAATTTGCGGCATAATAAAGCTTGGGCTAGACTAACATGGAGTGACACGGCTCACATTTTTAAGCAACAAGCGCATAAATATCATGCAGCTATAAGCGAAGCGCAACCAAAAAACAACATGACTCTCTTAGAAGAAGCAAAGAAAAGATTAACTGATGATATAATAAGCGTTGCCAAATCAGAAGGCATAGCGAGCGAGAAACTAAGGCGTAACATCGCTAGTGGTCGCTCTGCCATACCGAAAAATGTCAATCACGACGTTACAGCGATCGGTATAGGCGACGCACTATGTACAAAAGTCAACGCTAATGTAGGAACTTCCATAGACTTCGTCGAGATTAAAGAAGAGCTTGCAAAAGCAAAAATAGCCCTTAAATTCGGCGCTGACACTGTAATGGATCTTTCCACTGGCGGAGATTTAGACCACATTCGAAGTGAGATTTTGCAAGAGATCCAAGCCCCGATTGGCACGGTGCCGATATACCAAGCAGCAATGCGACGAGAAGCCGTAGTCTCAATGACGGCGGACGATATGTTCAATACGGTTCGCAAACACGCGAGAGACGGAATTGATTTCATGACTATCCACGCAGGAGTCAATTTAAAGTCTCTAGAAGCGTTGAAAAATAACAAAAGACTCATGGGAGTCGTCAGCAGGGGGGGCGCTTTTACAATCGCGTGGATGATCCACAACAACGCAGATAACCCCTTCTACGCAGAATACGACTATCTCCTTGAGCTCGCACGCGAATACGATTTTGTAATAAGTCTAGGCGACGGCATGAGATCAGGGTGCTTGCATGACGCTAGCGACCGTCCGACGTTTATGGAGTACATCCAAATCGGAGAGCTTACGAAGCGAGCTCGTGAGAACGGCGTTCAAACTATCGTAGAAGGGCCCGGTCACGTCCCTCTTAACGAGATAGAAACCAACGTCAAAGCAATGAAAGCGTTAACAGGTGGGGCACCACTTTACCTGCTTGGACCACTCGTTACAGACATAGCTCCAGGCTACGATCACATAACGGGAGCGATTGGAGGGGCTCTCGCAGGAATGTACGGTGCTAACTTCTTGTGCATGACCACGCCATCGGAACATCTCGGACTACCCACTAAAGAAGATATCAAACAAGGGGCAATCGTCACCAAGATAGCTGCTCACGTTGCTGACCTAGCGAGAGGGATGCAGAATGCACACGAACTCGACAAAGAAATGGCAATATCGCGAGCCAACTTGGATTGGGAAAAGCAATTCCAGCTTTCAGTGGATCCAGAGTTAGCTCGGGCTAAGTTCAACTGTCGTAGTCGAACGACTGATGCTTGCACTATGTGCGGGGATCTTTGTGCGATAAAAATTGCTAAAGCAGCTTTGCAGAACTCCAAGCTATAATTTCAAGCGATAATTTCAAGCTGCTTAAAGGTCTAAATCCTTATTTGCTCCACTGTTTACTTGCAGAATTCTCAGCGCCAATAGGGCAGCATTTTTCCCATTGTCTATTCCAACCGACGCCACCGGCACCCCTGCGGGCATTTGCACAACGGAAAGCAGTGCGTCTAAACCGCTGAGCTTGGTACTCACGGGAACACCTATTACAGGAGCGTTTGTTTTTGAAGCAATAACACCTGGAAGCGCTGCAGAAAGACCTGCAATAGCTATATAAACTTTGGCCCGAACTTCTCGAACGTACTCATCAAGGCGTAAGGGCTCTCGATGCGCTGAAATAACCTCTACTTCGTACGAAATTCCTGCATCCTTTATTACCTCTATCGCCTTTTCTGCCACGTGCATATCAGCAGTTGAGCCTACTAATATAGCCACGTCGGGATAATTCATCGCGTTGTAGTTGTCTCGCCACCGTAAAACTCTTTCTGAACACGTAGGAAGCTAACATGAGAACGTACTTTGACAGTAAGCGTCAGATACTAATCGCGTTACAAATATGTGCTTTCGACATAGTTTGAGCGAGTTTCTGTCGTTAAATAACATATTTTGAGGGTTTTTTCGCTCGGGATCCAGCGCGTGCCTTTTAGTGACAGAAGTGGCACAAAATTCTAAATAGGGTGTAACGGTTAAATAGAGAGGCGGGAAAGCTGCTTATTTGAACATAATTACAAGGGACATTCATGGACAACACAGCTGAAACTGAGTTATTAATGATTCCTGGGCCAGTCCAAGTAGCGCCTCAAGTACTTCGCGCTTTGTCAAAACCGATGATAAACCATCGTGGGCCTGAATTTAAAAAAATATTAGATGAGAGTCGCGAAAAACTTCGCAGCCTTTTCAATACCGAGAGCGACGTCCTCATACTTAGCGGGTCTGGAACCTGCGCAATGGAAGCTGCAGTTGGTAATCTCGGAGGTAATAAAAAATTCGTTGCGCTCGAAAATGGCAAGTTCGGAGAACGATTGAAAGTGCTCACCTCACTTTATGGAAGCGCTATGCCGGTGGTTGCTGACTGGGGCACGTCGATAAACACTGATAAGGTTAAACAAGCGCTACAAAGAGGAGCAGAAGCAGTCACCATCGTCCATAATGAGACCTCAACAGGAATGACAAACGACGTTGCGCAGATAGGCGCACTGTGCCGAAAACATGACGCACTTCTAATAATGGATGGAGTGTCATCTATTGGTGGCATAGAAGCCCCCATAGACAGATGGGGGGTTGATATAGCGTTTACTGGCTCTCAGAAATGTCTCGGCCTTCCACCCGGTCTTTCGATGATTGCAGTAAACGATCGGGCATGGGACTTCATCAAAACGGCGCAAAAAAGGCCTTTCTATGCTGATCTTATAGCTCATATGAAATCTGCCGAGAAAGGGCAAACACCTTACACGCCTACAATCCCGTTGTTCTTCGCACTCGAAGAGGCCCTTAAGTTGCTTGAGGCTGAGGGGCTCAGAGCACGTATTGACAGGTACCGCACTTATGCGACGTCTATCCGCGCAGCAATTGAAGCAATGGGTTTAGAACTATTTCCAAAACTCGGCGCTTCGAGCACCTATTCAAACACGGTGACAGCGATAAGAATGCCACCTGGAATAGACTTTTTGTCGTTAAAGACTGAGATGAGGCGGCGGGGCATTATTATCGCAGGTGGCCAAGAACGACTAAAAGGCCATATCTTCAGAATAAGTAATATGGGTAACATAAGCAAAGGGGATATACTACAGGTTATCGAGATGCTTGAGCTCGTATTACTTGAGAACGGCGTGGTTAATGACATGGGGGCAGGAACACTCGCCGCCGACTGCGTTCTTGAAGGAATGTAAGTTGCGAGATTTAGCATTTATTAAAGGGGATCTTTAATGAAAATAGGGATAGCAGACACCACTTTTGCCAGGTACGATATGGCTAAGGCGGCTATAAACGAATTGCAGCGATGGATGCCCGCATCTATTCAAAGGTATACAGTACCTGGCATAAAAGACCTACCAATCGCGTCAAAAAAGCTCTTGGAAGAATCAGGATGCGATATTGTTATGGCGCTGGGCATGCCCGGATCGAAACCGATCGACAAGCAGTGTGCACACGAAGCATCTACCGGCCTCATAAGAGCGCAACTGATGACTAACAAACATATCATTGAAGTATTCGTCTACGAGGATGAAGCCACAAGCGACAAAGAGCTTGCACGACTAGCCGACGAAAGAACCCGTGAACATGCGCAGAACGTGTACAAGTTATTGACTAACCGTCTAACCCCTGATGCCGGAACGGGCAAGAGAGAGGGCTTTGCAGACGCGGAACCAGTTGATTTTTAAAATGAACGAGAGGAACTACTCATGGATCAAAGAGATGGCGATAAAATACGGCTTGGATTTGTAGTAGCAGAATTTAACCGAGATATTACATACCAAATGGAGATTCTTGCAAAAGAGCATGCTGCGTTCTTAGACGCTGACGTCGTGAAAACCATTTATGTTCCTGGAGTCTTTGATATGCCTTTAGCAATAAAGAATTTGGCTACAGATGATGAAGTCGACGCTGTAGTTACAATCGGCTGTGTGATTGAAGGCGATACAACACACGACGAAATAGTTGCGCAGCACGCAACTCGCAAAATTGCAGATTTGGCTTTAGAGTATAACAAACCCGTCACATTGGGAATTTCAGGCCCACGTATGTCTCGTTTGGAAGCACACGCACGCGTCGATTATGCAAAAAGAGCGGTTGAAGCTGCTGTAAAGCTATTTAAAAGACTCTAATGAGAAAAAGTCCAGTCATTTCCACACGAGTCCGGCACATGCCTCAATCCGCTACTATGAAGATTGCGGACATTGCAGCTAATCTAAGACGCGAAGGGCACGACATTATCAGTTTTAGTCTCGGTGAGCCTGACTTTGAAACCCCCGAGAACATAAAAAAAGCCGCAAAAATTGCTCTCGATCGTGGCGAGACGCACTACACACAAGGCAGTGGAATCCTCGAACTTCGAGAAGTAATCGCAGAGAAACTAAAGGCTGATAACAGCCTCGACGTGACTTCTAACGACGTGCTAGTCACAACCGGCGCTAAACAAGCAATCTTTGAAGCGATCTGTACGCTCATCGACGAAGGGGACGAGGTGTTGTTGTTTGATCCGGCTTGGGTTTCATACGAAGCAATTGTGAAGTTCGCTGGTGGAAGGCCCGTTCTAGTTCCTGTTTCCGAACGGGATGGTTTTGAACCAGTTGAGTTCGAAAGTCACATAAACAAAGATACCAAGCTCCTAATCTTAAACAGCCCCTGCAACCCAACCGGGGCTGTGTACAGCGAAAGTGTTATAAAAAGCGTAGCTCAGACGGCCGAAGAACGAGGCATCTTCGTGATTTCTGACGAGGTCTACGAAAAGATAGTCTATGGGGCTAAGCATCACAGCATAGGTACATTAATCCCTGATTTGACGATTACGGTAAATGGCTTCTCCAAGGCATATGCGATGACGGGATGGAGGCTCGGCTACGCAACCGCCCCTCAATCTATTCTTCAAGGCATGCTTAAGATCCAACAACATACAGTAAGCAACGCAACCTCGTTCGTGCAACGAGCTGGTATCGAAGCGTTGAGCGGTGACCAAAGCGCCCTACGTGCTATGGTCGCTGAGTTCCAAATGCGGCGCGACCTCATTGTTAACGAACTGTCTAGAATTGGAATAAAATGCGCACTCCCGAAAGGTGCATTCTATGCGTTCGCAAAGATCTCTCAATTCGGCACTTCTGAGAAGGTGACTGAACAACTGTTGCGAGAAGCTTTGGTCGCTGTGACGCCTGGATCAGCATTCGGCCCGAACGGTGAGGGCTATGTACGTATATCGTACGCTACGAGTCGCGAAGCCATCGCCAATGGCATCAGCAGGATCGAAGAATCGCTCCAGAAAGAGTCTAACACTTAACGCGACGTTTGATTATCTCTTGAATTATGTTTTCCGTACCCGATAAATCTCCGGTATCTTGATACGGCAGCCTAACTACTTTTGAACGAATGTGCCTTTTTTCAAGGTCCTCTCGAAGCTTGTTCTCGTCAAAATACTGATCGAACCCAAGGGCTATAATATCTGGTTTTATTAGTTTTAGAGGTTCGAAAATGTCGTGCTCGCTCCCAAGTTCAGCGTGGTCTATCATCTCTAGAGCTTGTACTACTTGCAGCCGTTGCTGTTCGGGAAGGATAGGTTTTGACTTGTGCTGAACCATCGAATCGCGTGATACGATGACGAACAATTCGTCGCCTAGCTCCTTCGCTTTCCTTAAATAAAGGATGTGACCAGGATGCAAGATGTCAAACGTGCCCGTAGCTAGAACTCTAGTCATTTTCGTCGCCGAAGCTTTCCTTTATGTCTCTGTATACCGCACTCTCTTCAATTTCAACGTCAAGCACATCGAGTTTTCTAATATCGCCGATTCTATCGTAACAGGCCCAGCTCGTAATTTCGTAAGGATAGCCAACAATGATATGATAATCACCGTTTTGCATAAACATTTGAATATCAGCATCGGACGGCTGTAGCTCCCCCGACGGATGGCTATGTACTGATCCCACAATATGTATGTTGACGGGCAACATGAACAAATCCATAACCGCGTTCACATTTGAAGACTGAGTAATAGGGACGTCTACGTCAGTTATGATCTGGTCAGTCTCATACAGCATCCCGGCGAATTCATTGGGATGCGAGGATGCGCTAACCTCAAGCACAAACTTCAACGCGTCACGGGCGATGCCTTTGATCTTCTTTTTCATGAGCACTCCGTAGTTGTAACCCTTGCCATGCCTTCTGCTTTATTAAAACGTCACTGACAAAAAAGCGGCTTCTCGGTCCGACCGCTCCTGATCTGTGCCTCAGAACTCATAGGGATCATCATCGCATTTTCAAAGCTCGGGAGTCAATTTACATCATCGGCACAAGTGCAATTGAGCTTCTCAGTATTATAGATATACCTCGTTGACTCCGCACATCTATGACCTCCAAACGCTCCCCACTATCGATTTGCCCCGACCTCAGAAAAGGCAGCGTTACAGGACGTGTCAGAGATCCTGATCCCGCGTAAAAATGAACAACGACAAACAAAATAATGCGGAGGGAGGGATTCGAACCCGCGAACTCCTGTGAGAGTGGATCTTGAGCCCACCGCCGTTGACCACTTGGCTACCTCCGCTTTCGTTTGATTTAGTGCTGCTATCACATATTTCTAGTTAACTAATGCGGAGCTAGAAGCCTATCTTCCCCCGAATCGATCTACAAGTCAACGCA
>Ga0209253_10006058_pt1 | contig 10475 bp, 7 predicted proteins | sample FrelakmetBRP12BR_FD_187145 | JGI IMG/M metagenome (GOLD analysis project Ga0209253, IMG submission 187145) | Freshwater lake sediment microbial communities from the University of Notre Dame, USA, for methane emissions studies - BRP12 BR (SPAdes)... | ecosystem: Environmental > Aquatic >... | reverse complement strand
TGATCCGATAAAGTCATTGCTCTCACCTCCTGAATGTATTTCTTTGGCTATGGCATAAACGCGTTTTAATCTGATTTTGGTGGTTGTGGGGTTGGATCTCCATCTCCCAAAAATGATTTCTGAAGATGTGACCCTTAGGCCTACTTAGGCCTACCTACAATAATCGTCCAAGCTCCGGAGAATAGCCAAGACGATTTTCCTCTGGGTCGCAGGGTTCCAGAGTTGTTCCTCTTCGTCTCTGTTCACAATGATCCCACATTCCAGCAGAACTGCTGCCATTTTTGCGTTCTTCAAGACAATTAAATCATCATATTCATATATCCCTCTATTCTTGTCTATGAGTTTTCTATTTTCTCCTTCAATCTTTTCCGCGTGGTGTAAAGATGGGGAAAACCCTTCTTTTAACATCTGGGCCCCAAGGATCCTGGCAAATGATAAGCTCTTTTCTGGCATTCCGTTCTTGCCAGAACAGAAGATAGAGAAACCCTTGTATTTATCGGAGTAAAAATATTTCTTTCCGTTGAACGTCCATTGTCTTAAATATCGAGGCTGAACAGAATCGTGGTGTATTGAAAGCAGTAGATCAGCCTGCCTTCCATTGGCAATATCGGCCCGTGTAACTAATTCAACATCATTATCATTATCGGCTATCGTGAAAGACCTCGTATAACCTTCATCAAGCATCTCCCTTAATAAAAGCCTTACCACTTTTTGGTTGAATTCGTACTCAGCGACTCCACGGGCACTCAAGGCGCCGGGTTTTAATCTTGAATGGCCGATATCAAGGGCGACAATGAAATTTTGTTTGACACATTTGCTCTCTGCATGAGGTATTATCGGTATGGTCAGAATGCCAATTATTCCGCACAATATTAACCAAGTATATCTCTCATTCGCTCTCACGCCTGACGACCTCTTGTTTTTCCTCGATTATTTTTAGAAGGTTGTCTATTTTCTTAACTCGAATTGAATTTTTTGCTGTACCTTTTATAGATTTATCTTTCCTCTGGACATAATAGTCATATGTAAATTGAACTATTTTCTCATCATCATACGAAGTGTTTGCCGTATGTACTTCACCTATTATCGTATAGGTCCTTTGGGGCCACCGCTTATTAAAATATTCCTTGTCTTTTCTTATAAAGTCTTTACTTACTACTCCGGCTGAAAGGTAATCTACTTTTTCAGAATAATCGTTAAGAAAAGTGTCCATATCTCCTCTTTCCATTGCTCGTAAGTGATTTCCCATGAATTTCCGAAGCTCCGTCGGTGCAAGTACAGGATCATCCTTTCCGGCTGTGTTTTCCGAAGGTTTTCCTGCTGGAGGTGGAATGTCTCTCTCAAAAGCATTGATTCGTGCTCTTATTTCACTCGCCTCTCGATAGGCTGTGTACTGTGTAATAGCAACATAGGGTACGACAACGAGCAGAAGAAGCGGAAGTAATATCAGACCCCCAATGATGTATTGCTTGCGTTTAAGTTCTCTATGAGCTTTCCGAATCGGTTCGATCAGCGCGTCATGACTCACTTCATAATAGACACTTCCAACTCGAGGCTCTGCCCGAAGAAGCCGGTTGTCGACAAGTTTACTCAGAATCCTTTTCGGAACCTTCGCCTTTCGTTCAATCTGCTCCTCTTCCAGGCTCAACCGGCGATTGGTATCACTGATCAATCGATCCTCGAACAGCCTGCGCACCCTCGTCTTGACCCAGAAAGAACCTAGCTGGTTAATCTGATTGTTGTAGAAGTCCTTCAAGACTCGCTGCATTCCCTCTTCTCCCCCCAGATCGCTCTTCTCAACCCTAAGGTCTGACCCTTCGCCTTTCTGCTTCCCCAGAACAGCGCTTTCAATATGTTGACAAAGCACCTGGAGCTGAAAAGGTTCGACTTCATCGGTGATCGTGATTTTATCTCTTCCTTTTTGCTGGCAGAGAAAATCAAGCATCGCGTCCACTGACTCGGGCGTATAAATGAATTTCGCTGAGTGAATTTCCGCATCCTCAACCTGGGCAGGCTTCGTAACGGCTTCTCTCGCCTGTTCACGCTGTAAGGAGAGAAGCCTGAACCGTTTGTTTAGAATATCCGGGATCTGATGGGACATCTCCTCCAGTTGCCCCAAGAAATCCTCTCGGATTGAAATCACGACCTTGATCTCGGGAGGTTTTTCGCCGTAGGGGAATCGTTCATCCGATTTCAAGGAATCTATCAGGTCTTTCGGGATACGCCCCCTTACAAGATCGGCAAGTTCGGTAATAAAAGCGCCTCGCTCATCGGCAGAATGTAGCGTGAACAGTTCTTCAAATTGATCAAGTATCAAGACAGGTGTAAGCAGGATGTTCTCGTAAGACCAAAACTCAGCCGTCTTAAAATACTGCCAGAGCGTCCGCATCTCACCCGGCTTATGATCTACTTGATATTGCTCTACAATGTCAGTAATCTTTGAATAAACCGCGCGGAGAGGAGTTACTTTCGGATCCGTGAACGTGACTCGGAAAGGCAGAAAATTCTTTTCCCTCAGCGGTTTCAGGAGCCCTGCATTGATGAGAGAGGTTTTCCCAATCCCGGACTTAGCATAGAGCACGACCAATCGCTCGGCCAGAACCATATGGAGGAGAGATTGTTTTTCGTGATCCCGGCCAAAGAACAAGAGCCGATCCACGCGGGTATCCTGAAAAGGTCGGGGACCCGGGTAACGGTAAAGCGTAGCGGTGTTCATAGGTCACCTCATTCGTAGCTGCTGATCACGGCTGATTGCAGTGAATAGCTTGTCAGTATTGTTCGGATCCGTCAGGTCAACCGCCTGAAAAGGTTTGAAGTCCTCTAACAAACGGGTGTCATCGATCTGAACGGGTATGATAAAACTGATGCCTCTCCTGAACTGTTGCTGCCGATCCAGTGCGGCGTTAATCTCCTTGTTGACATAGCCAATGTTTTTTCCCCACAAGGCTTTGCTGTTCAGCACGACCATATAGTCGACCTCTTCGATGGTCTTCTGGATCTGATTATCCCACAACACCCCGCCCCGGAGGCTTTCTTTGTCGAGCCACGGCTTGAAACCCTTCGCCTCCATCTGCGCATATAACCTTGCGGCATATTCTTTGTCCTCTGAAGCATGGCAGATAAACACAGTGGGGGCGTCCCGGAGTTGCGGTTTTGAAACTGTGGCCGGTGACATCTTTTGATATCTTTCTTTCAGTCCTTTAGCAAAACCACTTAATTCCGCATTGCAGATTCTAATCTTGTAGTCACTTTCACTGAAGAAATAAATGGTATCTCTCAATTGTTCAACGTCAAACTGTTCCAGAGCGAATGAGGAGTATTTCTTGCTTTCAACCTGCAGGATGTGAAGCAAAATCCGGAGATACCAATGCCGGAAGCCAAATCCAAGGAAGAGGAAGCTCTTCTCCCTATCCCGCAGTTCGCTCAGGACATTCGACGGGAGGGGAGGGTTTCCAGAGGCGATTTTCACGAGGAAATCGAGAAAATCGTTTTCTGTCAGAACCAATGAATTCGGGTTCTCTATTGTTCCATAAAGATAGAAAACTAACGGGGCGCTGGCAGTTCCTGTTCCCCCGGTGATAAAGTCTTTTTTATTTCCGCTGAAATCATAGTGCGCCTTCATCGGATTTTTGTCCGCTTTTTTGAGAGCGTTATAGAACATATCATCAGGAGTAGAAGTGATCACAAGGTGGAAAGGGAGTGTTGCAAGATTTTCATGAAACGGGCTCGTCTGGTTCTGTCTCGCCTTGTAGAACTCCTCCACTTTTGGCCTGACCCTTCTTTTCGTCCTCATCTCGTAATAGAGAGACACCTGAGCTAAATTTGAGGTGTCAATTGGGATCTTAAGGGATTCTGCCACCTCCTTGATTTGGCTGATGACAGCCAGATTGTTTGCCAGAATTTCCGTCAAAGAGATGAAACGACCGCCGGACTCCTCCCCTGCTGCATCAGGTCCCAGCATAAGGATACACTTGCCTGTTTGTATAGGATCAATCAACGTCTCCCAATCTTCGTCGTTCCACTCACCACATATCATCTAGGAGTCCCCCTTTCTAAGATTGCACTTCTATCGTTTTTACAGAGAGCTTCTGGAAAGGCTTTCCCACGCTGGTTTCAATCCCAAAAACCTGCCAGCTTAATTTGGCCTCCAACATTCCGCGTATAAAGGAGTTGTCCGTGCCTGCGGGTATCCTTCTCTACAGTGATGCCTATCATAAAATCATCGTCCTTATACTCAGATTTCATCAGATACCTATCCTTGTTGACGTCATAACCTCCTCTTTTCCATTCTGCGATCGTCTGAACCTTCATCTCCTTCAAATGCCAGGTCTTAGGATCCTCCCCTTTGGGAGCCGCTTGTGAAAAAAGATTTGTCCATCTATTTTCAATGTCCTCAAGACGATAAAGCAGTTCGTTATCAAAAAAGAAAGGGATGGAAGCCATTCGGACTAAAGCCTTGGCATCCCTTCGGGAAATAGAGGCATACCAGTCTTCACCAAGTTTTCTTGCCATCTGCCTATACTGCTCTACGGCGATGGCGGGTTTAAAAGCGATCACCAATTCGACCTTTTGGCCTTTTTCTATTTCTTTTCCTTGCTTGGGGTTTTGGTCAACAACAATCCCAGGAGGTTTTTCGTCGGTCTGTTTCTCAATCTTCAAGACCTCCAGTCCCTTCCCTGCCAGCATGTTTCTCGCCTCCTCAAAAGATTTTCCGATAACATTTGGCACTGGAATACCAGACTTGACTGCCACTTCTAAAACTACCCTTTGTCCTGGCTCAACTTCAACACCTGGCGTGGGGGTCTGCTTTAGCACAATTCCAGGAGACTTCTCATTGGTTTTTCTATCCTTCACTTCGGAAACTGCCAGGCCTGCTTCTTGCAATGCCGCTTTTGCTTCGTCTATTCGCTTCCCTACGACATTTGGCATCTTGATCACGGTCCTGACTGCAAGAACCAAATCAACCCGGTCCCCCTTCTTCAATTTGCTCCCCGGTTCCGGTTTCTGATCGACCACAGTCCCAGGAGGCTTTTCACCGGTTTGCTTTTCGCTTGTCGAAACCGAGAGGCCTTTGTCTGCCAGTACCGCTTTTGCCTTTTCAAACCGTTCTCCGACAACATTCGGCATTTCAATACTGGGCTCTATCCGCGGTTCAGGTGGTAAGAAAATAGTTACCCCTGCGCTAAAGAGGATCACGACGAACACTACGATAGCCCATCGAGGTATCTTGGACCACCAAAACCTCACTGGATATTTTGTCTTCAAGGACTTTTCAATGGTCTTGATCAACTCACCCGCATCGAAATCCCAACGATTATCGCTGACTTCTATGGCTTGCCGCCTTGAAAGCATTCTTAGATCTTCAGGCAGATTCTCTGAACTTGGCGCAGTCGCCCCTTGAACCAGCACCGGAATAACCCTTATGTTCCTTTTGAGAGCAGTCGCCAGCTCCAGGCGGATGAAATCCTCCGGATTTTCGAGACGGCGCCGGCCATCCGCATCCGTAGCATTCAGCCACTGCTTCCCGATAACAACAATAAACACATCGCAGGAACCTACTGCCTTGTCGATGGCCTCGACAAAGTCCAATCCTGGCTCAATGCCTGCAATGTCCATGAAGACATGAGCTTTTCCGAAATGTTTGCCAAGCCGGTCGAATAAACGACCCGTATGACCCAGACTGTCTTCCCGACGATAGCTTATGAAAATATTGGGCATAGAATTTTACTCCTTGTTTGAGAGGTTCTTACCACATATTAATGTTCTTCCTTCATCGCATTAAAATTGTTTCTCCAACGTCAAACGCCATCTGCCACCCCTATTGCTTTCCCTTTTCCTCCTTCCTCTCTTTTGCCACCTCGGTGATAAATACATCGACTTCCTGGCGGCATATTTTTTCTACCTGGGCGGCAAAATCGGGAAAGGCCTGGCTATGGGTCTGGGATTGTTGGTACGTTCCGGCCAATTGAAAAAACTGCCACCCCTCGATCTTCAGGCATTCCACCGTCCGCCGGTAATGACGCCACCGTTCTCCGTAATGGAAGAATTCCTCAACGGCGACGCTGATGGCGACGATTAAGCTAAGGAAAAAGGTTGCCCACTGAATCCAAAGGCACACTCCCTGCTCCCCAATCTTCAGGCCTACCAGTGCAGGGACAATGACGCCTCCGATGATCGCGACAAGCCGCAAGGCATAATAACGCTTCTGGGCTGAGCCTGCTTTTCCTTCCATCCACAATACCTGGTCCAGCCAGCGTGAACGCAGGAGATGCTTCTGCAAATCTGACAATTGAAGCGACTCAATGAGGCCTCCCAGATCTTGTTTCAAAAACCCGAAGTAGGAATTTTCCGCTGCCATCGATTTCTCCTTTCTGAAAGAAAAAACCCCATCCCTCTTTGTGAGAAATGGGGTATCCGTTCATGCCCACACCATTCTCAATTCTCTCCTTGATTAGAATGTTAAGGGATGTTCATCCATGGCCTCTTTTTTGGCCAAATCTACCAATTCGTAAGAATAATGTCAAACCTACTCGCTCTCCTGTTTTTGTTGGATCAAACGAGGCCCAACCTTCCCCTCTCCTTTTTCGTAGAAGAGAACGTAACTCAAGCTGATCGTTGTCTTGAAGGTGTACCGATAAACGACCTGTTCTTCATAGAACTGGGTTCCCCCCTCTTGATAGGACGGAACCATCACTCTCTCCGTATAGCGACGCCAGGGCTCAATAAACTTTCTCCACGTTCCGGTATTCAGGTGTCTTCTCCCTTTCTTCAGATCTTTCGTTAACGCATCATGCGTATGCCCAAAGAGAATGTATTTCCCTACTCCCTCCTTGGCCAATTGCTTGGCTGCCTTCACCAGATCGGGTTGGTATTTTCCTGCGATTAAATCTAATACCAGATTCCCAACTTCTCCGGGATGGCTCACAACGAATGCTGTTATCGTGTCATAGTAGATTTGTCTTAGCCTTCCTTCATCGTCAATGGAATCCAGCCAATCCACGATGGCTGTTTGGGGTCTCACATTGTCAAGATCGTTTATGATGGCTGGGTCTATCCCCAACTCGTCTTGCTGTTTTCTCACCTTCTCATAGAACTTATCAACGATTTCCACGACAATTTTGTCCCCGAGGGAGTAAGGGATCGGAGTTCCATCCTGGTCGAAGGTATTATTGACAATGTCGTATCGGTGACCATGCTCGGCCCAGATCCCCAGAGGTTCATTACGGTAGTAACTTTCCGGGGTGAGAACGAGTCCAAACCTTTCCCGAATCATCTCCAGGAGCCTTGGATCAAGACTGGCACCAAAATCATGGTTTCCTATCACATATCTCAATCGACGGGTCTTTTTCCCTGTGAAATACCTGAGGGTTTCAAAGAAAGGAACGTGCTGCTCCACAATGTCTTCCATGACCTTTAACTTCACCTCGGGATGAGGCAATCCTTCAAATTCATAGTATTTCTGCGTTCGTATCAAGTCGAAGATGTCCCCGAGAAGGATCATTTCAATTTTTTTGAATTCTCTCGCGAGCTTCCTCACCAGGTCTTCAAATTCCTGGTGAAACTGAAAGTCGTCTCTTTCCTTTCCATCGCCTAAATGGAGATCACTCAAGAAAACTTTCATAGTGTCCCCCCTCTTTTGATCTTTTTGACTGAACTCATGATCAGACGAAATCCCGTAATTTCCTCGGCTTTCCCAATGGTTCCTTATTAACGAACAGGGTCCCACCCGTAGCCGGATTGACGTCGATGAACCACTTGATTAACCTGATCTCTTCATTTTCAATCTCTATTCCGGTGATGCAACGCGGATGAACGCAGCTTCCGGTATTACAATAAGGCGGCTCCTTCTCTCCGGGGAGGTAGGGTCGATGGGTGTGACCAACGATCAATAGACCGACTTTCCCCTGATTCCCATTCACCCATGCGACGATCTCCTGTTCCAACTTTATCCTTTTCTTGAAGTTCTTTGCCGGACTGGTAGGGTCTCTGGCACCCACGAGTTGAAGGACTTTCCAGATATTTCTGACAACAAATCTGCCCACCCACCACCATTCGTCATTCAATAGATCTCCCTGATGGCCATGGGTAAGAAAGACCTTCTTATTCGTAGGCAGATGATGAAGGATCAAACCTTCATGGACTTTGATCCCATCAAACAGGGGCTTGGGAATCTGTTTCAGGCCAAGCTTTCTCTCCCGTTCTGCGCTAAAGTGGTAAAGAAATTTCTTCACCTGTCTGGAGACTTTCCATTTCCTGTTGTGGTTCCCCCATAGGAGGTGAAGGCGTCCGGCCCCGTAAAATTGGCTCATCTTCCAAAAAATATGGCTATGGGCTTCCCGGATGGTTTCAAAGGATCGATTTTCCCAAAGTTCATCCCCATCTCCGATTTCAATATAAGTGAAGCCTTGATCGTAGTAGAAATTTAACGCATGAAAAAAGATATTCTGATTGGGTGCAAAATCATCTGTCCAGCTATTGTCTCCCCGATGACAATCACTGAAGAAGATGAATTTAGACGAATCATCAAACGGGATCTCTCCAGACGACTCGAATACTTCGGATAGACGGCTTGCCACAGACATATTCTTCTCCTTTCCGCTGCAATGCACTCTCTCCGCAGGGATGAGTTTTAGGGCAGGTTAAAGAGCTCATAGAGTTTTCGATTGAGCTCTGGATCGAAGGTCCCCTTCTTTATCTTCTGGAAATAAATGTCCGTGATCGGCTCTGCAAGGAGCCGGAGGAACTTCTTCGCAAGATCCGGGTTCTTGTACTGGAATTTTGGGTCCATGTAGGCAAAGACGGAGTAAATCAGGTTCCCGAAGTGATAGTGTTTATCCATTCCTTTAAAGAGAAACGGGGGGAAGACATCGGGGACATTTTCCCAGTTCGGATAAATGGCCCTGTCCCCGAGGAGCTGGATCTCCGGTTTGCCAAAAGCCTCCACAGCCTGTTTCATATAATCGCTAATCATGGGGTCCAATCCCATTTTCTCAGCGCCGATCCAATCGGCGGCAACCACATCCTCGCTGCCGATGATGGTTTGGGTGTGATTGGGATGTTTATCCGTAAAAACCCCAAAGGGTCCGTCCGCGCTCTTAAAGGCATCGATGAGAGCAAAATGGAGAGGGAAATGTCTGATAAATTCGATGGTCGTGGAAAAGATATCCCTTGCATGATGGTACTCGCGAAATTTGTCCTCCATGGGCAAGGCACCATAAATGTTCTTGATCGTTAAGGTGTAGTAGGCATAAGCATGCGTCTTATTCTTGGCGAAGGAGATCCGAAAATCGGCATTTTTCCATTCCCGGTTGACATAGTGTTTGCCCAGTTTCCCAGCATAGGGATGCTCTTCGAGATCTTCTGAAAGATCGACGATGCGATAATTTCTCCCCTTCAATCCGATGTAATCTGCCACTGTCTTGACTTCTCGATTTGTGAAAAACGCACCATACGTGCTTCTCGCCTCTCCCACTGCCAGGTTCCGATAACCCCGTTCATGCATGCGGTCAATAAGGGACTCAACCAACTCAGGATCGGTGTAGGTCGTAGGATCCAGGGTGGAATACATGAACATGAAGTTCGGCTTAACGATGATGGCGAAATCTTCTTGCTTTTTCCCTGAGCGTTTCCAGACCTGATCGAGCTTGCCGAGAAAGCCGGTGGCTTCAAGCACCTGCTTCAGGGCACTGAATTTATCTTTATTCCTGATCGCAGCCACCTTGACGACCTTGTCCGAATGGATACTCCTTAGGATGTGAGGATCCATGTCCTCCTCTAAGGCGTAGAACAATTGTCCCTCGGCATCGGCCATCGCAACGACCCTGCGTTGGAAAGTGCCGGTCGGAAAGTGGTCGTTATTGATTTCAAGGAGGTTCTCATCCAGCATTTTGAAAGAGATCGCCTCATCCCCGGATAATCTTTTCCATTGGTCACCCCGGATATCCAGATCCATGGAGACCGTGCGGCTGATGATCTTCCCGAGCAGCTGCTCCATTTTATCTTTCAGGATGTCCGTCCGGTTCTTTCGGAACACATCCGAACGGACCTTGACATAAATATGTTGCGACTTAGGGTCGAGGGCACAGAAATAGTTATAGTAGAGGGTCGGCCATTGAAAGTTCTTAAAGGTTGAAATCTCTGCTTCTCCCATCGTCTGATCTGTTTTGATCGTGTAGATTTCGTTCTTCGATTCGTCCTGGAGGGTGATTTGCCCCTCCGACGGACGGACTCTGTGAGGCGTCAGGTGGAGACCCAGGACACCCAGACCGCGCAGAATCTCTTTTACCTTGTCGAGAAATGGGCGTGGAACGAGTTTTTCGACATTGTGAACAACGGGAAAGGGCAGATCGACTACAGGATAAGGCCTGGCAGTGAAGCGGATCTCCATCTTGGCATGCCTCTTACGTAAATGATTGGGAAGGGTTGGCTTCTCGAGGTCGCTCTTCGATACGGCATACCCTTCTATCACCTGGTAG
>Ga0209253_10006057_pt1 | contig 10476 bp, 14 predicted proteins | sample FrelakmetBRP12BR_FD_187145 | JGI IMG/M metagenome (GOLD analysis project Ga0209253, IMG submission 187145) | Freshwater lake sediment microbial communities from the University of Notre Dame, USA, for methane emissions studies - BRP12 BR (SPAdes)... | ecosystem: Environmental > Aquatic >... | reverse complement strand
GGTTTGGCGGCGTGCCCAGGGCCTATGACCCCTCTTTCCTCAAACCAGACAACAATAGGGACGCCGATTCGTTCGAGGAATGGGTCGGAATCGTTCAGGCATCGCTCAAGAGGGCCTAAGTCGAATGGGTTGGGCTTTTCAATGGAGGAGAAAAAGCTCCCCTTTTGATTTCTGTGTTACCTCAAAATCCGGGGATTCAAAGAGCTTTGATATGCAAAGCATTTATTGAATATTGAAGGAATTCCGGCGGTTATGGGGCTGGCACGCTTCCTTCACTTTTAGCAGTTCCAGGGTACCCCCAAGATATGGTATCTCTCCAGATAGGCCAAAAATCCGCTTGACAGAATTTGCAGACTTGATAGGATTCGCGCTAAGTAATCCCCCGTTCAAAGAAAACCTCTCAACCCAACCTCTAACCTTCTGAGGCGTAAAATGAGGGAGTGGGGTCATCAGAAGATGATCAAGTGAAGCCTCCAAAGGGCCTAAGATTTCCCTTTGGAGGCGCTTTCCCGCTTCGGCTTTTTGAATCGGGCAGTCTAAATTTAGCCTTATTTGCCCAGATGTCAGCCTTTCTGGATAAAGGCATGAGGATGTTTATTCCTTTCATTGACCGAATATCCTAAAACCAGTATCGTCAAATTCAAAATTACTTGGAAGTTACAAAGACTTGGCATTGTACTTTCCATTTTAATGTCGCTAGTTGCGATTGCTGCTTTTATTAAACTGAGAAACTCCTGGGTACCTGGTAGGTTTCCTAATGCCACATCTCTGCTATTGGGGTCATGGAGAAATTGCCACGGAACCGTCCTTTTCTTTTCCTGATTCAGGAAAGAAAAACTGGGATAATCCTATTCCTGGGACGGGTCGCCGACCTGTCCTAAGAAACGGATGAAGGGTCAGCGGTGAATGCATCTCGGAAACGAAATGTCCTGGTCGCGGTATTGCTGGCAATGCTGGGGGGTAAGGAGAACGTTATGGCTCAGGGTTTGCCAGATCCTACTTTTGAAAACTGGCCGCGGATTATGCTTTTCATTACCAATCCCTGGCTAGAAGTTATTGGGGCGGATTCCCCCTCCTTCGCGGTTTATGAAAACGGGTTGGTCGTTTTCAGGTCGCAAAGCGCAGAAGCCCCTTTTCTGTCGGTACAATTAAGCCAGGAGAATAGAGAGGAATTATTGAAGCAACTGTGGCCGGGTCCGGATTTCTTCACGCTGCCCGACTACATCGAGGCGGACCCGTTGAAGACGGATCAGCCCACAAACGTAATCTCGCTTCGAAGCGGGAATTCCTTCAAAGCTGTCCGGGTCTACGGAAATCTTCATAAGAATCCGTCGGTGCGAGCGGCGGCTCCAAAGTCATTTGTGAACCTCTTTGATCGGATCACTTCCTATTCCCATGAACAGGCGGGTCCCTGGCAGCCGGATTTCATCGAGATCATGCTCTGGCCCTTTGAAAATTCAGCCTTGATTCCCGCGGACTGGCCCTCTCATTGGCCCGGGTTGCAGGATTTCCGAACGAAGCGGCGGGGATCTGACGGGTATAGTGTTTACCTCCCTTCACGAAATTTCCAGGAGTTGAAAGATCTTCTGCGTTCCATGAGGAGCAACCAATCGGTCCGCCTGGAGGGAAAGAAATGGGCCGCCTCCTATCGCCTTCCGTTCCCCCATGAGATGCCGGCCCCCGCCGGGGAAAAGAGGGGTAGAGCGGGGTCGTCCAGAGATTGAAGGTTTTCGTTTCAGGTCAATTGGATGGCAGACTGCGAAAAATGCCGGAATTTATGCAGCGGGTCGGTGGAAAGGCGTGAATTTTAAACGACCCCGAGTGAGGCGAAGGTGACTCAGGTGCCGGATTTGCCGATCACTATATGCCGCGTGGAACACCCGGACGGGGAAAAGTACTACCTTACGTGCCTGCCTCCTGAAAAATTGGGGGTGCGAGGTTTAGCCCCCGAGGCCATCATCGGTGTTCTGCTCCGGCCGCTTGAGCCGGACGAGGCCATAACCCCGGCCGCGTTTGCGCAGAACCGGGTTTTCGTGGATTTCCTGCACAGGGTGATCGCCCGTCATGGTCCGGAACTGCCCGGACTCGTTGCGGAGGCGGGGCGGCAAAAAGACGGCTGGCTGTACGTCATCGACCAGAGGAGCCGCACTCCCCATGAGGATGTCCCGGCCGAGGACATCATCGGTGCATTCGAGGTAAGGGGCGGGCAGGTCGTTCCCGGCTCGTACCGCCCCTTTCTCGGCCACAGGATCCTTACGGAGGCCGGTTTTTTCCGGCTGGGGGCCGAGTTGCAGGCATTCCTGTTGCAGGAATTGGCGAATCTTGCCTGACCAAACGCTGCCTAGACCTAATCAGCACGGCGGCTTTCCGGGTTGTGCTGGTTCTTCCGCCAAGGCGGAAGGTGCGATTGGATTATATTACAACCGTAAATACATCAGGAAAATCATCAAAATAGGGATTCCATGCAAGAGTTTTCCCTGTAGCCCATGATGATGAATCAACTTGGAAACAAGATCGTTCCTTAACCGTCAAATCACCGTAGCTCTATTTACGCTTGGCATTGGGGCAAGCATTGCCCTCACTGTCTGGGCCATGAAGAGCGATGAGGAACAGATGCATTTAGTGTTGGCAAGGCTGTTAATTGTTAAAAGCGTTCGAGAAAGCAACGCAGATGCCGTAATCATTTTCCAAACGGGTAAAAAGGGTAGATTGTCTCGAAATCACAAAGATTATCAATTCTTTCTTAAATTGGCACAGAAAAGTTTAGAAAGCCAACATCCAGTGGGTGTCAGGGCAGATCGTGCAGGCGAGATCGATGAGATCGCAAGAGCCGATAATGATTTCGTTGAATTTCTTGGTGATGAAAGTGAGGGCAAAATAAAGGTCGGGTTTCAGGGGCATGACGGGATCGCTCATCTTGAGCGTCAAAATCCCCGTTTTGAAAATATTGAAAGAGACCTCCGTCGCTCACTAAAGGAGAAGAAACGGATCTGGTTTGTATGGAAAGGACCAAGGTTGACGCTTCAGGATGTGATGATCGTCGAGAAGGATGTGAAGGTCACAAAGCTTACCGAGCTGGCGGCGCTGCCGGCGGAGTTCCGTGCAGCCGCTGAGGCAGCCGCCAACTATTTGAAAGGAAAAGGCGAAGAGCCTTCGGAGTTCTATGTCGGTGACATTTCCCGGAAGGGTGAGGCTATCGTTTTACCTCTGTGGCATATCTCCGCATTCCCGCTCGACCAACGCGTAGAGGGCAATCCCGGAGGAAAATGCAGAAATCTCGAATATGACACGGTCACCGAGCGTATTACGAAAGACCTGCTTTGGCAATAGTGCCCCGTCAAATTTATCCTAACTTTCTTTTCCTAGGGATCCACAATGCCGAAAAAGGAAGTGAAAGTATTGGTTGAGAAGGATTCGAAAATGGCTGCGAAGGACAAAGGTACCAGCGGCATGGCCTTCTTTATTGTTTTGGCTTCCCTTTTATTTTTGTCAAATATGGCCATTGCGGAAACGAGAACGGAAATTTATGTAAGATTTTTTGTGGAAGAATATACCGATCAGGCCAGTGGATATGATAGCAAGGTTTCATGCAGAGTGATTGCCCTTGAGCGGGTTAAAAGGCTGCTTTTAGAAAAATGGGGAATGGTCCTTGAAGGCGAGATGAAGGCCAGGAATTTTTCGCTTACAAAAAACCAGATTATTCCCCTCACCGCTGGTCTAATAAGGGCTGAAATCATCGATGAAAAGTGGGATGGGAAAACTTATTACCTGAAAGCAGGGATGGGGGCAGACCCAAGGGATTTGATCATTTTAATTTATAATTTGCGGAGGGATCTTAATAAAACGCAAGAGTTGGAGGAGACGAGAAAGAAAGCAGACGAGGCGATAGAGGAAGTTGAGAGGCTGAGAAGGGAATTGGGGGGACTGGATGCAAAAGAAAAGAATTTTGTCCAGTACAATCGGGCGATCAATACCTTAAGTGCCATCGACTGGATGGAAAAAGGATTTGCATGGGGAATCGTTGGGGAGCAAAAAGAAGCAATCGGGGCATTTACCAAAGTGATCGAGCTGGACCCGAAAAATGAAAAGGCTTTTTACAATCGTGGAGAGACCTATCGCAATCTTGGAAACCTCCAGCTGGCAATCAGGGATTACGACAGAGCCATCGAACTGCATCCGAAAGATGCGAGGCTCTATGGTACCCGCGGAATAGCCTATGGCAGCCTCGGGGACCACCCGCAGGCGATCAAGGATTACGACAAAGCGATCGAGCTGGACCCGAAAGATGCGGAGATTTATGTAGCCCGGGGGATTTCATACCGAAAACTCGGGAATTATCAGCAGTCGATCCAAGATTACGACCAGGCCATACAGTTAAACTTTAAAGATGCCACAGTTTATTTTCTTCGCGGGCTTTCCTACTACAACCTTGGGGATTGCGGTCAGGCAATCAAGGATTATGACAAAGCCATTGAGCTGGACCCGCATTATGCAATGGCCTATGGCGCCCGTGGAATGGCCTACTTGAAACTTGGCGACAAACAAAGGGGGGTTGAAGAATTAAAAATTGCAGCCAGCCTGGGGGATGAAGGGGCTAATAATTATTTAAAGTCTGAAGGGATTATTCGGTGATTGCAAAATGATTCCCCCCTTCCTTTTAAAGGGTCAAGGCTTACAGAGAAAATCCGCCTCCCCCCATCCCTTATCGATAAGCAAAAAAATAAGGGGGAGGTTGGGAGGCCGGTCGGTGTTCATGGATAAGAAAGGAACGGCGCTAAAGTAGACTTTGGGAAGGAGAGGGGCAATGTCAATGGAGGAAGGGGATACTAGGGCGAAAGCCAAAGAAATCCGGCTCTTTGAGGAAAAGGGTCCGACGTCAAGGTTTATTTACGCCAAAATTGAAGATAACGGGGACATTGTCGTCTCGGGACAAGATGTGGGAGAGGCGCCCAGAAAGTTCTTTAATGATGGTGACTATGAATTTTGGGTAACCGTCAAAGAAGAGCATAAAGATCAATTAATTCTTGCATTGATTGAGAAACTATGGAAAGGGAAATTTAAGGCCGTAGAAGAATTCCGTGAATTTCTAAAGGAAAAAGGGATTCCCTCAGAATGGATGACCTGGTCATAATATGGATGGCGTTCAACAGAGAGATTTCAAAATCCAAAGGAAGAGAATAGGGGAAGGGGATGAGCAAGGGAACGGTGGCCTATCTTCTGGCAGAGAGGATGATCCGGGACGCTATGAGGAGAGGATGCCATTTGATTAATATACGATGCCACCCCAGGGAAAAGTTTTTCGCAGATAAAGGAGAATTTTTCGATATGGTGGAGGATGGCGAGAATTCACCGATTCGACTGCGTAATCATAGCTGGGTGCTTGGCGTCACCATAAGAGAAGAGGGAAAAGACTCACCCTATATCAGTTTGCCGGTGAGCCTATTTTTGCCATTATTAGACACATTTTCTGAGAAGACGGTATATAAAGGCAGGCAGGGTTTCGCGATTTATAGTGAGACTTCCCGAACAATATTGGAAAGGTTGTTTGAAGTGACTCTCTATTTAGAAATCGATTCTTCGATTTCTATTGAGTTCAAAGAGATCGAATCATAATGTCCCCCGGGGAATTTGTGAAGAACTATGTTTCTGGAAGAAAATTGATCTTCAGCATCATTCCGGTGATGCTGACCGGTCTATGCGGTTATTTGTTTGCTGGCAAGCCAGATGGGGAGTTCAATGGCCGCCCCCAACCAGTGGAGAAAGCTTCGCCGGGGATCTTGGCCAAGACGAAGAATTGTCCTTCGAAGGAGGAGAATGAAATCATGTCCCAGGGGGAGAAAGGACAATACGATAGAGAATTGATCAAGAGGCTATCCTTGATAAAGGAGCCGGGGGAAAGGTCAGGCAGCCCTTTGAAGACAATCAAGGTGCCAGATTTTGGGGGAAAGCCCTCTTACACCCTTACCCTGGATCTCTCCGGACAGGTGCTCAGGCTGGATATTCCTAAGGATTTGGAATTTGGCCTTGAGAAGAGTTCTCAGCCAGCGCCCCTCCATCGGTCATTTTCCGAGCTGAAAGGGCTTCAGGATTTTATGTCCGCAGCGGTCCTGGCCTATAAGGCAAAGCAATTCGATGACGGGCTCATCGCGGCAGTAGAGCTGGCGGCAAATAGCGGGGCGGGGACCTTTCCAGCCAAGCGAGATCTCCTGGATAAGATGACCAAGGACCTGCGTCAGGGAGATATGGAAGGAGAAGGTCTGCAGGCCGCTTCGATCCTTACGGCGGCTGCTCAACTGGGCGGGCTCAGGTCCGTGGTGCCGGAGGCGCTGGCTCGATCTGCTGAAAAAATGAAGCAAAAATTCCTCAATGATCCTTCGCGGTCTAAACCGCTGGGGTTTTATACCTGGAACGAAGATTTAGTCCGCCTTTTCCAACAGGACCGGATGGTGCAAACGGAGATGGATGAGCCAAGCGCTTTGCTGCTGGCTCGGTTCCTCGGCAGGGAACCCTCATGGATGGATTCCTATGATGCCGCCCCTGGGGCTTGCCGAGAAATTAACCAATCCCTTGGCCGGACCAGACCTCCGTAAGGTCGCAGCTGACCTGTCAGCGGGGAGGAAGGTGGAAGTGAAGGGTAAGATGTCTTTCTTTCCCCCCCTCGAAATCTCCAGAGACGGAACTGATTAAAAAGCTCTATGGCAACCGGCCGATCCCGGAAGGGTTCAACCTGGCTGATGAGATGGTCCGTCGCATCCGGACGGGGGAACTATCGCTTCAACCGGGGAGGACATCAGGCTGGTATGACTATCAGGTCTTTGCCCTGGAACCCCTTGCGATTCCAGAAAAAACGCCCGAGGCAGAGCACCTGGAGTTCTCCGAAGAGTACAAGAAAGAACTCATCGGGCTTTTGAAGGGACTCATGGCCCTCACCCGGGAAACACACATAAAGCAGGTTGAAATTCCCACAGCTGGGGCAGCTCCTCCGTCAGTGGAGATCCGTCCGGACCTTTCCCTGGAGCCCCTGGCCTCCTACTACCTGCGGCGGGCCGAATCCTACAGGTTCATGGGCAAGGTACTGGAGGAGGCTTTCGGTCGAGTAGGCCTTAGCAGTATGCGTCGGATAACTGCCGATGGATCCGTTAACTTACCCCTTGATCAGGAGCTTAATTTGCTTCAGAGGATCTTTCTCGGAGCGTATCAGGTTGTATGCGACGAGGTGGGAATGGTTTCCCAGAGTGGCAAGGAAGTCGGGTCCAGCATGGACCGGGAGGTCTTCCGGGCCTGGTCGGCCTCGCTTGAAAAGGATCCCGACCTGAAGGGTGACATCAGGATGATGGTACCGGTTTTCTACGATGTGGAGAGGAAGCAAATGAAGGTGTGGGCGGTCCTGGGGCTTGCCACCAAGAAGCTGCGGATCTCCTTTGCCAGGCCCCCCGCAATCAGGGCATTCGTTGACGGGAGTGGAAAGAAAGCGGATCCCGGCCAGATTACCTACGAGACCGATGACCGCCATCTGGCCTACTTCGTCACGGCAGAGGCTTATGTGACCCGGATCCTCGATCGCCAGGAGTTTCGTGAGCACTGCGACCGACATAAGACCGAGAAGGCCATCCTGAGGAATCTGAAATGAATGCCAGACCAAGGCTCCCTTTTCTCTCTAACCTTGAACTTCAGCCTTATTTCTTGTGGGAAAAGCTTTTTTGACAATCAAGGTGGCGATCGTTTTTTGCTTGCCCTCTTCCTTGAAGATACCCTTTCGGTAGAAGAGGGCATGGAAATCTCGGAACAGAAAGTTCGGGTTCTTCGGACCTTTGGGCCCCGTGGGCTACTTGACTCTTTCATTTGGAAAGAACATGACAGGCATTCGGCCGGGCAGGTTTTATGGGGTAGATGAACCCAATAGCCTCGCCCAAGGATGAGGGACCCTGGCACAATGTTCTTATCGGCCTTGAGGTTTAAATCTGGCTTGAATGTTGGATTGCCTTATTTGGCATGAGGGATTAAAAAATGCAGATGACAGCTGAATGCTTATCTTGTGGCGCTGTCTGGAGTAAAGGAGAATATAGCAAAGACTGCAAGGAATGCGGTGGAGGTGCGTTAGAAAGGACATGTATGGTTTGTGGTGGAAACTGCGGAACGGTATGGAAACGGGCAATTCTTGACTCAAATGACACGGGAGAGGCGCATTGGATGGGATCCTGTGCGTTACCAGCCCGAGAACAGAAGAAAATTTTTGGGAAGAAATTTATGTATGAAAACACTTTCCAACCCTCCGAAGATTTTAATCCCGCATTACTCACGTTATTTAAAGAAGCTCGGATCACGGGCATTTATAAAGTGGGTTCGCTCAAAGCCCAGGATGTCGATGAAATGCTCCGATCCGTTTCAGTACGTTGCGTCCTGGCAGGGAATGCAACAAAGGAGACCCGCTGGATATTGCCTCAAGAACTCCATAAACTTTGGGAACAGACTCTTCGCCCCCAGATGATTAACCCAGCATGGGAAGGGATGTGTTATGCGGATGAATGTCGCACGGACAAAAATGAACCGATTATTATATTTTGGTGGGTTTATGCGCCGATTTGACTTTGACCGGTATCTTAAAGGAATGGCTATCCAGGACCTCGACTTGCGAGCCTTAAAAAGCTTTGATATGCCAACCATTTATACAATAATGTAATGAAATCCACCGATTACAGGTATAACTCATTTACACCTTTAGAGGACCGACGGTGCCCCAAGATATCGTAGTGCTTCCTAATCGGCTTCATCTTACTGTTAACGAGCAATTTAATGGTAATGACTGCACAGGCATATAACCTCATAGAAGAACTCAGAGCAATCAGCAAGCGGGCTTTCGGAATGGCTCTTTCCGTTCACAGGGCCCCGTCTTTGCGTACCCAGTGGGTCTGGGAAGCTCACCTTCTGACAAACAAATTACAGGACCTTTCGAAAGAAATGAAACGGATCGATCCGGCTGCCCATCAGCAGTGGTTTCATACCCTGTCGGAATCTTTTTTAGACCTCCGATTTGTGGAGGAAGAGACAGATACCGTGAGCCTGCGCTTGGGGGATTTGATGAAATGGGGATAATGCTCTCCGCCCTTTCTCTTTTTCTGATGCTGATCGGAGGTCTGGCGACCGGGGGGGAGGCGAGACTGGCCATGACGAGTAATTTCAAGACCTTGGTCGATGTGCAATGGAAGAAAATCGAACCGGCCGTTTCCATCCGGCCAGGAGAAGACCCTGCACTCGGAGTATTCTGGCGGTACAGAATTTCTCCCCCTTTCCCATCCCGTTGGCCACCCGATGGTAGTTTACAGCTTATCTATTATGCCTATGCCGCAGGTTTGAGTCCCCGCAGACTTGTCGATGGGGAATATGTGGCTGCTCCCTGGGGCCGTGTCGAGGTGGACCCGAGGGGATCGGGGGAGCCTAAGTTCAGGCGCCTGAGCGAAAAGTTGAGAGAAATCGGGATTCAGGGGGTCCGCCCTCTTACCCCGGAAGAGATGGCGATATTCCAGAAAGAAGCATCCGCCGAGGCTTATCTGGCCACAGTCACTTCCCTAACTGATACCAATGAGAAAGACCTCCGTATGCTGCGGGATTACTTTTGTATGTGGTGTCAATTCAACGGTCATATCGTTAGAGAAATCCGCCCTGCTCATGAAAAGTTCTTCCGATGGCTTGGGTGCAAATGATAAAACTAATTGGGATTCTCCCTTATAATTCTCTCAAACATTGTGAATCCCCGGTTTGACCGGGGAGTCTAGAAAATCATTGGATGCCCGTTTAACCCATTTAAACATGAAGAAAAAAAATGTGAATTCAATAATGAGATGCTGGATATGAGACCTTCGAGGAAGAAACCATGTTAAAGGAATGGCTGCAGGAGAAAACGACATTGGAACAGGCTGAAAAGGGTCATCTGGTAGAAGATGAGAGGCTCGGTCCGAATCCGGTTCCCTTTGGATTTTTGTACGGCGGTTGGGTTCGTTTCAAAGGCCAGATGAAGCAAGGAGATGAGCTCTGGAAGTTCTCAAGCCCGCCGGAATCATGGCGGCTCCTTGCGGGGCGCGCAGGTCTTTGCATAGTCCGGAGTGGTGAGATTGTGGATAGCATTGTCACCCTGATGAACTGACCTCGAATAAGGAGTTCAAGAGGACGCGGTAAGAAGCGCGTTTTTAGCTTTCGCGTTACCAGCTCTTTCGATTACTGCTTTACTAGAAGATTCAAGGACTTAAAAACTTTTGATATGCGGAGCATTCATGCAATAATTTGGGGGAAATGGGTGGTTCGGGGACGACCGCAATGGAAACTTTTGATAGATTCGTCCCGCCTCGCAAGGAAGGGTGATTCCTCAGGCAGCCGCGGGAGGGAGAAATCCTATGAGCGATAATCCTCGACTTCCCAAAGCTTCGGATTTTCCTCCGGGAACTACGTTTGTGATTAAGGAACTTGACGTGCCTCTGGTTT
>Ga0209253_10006056_pt1 | contig 10477 bp, 8 predicted proteins | sample FrelakmetBRP12BR_FD_187145 | JGI IMG/M metagenome (GOLD analysis project Ga0209253, IMG submission 187145) | Freshwater lake sediment microbial communities from the University of Notre Dame, USA, for methane emissions studies - BRP12 BR (SPAdes)... | ecosystem: Environmental > Aquatic >... | reverse complement strand
GAGGGCAAGGTCGCCACGGAGTGGACGAGGGCGTACGCCACCGCGTGGGGAAGGTGGGAGACGTAGGCGAAGACGTGGTCGTGGACCTTCGGATCCATCCGCAGCAGGGGCGACGCCCCCGCCCGTTTCCAGAGCCGCTCCACGCGGCGAACGGCGCCGGCATCGGTCCGGCGCGTGGGGGTTACGATGAACGAGCGCCCCCGGAAGAGGGCCGCCTGCGCGGCGGGAAACCCCGACGCTTCCGTCCCCGAGATCGGGTGGCCGCCGACGAAGAAGGCGCCCCTGGCCGCGGCGCGCTCCCCTTCCCGGACGATCCCGGACTTCACGCTCCCCGCGTCGGTGAGGACGGCCCCCGGCCGCATCCGGGGGCCGAGTCGCCGGATCGCCTCGACGGCGCGCAGGACCGGGATGCAGACGACCACGACGTCGCACGCGGAAAGCTCCGCCTCGGTGCACCCGCGGGCGATGGCGCCGGCGGCCAGCGCCTGCCGGACGGTTTCCTTGCTCCGGTCGCACCCCCACACCTCGGGGGCGCCGCGCTTCCCCTTGAGGGCCAGGGCCAGCGAACCGCCGATCAGCCCGAGTCCGAGGATGCCCACCCGCTCCCGCGTCACGATGCTACAACGTCCTCCCCACCGCCTCGGCCACCTTCCGAAGACGTCCGACCATTTGCGTGAACGCCTCGGGCCTGAGCGACTGGGGGCCGTCGGAGAGCGCCTTTTCCGGCTGTTGGTGCACCTCGATCATCAGGCCGTCCGCCCCCGCCGCGATCGCGGCGGCCGCGAGCGGCTCCACCAGCGCCATCTTCCCGGCGGCGTGGCTGGGGTCGGCGATCACGGGGAGGTGGGAGAGCGACTTGACGACGGGAATCGCGGAGACGTCGAAGGTGTTCCGCGTGGCCGTCTCGTACGTCCGGATCCCGCGCTCGCACAGGATGATCTTCTGGTTCCCCTCGGAGGCGATGTACTCCGCCGACATCAGCCACTCCTGGATCGTGGCGCTGATCCCCCGCTTGAGGATCACGGGCTTGTCGAGCTTCCCGACCTCGGTGAGGAGCCGGAAGTTCTGCATGTTCCGCGCCCCGATCTGGATGACGTCGGCGTACCGCGCCACCAGATCGATGTCCCGCGGGTCCATGAGTTCGGTGGCCACGGGGAGGCCGGTCCGGTCCCGCGCCTCCGCGAGGTATTTCAGCCCCTCCTCCCCCAGCCCCTGGAAGGCGTACGGCGAGGTGCGCGGCTTGAACGCCCCGCCGCGGAGGAACGTGGCCCCCGCGGAGGCGACGCGTTCCCCGATCGTCGCCATCATGTCGCACCCTTCCACGGAGCAGGGGCCGGCGAACAGGGCGAGGGCCTTCCCCCCCACCGATTTCCCGTTCACCGTGATGACGGTGTTCTCTTTCTGGAACTCCCGGCTGACGAGCTTGTAGGGGGCGAGGATCCGCAGGACCTTCTCGACGACCGCCATCCCTTCGAACGCTTCGGGCTCCAGCTTCCGCTCGTCGCCGATCGCGCCGATGATCGTGCGCTCCACCCCGCGCGATATGTGGGCGGTCAGGCCGTTCCCCTTGATCGTCTCCTCGATCTGCCGGACATCCTCTTCCGTGGCGCCGGCGCGCAGTACGATGATCATGCGTATTCTCCTTCCAGGATCCGGTATCCCTTCACGGGCTCGCGGGGGGCTTCCACTCCGCTACGCTCGCGACCTTCGTCCGCTCGCTGCGATTCCGTTCGACGCAATCTCTGCCTCTCTCCATACGCCGCTGCGTGGAACCCCCCGCTACGCCCTTTGAAGGAATCTCTCAGATGGCGCGCGGGTAGGAGCCGAGGATCTTGATGAATTGCGCCCGCGACTTCAGCTCGTCCAGCGCCTTCGCGATCGGTTCGTCCGTGAGGTGGCCCGACATGTCGAGGAAGAAGAGGTACTCCCACGCCTTCTTCTTCACGGGGCGCGACTCGATCTTCGTCAGGTTCACGTTGTGGTTCGCGAACGGCTGCAGCATCAGGAAAAGCGCCCCCACCTCGTCCCGGGCGGAGAAGAGGATCGACGTCTTGTCGTCCCCTGTGGGGGCGGACGCCTGCTTCCCGAGGATGATGAACCGGGTGAAGTTGTTCGTGTTGTCCTGGATCCGTTTCCGGATCGCCTTCAGCCCGTAGACCTTGGCCGCCGCCTCCCCCGCGATCGCCGCCGACCCCGGGTCGTCCGCGGCAAGTTCCGCCGCGCGCGCCGTGCTCTCGACGTCGAAGACGGGGATCTCCCGCAGGTTCCGCTCGAGCCAGCCGCGACACTGGGCGATGGCGTGCGGGTGCGAGTAGACCTTCTTCACGTGGTCGATGTCGCCGGTCACGTTCAGGAGGTCGTGCGCGACTTCGACGAGGATCTCCCCGCAGATCAGCAGGTTGTGGTCGACGAACATGTCGAGGGTGTTGCTGACGATCCCCTCGCTGCTGTTCTCGATCGGCACCACGCCGAAGTCGGCCGCGTTCCGCTCGACCGCGTCGAACACCCCGGAGAGGTTGATCTGGGGTACGTACTCGGCGCTCTCGCCGAAATGCTTGAGGCACGCAAGGTGCGTGAAGGTCGCCTTCGGTCCCAGGAACGCGACGGAGAGCGGCTTCTCGAGGGCGAGGGACGCGGAGATGACCTCCCGGTAGATCGCCTTCAACCCGTCGTTGGGGAACGGTCCTGCGTTGGCGGCCGTCAGGCGCCGGAGGATCTCCACCTCTCTCTCGGGGACGTAGAACTTGAGATTGAGCTCCGACTTGATCGATCCGACCTCGATGGCCGCTTCCGCCCGGCGGTTCAGCAGTTCGAGGATCCGGTCGTCGATGGCGTCGATCTCGGCGCGGAGCTCCTTCAGGCGGTCCTGCGTCAAGCGGCTCCCCCGGCCTTCCGCTTTATCGCTCCCATCTCCCGGAACTTCCGGTACCTCCGGTCGAGGAGTTGGGGGATCGACATGGAGAGAAGCGGGGGAAGGGCCTCGAGGAGCGCCGCCTTCAACGAATCCGCCGCCGCCTTGTGGTCGCGATGCGCCCCGCCCAGCGGCTCCTGGATGATCCGGTCGATCACCCCGAACTTCTTCAGGTCCGGGGCGGTGATCTTCATCATCTCCGCCGCCACCTCCGCCTTGGCCGTGTCGCGCCAGAGGATCGAGGCGCACCCCTCGGGGGAGATGACGGAGTAGACGGAGTATTCCATCATCAGGATCTCGTCCCCCACGCCGAGGGCGAGCGCCCCGCCGCTCCCCCCCTCGCCGATGACGGCCACGACGATCGGGGTTTTCAGATGCGCCATCTCCAGGAGGTTTCGGGCGATCGCCTCGGACTGTCCCCGCTCCTCGGCGCCGATCCCCGGAAAGGCGCCCGGGGTGTCGATGAAGGTGATCACGGGAAGGTGGAACTTCTCCGCCATCTTCATGATGCGAAGCGCCTTGCGGTACCCTTCCGGATTCGCCATGCCGAAGTTGCGGTAGATCTTCTCGTTCGTGTTGCGCCCCTTCTGCTGGCCGATGAGGATGACGCGCTGCCCCTCGAGCTCGGCGAAGCCGCACACCACCGGCGGATCGTCGCGGAAGGCCCGGTCCCCGTGGAGCTCGAGGAAGTTCTTGAAGCAGAGGTTGACGTAATCGAACAGGTACGGCCGGTTCGGGTGGCGGGCGAGCTGGGTGATCTGCCACCGCGTGAGGTTGGAGAAAACTTCCTTGCGGATCTTCCCGATCTTCCGTTCCAGCTTCCCGATCTCTTCCTTGACGCCCTTGTCCGTCCCGTCGTCGAGGCGCTTGAGCTGCTCGAGGCGGTTTTCAAGGTCTACGATCGGCCGCTCGAAATCGAGGTATTGGAGGATCATCCGCGCTCCTTCATGGAGTGTCGTAATCCTTTATTTTATGCGGAAATACGGTCAGGACAAGTACATTCTGACGACTTCCGCGGGGGGGTGGTGCCCTTCCCCGGGAACGATATGAACGAGATTCGGTTCCGAAGAGAGCCAGGTCACCTGCCGTTTGGCGTACCGGCGGGTGTCGCGCTTCACCGCCTCGATCGTCTCGGGAAGCGGTACGCCGTCCAGGAGATGCGCGACCGAGTGGCGATACCCGATCGCCATCATCGGCTTGAGGGAGCGGCCGTACCCCCGCGCGAGGAGTCCCCGGACCTCCTCCAGCAGCCCCCGGCGGAACATCCCCTCCGTCCGGACGGAGATGTTCCGGTACAGCGTCTCCCGGTCCGGGCAGAGGGCGAGGAACAGGCACGCGTGCTTCGAGGCCATGGAGCTCCAGGCGGCCCGCGCCCTGCTGGGGGGGATTCCGGCGACCGCGGCGATCTCGAGCGCGCGGAGGAGCCGGAGCCGGTCGGAGGGATGGACCTTTGCAGCGGTTTCGGGATCGATCCTCGCCAGTTCGGCGTGGAGCGGCGCCCCCCCTTCCGCGTCCCAACGACGGACGAGTTCCTTCCGGACGCGCGGGTCCGAGGGAAGGGGATCCAGCCCCCGCAGCAGCGCGCGGATATACATCCCTGTCCCTCCGACGAGAATCGGGACCTTCCCGCGGTCACGGATCTCCCGGATCGCCCGCTCCGCCTCCCGGACGTACCTCCCCGCGTCGTACGGCTCGTCGGGTTCCGCCACGTCGATCAGGTGATGGGGGACCTCGCGGCGCTCCCCGGACGTGGGCTTCGCGGTGCCGACGTCGAAGTACCGGTACACCTGCAGGGAATCGGCGTTCACGATCTCCACGGGAAATTCGCGCGCGAGGGCGAGGGCCAGGCCCGATTTCCCGGATGCGGTCGGGCCGGAGAGGACGACGAGACGGCCGGCGGTCATCCCGTGCGGTGGAAGAGGGCGTCGAGACGGGCCCGGGAGAGGCGGATCCACACCGGGCGACCGTGGGGACAGCTGTGGGCGGCGACCGCCGCGTCGAGCTCCGCGAGGAGGAGGCGCGCGCGATCCGGCGTTACCCGCTCCCCCCCGCGGACGGCGGTGTGGCACGCCATCCGCCACAGTTCGCGGTCCGCATCGAACACGTTTTTCGGGACGGTCTCCTGGGCGCGAAGCGATTCGCACAGGTCCTCCCACCACCGCGGCGCGTCGAACCCGGGCAGCGCCGCGGGGCCGCCGGTCAGGCGGATCCGCTCCTCCCCCGCCGGCTCGAACGAGAATCCGGCGCGGGCGAGGAACCCCTCCACGGCGGGCCGCTCGTCGGCAAGGATCCCCGGAAGCTCGACCTCCACCGGGCGGAGCCACCGCTGCGTCGGCGCCCCCTCCCCGAGGTACCGACCCTTCAGCCGCGAGAAGACGATCCGTTCGTCGGCGGCGTGCTGGTCGACGAGGACGATCCCCCCGGCCTCCTCGCAGACGAGATACGTCCCCAGCACCTGTCCGATCGGCGCAAGCGACGAAAAGAACCGGTCCCCCGTCGGCTCGTTCCCCGGCTCGGCGAACGGCAGCGCCGCCGCGCTCTCCGCCTGGTCCGACGGCCAGGGATGGCCTAGTGCCGGGGCAGGCATGGATGCCCCGGGTTGTGTCGCCCCGGCCGGCGCCGATCCCGCGGTCCATGGCCCCCCCGGGAGATTCCGATCCCCCCGGACGGCGAAAGGGAACGGCGCCCGCGCCGGTGCCTCCCCGAGCGCCCCGCCGAGGGCGTGGCGGACGAGCTCGTTCAGGTCCCGCGGGTAACGGAACCGGACCTCCGTCTTCGCCGGGTGGACGTTCACGTCGACCTCCCGCGCGCTGCAGGTGACGAACAGATACACGACGGGGAGGCGATCGCCGGGGAGGATCCCCCGGTACGCCTCGCGCACCGCCGCGTAGAGCCCCCGGTCGCGGAACCGCCGGCCGTTGACGAAGAACCAGAGGCCGCCGGACCCGGCGCGGGAGAGTTGCGGCAGGCCCGCCCAGCCGATGATCCGGAAGAAGGCGGAGGAGATGTCCACGGGGGCAAGGTAGGTCGCTTCGTCGCCCGCATGACGCTTCGCGCGGTCCAGGGCGGTTTCGCGGCTCTCGTACGCGATCGCCCCCCGGGGGTCGATGAAGCGGAAGGAGATCCCCTCGCCGGGAATCGCGACACCGTGGAAGACCTCCCACAGGTGGGACATCTCCGTTCGCTCGCTTTTCAGGAACTTCCGGCGGGCGGGGACGTTCTCGAAGAGGCCCGAGACGGTGACGGTCGTCCCCGCGGGGGCGCCCGCCTCCCGGACGGAGAGGATCGTCCCCCCCTCCGCCACCAGCTCCGTCGCGAAGCGCTCTTCCCCTGGCCTCGTCACGATGGAGACGTGCGCCACCGAGGCGATCGACGGGAGCGCCTCGCCCCGGAACCCGAAGGAGCCGATCCGCTCGAGGTCGTCCGCCGAGGCGATCTTGCTCGTGGTGTGCCGGCGCACCGCGAGCTCCGCCTCCTCGCGGGACATGCCGCACCCGTCGTCGGTGACGCGCACGGTGAACGGAAAGGGGCCCGAGACGTGCGCTTCGACGCTCGTCGCGCCGGAGTCTACCGCGTTTTCGAGCAGCTCTTTCAGGACCGACGCGGGGCGTTCGACGACTTCACCCGCGGCGATCCGGTTGACCACGTCGTCCGGCAGCGCCCGGATGCGGGAGGCCAACTACTTCTTCCCCTTGCGGCCCCTGGGACCGCCGGGGGGATCCTCCCCGATGCGGATTTCGGCCCGACGGATCCGCGAGACCTTCTCCGCGAAGTCCGCGCGGCGCGCCTCCGTCCCTTTCTCCCCCATCAGCGCCCGGGCGATCCGCTTCCCCTCCTCCACCCCGGGCTGGTCGAACGGGTCGATCCCGGCGCACGTCCCCGCGATCGCGGTCACCCATTCCCAGAAGTGGAGGAAGGCGCCCACGTGCTCCTCGTCCCGCCGGCCGATCTCCATCCGGACGATGGGGCGCCCCGCACCCCACAGCGCCCCGATCGTCCCATCGAACTCCGCGTCGAAGAGATCGCGCAGCGGGCGTCCGCCGAGCATCGCCATGTCCGGGGCGAACCCCGCCCTCGGGACGTTCCCCTTCCGCGTTCCCTCCATCCATCGGACGAAGGTGAACACCTTGTCCGCCGGACCGTCCTGGTACAGCTGGAGCTGCGAGTGCTGGTCGGTGACGCCAACCGCGCGCGCGGGGGTCTGGCCGACGGGGTCCCGCCCCTCCCGCTCCTTGCCGAGGCTCTCCCCCCAGAGCTGCTGCCACCACTCCGCGACCAGCGGAAGCCCCGCGCCGTAGGTGAACCAGACATGGACCGGCTTCGGCTTGACCAGGAGGTAGTACGCGTAGACGGCCGCGGCGAACCGTACCGGGTTGTCGGTCCCCTTCGTGTGGCGGAAGATCGACTCCATCTGCGCGGCCCCGGAGAGAAGCCGCTCCACCCGGACCCCGGCCGCGGCGAGCGGGAAGAGCCCCACCGGGGAGAGGACGGAGAATCGCCCGCCCACGTTCGGCGGGACGGCGTAATTCTTCAGCCCCTCCGCGTCCGCCATCCGCCGGAAGACCCCCTTCGAAGGGTCGGTGATGAGGATCAACCGGTCCCTCCAGCGCCTTCCCACCGCTTTCTTCAGCGCCGCGATCGCGAGCGCGAGCTGGGCGTTCGTCTCCGCCGTCCCGCCCGACTTGCTGATGGCGACCACGACGGTCTTCTTCATGGGGAGCGTTTCGAGGAGGGGGAAGAAGGCGTCGGGGTCGACGTTGTCTCCCACGGAGAGCGCCATCCCGGTGCGTCGCGCGGCGCCTCCGAGCGCCTCGTGGACCGCCTTCGTCCCGAGCGCCGATCCGCCGATGCCGAGGACGAGGAGGTGGGTGTTCCCGGCACGAAGCGCCGCGGCGTCCCGGGAGAGCGCCCTTGCCTCTTTCACGAGGAACGGAAGGTCGGGGAAGCCGATCTCCCCCCGCCGGTGCTTTTCCGCGAGCGTGTCCACTGCGCCGTCCACCAGGTGCATCATCCGGCGGAAGTCGGGCGCGGCGATCCCGTCCCCTCCCCGGAGATTGCTCTCCCCCACGAGGGAGAAATCGAACCGGAACCGGATCCCGTCGCGCATGACCCTTCCCCTTCCTCTAAATACTCAGACTCCGGGCTCGCGGGGGGGCTTCCTCTCCGCTACGTTCGCGACCTGCGTCCGCGTTACCGTGTTGAGACACACAGCGCTACGCCTTGACAGGTTCCTTTCCGTCGAGCACGCGGAACTTCGACTCCAGCGCCTTCATCCGCTCCACGATCCCGCCGTACTCGAGCTCGCTGTACGGAAGCATCGCCGGGCCGAAGAATCCTTGCCGGCGGAGCTCCTCGGACTTCGCCGATACCCGGGCCCGCACGTGCTCCCAGTACGGGTGGTCGAACGCGTCGGCCGGCTCGGTGAACCGCCCCTCCTTCACGCAGAAGGCGAGGGCCGAGACGATCGGCGGACCGTCGAAGAAGGAGGTCCCCGTGTTCCGCGGTACCGGCATCAGCGAGCCGTGGTGGCTTCCCCGCATGAAGCCGGCGACGAAGTGGCCGATGGTGTAGGGTGCGAGCACCTCGCCGGTCGCGGGGAAGTTCCCCTGCGTCCGCACCAGCATCACCGGGTCGTCCTTGCCGGTGTACTTCCCCGCGATGTTGTGGAGGCGTGTCGTGCTCACCACGGCGGCGATCTCCCCGGTGGCGCGGGAGCGGATCGACTCGACGACGAACCGCTCCTGGTCGCGCAGCAGCGCCGCGATGTCGTAGAGGTCCTCGGGCGCGGAGAGGTCGATCACCTTGTCCCCTTTCGTGTTCGCGACGTCCATGATGCGGAAGGTGAACCCTTTCCCCAACTTCGGCGAGAGGAGCAGCCCCGAGCAGACCATCGGGTCGGCGAAGGCGAGGTAGCACGGCAGGTTATACGCCCCGGGATCGGTCTTGTCCGCGGCGAACAGGACGAACGGCTCGTTGGGGCGCTCCTCGATCTCCATCTCCGCCACGGCGGGGCCCATCCCCTTCACGTTCCCGGAGAAGGAATCCTTCAACAGATCCTGTCCGGCGCCGTAGAGCCCCTGGGCCTTCGCCACCGCGGTTCCCGCGATGAAGGTGTCCCAGGCCAACTTGTGGACCTTCCGGTTTCCCGTTCCCCCGGTGTGCGACATCAGGATCGCGACGTCGTCTCCGGTAAAACCGACGTAGGTGTCGATCAGGAGCCCTTTCCCGAGTTCGGCGACCTTCGACCGCACCGTTTCGAGCAGCTTCGCGCTCGGACGGATGTGCCCCCCGATGGAACCGATGTCCGCCTTGATGACCGACAGCGTGACCTTCATGGAAGCCTCCTTTCAGGTGGGTCGGGTCGTATCTCACTCCGGTACCATTCGACGAAACGGGAAACGCCGCGGTCGATCGGGGTGCGCGGGTCGTAGCCGAAATCTTTCCTCGCGCGGGAGATGTCCGCGTACGTCACCGGAACGTCCCCGGGCTGCGGCGCTTGATGACGCCGCACGGCGGCCTTTCCGCACGCCCTCTCGATCAGCGCGACCAGCTCCGAAAGGGAGATCGTGGCGGACTCGCCGAGGTTGTAGACCCGGTACCCGGGTGGGGCACCCATCGCTCCGAGGACTCCGGAGACGATGTCGTCGATGTAGGTGTAATCCCTCCGCGAGGATCCGTCGCCGTACAGGTCGATCCCCTCCCCGCCGAGGATCCGCCGGGTGAACTTGTGGATCGCCATCTCGGGGCGCTGGCGCGGGCCGTACACGGTGAAGAAGCGGAGGGCGACGACGTTCATCCCGTACAGGTGGCAGTACGTGTGGCAGAGAAGCTCCCCCGCCTTCTTCGTCGCCGCGTAGGGGCTCACGGGGTGATCGACGAAGTCGTCCTCGGAGAAGGGGACCTTCGTGTTGCCGCCGTAGACGGAGGAGGAGGAGGCGAAAAGGACCTTCGGGATGTTCCGATCCTTCGCCCACTCCAGCATCCGGATCGTGCCCTGGATGTTCACGTCCGCGTACCCGACCGGATCGGCGACCGACGGGCGCACCCCGGCCTTCGCGGCCAGGTGGATCAACGCGTCGGCGGGAATCCCCCCTCCCCAGCGGGCGAGGGCGGAAGCGTCGCGGATGTCCCCCTCGAGGAAGGAGAACGACGGGTGCGCCGAAAGCGGCGCGAGGTTGCGCTCCTTGATCCGCCGGTCGTAAAAGGGATCGAAGTTGTCGAGTCCGAAGACGCGGTCCCCCCTCGCCAGGAGGGCGGCCGAAACGTGCGAACCGATGAACCCGGCGGATCCGGAGACGAAGACGGTGCGGGGCAATCGTTACCTCCCGTGCTCTCTCTCTCCCCTCGATTCCCACAATATTACCGCAGAACGGGGACGTTCCTGAGAACTTCCGCGGAACAGGGACAACCCCGGGAGGTCGGGTGCCGCACGATGCCGTTGCCGCGGGAATGGCTTGACAGGGGGGAGGGTGCCGGAAAAGAATACCTGCTGCGGCGGCATAGCCAAGTGGTAAGGCAGAGGACTGCAAATCCTTTATCCCCCGGTTCGAATCCGGGTGCCGCCTC
>Ga0209253_10006055_pt1 | contig 10478 bp, 11 predicted proteins | sample FrelakmetBRP12BR_FD_187145 | JGI IMG/M metagenome (GOLD analysis project Ga0209253, IMG submission 187145) | Freshwater lake sediment microbial communities from the University of Notre Dame, USA, for methane emissions studies - BRP12 BR (SPAdes)... | ecosystem: Environmental > Aquatic >... | reverse complement strand
GGCCGCCACCATAAGGCCGCCCATGAACAGTCCGAGCAAGGCTCCGCCGAGGGAATCCAGCCACCCCATCATTATCAGCTTGATGAATCCCTTGACTATGTGGCCGAGGATGTTGAATATGACCAGGACGATGATCAGGATGATGGCGAACGATACGACGTAGGCCCAGAGAGCGCCGCTGGCCGAGAGCTTCTCCGCCAGTGAATCGGAAGCAGCGCCAGCGATGGCCACCCCCACAATCAGTCCGAGGAAGCTGAAGATCGACAGGACGAGTCCCTGTTTGAACCCGGCAATCGCGCCGATCACGGCTCCAACTATGATAACTCCGTCAACCCAAGTCATTTCGTGCTCCGATCACTCCGCCATCATTTCGACTTCAAGTATGGTACATACAAGGCTTCAAAAGGTCAAATCAGGCGGTTCTCAACGGGCGTAGGCCTGGAGAAGCCAAGAGATGAACATCAACAACAGTATGGCCACCATCGGACTGAGGTCGATCATGTCCAGCCTGGGGATTATCCGCCGCAATGGTGAGAGGATGGGCTCGGTGATGGTCACCAGGAAGACTACCAGGAAATTGTTGGGGTCAACGGGAAACCACGAAAGCAGCGATCGGATCACGACGGCAACGGCCATGACGTTGCAGAGGATGACAACGACTCTGACGAAATACTCCACAGGTTAGTCACCTCTCAGGGCCTTAGCCTTTTCGTAACCCGCGATGATGGCCCGGGCCAGCAGCGCCCGCAGCCGGCCTTCCTCCAGCTCGTGCAGCCCTTCGGCAGTCGTCCCACCTGGAGAAGTCACCATGTTGCGCAGCTCGGCCGGATGCCTGCCTGACTTCTGCGCCAGGTGGACAGAACCGGAGATGGTCTCCATCACCAGTTCCAGGGCCATGTCCCGCGGCAGGCCGATCCGCACGGCGGCGTCGACGAAAGACTCGATGATCAGGAATACGTATCCGGGACCGCTGCCGCTGACGGCGGTGGCCATATCGATGAACTTCTCATCCGCCACGAAGACCTGCTTTCCCATGGCTCCCAGTATAATCCGCGCCCTTTCTTTGTCCTGCTCCGTGGCTTCGCCGGAGGTTGTCCACACGGTCACCCCTTCGCCTATCTGGGCGGGTGTATTGGGCATGGCCCGAACCACAGACTGGCGGTCCAGGCCCTGGCAGAGCTTGGACACCGTGATGCCGGCAGCTATGGAGATCACCGTCTGATCCGCCCTGGTCCGGCCCTTCAGATCGGCCAGCGCGCCCGGCACGGCATTGGGCTTCACGGCCAGAATGATGACGTCCGCCTTCTCTGCCGCACTGTGGTTGATGGAGGTGGTCGCGACGCCATGCTTCTCCGCCAGGTGTCTGCGCCTCGACTCGATGACTTCTCCGGCGACGATGTCGGTCGCCTTGGCTACTCCCTTGTCAATGAGGCAGCGTATCATGGCCTCGCCCATGTTCCCGCCGCCGATGAAGGCGATCCTCATGGCACTACTCCTCCCTCCCGCCAAAGATGGCCCGGCCGATCCTCACCAGAGTGGCCCCTTCCTCTATGGCCACCTCGAAGTCATGGCTCATGCCCATGGAAAGGTGCTCCAGTCCCAGGGAGTCGCGCATCAGCCGCAGCCGCTTGAACACCGGGCGGACCTCTTCCGGGTCGTCAGCGTATGGGGCGATGGTCATCAGGCCCTTTATCCGAAGATGGGGCAGGCGGGCCATGTGTTCCAGCGCCGCGATCGTGTCCTGCAGGGCAAAGCCGTACTTGCTGGCCTCTCCGGCCACGCTGACCTGGACCAGCACCGACAGGTCGCAGTCGGCGTGCTGGCTGATGGCCTCGGCCACCTTAAGCGAATCAACGCTGTGAATGACGTCAAAAAGCTCGGTGGCGGTCTTGGCCTTATTGGTCTGCAGGTGTCCCACCATGTGCCAGGTTGGTACCGGCTGGAGCGCAGACAACTGCGGCAGCTTCTCTTTGGCCTCCTGTATCCGGCTTTCGCCGAAATGGCGCAGGCCCGCAGCGAAAGCCTCCTGGATGGCTGCCGCCTCCACCGTCTTGGTCACGGCCACCAGGGTGACCTCCGAAGGCGACCGGCCGGCCTTCTCGGCCGCCTCGGCGATGCGCTTCCGGATGGCGGCCACATTCCCACCGATTCCCGTGGCCCTCAGGTCCTGTGCAGCCGTCTTCCCACCCATGGCTAAACAGTATACCGTGCTTCCTCTCAAACCTGAAGTGGAGGGCCACCCATCGGGGCGTGCAGAGGGGCGGACGCCTCTCGAGGAATGGGGATCAAAGGGGGTTGACAGGGAGTTCTTGGGACAGCCTCTCATAGGGTACCGCAGCAGCGCCTTCTGTGTGTACTGAGAGCCAAAGGACCGTAAGGTGATGGGGATTCGGCGGACGGTTCAGCCAAGCCACGGGCTACTTGGCGGCGCAATCCAGCATGGCCTGGCCACCATAGACCCACTTGGTGTCCGATAGGGGACGAAAGCCGCTTGCCTCCAGAAGCCCCCGCTGCTCGTCCGGCTCGAAGTAGTGATACCGGCTCTCTTTGGCCAGCTTCCAGTTGTAGTAGAACATCTTGACCGTGGGCGCTATCCATCTGACCATCCTGAAGGCGGTCACGCTCCGCCCCACGGCCCGCACACTCAGCGATATGCCTCTTCCGTAAATGGCCAGCGGCTTCCAACCGGCTCTGGGGTTAGCCAGCACTATCCGGCCGCCCGGCTTCAGCACGCGGTGCAACTCCTTCATGACCTTGAGCTGGTCATCAGCGGACAGGGTGTACAGAACGTTGTTCGAAACAATGGCATCAAAGGAGTTGTCCCTGCAAGGCAGCCCCCGCGTCAAATCCCCCAGCACCAGGCAACTGTCATCACCCTTGGCCTGGTGACAGGCCAGCGCGTCCCGGCAGAAATCGAGGGCCACGACCCGGCACCCCAGGCCCTTCAGCCGCACCGCCAGGTTCCCGGTACCGGAGCCGATGTCCAGCACCAGGCAGCCCGGTTCCGGTCGCAGTTCCTCGCAGATTGAGGCCAGCAGCTCCGTATATGACGGGACAAGATTCAGCTTGTCATAGTCTTTGAAGTACTTCGCCCAGAACTCGTTGCTGATCATGACCTGGATACGCTCCGTTGCGCTGAAAGAAATCGTGGATCACCGGCTGGCCCCCGCCATGCGCCTGACCTCTGGAATCCCCCCTCAGTGGCACTTTGCCGGCACGGATTTCCCGAAATGCCCGCCGGTCAGGATGTCGCCTGGGATAATATCAAGAATAACCGGTGGTTGTCAACTTGCGAGAGGGTCATGCGCTTTGGGATTCCGGTGGTTTTGGGGTAAGATTGACCGTGCGTGGAGTTGGTGGCGATGAGAATCGAGGCGGTGATCTTTGACTTCGGTGGCGTCTTCATCGAATCTCCATACCCGCTATTGGAGGCCATGGGGGCTGAGTTGGGCGCCGGGCCGGGGCAAATGACCGAAAGCGTATTCGGCTCCCTGGCTGAAGATGGCGACCATCCCTACCATCGCCTGGAGCGCGGCGAAATACCCCTGCAGCAGGCTCGTGACGAGATTCTCCACCGGGGCCGGGCGCTCTACAACCTGGAGGTGGACATCTTCGAGCTGTTCAACCGGATGCCTTCCGGCGTCCACCAGAAACTGGTGGACCGGGTGAAGGGCCTGAAGAGGGAAGGCTACCCCACAGCCATGATCACCAACAACATCAGGGAGTTTGCGGGTTCCTGGCGTTCGCTGCTGCCGGTGGGGGAACTGTTCGATCTGGTGGTGGACTCCAGCCAGGAGGGGATGCGCAAGCCGAACCCGGACATCTTCCGGCTGACCCTGGAGCGACTGGGCGGACTGGCGCCAGAGCGCACCGTGTTTCTCGACGATTGCGAGGACAACGTCAAAGCCGCCAACTCCCTGGGCATGCAGACGATTCACGTGCGAGGCGATATCTCTCAGGCCATCGCCGAGCTGGACGCACTGCTGGCGTAGTCCGTTGTCCCGAAACCGAGTCATCTGGCTGCCTGCGGTGACGATGGTGTTGGAGAAGTTGTGGCGGGTCTTGCTTCTTGCTCTGCCCACCCAACGCAACTGGAAATGACGGGGAACAGACACAACGAGGACGAAGCGGAGAAGCAGCCGGGTTTCTGGGGACGGTTCTGGGACCGTTTCCGTTTTGGCCGCTACCAGCTCAAATCGGCCGATGTGACCAAGCGCCTGTTCCTCCCGGAGGAGCACCGGGGCCATACGGATGCCCAGTGGGAGTGGTGGTACTTCAATGGCCACCTGGAGACCGCCTCCGGCAGGAGATTCGACTACTTCTGGTCCTTCTTCAAGGTGATCATGGACGAAGACACCTTTCTGGGCATACCGGTGCGCTACTTCACCAAGCCGTTCTACATTCCCTTCTTCTTCGGCGGGACCAGTCTTTACGATCACGAGAAGAAGAAATACGTGTTCGGCGTCCGCAGCACACTGCCCTTCTTCTGGATGGCGGACTACTCGAAGGAGGACATTGATCTGCGGCTTTTCGATTACACGGCCCGGCGCGAACAGGACAACACGTTCAGAGTCAGGAATTACGTCAGAAGGAACAAGCTGGACCTCCAACTGACTCCGGTGCGGCCGCCGATACTCCATGGGTACAAGAGCAACGGCGTGCTGGATTTCCCCAGGGCCCGTCATAACTACTACTCTCTTCCGCGACTCGAGACAACCGGAACCATCAAGACGGGGCGCAAAATGGAGACCGTAAGCGGCGTCAGCTGGATGGACCACCAGTACGGGTTCATCTACAGCGAGGAGTTCAAGGGCTGGGACTGGATGTGCGCGCACCTCGACAGCGGCGCGGACCTGATGTTCTCCCAGGTCAGCCTGTTTGATGGGAAGGTGCTGCCGCAGTCCTGCGGTGCGGTCATGTATCCGGACGGCCGGACCGTGCACCTCACGAAAGAGCAATTCATACTGAAACCCCAGCGCTACTGGAAGAGCTGGCTCACCAGGATAACCTACGCCATCGACTGGGAGATGGAGGTCCCCGAAATGGGAATAAGACTCCGCTCCCGGGCGCACGTGGACGCTCAGCAGATGATCCTTTGGCCCATGATATTCTGGGAGGGCTCCAACTCGGTCTCAGGCGTTTTCGAGGGACAAGAAGTCAGCGGCCAGGGTTTTCTGGAGACCTTCGGCGACTACAACCCCTTCGGCAGGCGCTTCTACAAGACCGGCAGGCGGAGATGATTCGGAGCGACGCGGACCTGGCGTGGTGACGAGGCTCTGAGGCCATCGCCGGGCTGGACGCGCTGCTGGCGTAGTCCGGTGTCCCCGTCCCGCTTCTCTGGTATTTGACTTCCACGCAGACTATCTCGTAGCATTCGCCCAGATGTTGCGGCAAGATGCAAAGTGAGGTTGGGGCTAAGAGGGAGCTGACATGATCAAACGGAACTACTGGCTCGACCTGTTCACGGGCGCCACATGGAACGAGTTCAAGTCGGCGGGCGCCAAGGTCTCAGGATTCCGGGAGTCTAGGTGGAACACTGTCCAGAAGATCAAGCCTGGCGATTACTTGCTCTGCTACCTCACTGGTGTCTCCAGGTTCATCGGTATACTCGAAGTAAACGACGCGCCCTACAGGGATAGGACTCCCATTTGGAAAGACGAGGACTTCCCTTGCCGACTCAAGGTGAGGATGGTGACAGAACTGGCGCCAGAAGCAGCGGTGCCTGTCCTTGAGTTGCGCGACAAACTCTCATTCTTCCAGAACTTGACGAGCCCCCACGCTTGGACAGGTCACTTCCGTGCCTCACCTGCAAAGTGGGAGTCAATCGATGGAGAAGCCGTAGTCGAGGCCATTCTCGACGCAGAACGGAACCCCGTTTTTCGCCCGGTGGATGAGCGCAAACTCAAGTACAGACCAAAAGCCCTGAAGGCCAAGATTGGCTCCGTGACGGTGCCCGAAAGAGAAGAAGACGAACTGTCTAGGGGAGAGCGTGATGGCAAGAAACCGAGAGAACACACGGAAATCCAATGGCATCTCCTTCGGCTCGGCGCTGACATGGGGTTCGACTTGTGGGTGGCGAAGAACGACAAGGGCAAATCTTGGGACGGGAAGAAGTTCACGAGCTTCGCGAAGCTCAAAGCCGAACTGCCCCTTCAGTTTGATGATGCAACCAACCGGACGATTGAGCTAATTGACGTACTGTGGCTGAAGGGAAATGCGATCGTGGCGGCGTTTGAGGTTGAAAGCACAACATCAATCTATTCTGGACTACTGCGGATGGCGGACTTGGTGTCCATGCAACCGAACCTCACAATCCCTCTGTACTTGGTCGCCCCTGATGACAGGCGCGAGAGGGTGATGACAGAGGTGAACAGGCCAACGTTCTCCAAGCTATCTCCACCCTTGTCGGAGATCTGTCGCTTCATCTCGTTTGGCACGCTCAAAGAACAGATCAAAGCCGTAGGCCACATGCTCCGTTTCATCAAACCGGAATTCCTCGAAGAGATCTCGGAGTCTTGTGAAATCGAAGAGGTATGAATCCCAACCGGAACGGTGAGGTGGGTTTCGCTTCTCGCTCCACCCACCCTACGTGACTACGGCCTCGTCTGCCCGCTCCCCATGATGATCCACTTGTAGCTGGTGATCTCCTTCACTCCCAGAGGCCCGCGGGCATGGAACTTCTGGGTGCTGATACCCACCTCCGCCCCCAGCCCGAACTGCCCCCCATCGGTGAAGCGCGTGCTGGCGTTGACGTAAACGCAAGCCGCGTCTACTTCGTCCAGGAACCGCACGGCGTTGGAGTGTTCCTCGGTGACGATGGCCTCGGAATGCCCCGAACCGTAGCGGTCGATGTGCTCCAGAGCCTCATCGATCGACTTCACCACCTTGACGGCGGCGATCAGCGCCAGGTACTCCTTGCCCCAATCCTTGTCGGTGGCGGGCACGATCTTGAGCGAAGGCGTGCCCTGTAGTATCTGCTGGGAACCCCAGTCGCAATGCATCTCGACTCCGGCCTTGGCGAACTCCGGGCCGATGGCCTTCAGGAAAGGATCGGCGATGTCGGCATGCACCAGGATGGTATCCAGCGCGTTGCACACTGTGGGCCGCTGCACCTTGGCGTTGTATACGATGGCCACCGCGTCATTGAGCTTGGCAGTCTTGTCGACGTAGGTGTGGCAAACCCCCACCCCACCGGCCAGCACCGGCATGGTGGCGTGGCTGGCCACGAACTTGATCAGCTCCGCCCCGCCCCGGGGCACGATGAGGTCGATCGCGCCGCTCATCTTCAGCATGTGGTCCACCACCGCCCGGTCCGTAGACTCGATGATCTGGATGGCGCCCTCTGGGACGCCCGCTTCGTACGCCGACCTCTGCACGACTTTGGCTAGCGCCAGGTTGGAGTGGATGGCCTCTTTCCCTCCGCGCAGGATGACGGCATTGCCGGACTTCAGGCTGAGCGCGGAGATGTCCACCGTGACGTTGGGCCGGCTCTCGTAGATGGTGGCTATGACTCCCAGCGGCACGCGCTTGCGGCTGATCTGGAGCCCGTTGGGCAGAGTGCGCATATCGAAAATCTCGCCGACCGGATCAGGTAGCCCGGCCACGGCTTTGACGTCCACGGCGATGCTGGCGATGCGGGCAGTGTTCAGCATCAGGCGGTCCTGCATGGCCGCACTCATGTTGGCCTCGTCCGCCGCCGCGCGGTCGCGCTGGTTCTCGGCCATGATCTCGTCGCGGTACAGCACCAGGTTCTCGGCGATTTGCAGCAGGGCTTTGTTCTTGACCTCGCTGGACAGGCGCGCCAGCTTCTTGGCCGCCACCCTGGCGGCGACAACCTTGGTCTCCAGTTCCTTTATGGCAGATGACATCTTCTTGCTCCTGACGCGAGGGACTAGCCCTCGATTTTGATCTTGAGCGCCTGCATGATTTCATCGGACATCACCTGTCCCGCGAGCCATGTCAGCGGGGCCAGAGGGCCCGAAGCCTCGCCGCCGGCGATGGCTATGGTGCGCCCGTTCTGAGGCTTCAACATGTAGTAACGGGTCATCTTGGCGAACAGAGCCTTGCCCTCCATCGCCACCCGTTGTCCGGGGACAAACTCGGTGACGGTCATCGACAGCCTGATCGGCAGGATGGCCATTATGGTGATGCGAAACCGGGAGCCGACACCGAGCGGCCCCTCGGAAAGCTTCTTGACCTTGTGTACGGCGTCGGTCCAACTGGGCCATGTCTCCGGGTCGGCCACGGCGGCCCAGATGGTTTCAGGAGTGGCCTCTATACTGACATCGGCTTCGAATCTCATAGTACTTGGTTCAACCCCCTAGCCCCCATTCCGCCTGAGGCGTCCGCCTCAGAGTTTGTGAACAAATTGGTTCTTGGAGCTTTCTAATGGTGTAACTCAGCTTCAAAATCGACCCCAAATGTATCCGGTTCCCAAAAAATTCACAAGCTCTCAGGCGGACACTCTCCTTCGTCATTCCCGCGCCGACGGGAATCCAGATGTAGGTTGGGTAGAGCGAATGCGAAACCCACCATCATCAAACCGGCGACACCCTCAGACTCCCGGTCCACCTCAGGCGGACACGTCTTCTTGATCTTGTTCTGAGAGTATCACCTTACCAAATACCGATTCGGGGTGCAAGCTCCAGCAAAGGATGCCCACCGTCCAATCCGCTATGCTATAATCTCTGCCAGCATGACAGCCTTAGCTCTCCGAAGGCCGATCGAACAGTATCGAGGAACCACCGTCTGATGGAACCATTGCATATCTGGCATACTCCTTGGGCAGAGCTGGATGTGATTCTGCGTCTCGTCATGGCCGCCATAATCGGCGGCATAATCGGGTTGGATAGAGAGCGAGCCCACAAGTGGGCGGGCATCCGCACCCTGCTTCTGGTTTGCCTTGGGTCGACCCTGTTCACCATCGTCTCCATCTACGGTTTTGGTGACCCTTCTGATTCGTCCCAGGTTGTTGATCCGGCCAGGCTCGCCGCAGGAATCGTGGTGGGCATTGGCTTCCTGGGGGCCGGCGTTATCCTTCACAGCGAGAAGGGGGTGATGGGCCTCACTACCGCTGCCGCGGTCTGGGCGGTCGCTGCTGTCGGGGTGGCGATCGGCTGCGGACTATACCTGGTAGCCATGGCCACTGCCATTCTCATACTGGTGGCACTTCGTCTTCGCACCAAGCACCCCCACGACTAGTGGCTATGCCGCACAGTCAACCACGCCGTCCCGCTGGAACCGGGCGATTTCAGCCTCACTGTAGCCGCCGATATCCCGCAGAATCTCCCTCGTGTGCTCGCCCAGCTTCGGCGCCGTGAAACCGGGGGCGGCCGGCGTTTCGCTGAACTCGACGGGATAGCCCGGCACCTTGATGTCGCCGAACAGACGGTGACTGGTGTCGATGATGTAGTCGTTGGCTATCGTCTGGGGGTCCTTGGTCAACTCCACCGACGTGTTCACCGGAGAGCAGAAGACATCGCGTTCCGAAAGGATGCGGACCCATTCGTCCCTTGGTTTGGCGACGAATACCGTGTCCAGAAAGGCGATGAACTCGTTCCGGTTCTCGAACCTTCTGTCCCGGTTCTCGAACCTGGCGTCGTTTTCCAACTCCGTGTGCTCAATGGCCCGGCAGAACTCTCTCCACGCAGTGGGGTGGTGGGCCACCGTCATGCAGATCCATTTGCCGTCCTGGCACTTGTAGAAGTTCCGCAGCGGGTCGGTGGACTTCCGCTGGTGGCGCGGCACATCCTGGTCCATGATGAGGGCATTGAGGACGTTGAAATACTGGAGGAACATGGCGGAGCTCAGGAGAGACACCTTCAGCTCCTGTCCTATCCCGGTGCGCTCTCGCACAAAGAGGGCTGTCAGGATGGCGTGGCTGACAGTGATGGCCGTGACCTGGTCGATGAGACCGAACTGGGCGATCAAAGGCGGCATATCCGGCTCGCCCGCGCAGAGCATCAGGCCGGATCTGGCCTGGCCCAGGAAGTCGAACCCTCCCGCCTCCTTGTCCGGGCCTCTCGACCCGAAGGCGGAGACAGCGGCATATATCAGCCGGGGGTTGATCTCCCGCAGGTCCGCGTAGGTCATGCGCTGGTTCTCCACGGCGTTGGAGCGGAAGTTGGTCACGAAGACGTCGCACTTTGATACCAGGCGGTAGACGATCTGCTTGCCCTCCTCCTTGCTCAGGTCCAGGGCGAGGCTCTTCTTGTGGCGGTTGGCCCCTTCGTAGAAGACGCTGTGTCCGTTCTTGGCCACGGGGAAGTTCCCGAAGCGGACCAGCATCCGTATGGGGTCGCCGGTCTTGGGCATCTCTATCTTGATGACTTCCGACCCCAGATCACCCAGGATGGCCAGAGCCCCGGGGCCGGCGTGAAACGCCCCCCATTCCAGGGCCCGGATGCCTTTGAGCGGCTGGTTGCCGGAGTGATTGTCTCCCACTTGGACGGCTCCTTTCCGAAACCGGCGACGCGACG
>Ga0209253_10006054_pt1 | contig 10478 bp, 4 predicted proteins | sample FrelakmetBRP12BR_FD_187145 | JGI IMG/M metagenome (GOLD analysis project Ga0209253, IMG submission 187145) | Freshwater lake sediment microbial communities from the University of Notre Dame, USA, for methane emissions studies - BRP12 BR (SPAdes)... | ecosystem: Environmental > Aquatic >... | reverse complement strand
GGCAAGGCGCTGCTCAGCGGCAAAGGCGGCGTTGGGGAGAGCCTGTTCGCGGCGGGGCTGGCCGGCGCCGACCTGCAAGGCGTCCTGGAGACCCTGAAACAGGAAGCCGACACTCTGTTCAAGCCGGCGGCATCGAACCCGACATTAAACAGCCTCGCCCGGCAGTACCGGGAGCTGAAGAAACTGAGCGATACCTCCGCCCTCTTGGTCAAGGACTGGGAGAAGCTGGATATCGAACTGACCGGCTTGTCCTCCAGGGCAGAGGAATTGAAGGCGCGCATCGGCCAGTCTCTGGAAGAACAATCCCGTCTCGAACGGGTGCTGCAAGCCCTCCCGCTGGTGGCGCGGCTGAAAGAGCGCCGCCGCGAGCGCGCCGGGCTGGGAGTAACGACCCTGCTGCCGGAAAAATTCACACCGGAGCGTGAGTCAGTGCAGGCGCGACAGGCGCTGGCGCGGACCGAGGCGGAAAAGGCGCGGCAACGGATTGCGCAGCACGAGGCGCAGTTGGCCGGCCTCTCGGTCCCCGACGAACTGCTGGCGCAGGAAGCTACGGTTAATGAGTTGATCAAGGAGTCCGGCAGCGTCCGTAAGGCCAGACAGGATCTCCCCCGCGTCCAGCAGCAGGTGCAGGAAGCGCGGGAAGACGCCCGGGAGATGCTGGCGGAGCTGCGGCCGGATCTGGAACTCGAAGCGGCAGAGACGCTGCGGCTGCCGCTGGAGCAGCGGGAGCATATCCGGCGGCTGGCCGAGCAGTACGGCCCCCTGGTGGAGCGGGGCAGAAGCGCGGCGCAACGCGAACAGGAGTATACGGCGAAACACGCCGAGGCGGAGCAGGAACTGGCCACGCTGCCGCCGGGGCGCGACGTGTCCGAGCTGAAGCGGACGGTGACGCCGTTGCGCCGGAAGGGCGATCTGGAGACGAGTTGCAGGAACGCTGTCAATGACGCCCGAGCCGCCCGGCGGAAGGCCGAGGAGGCGCTTCAGCGTCTGCCGCTGTGGACCGGCGCCCTCGAAGGTCTCATGGCGCTGCCGGTTCCGGCTGACGCAACGGTAAACGAATTCGAGCAGCATTACGATAATAACCGACGCGCCCTGGAGCAGGCGCGGCAGGCGCTGGCCGAGGCGCGGGCTAAAGTCGGCGAACAGGAAGGCAAACTGGAGCGGCTGCGCCTGTCCGGGGAGATCCCGCTGGAGGAAGATCTGGCCGCCGCCAGGGCAAAGCGGGACCGTGGCTGGGCGCTGGTCCGGCAAGCCTGGCTGGGGGAAAGCCGGGATGAGCAGGCGGAGCAGGCTTTCGACCCGCGGTTGCCGCTTGACCGGGCCTATGAAAACAGCGTTCAGGACGCCGATACGGTGGCCGACCGGATTCGGCGCGAGGCCGACGCCGTCGCCCGGAAGGCGGAGTATCTGGTGGAGAAACAGGTTCAGGAAGGGCGGGTGGCCGACCTTACCGACCAACTTAAGCGGCTCGAAGCCGAGCGGCAGGCCATCGCGGCGGCCTGGCGGGCGCGCTGGAGCCCGGCGGGCATCGACCCCCTGTCGCCTCGCGAAATGCGAGGCTGGCTCATTAATTATAAAGACCTGGTCCGCCAGGCCGGCGAGGTGCAGACTTTTGAGGGCAAAGCGCAAACGATCCTGCAGGAACTGGAGCAAAGCCGCCGCCTGCTGCGTGATCGTCTGGCCCTGCCGGACGAGCCGGCGCCGCCCCAGGAAGCCACGCTCACTGAATTGCTGGAACGGGCGGAGGCGCTGGTGTCACGGCAGGAGGCGCTGCAGACGCGGCGCGAGACGCTGGAACAGCAGGTCCATGCCGCCCACGGTGAGTTGACCAAAGCGCGGGCCGAACGCGAGCGGGCGGCTCAGGAACGGCAGGATTTCAAGACGGCCTGGGCTGAAGCGGTGCGCGGGATCAACGCCTCCCTCACGGTGTCGGCGGCCGCGGGTTTTCTGGAAAATGTTCAGAAACTGTTTGCGAAGCTGAAGACGGCCGAGAAAGATCAGGAGCGGGTCAACGGGATGGACGGGGATATCAGGGTTTTTGAAGAAAAGCTGCATGCCTTTCTGAGCGCATTCGCCCCGGCGTGGCTCGGGCTTCCTCCGGAGCAGGCGGTAGACGCCCTGAAAGAGGCTATCGCCCGAGGGCGGGCGGATAAGGCTACCCGCGCTGGCCTATGCTCGCAACTGGGCGAGTGGCGGGAGAACCTGATCCGGGCGCAGGATGACAGCCGGGCGCTGGAGTCCCGGCTGACGGCCCTGCTCGAAACGGCAGGGTGCGCCACTCTCCAGGAATTGACCGCCCTGGAGAGCCGGTGCGCCGAGGCGCGGCGTCTCGACTCGGACATCAAGGCGCTCACCGACCAAATTGCGGTTCTGGCGGGCAACCGTCCCTTGCCAGAATTCATGGTGGAAGTGGACAAGGAGGATCCGGATAAAGCCGCCGCCGGTCTGGCCAGGGTGAGCGGTGAACTCCGCGACGCCCAGGATGAATACGCCCAGGTTGCCCAGCAAGTCGGCGCCTGCCGGGAGCAGCAGCGGGCCATGGACGGGCGGGCGGGCGCTGCCGAGGCCGCGCAGCAGGCCCAGGAGGTGCTGGCCGAACTCCGCGATGGGGTCGAGAAATATCTGCGGCTGCGGCTGGCCGCCAAGGTGCTGAAGGCCGAGGTCGAGCGCTATCGGGAGCGCAATCAGGGACCCCTGCTCCGGCGGGCGGCGGAAATTTTTGCCGCTGTGACCGAGAACAGGTTCACCGGCTTGGAGGCGAGTTACGAAGACAGCGACGAGCCGGTGCTGGTGGGGATCAGGGCCAGCGGGGACAAGGTTGACGTGAACGGCATGAGCGACGGCACCCAGGATCAGCTCTATCTGGCGCTTCGCCTCGCTTCCCTGGAGCGGCATCTGGAAGAGAACACGCGGCTTCCCTTCGTGGTGGACGACGCTTTGGTCAATTTTGACGACGACCGGGCCAGGGCGGCCTTGGCGGTGATGGGAACACTGGCCGCCAGGACTCAGGTATTGTTTTTCACCCATCACCGGCACATGGTGGAGCTTGCCCAGTCCGCGCTGGACAGCGGTGTACTGCATGTCCAGGAGCTTTAGCGATGGACAACATTAATGCCGGGTAACAGGACTGTTTAGCATGTTGCGGCAAGCGACGGTTGATGATATTGACGCGCTGGTTCATCTGGAAAACCGCTGCTTTACGACGGACAGACTGTCGAAACGCAACTTCCGCTACCTGCTCACCAAGGCCAACGCCGCGATCATGGTCGACGCGGCTAACGGTCAATTGCGCGGCTACGTACTGGTGCTGTTCTCCGGTGGAACTTCTATGGCGCGCCTGTATGCCATTGCCGTGGCTCCGGACTGCCAGCGGCAGGGCGTCGCCAGGGCGCTGCTGGAGGCGGCCGAAGGCGCCGCCCGGGAGCGCGACGCCGTATCCATGCGGTTGGAGGTTCGCAAAGACAACGCCGCCTCGCTGGCCTTGTTCGAGCGCCACGGTTATAAGCCGTTTAAGGAAGTGCTGGATTATTACGAGGATCACATGGACGCCCTGCGCTTCGAAAAAAGCCTGGCGCCCCACCTCGAGCCCGAGCTGGTCAAGGTTCCCTACTACGAACAGACGCTGGATTTCACCTGTGGCCCGGCGGCGCTGATGATGGCGATGAAGGCGCTGGATCCGGCCCGGGAGCTGAACAGGACGCTGGAGCTGCGGATCTGGCGGGAATCCACCACCATTTTCATGACCTCCGGCCACGGCGGCTGTGGACCCTATGGCCTGGCGCTGTCCGCTTACTGGCGCGGGTTCGATGTTGAGATTTATGTGAACGAGGAGGGCGTCTTTCTGGAGGACTCGGTGCGCAGCGCCGAGAAGAAAGAGGTGATGCGCCTGGTGCAACAGGACTTCATCAGCGAAATACGCCAATTGCCCATCGGCCTGCATTACGGCAACCTGGGCGTAGACCAGGTTCAGGAAAAGGTTGAAGCGGGCGGCATCCCGATCGTGTTGATCAGCTCTTACCGGATTTATGGTGAGCGAGCGCCGCACTGGGTGGTGGTCACCGGGTTTGACGAACATTATGTGTATGTCCATGACCCTTTTGTTGATTACGAAGAAGGAGAAGCCGTGGCCGATTCAGTTAATATGCCGATTCCCCGCCGGGAATTTCAGCGCATGGCGCGTTACGGCAAGACGGGCCAGAAAGCCGTGCTCATCGTCCGGCGGCGAGAAAAAAATAGGTTTTAAACGCTTGGCGTGAAATAACCGACTAACTCCCTGAAAGCATATCCGCTCCTGAACATAAAGGAAAATCATCGCGGGCAAGCCCGCTCCTACCCCCATAAAGCGTTGATTGGAAAATGGGTGATTTCCATACAGCCGCCACGTGAGTGCATTGAACTACTCCCGGAACTTTCCTATGCGGCGGTTTTCGGTTACATTTGCACTCGCTTCATAGAGGAGGTTGTTACATGCGCGATGATTTTATCGACGACGAACACGACATCTTAGATGACGATGATGGGGCCGCGAATATTGCCGAAACTCACCTGCCTGCTAAAGTGTCGGGCGCCTGGCGATCCATCGAGCGTCTGCGCGAAATGAAGGAGCTGCGGAAACATCTGGATGATTTTATCTCGGATGAGATGGCTGAAGACCAGGATGATATGCGCATTTAGTCAGCGATAACGAAATCCTGCGGATCGACGCTGCCCAGGCGTCGATCGCATCGGCTGATCAGTTGCGGGTTGGCGGATCATTAGCCCAACCAGGCCCGGGCGTTGGTGAACATCCGCCGCCAGGGACTGCATTCCCCCCATTCATCCGGCCGCCAGGACAATTGCACGCTCCGGAACACCCGCTCTGGATGCGGCATCATGATGGTAAAGCGCCCGTCCCGGGTGGTGAATCCGGTGACGCCTTTAGGCGAACCGTTAGGATTGAAGGGATAGGTTTCCGCCGCCTGTCCATAGTGATCGATCAATCTCATCACCACCAAGCCAGCCGCCAGCGCCTTGCCGGGACCGGCGTCCGCCCGGAACTCCGCCTGGCCCTCCCCGTGAGCCACTGCAATGGGCAACCGCGACCCCACCATGCCAGCGAAGAACAGCGAGGGGGATGGCAGCACCTCCACCAGCGACAGCCGGGCCTCGAACTGTTCTACCCGGTTGCGCACGAAGCGGGGCCACAACTCAGCGCCGTCAATCAGTTCGTGAAGATTGGCGAACATCTGGCAGCCGTTGCAGACGCCCAGGCCAAAACTGTCGCGGCGGGCGAAAAAAGCGGCGAACTGGTCGCGGGCGCGGCGGTTGAACAGGATCGACTTGGCCCAGCCCTCGCCCGCCCCCAGCACATCCCCGTAGGAAAAACCGCCGCAGGCGGCGACGCCCTGGAATGCCGGCAGGGATATCCGGCCGGTGATGATGTCGGTCATGTGCACATCCACCGGGGCGAAGCCGGCCCGCTCAAAGGCCGCCGCCATCTCCACCTGCCCGTTGACGCCCTGCTCGCGCAGAATGGCCACCCGGGGCCGGGCGCCCTGGTTAATGAACGGCGCCGCCACGTCCTCCGCCGGATTAAAACTCAACCGGATGTTCAGGCCGGGATCCTGGCGGTCCAACAGGGCGTCAAAGGCTTCCTGGGCGCACGCGGGATTGTCGCGCCGGGCCTGCATCCGGAAACTGGTCTCTGACCACAGGCGGCGAAGAGTGATGCGGTCCTCATCCAGCAGCTCTACGCCCTGGCGCCGCACGATGATCCGATCCTGGTGATTAGGGCGGCCAATCATACGGCTGCAGTCCTCCAGGCCGGCCAGGACGAGCCGGTCCATAATCACGTGGCGCTGTTCAACAGGGAACTGCAGGACCGCTCCCAGCTCCTCGCTGAACAGGGCGGCCAGGGGATCTGGCCCCAGGGCGTCCAGCTCGATGGTCAGGCCAACGTTGCCGGCAAACGCCATCTCGCACAGGGTCGCCCACAACCCGCCGTCGGAACGGTCGTGGTAAGCGAGCAGGCGTCCTTCGGCGTTCAGAGACTGGACGGCCAGGAACAGGAACTTGAGATCGTCGGCGGAATCTACGTCCGGCGGGATGTCGCCGAGCTGCTGATAGACCTGGGCCAGGGCCGAGCCGCCCAACCGGTTGCGGCCCCGTCCCAGATCGATGAGCATCAGTTCCGTGTCGCCCTGGTCGAGGCGCAGTTGCGGCGTCAGGGTGGCGCGCACGTCCTGCGCCGGCGCAAAGGCGGAAACGATCAGGGACAGGGGGGCCACCACGCGGCGGCGCTGGCCGCTTTCCTCCCAGACCGTCTGCATGGACAGCGAATCCTTGCCCACCGGGATGGCGATGCCCAGCGCCGGACAGAGCTCGAGCGCCACCGCCCGCACCGTGTCGAACAGGGCGGCGTCCTCGCCGGGATGACCGGCGGCGGCCATCCAGTTGGCGGACAGGCGAATGTCTTCGGTCCGCTCAACGCGGGCGGCCGCCAGATTGGTTAACGCCTCGCCGACGGCCAGGCGCCCGGCGGCCGGGGCGTCCAGAATGGCCACCGGCGTGCGCTCGCCCATGGCCATGGCTTCCCCGGTATAGGCGTTGAAGCCGGTCGCGGTTACCGCCACGTCGGCGACGGGGACCTGCCAGGGGCCCACCATCTGGTCCCGGCATACCAGCCCGCCAACCGTGCGGTCGCCGATGGTGATCAAAAAGGTCTTGTCGGCCACGGCAGGCAGGCGCAGCACCCGCTCGGCGGCCTCGCGCAGGTCAATGCCGGCGGTGTCCAGGGGCCGGGACGCCGGGATTTCACGCTTCACGTCCCGCCGCATCCTGGGCGGCTTGCCCAGCAGCACCTCCAGGGGCATATCCACCGGGCGATTGGCGAAATGGCGGTCTTCCACCACCAATCGCCGTTCGGCGGTGGCCTGGCCCAAAACCGCGCCGGGACAGCGCTCGCGCTCGCAGATAGCCTGAAAGACAGTCAGCCGTTCGGGGTCAATAGCCAGCACATAGCGTTCCTGGGCCTCGTTGCACCAGATTTCCCGGGGCGACATGCCGGGATCGTCGTTAGGGACTTCCCGCAGCTCGAAACGTCCGCCCCGCTCAGCGTCGTTGATGATTTCCGGGAGGGCGTTCGACAGACCGCCGGCGCCCACGTCATGGATGGACAGAATCGGGTTATCAACGCCCATCGCCCAGCACCGGTCGATGACTTCCTGGCAGCGGCGCTGCATCTCCGGGTTCCCCCGCTGCACCGAGGCGTAATCCAGCGCTTCGGCGCTCGCCCCGGCCGCCATGCTGGACGCCGCGCCGCCGCCCAGACCGATGAGCATGGCCGGCCCGCCGATCACTGCAATGGGGGCGCCAGGCGGGAGGCTCTGCTTGTGGATGTGCATAGCCCGGATATTGCCGAGGCCGCCGGCGATCATGATCGGCTTGTGATAGCCGCGCCGTTCACCGTTGGGGACGGTTTCCTCAAAGGTCCGGAAATAGCCGGCCAGATTGGGGCGGCCAAATTCGTTATTGAACGCCGCCGCCCCGATGGGACCCTCCAGCATGATGTCCAGGGCCGAGACGATGCGGTCGGGTTTGCCGTGATCCCTTTCCCAGGGTTGTTCAAAACCGGGGATGCGCAGGTTGGAGACCGAAAAACCCGTCAATCCCGCCTTGGGCCTGGCGCCCCGGCCCGTCGCGCCCTCGTCGCGGATCTCGCCGCCGGAGCCAGTGGCGGCGCCGGGAAAGGGAGAAATGGCGGTCGGATGGTTGTGGGTCTCCACCTTCATCAGGATATGAATGTCTTCCTCATGGTAACGGTATTGACCGTCAGCGGGATCAGGGAAAAACCGCTGGCTCCGGAACCCGGCGATAACCGCCGCGTTGTCCCGGTAAGCCGAGAGCACCCCGGCGGGGGACCGCTGATGAGTGGCGCGGATCATGCCGAACAGGGACAGGGGCCCGGGTTCGCCGTCGATGATCCAATCGGCGTTGAAGATCTTGTGCCGGCAGTGTTCGGAGTTGGCCTGGGCGAACATCATCAGCTCCACATCGGTGGGGTTGCGTCCCAGGCGGGCGAAATTAGCCGCCAGATAATCGATCTCCTCGCCGGACAGGGCCAGCCCCATGGCGGCGTTGGCGGCCGCCAGCGCCGCCCGGCCGCCGGTCAGGATATCCACGGTGGTTAACGGCGCCGGTTCGGCCTGAGCAAACAACAGGCCGGGGTCGTCTGCCGGCTCCAGCACGGCCTCGGTCATCCGGTCATGGAGGAACGGTTTGACGGCCGTCAGCCAAGGTGTTGCCAGGCCCCCGGCGGCCGTGAGGTAGTAGGCGACCCCTCGCTCGATGCGGCGAATGACGCGCAGGCCGCAGTTATGGGCTATGTCCGTGGCTTTAGAGGACCAGGGCGAGATGGTGCCGGGACGCGGCGCCACCAGCAGGTCGGGTTCGCCGCTGGGGGCGTGTTCCGGCGCCGGGGGGCCGTAAGTCAACAGTCGCGTCAGGATTTCCTGGTCATGACTGGTCAGCGGTCCCGCCAGATCCACAACATGGAGGAACTCAGCATAGATCGCAGTGACGGCAGGCACCTGCTCTCGCAACCGGGTCAACAGCCTTTCCAAGCGAAAGACGGACAAAGCGGGGCTCCCGCGAAAACGCAGCATGGACGATCTCCCTTGAGATTAAGTGCTTAGACAGCAGGCATCCGGGGTTTTAGGGTGAAGATGAATGGCGGCGCCGTTCAACCCATCAGCATCTTAACCCCTACGATGGCTAGAAAACCGGCGAACACCCGCTTCAGGGCTATGGTGGGCAGGGTATGCGCCAGTCGAGCGCCGAGGGGCGCGAACAGCATGCTGGCCACGGCGACGCCGGCCATGGCCGGTCCGTAGATGTAACCGAGGCTCCAGGCGGGCAGCTTGGCCTCGCCCCAGCCGGTCACGATGAAGGCGGCCGCTCCGGCCAGGGCGATGGGCAATCCGCAGGCGGCGGAAGTAGCGACGGCGTTACGGATGGACGTGTTGCACCAGGTCAGCCAGGGGACCGTCAGAGAGCCGCCGCCAATGCCGACAATGGCGGACACCAGGCCAATCACGCCGCCGGCGGCAAGCATCCCGGCGGCGCCCGGCAGGGTGCGATGGGGCGCAGGTTTGGCGCCAAAACCTATCTGCGCCGCCACCAGCAGCACGAACACGCCGAACACCACCTGCAGCGCGGCGCTCGGCAGGGCGTCGGCGATCGCCGCCCCCAGCCAGGCGCCCGCCACGATCCCCGGAGTCAGGCGCCAGAACACCGGCCACAGCACAGCGCCAAGGCGATGGTGGGCACGCACCGAGGAGATGGAGGTCGCCACGATAGTCGCCAGGGAAGTGCCGATGGCCAAGTGCATGATGACGGTTTCCGCCACACCCTGCAGATGGAAGATCCACGCCAGGGCGGGCACGATGATGAGACCGCCGCCGACTCCCAGCAGGCCCGCCATTACCCCGGCAAAAGCCCCCAATGCCAGATAGAATAATAAAGTTTGTGCCACAGCGATCAATGGATTCTTTATCCTTTGCGGGCCGGATGAGTCGACGGCGAGCCGGCGCTTCGGCCGGCGGCGTTGATTCAACCCGGATTGTGTTAAATTGTACGTAACCGTTCACTCCCCTCGCCCGCTGGCGGGAGGGGTTGGGGGTGAGGGTCGCGGTTTCAGGCATTTTAGCGGGCATTGCTAAGCCTGTCCCTGGCAAATGAACGCCTTGTTGATAACACTTTAGAAATCAAAGACTCTTAAGAGAAAACCATGAAGGTTCGAGACATCTGCGTGTTAGGCGGCACTGGTTTTGTGGGTCGGCGCCTGGTTGCCCACTTGGCTAACAGCGGCTACCGGGTCAAAGTGCTGACCCGCCATCGGGAGCGGCACAAGGCGCTGCTGGTGTCGCCCCTGGTGACACTGATCGAGACGACTGACGTCCGTGACCCTGACCTGCTCCAGGCGCAGTTCGCCGGCTGCCAGGCCGTGATCAATCTGGTGGGCATCCTCAACGGCTCGGAAGCGGAGTTCCGGGCTGCGCACGCCGAGTTGCCCGCCCGGGTGGCGCAAGCCTGCCGACAGGCGGGAGCGCGGCGGTTGCTCCACATGAGCGCTCTGAACGCCGACCCGGTAAATGGCCCCAGCATTTACCTGCGCACCAAGGGCGAGGGGGAACAGGCGGTTCTCCAGACCGAAGGCGTCCAGGTGACCAGTTTCCGCCCCTCCATCATCTTTGGGCCCGATGACAGCTTCTTCAATCGCTTCGCCGCTCTGCTCAAGCTCAGCCCCTTCCTGCCCCTGGCCTGTCCCCAGGCGCGTTTTGCGCCGGTTTATGTCGGCGACGTGGCGCAAGCCTTCGCCGCAGCGCTGGACAATGAAGCCACTGTCGGCGTCGCCCTGGAGCTCTGCGGCCCCCGGATTTACACCCTCAAGGAACTGGTGGAGTACACCGCCCGGCTCGTCGGCCGGCGCCGGCTGATCG
>Ga0209253_10006053_pt1 | contig 10479 bp, 10 predicted proteins | sample FrelakmetBRP12BR_FD_187145 | JGI IMG/M metagenome (GOLD analysis project Ga0209253, IMG submission 187145) | Freshwater lake sediment microbial communities from the University of Notre Dame, USA, for methane emissions studies - BRP12 BR (SPAdes)... | ecosystem: Environmental > Aquatic >... | reverse complement strand
CCTGCATGGCCCGTTCCCGCTCCTCGCGCATCCCGGTGCTGATGACGGTCTTGTCCGCCAGCCAGGGCTTTATCCAGCGCAGATACAGCGGATAGCTCACCACCACCTCGCTCTGTTCGATGGCCGAGCGGGCGCGCGGCGGAATAAGATCGGCAAAACCGGGACCGACCGAGACGAGAAACAGCTTGCCGGCCGGATTCACAGGCAGGCGCTCCAGCCAGACCACAGGGGATCCTCGACAATCGCCACGCTGACGCTGTCGTGGTTGAATTTTTCCAACAGCAGCCCGCCACGGGGCGCGGCGATCAGGGCAGCGGGCTCGCAGACGCCGGCCACGCCAGCGCGCTGTTCCACCCAGGCCGAGGCCTCGTGTTGCCAGGGGCGGTGGCGGATGTCCGCGCGGGCGATGATCCGCAGCGGTAAATCATGCTGGCGACACCAGGTCAGCAGGCCGTCTTCGTGGCGTTTGAGATCAATGGTGGCGATTTCACGCACCTCGGTAAGATGGCGGCTGACAGCGGCGAGGGCCGCGCCTGCGGCGGCGTCTACCTGGGCCGGCGTCACCCCGCGCCGGCAACCCAGCCCCAGCACCAGGGGTTTGAGGGCTTCCGTGGCGGTGGTGACCACGGGAACGGCGCCGGTCACGGCCGCCACGCGATAGGCCAGTTCGTTGGCGCCGCCTTCGTGCCCGCTCAGCAGCGACACCGCGAAGCGGCCCGCTTCGTCGAGCGTGACTACGGCGGGATCGGTGAGTTTGTGCTGCGGCAGGCCATCCAGATAACGCACCGCGATGCCGGTGGTCATCAGCAGAATCCACGCCCGGTGCCGGTGGAAAAGCTGGCGGAAGGCCTCGCGGTTCGACGGCGCCGCCGGCGCCGGATAGCTGTGGCCGCCCAGCGTGGCCGCCAGGTGCGCCGCCAGCGGCGCCGCCTCTTCCCGCACCCGCCAGATGCCCGGATCGGCCACAGGCTAACCCCGCTGGCCGTGGGTGAAATCGCCGGCGTACAGCCGGGATTCGGAGACCGCGCCAGCGCCGAGCGCTTCCCCCACCAGAATCAGCGTCGTGAGGCTCCAGTCGCCGCCGGCCGCCCGCTCCAGAATATCGGCCAGCGTGCCGCGCACAATCCGCTGTTCCGGCTGAGAGGCTTTGTGCACCAGCGCGACCGGCGTGGCGTCGCCGTAGATGGGCTTAAGCTCGCCAATCACGTCCGCCAGCTGCCGGCCCGACAGAAAGAGACACAGGGTCGCGCGGTGTTGCGCCAGGGCCGCAAGCTGTTCGTTGGGCGGCATGGGGGTTCTGCCCGCCGCGCGGGTGATGATAACGGTCTGGGCGATTTCCGGTTGGGTCAGTTCGACCGCCAGGGCGGCAGCGGCGGCGAGAAAGCTGGATACGCCCGGCACGATTTCATAGTCGATACCGTGGCGGCGCAGTCGCTGCATTTGCTCGGCGATGGCGCCATACAGGGCGGGGTCGCCGGTATGCAGGCGAGCGATGTCCCTGTTCTCCCGCTGGGCATTGAGGAACCAGGCTTCCTGTTCGTCCAGCGTCAGCGCGGCGGTGTTGATGAGGGTGGCGTCCGCCCGGCAGTACTGTAACAACGCCGGCGGCACCAGGGAACCCGCGTACAGAACCAGCGGGCATTCGGACAAGAGCCGGGCGCCGCGCACAGTGATGAGGTCCGCCGCCCCCGGCCCCGCGCCGATGAAATAGACTCTCATGGCATCCTTCGAGTGCGCGGTTGGCGCCGGATCAGCAGGGTGGACAGGTAGCCCAGGGTATTATCGGGGGCGATGTCCGTCAAGTCCGCGACGATATGCTGATCGGCCATGCCGACATGCTTGCCCAGCGCGCACAGGTGGGCGATTCCCAGATCTTTGAGCAGCGCCAGCACTTCACGGAACCGGCGCCCTATCTTCATCAGCACCACGATGTCGTGCTGTTCAATCGCGGCGCGCAGTTCCCCCATGTCATCCGGGCAGGGCAGCACTAACATCCGTTCCTTGCCTTCGCCGAGCGGGAATCCGGCCAGCGCCGCCAGCGCGCAATAACTGGGCACGCCGGGGAAAGTGCGGTGCGGCAACTCGGGAAGACGCGCCCGCAGCGCGTCCAGGGTGTAGATATAGGTCGAGTAGGTCATCGGGTCGCCGATGGTGAGATAGGCCACGGTGCGGCCCGCCTGGAGTTCGGCGGCGATGTCCGCGGCGAGAGCGGCGTAATGGGCGCGCAGCACGGCCCGGTCCGGGTTCATCTCGAAGGCGATTTCGCGACACTTGCTGACGTCGAGACCGAGCCCCTCGATAGCGCGCTGGGCAGCGCTGTCTTCCGCATCCCTGGCCCGGGGCAACAGGATGACATCGGCGTAACAGAGCGCCTGGAAGGCGGCGAACGGCAGCAGACCGGGTTCGCCGGGCCCGACGCCGATGCCGTAAAACATGCCTGGAGCGCTTAGGGTATTCATAACGGGTGCAGCAGTTCGCCCCGAAGGCTGAACAGCACTGCTTTGACCGCCTCGACCGGCGCCAGGCGGGCGGCGGTGTTGACCTCGATGACCGCCGCGACCCGACCCCAAAAGGCCCTGGCCCAGGGCGTGCGGCCTAAGTGCTGGATGACATCTTCAACCGTGTTGGCCGTTCGGATTCTTTGCACCAGACCGCTGTCCTCGCCGCGCGCCTCGGCCCAGTCCGCGAGCGGCGCCAGCGCGCTGACGCTGTGGTGCGAATGGGTGAACCAGACATCGCCCAGAATTTTAGCCAGTTTCCCCGGATGGCCCACCAGCCACAGACGCGCCAGCCGGTGACCCTGGGACGCCAGTCGCGCGTCCACCGTGTCGAGGGTGAAGCCAATGAAATTGGACATCTGCACCACGCGCTTGAGCGGCAGTTTTAATTGTTCGAGGGCGAAGCGCTGGCCGAGATTGCCCGGTGTGAGCACGATTTCATCCGGGTCATCGCCTAGAGCGACAGCCACATAGGCGGCGATGGTCCGTTGAAAAGCGTCCGCCGACTTGGGTTCGACGATACCTGAAGTACCGAGAATGGAAATGCCGCCCTGGATGCCGAGGCGCGAGTTGAAGGTCCGCGCCGCGATCCGTTCGCCGCCCAGACAGCCAACGGTGATCTCGCAACCGCGCGGATCCGCGCCTGCCTCCGCCAGGGCCTCGCCCACCGCCCAGCGGATCATCCGGCGCGGCACGGGGTTGATGGCGGGCTCGCCGACGGCTATCGGCAGGCCGGATTCGGTTACGGCGCCGACGCCGGGTCCCGCCTTGAACGTGATATCTGCAGTCCCGCCGATTCTGGCGGCGCAGGTAATGACGGCGCCGTGGGTCTGATCAGGATCGTCGCCGGCGTCTTTCACCACCTCAGCGTAGCCGAGACCTTCAGTTTGACGCTGAGAGACGCGGATGGGGACCGCCAGCGATCTGCCGTCCGGCAAGGTCACGACGACCGTGCGCCGGGGCTGGCCCGTCAGCGCGACCCACACCGCGGCTTTGGCGGCCGCCGCCGCGCAAGTGCCCGTGGTTCGGCCTCGGCGCAGGCCGTTGGCGGTTGGGACGCTGAGATCAACCGGCTCGGGGTGCATCGGAACTCCGTGGCGCCAGCCGATTGACGGCCTCGATCAGCAGGGCGTTGACCACCGTCGCGGCCCACGGCGAACCACCGCGAAAACCGCTGTTGGTGATGCGCGGGATCCAGCGACACTCGCGCAGTTTCCGCTTGGCCTCCTGGGTGCCGATGAAGCCTACCGGCAAGCCGACGATCAAGGCGGGGCGCCAGTGGTGTTCGCCCACCAGCCTGACCGCCTCTGCCACCGCCGAGGGGGCGTCGCCGATGGCGACCACGACCGCGTCGCCAAACCGCTGCCAGGCCCGCCGGATGCCCGCCGCCGAACGGGTCAGCTGCTGTTCCTGCGCGAGCCGTTGAGTGTCTTCGTCATACACGCCGCAAAAGGTGGCGAGCGCCAGCGCGGCGAGCAGATGGCGCTTCAAACCGCTGGCGACCATCGTCACATCGGTGGCGATGGCCGCGCCATTCAACAAAGCTGTCACCCCCGCTTCGATGGCGTCGTCGGCGATAAACAGGTCATCCACGACAGCCGGGTCGCCGCTGGTGTGCACCAGCCGCTTGAGCAGCGCCAGCTGATTGGGCGGAAACCCGCTCCAGTCCCGGAGACTGGTGATATAGGCGAAACTCTGCGCCTCGATGGGGTGGACTGGATAGGGATGGGTAACGGCGAGGATAGGTTCCGCCGCAACCTTGGGGGCGAGCGGCAAGCGGTAATGGCAGAGTTCGCAGGGCGACACGCGCGCGCCGGTCGCGGCTTGCCAGGCCCGCTCAGCCAGGGCGTCGGTCAGATGGGGGTGGACGCCGACAGTGGCGGCGGCGAGGACGCGGAACTGGGGGGATCGCTGCTGAGCGGCGGCGATTTCGCGGTGGATCTGCTGTTCGAGCACCCCGCTGAACAGCAGAAAGGGGAACACCAGGGCGCCCGCCAGTGAGGTGGCCGCCGCCAATTCCAGCCCGGTGACGGAATCCGGCGTGGTCACGGCGGTGTAACACACAACGCTACGCCCAAACCCCTGGATTTCCTGCAACAGGCGGGCGAGTTTGGCGACCTCGGCGTTGGTGTCGGGATCGCTGGTGCCCCGGCCCACTACCACCAGGCACAGGCGTTCCGGCGGCAGCGGCTCGGCCCGCAGCGCTTCGTGCACCCGCTGGCCGCACAGCCTGACGATGAGCGGGTGCAGGCCGACGGTTTCGGCCAGCACGAACTCAACATCCGGCAGGCTCAGAGCCAGTTCCCGCCGCGCCTGGGGCAGATCGTTCTTGGCGTGGCCCGCCGTCAGTAGCAGCGCTGGCAGGAGAATCACCTGGCGCAGGCGGTGTTCCGTGAGCAACAGCCGCGCGGCTTGGGCGATGTCCGGTTCGGCGTGTTCCAGAAACGCGCCGGCGCAGGGGATGTCAGGGTGGCGCTGCTTGAGCAGCGCCACCAGCTGATGGAACTCCGCCACGCCTGCCGGCGTGGGGGAGCCGTGGCCGATGACCACGACGCCGCATCCCGACGGCCACCTGAATGGTTGGGGATCGCTCATAAATCCTCGAGCTGGCTGGGCAGGGGTTGCCGGGTGCGGATCAACAGGATCGACAAATCGCTGAAGTCAGCCACGCATTCCTCCAGTCGCCCGCGCCAGGCGGCCTCCCCCTGGGTGAGCCGCTCCCACACCTCGACCGGGTGGCCGCCGTCGATGCCGTGTTCCAGGCAATAACGGCAGATATGTTTGGGCATGAAATCCCACGGGAGCGGAATGACGATGGCGTTGCGGCCGTCTTGCAGGGCGTGCGCCAGATGGCGTTTGAACGGCTCCAGATCGCCCCGGCGGTGGAAGGTCAGGAAGGTCGTTTCGTCGAAACACACCCGGGTCCGCGAGGCCAGGATCTGCGCTGAACTGATGCCGGGTAAGGTCTCGACCGGTGATCCGCAGGCGCGCTCCACCCGTTCCAGGAACTGGAAGCCCGAGAAGTGCACATCCCCCATGAACACCACGACGCAGCGGTTGCCCGCGTGGTGGAGCGCCGCCGTCGCCGCCAGTTGGGCGGCCTGATTGCGGTAGTCCATGGTGATGAAGTGGCAAGCTGGCGGGGCAAGGTGGCGGACGAGATTCACCACTGTGGTAAAGCCGGCCAGGACCTCTGCCGCCTGAATCAGATTCCTGGCGCGCACGGTGAGGTAATCCGGATCGCCGGGACCAATCCCGACGCAGATGATCATTCTTTGTCTCCTTAAGCGTCAAGCGTCAAGCGTCGGGCGTCAAGCGTCTGTTTTTACTCCGCACGTCGCACGTCGCACGTCGCACGCTTCACTCTTCCGGCCAGCCGAAAGCGGCGACGGCGAACGCGGGCGCCGCGCGAAACATAATGTGCACATACGAGGCGTGCAGCCGGTGGCGTTGGTAACCCTCGGTGCGCGACTCGCCGGAACGTTTCTTGCACACCCGCCACAGATTGGCCCGCTCGGCCTCCGCCAGCCAGCGCGAGTGATGGAATTCGTGGCCGTGTACGGTCAGCGTGTCCCGTTGCGCGGTGCAATAGCCGAAGTGCTGCAGGCGCGTTGTCATCTCCACCCGGCCCGGCAACAGGCCGGCCATTGGGAACCGCCGCCCGTTCCCGGTCGCCAGTTCCTCGGCGAGGTACATCAGCCCGCCGCATTCGGCGTAACAGGGCAAACCGCTTTCCACCGCCCGGCGTATATCGGCGCGCAGGCCGTAGTTATCCGCCAGGGCGAAGGCGAACTCTTCCGGGAAGCCGCCGCCAATGTAAAGGGCCTGGATGCCAGCGGGCAAAGCCGTGTCGCGCAGGGCAGAGACCTCGATCAGACGGGCGCCGCGTTCGCGGAGAAAATCCAGATTGGACGGATAGTAAAAATGAAACACCTCGTCCTTGATCACGGCGATGGTGCGCTCGCTGGCGGCGGGGGGCGCCGCCGGCGCGGGCGGGGCAGGGGTCACCAGATCCAACAACCCCCTGAGATCGAGCCAGCGTTCGGCCAGTTGCGCCAGTTCCAGCCAGCCGGGCAATCGCATTTCCTGACTGGCTTGCAGGCCCAGGTGGCGCTCCGGCCAGTGCAGCAACTCCTCCCGCGGCAGCCACCCGAACACGGGCAGGTTCAGCGGCGCGATGGCTTCCTTGAGATAATCCGCGTGGCCGGGGCCGCTGACCTCGTTGAGGATCACCCCCACGATAGGCTCGTGCCTGGCTTCTTCCAGAAATCCCCGCAGCACGGCGGCGAGCGAGCGCCCGGCCTTAGCGCAGGGCGCCACCAGCATGATAGGCCAGCCGAGCTGCCGGGCGAGCGCGAAGGTGCTGCCCTCGTCGCTGCCGGCGCTGCCACCGTCGAACAGGCCCATCACGCCTTCCACGACGCCAATCTTGCCGCTCAGGGTAGCCGCGATTTCGGCCTCGATACCCGCCGTCCCCAGCAGCCACTCGTCCAGGTTGCGGCTGGCCACGCCGCTGAACCGCTCGTGATAGGCGGGGTCGATGAAATCCGGCCCGGCCTTGTACGGTTGCACCGGGAAGCCACGCCCGCGCAGGCCAGCCAGCAGCAGGCACGTAACGGCGGTCTTGCCGCCGCCGCTTTCGATGCCGCCGATAATGAGGCCGTGCGCGGGCATCAGAATTCGATCCCCCGCCGCGCGTCCCAGCCCTGGTCGAACGGGTGTTTGACCTTGTCCATGCGGGTGACGAGATCTGCCGCTGCGATCATCTCCGGCGGCGCGCTCCGCCCTGTGAACACCAGTTCGACATGATCGGGTCTGACGGCGATAAGACGCGCGATCCGTTCCCAGGGAATAAGCCCCCGACCCGCGCAAAAAGCGAGTTCGTCGACAATGACGAGATCATACCCGCCGCCCCTCACAATCTCCTCAAGGCTGTCCATTTCCTGGGCCAGCGCCTGGCGCATCGCCTCCACCTGGGCGGGATTGGCGCCGCTTTTGCGCAACCGCCAGTCCTGGTCGACGTTACGGAAGGTGAGATGGTGGTGAAGGCGGGGCAGCAGCAGAGACTCGCCGGTCTTCCAGTGCGGTTTCATCAGGCGCAGGTAATATACCCGCAGGCCGCTGCCCAGGGCCCGCAGCATCAGCCCCAGGGAAGCCGTGCTCTTGCCCTTGCCGTCCCCCGTATAAACCTGAAGGCCAGCTCGTTTGAGACGGGGCTGGCGCTGCGCCCGCCCGCTCGCGGGATGCAAACCGTCACCGTCCATCAATCAGGGTCCCGCCCTGAGCTGCCCAGGTTCAATGCTCCACATAGGCGAGCACTCCGCGCAGGTCTAAATGGACATCGATGAATGCCGCCATGCGTTCAAACAAGTCCCGCTGGTGCTGGGTCCAGGACACGGGGGCAGGGATATGGCCGGTCAGACCGGCCAGCGCCGCCAGTTCAGAGCGCACGGCGGCGGACTCGAACAGGCCGTGCAGGTAGGTCCCCCACACCGCGCCCTGGCGAACGCCTTCGCCGCCTCGCTCACCGTTTCTCTCGACCGCCAACAGGGGTAATACCTCGCGGGTCGGCTCGGACAAGCCCATGTGAATCTCGTAGGCGTCCCAACCCTCATCGCCCCAGCGCACCCTGACCTGGGTGACCTGTTTGCGGCGAGCGAACACGGTGCGCAGCGGCAGCAGGCCAAGGCCCTGTTCCACACCGCTGTCACCGGCGACGCCTTCGGGATCATTGATGGTCTCGCCCAGCATCTGATAGCCGCCGCAAATGCCAACTACCGGCGTCCGGCGAGACGCCTTGGCGGTGATGGCGTGGGCCAGACCGGTGTCCCGCAGCCAGCTCAGATCGGCTACGGTGTTCTTGCTGCCGGGCAGGACGATGGCGCGCGCCGCCTGGAGCGCCGCCGGCCGGTCGACCCAGGCGGCGTGCACCCCGCCGTCGAGCCGCCAGGGCTGGATGTCGCTGGAATTGGAAATATGGGGGAAGCGAATCCAGGCGATCAGTGGCGCGTCGCTGCTGCCGCTGGCTTCGTCGGCGGCGCACAGACTGTCCTCGCTTTCCGGTTGCAGGGCGGCGTCGTAAGGCAGCAGTCCCAGGTACGGTACGGGCACCCGGCCGGCCAGGATAGAACCGGCGTCGTCGAACAGCCGGGGGTCGCCGCGAAATTTATTCACGACTATCCCCAACCCCCGCGCCCGATCGGCGGGCGGTAACAGTTGATAAGTGCCGATGATCTGCGGGAACACCCCGCCGCGTTCGATGTCGGCCACCAGTATCCAGCGCCCATCGGCGTGGCGCAGGGGTCTTAAATTGGCGATGTCGCGCGCCATCAGATTAAGTTCGACCGGGCTGCCGGCGCCCTCGACGACCACCACGTCATAGGCTTGCAACAACCCGTCCAGAGCGGCGCGGGCGGTTTCCCAGAGCGGTTCCACCCGGTCGTAATAGTCCAGCGCCTTGACATGGCCCTGGGCCTGACCGAGCAGCACCAGTTGCGCGCCCAGTTGGCCCGAGGGTTTAAGCAGCACGGGGTTCATCTCCACCTGCGGCAACAGTCCGCAGGCTTGCGCCTGTACGGCCTGGGCGCGGCCGATTTCGCCGCCGTCCCAGGTCACGTAGGAATTATTCGACATGTTCTGCGCCTTGAAGGGCGTGACCCGCAGTCCCTGCTGTTTCAGCCAGGCGCACAGCGCGGTGGCCAGCCAGCTTTTGCCGCTGTTGGAACCGGCGCCGAGCACGCACAGCGCCTTCATGGCAAACAGGCCCGCAAGGCGGCAAGCAGGCGGGCGTTTTCCCCGGGGCGGCGCACGGCCACCCGAAAAAACTGGTCCGTGGCCAGGCCATAAAATGAATCGCCGGGACGGATCAGGAGGCGCCACCCTGCCAGACGTTCCGCTAGTTCGCCCGCCGGCGGCCCGGTCAGGATCTCGACCAGGATGAAATTCGCCGCGCTGGGATAAGGCCGCAAGCCATCGAGGGCGTTCAGGGCAGCCAGTAAACGGTCGCGCACCAGGGCGAGCTGGCGCAACCCGGTTGCTAAGGCTGTCAGGGTGGCGGTGGTTAACACGATGTCGGCCCACGTTTGAGCCAGGGCGCTTACGCTCCACGGCGGTTGCAGGTCCGCCAGATGCTTCAGCCAGTCGGGGGATGCCGTCGCGAGAAAGCCGATTCGCAGGCCCGGTATGGCGAAACTTTTGGTGAGGGAACGGGCGATTATCAGGCGGGGGAATCGTTCCAGGTCAGAGAGCAGGGAATGGGGTACGCGAGGGTCCACAAAGTCCACGAACTCTGTAAAGGCTTCATCCACGATCCAGGCGCAGTCGTGGTGGCGGATGAAGTGGCCGAGCGCGCTGGCGGGAATCCCGTGGCCGGTGGGGTTGTTGGGATTGCCCAGCATCACACAGGATGGCCGGTGCCTGGCGATGGCGGCATCCAGTCGCGCGAGGATGGCATCGGCGTTACCATTGTCGTACGGGTTGAAGACATCGTGGCGAATGGCGGTGCCGCCCGCGGCCGCTACCGCCCGGCGGTAATCACTAAAACCCGGTTCAGCGATCAGCACCGGTTTATCGGCGAACAGTCGCGCTGCCAGATAGAGCGCCTCGCTGCCACCCGCCGTAGGTAGCACCGATTCCGGAGCGATGCTGTAAGTGCGGGCCAGCCGAGTACGCAGTTCACAGGCTGCGGGATCGCCGTACCGACCAGCGGCGGCGCCGATCCGCCGCCAGGTTTGCTCGCTCATGGGCGGTGCGTAGGGATTAAGGTTGACGCTGAAATCAAGCCAGTCTCGCGCCTCGCCACCGTACGCCCGGCAGGCCAGGTCGATTCTGCCGCCATGCACGGCTTGGCTCACAACGGATCTCCTTTTAGCGTCATCGGGATGCCCGCCACCGTCCATTCGACATGGGTAGCCCGTACCGCCACTTGCTGGTTGGCTTGGCCCGCCAGATCGACAAAGCGGCGGGTCATCGCATCGGCCGG
>Ga0209253_10006052_pt1 | contig 10479 bp, 8 predicted proteins | sample FrelakmetBRP12BR_FD_187145 | JGI IMG/M metagenome (GOLD analysis project Ga0209253, IMG submission 187145) | Freshwater lake sediment microbial communities from the University of Notre Dame, USA, for methane emissions studies - BRP12 BR (SPAdes)... | ecosystem: Environmental > Aquatic >... | reverse complement strand
GCCAGTGATCAGCCAGGCGGCGTTAGACGATAAGGCCGAGATTGCGGTCGCTGCACTGGACCTGTTTGTGTCGATTTTGGGCAGCGAGGCCGGCAACCTGGCGCTGAAAGTGCTGGCGACCGGTGGGATATATTTAGGCGGCGGCATCCCGCCGCGCATCATCCCTTTCTTGAAGAAAGCGGAGTTCTTTCATTCGCTACAAAACAAAGGCAGATTTTCCAGCCTGCTCGCTAGCATTCCGATCTACATCATCCTCAATCACGAGGCAGCGCTGATTGGCGCAGCCCGTCACGGGCTGGAGCACGGGCAGCTATTCTAATATGAGGTCCAGCTCTTTTTTGCCAGTGGGAAGCTAACAGTAAAATTCGTTCCGCTCCCAACCTCACTCTGGACTGCAATCCGCCCACCGAAACGGGTGACGATGTCTTTGACGATCGACAGTCCCAGACCGGTACCTTTGCTTTCGATCTGCCGGGCATTGGGGGCGCGATAAAACTCAGTGAATAGATGCTCAATGGCATCTTTGGGAATTCCAATCCCGGTATCTGCGATCGTCACCGAAGCATCCTCCTCGGTTTGCGAAAGCATCACAGTTGTTTTCCCACCCACTAACGTATATTTGACCGCGTTCGAGATCAGATTGTTGAACACACGGTCCAATCCTTCAGTCGTAGCCATCACCAGAGTATCGGCGCTGTCGGCGCTGTTCTGCCATTCCAATGTCAGTCCCTTCTCTCTGGCCGGGATTTCGAAGCGCTTGACCACTTTCTCCAGGATCGCATTCAGCGACACGGGCTCCAGCACTTCAGTCGAGGGTTCCTGGATCTTGCCGGCTGCCAGGTCGAGCAGGTCGTCGATCAGCTCTTGCAAGAAATCACAGCGCCGGATAGCGCGCTCCAATAGATCGCGTTGTTGGGCGCTGATCTCGCCGGTATAACCGTCGGTGATATTGCGCAGCAGGCTGCGGATCACGCCGACCGGCGAGCGTAACTCGTGGGTAAAGGTGCGGATAAAGGTGCTCTTAGTGTTCTCCAGTGTTTCGACGGTCTGGTAAGCGATGGCATTTTCGATTGCGATGCTGCCCTGCGCAGCGATAGCAGCCAGAAATGTCTCGTCATTGGCATTGAAGTGATTTTTATCCTCTGCATAGGCGCGCAGTGAACCAAGGGCTTTGTTTTTCCCCATCAAGGGCGCCGAAAGCATCGAAGAAAAGCCCTCCATGGCGGCCCATTCGGGATATTGCAGCAGCGAGCTCTGGCTCACATCGGGGATATTGACGACTGCGCCCGCCAGGATCTCTCTATCCAGCGGGCTGTTCTCCAGCAGGATCGGGCCCTTGTCCTGGTAGGCTTGGCTCAGCCCATAGACGGCGACCGGTTCCAGTCGCTGTTCGCTTTTATCCAGCAGGCGGATCGTGCAGGCGCGCACCCCCATCACTTCGGTGATGTTTCTGACCAGTTGGTTCAGCACCTGCTCCAGATTGAGCGTCGAGCTGATCGTGCGGGCGCTCTCGTTCAAGGCCTGCAGGCGGATGGTGACCTGTTTGAGGCTTTCGCTCAGTTCGACCACTTCTCTCTCACGGCGGCGCAAGCGGTCAGAAATATCAGTCGTCAGGTAGGTTAGGAAAACACCGCTCCAACCAAAGAAGACCAGCACACCGAGCACGTAGAGCGGGTTTTGGTAAAGCGGGGCATCCAGGTATCCGATGATCGGGTAGTGCGGGATGAGCGAGAAATATTCCAACCCGACTACGCTGAACAGCAACGCCAGAGCAAACGCCGCGAAAGTATAAGCAATGCGTGGTGAGAAGAAGATCGAGGCGATGACGACATGAAACAGGAAAAAGAAGATTGCCGGGCTTTCCACGCCGCCAGAAAAATGGATCAGGAGCGCGGCGGCGATCCAATCGAAGACGATTTGCCAGATGGCAAACTGCTGGTAGGAGTCGGCTTTGGCGCCAGTGCGCTGCAGGCGCCGTTCGATCAGCAGAAAAGCCAGGTTGTAAAGCAGGATGCAAACCCCAATTACCAGGAGCGGGCCAGTGGGGACGACTACATTAAAAAGCGGCCCGACCGATAAAGTCAAAGTCAGGACGCCAATACCTGCCAGCCAACGCAAACGAATCAGCCGGTTGACACTACCTGGCAACTCGGCGTCGACAATCGAACTTGGCGTATTCGCTAACAAGCCGGGCGGATTCATGGCCTCAGATCGAGGTGGCAGGCCAACTGCCGATTTACCTTAGTCACCCAGGTGTCTGTGAATGGTAGACAGAAGCACTTTGGGGTCGACGGGTTTCTCCAGGAAGGTTTGTACGGGCAGATAATTTTCGTCCGGAGAAAAGCGCAATGGCGTGGTGCTGTGGATGGCGGTTAGCATGATGATGGGTGTTTTGGAAAATTCGCTGTACTCCGAGTCTATATCCGGGCTGTGCAGCGTTAAGGCGTATTGAAAGCCGGCTGTCGTGGTGTCCATCATAACGTCCAACACAATCAGGTCGGGCTTGGTCTCTTTAACCGCCACCAGACCCTGGTCATAACCAGGCGCTTCATAGACGGCATAACCCGCAGCTTCCAACGGTAAGCGGATGCTTAACCGCTGATCTGCATCATCATCGACAAGAAGGATACGTTTTTGGCTCATACTTTTATCTTCTCTAAGTCATTTAATATGCTTGCGACCACGTCTGGCAGGCTGTGGCGCACAGCGGGGCTGAGAGCCTCGCCTGGATTGACAACGGCAGGCTCAACCCCGTAAAGGACGAGATTATCAGGCAACAGTTCCAGAGCCTGGGCCAGCGCCAGCCCACAGGCCAGGTCTGGCTGGTGCAATGAAAGGGCATCGTTCTCTACAACGAACTGGACTTCCTCAGTTTGGAAACGGCGCCAGCTACCCGGCGACCTGCCCATTTGCACTGCATCCACCAGGATCACGTTGGACCAGCCTTCGAACCAGGCCGGTAATCCCCATCCAGGGAGACCGGCGTCCTCTATTTTAACGTTGGGCGGTAAATCTCTTTCCGCCAGCAATTCGATTACTCGATTCCCAACCCCGTCGTCGCCCATCAGTGGATTGCCGATCCCTAGTACCAGCAAATCTTGGCTATCGAGCTTATCTGGGGTGGAGGTCTGCATTTTCACCACTCTTATTTACTCTTTACCTTCAGAACATGCACGGAACAAGAGATGCAAGGATCATACGCTCGCACCAGCATCTCCAGGTCCAGGCGGATGGCCTCGGTCGGCTTGTCCATAATTTGCGGGACCAGACTGCGCATATCGGCTTCCAGGTTGGCAATGTTCTCATTGGTTGTGATGATGCAGTCTGCCCCGGTTAGTTTACCATCTTCTCCGATCTTGTAGCTGTGGATCAGCAGCCCGCGCGGCACTTCGCAGACGCCCACGCCCGTCGCTTCGCTTACAGCCTCCGGCAGGTGGACCGGGGCGGGCTTTTCAGGCTGAATGCCGCGGCTGAGTAGCTGGTCGATCAGCAGGATGGCGTCTTCGGTGCAATGTACGATCTCAACCACCTGGGCCGCGCTATTCAGGTACGGGTTGGTGACTTTGGGCTTCATACCCAGTTTGGCCGCGGCTGCTTGAGCGCGTGGGTGAAGCTGGGCAAAGTTATTATTGAAGCGTGCCAGCGCGCCAACCATATAGGTATCGCGCAGGTGGCGGGTCAGCTTGGCGCTGGAGTGCTGGACCAGGTACTCGTTGGTCACTTCTTTGTAACGTTCAGCGGGAATGCGTGGGCCATCGCTGCTGGTAATATCGCCGTCGATGAAGGCATATTCGCCGGGTTTGCTCAATGAGACATATTCTGTGTCGCGTTCGAATTTCGGCCAGGGCAGCCCCGCGAACAACTCTACGGTAGCCTCCACATCGAGGCGCGAGTCGACCAGCCTCTGGCGCAGTTCTTTGAGCTCGGCATGGCTTGGGAAATGAGTGAAGCCGCCGACCGTCATGGCAATCGGGTGGGTGTGGCGTCCGGCAACAGCTGCACACAGGTCGCCGGCCAGTTTTTTCATCCGCAAGGCGCGTAACACGACCTCCCGGTGGCTGGTGGCCAGCGGGATGACGCTGCCGACGCCCAGGAAGTCGGGCGCGACCAGCATATAGGCATGCAAGACATGGCTATCCAGAATTTCACCGTGGAAGACGAGCTTGCGCAGCAGTTGGACCTGCTCGCTCAACTCCACCCGCAGTGCATTTTCGGAAGCTCGCAGCGAGGCGGTCGTGTGACCCGTCGAGCAAATACCGCAGATGCGGCTGGTGATATGGGAAGCTTCTATATAGGGGCGGCCAAGCAGCATCGCCTCGAAGAAACGAGGCGTTTCAACCACCTCGAAACGGCACTCTTTCATTTTGCCGTTCGAGATCTCGACAACAATATTGCCGTGACCTTCGACTCTGGTTACATGATGTACATCTATCCGCTTAGTCATTCTCATTCCTTATATTAAGCACTCTTCTGCTCTTGGATTTTCTGCCGCATCTGGTAGGAAGTGAACATCGTGTAAATCGAAGTGATATCTTCGACGGTCATGTTGTGTTTTGCCAGCACCTGGCGCATCGAGCTGTCGTTTGGATTGGTGATATAGCCCCGGCAGGCTTCGCAGGATTGTCCATAGGTCGGGCAGATCGCCTTGCAGCCGGCCCGGGCGATGGGACCCAGACAAACCTTTTCCATTGTGTATAAGCAGGAGTTCTCTCTCAGCTTGCATTCCACGCAGACAGGATAATCGGGGATGGGGGGCTTCATGCCAAGCAACAGCGCCTTGACACACGCGATGAATTCGTCGCGATCGATTGGGCAGCCAGGGATGGCGAAGTCGACCGGGATGACGGCCTCTAGCGGGCGGGCGTCGTAGGTCTCATACCATTCCGCTTTATCGCCATAGACATACTGCCGGACCTCATCCAGCGGATGCAGGCTTTTCAGCGAGTTCACACCGCTCAGGTGAGCGCAGGTGCCTAAGGCAACCACCAGGGCAGCCTGTTGGCGGATTTGCTTCAAACGAATCTCGTCACTGGCGCGGGTGCAGGAGCCTTCGATGAAAGCGATCTGGTAATTCTCGCCTTTTTCGGTCATCGCTTCACGGAACTGTACGATCTCGATCACCTCCAGCAGCTCCGGGTAGGTCTGCAATGAGTCGACTACGGTAAGCTGGCAGCCTTCGCAGCAGGTAAAGTCAAAGAACGCTACTTTGGGTTTGGCGGTCTGGCTCATAGCGCTTCCTCCAGTCCTTTGATCTCTGAGTAGGGGAAGACAGGTCCAGATTGGCAGGCATAAACGTTGTTGATCTGGCAGTGACCGCACTTACCCACGCCGCATTTCATACGGCGCTCGAGAGACAGGTAGATGTTGCCTTCGGAAATCCCTTTGCCAAAGAACTCCATTAATACGAAGCGATACATAACAGGCGGACCGCAGGTAACTGCCACTGTATTGCGCGGGTTGATGGAGATCTGGCGGAACAGGGTGGTGATCACGCCGACATTGCCCTTCCAGTTTTCATCGCCTTTGTCGACGGTAGTCAGCAATTCGATATCCGCGCGGTTGGCCCAGCGCCCCAGCTCATCTTTGAACAGCATTTCGGATGGGTTGCGTGCCCCGTACAGGATGAGCACTCTTCCGAACATGGCTCGTTCGTCCAGAACCTGGTTGATCAGGGAGCGCAGCGGCGCAAGCCCCAATCCGCCGGGCGCGAAGAGCATATCTTTTCCGCGAAATTTTTCGATCGGGAACCCCCGGCCGAATGGGCCGCGGATGCCAATGAAACTACCCGCTTTCAGGTGGTGGATGGCGTTGGTCACATCGCCGGCTTTGCGCACGCATAGCTCGAAAGTGCCATTACTGCGGCTGGGCGAGCTGCTGATGCTGATTGGCGCTTCGCCGATACCCAGGATGGAGACTTCCACAAACTGCCCGGGGCGGTGTGCCAGAGAAAGGCCGTCCGGCAGTTCGATCGTAAAGACTTTTTCTAACGCGGTGTGAGGGACGACCTTGACGATGCGCGCCGGGACGGGCTCGAAGAGTTGGTCGCCAGCCGCGATATGGGTAGCCAAAGATGTGATATTTTGGCCGTAATTTCCGATCATGAATGACCTCCTCCAAGCTCTTTTTGCCGGAAAAGCTCATTGAATACACCTACCGGCGTAATATCTACCAGGCAGGCCCGGGCGCAGCGACCGCAACCCACGCAGCCCAGGTAATTATGGGCTTCAAGAATGTATCTGCCTTTACGCATAAAACGATGGCGCTGGCGCAAAGCACGGCTCTTGCGGAAATTGTGCCCACCGGCGACGTTGGCGAACTCATCTAACTGGCACGAGTCCCAGGTGCGGACACGGCGACCGCTGGACAGGTTCAGGTCCATTTCGTCCCGCACGTCGAAGCAGAAACAGGTCGGGCAGACATTAGTGCAGGCGGCGCAAGCCAGGCAGCGCTCGCCAAGCTCGTTCCATAGTGGGCTTTTCATGCTCATGTTGAGCAGGGAAGGCAGGTCGCTGATATCGAAATCCAACCGGTAAGGAAAGCGCGGCCATTTTTCACTCAGCACAGCATTAAGCCGGTTGATATCTGTAATGGAACCGGGAACGGAGCGGGCATTTTTCATCAGCTCTTGCCCGGCCTCGGTGCTCACATCGACCGCGTAGGCATCGCCCATGTCTACCAGGTGCAAATCGTAGCCCTCATCTGCTGTTAATGTGCCCATGCTCTTGCAGAAAGAGTTCGTATCGCAGGGTGTCAGGCATTCGATGCTGACGATCATAGTCTGGCGGCGCCGGTTGACATAATTCGAGTCGATCTGGCCTGTGGAAAATACATGATCCAGCAACTGAATGGCGTGCAGATCACAGGCATGCACACCAAAGATCACAGTCGGCGGCTCCAGTTCGGGCAGTTTCATCTTGCCGTTCCTGGCATCCTCGAATTCGAATAAAGTGTCTTTTACCGGGAAGAGGAACTTTTTGGGCGGTAAGATGGTGGTTGGGTAATCCAACCGCAGTTCTTCAGGATCTTGGATCGTCTCAAAAGCAAATCCACCGTTTTTCTGCACAGGTCCACCAATTCGATAGAGCAGCAGGAGATGATTGACAAAATCCTTGAAATCTTGTTTTCTTAAAATTGCGAGGCTCACTAACTCCTCCTTATCCTGATTTTTGCAGGTCGTTTAAACGATCAGCAGATGATTTATTCCAATTAGACAGAGATTATAACGAGGTCGACCGATTATTATTAGTGACGAATGTAACAATAGAGATGCGATGAATTGTCATGAATCTTGTATTGGTAGGAACATCCTGACAGGTTGTCTTGCCACTGTAACCCCCTCCGCTTGTCCCTACGGAGAGGCTACCGGGGTCGAAGCTGTCGATGGGGGCGGTAACCGGTCGCTCTTGATAAAGCTGGCGGCGTTGGAACAGGTGCAGGCGGTGACGACCATCGCATTGCGCGTCAGCGTACCCAGGTAAATCTCTCTACCATTGTGCGCCGCCCAGCCTTCCAGGTTGAAAGCCAGGATCCCGCCCCAGCCTTCCGCAGGCAGCCATTCGCCGTTGTACTTGCGAGCTATGTGGATGTGCGTGCCAGTGGCTGCGCCGCCTTCACAGGATGGATGACCGATCGGGTCGCCCTGTTTCAACACCGCGCCCAGCGGGACACGCTTTTCGGTGCCCACATGCAGGTAAAATACATCCCAACCGGTGCGCTCGTCGCCATCCCCATCCAGGTCGAGCATGACCTGCCCGATTTCTGAGCGCACCACCATGCCATCCGCCACTGCGGTAGCCCAGACCGCGCTCGGAACACAACCGGCGGTTTTGGAAGGCGGCGCAAAATCCAGTGCGGCCAGCGGCTCACCGATGCCCCAGCCAGTGTGCGGACCTCCGGTTAGCGCCCAGACGTCACCCGGCTCGAACGGCAGCAGGAAAAACGGTTGAGCAAGGCTGCCCGGGATATGCGGCTGAACGTCCTGCCATGGATCACCAAACAAGTCTCGATAGGTGCGCGCAAACCCATCCGGCGAGATTGCCAGGTCGTAGGCGGTTTCGTCGAGAGTATTGAAATAAGCATGCAGGCTGACTGTGGCGGCGTTTTGCCAGGGGTCAAAGCGCTCCAGGCGTCCCTCTTTGTGCTCGATTGATAATAGCCGGTTCTCACGGAACTGGTAATAGCTATTGTTGAGCAAATTGGATGCATAGGTCAGTTGCGAGAACAGCCCCTTATGGCTCCAATGCACCAGGCCGAGAGGGTAATCTTCATATTCTGTTGCCAGGATCGGTTGCGAAAGCGCCTGCGAGTGGTATTCCAGCAGCGCCAGCAGCAGGCGCGGGCTGACACTGTAATAATGCGCTACATAGTCCACAATCCCAGCACCGCTGCGGTTGGCGTCGGCGACATAGGTGGAGTAACTCTTGAGCCAGCCGGGATGCGCCGCGACGAACTTTTCTGTGTCGAAACCAACCTGCGCCGGACCATTGACGAACAGGCTGTCGGGGATGATCTGATAGGGCGAGCCCCATAAAGGCAGGTAGTAGATCGGGATTTTCATTGGCATGCCGGGCGGCATAGTGGTGGCATCCGCCGGGATAAACGAGTTGGCTTCCAGGATTTCCTTGACCGATGTGTTGAAGCGCACCGCCAGCCCGGGCAAGGTATCGCCGGTCTGGGCAGTGTAATCGACCAGCTCGCCGGGAGCGTAACGCGGCCGGCTGGGGAAGGACGGAGTGCGAGAGGCCTGTGGCGCAGCGCCAGTCGTTAGCGCCTGTTGTGGAGGGTTTGCATCCGGTACTGCACCAGATGAAATGGGTATACAGGAGGCCAGCGCTAACGCCGCCAGGCTGAGCAATGTGATCGATTTGGATAGCGCAGTACGGGTGAAGCCGGTAATAACGATAAGAGTGGATTTCAAGGGTCCGATGCTTCGCGTTTGATAAAAGTCAGATAATTGCTGCAAGTGCAAGCCACCAGGGTAACACCATTCCGGGTGAGTGTCCCTTTGTAAGCCATTATGCCATTGTGAGCGATCCAGCCGCCCAGGTTGAAAGGCAACGGACCATCGGCTGGCACCCATTCGCCGTTGAACTTGCGGGCAATATGCAGATGGGTGCCGGTGGATACCCCACCCTCGCATGATGGGTGACCAAGCGGGTCGCCGGCGGCGACCCAACTGCCCAGCGGGATGCGGTTTTTGGTGGCGAGGTGTAAGTATACCAGCACCCAGCCGGTTTGTTCGTGTCCATCGCCGTCCAGGTCCAGCACCACCAGACCCGGCCCGGTACGCACAACCAGTCCGGCGGCGGCGGCTACCGCCCAGGCTGCAGTCTCAACGCAGCCCGATTCATTTGCGCCGGGCGCAAAGTCCAGAGCGGCATAGGCGCCGTCATGTTCCCAGGCGCCGTGTGGGCCACCGGTGTAGCTCCAGGTCCAGCCGCGACCAAAGGGCAGGCTCAACGGCGGCTGGGTAATCCCTTCTGGGTAAAGCGGCTCCACGGTGCGGGCGCGCTCCCAGGGGTCGCCAAACATTGAGGTGTGCATGGCGGGGAAACCGCTGTTCACATCCAGCACCTCCAGCCAGCGGCGGCTGTCGTAGAGCTGGGCGAAATAATACTGCAAAGCGGCGGTGCCGGCGTTTAGATCGGGCGCCAGGCGGGTGGTCACGCCGTCGGAGAAACGGATCTCGGTCAGGCGACCTTCGCGGTAGGCGTAATAGCCGATCGAGAGCTGGTTGACCGCCCAGACCAACTGGTTGTATAGCCCTTTGACTGAGGGCTGAATACGGCCTAACGGGTAATCGATCTGGTCCTGATTCTCAGGACTCCCATAGACCCAGTGACCGTGGTATTCCAGCAGGGCCAGCAACAGGCGCGGGTTGATCGAGTTCTCCAGGGCAACGCGCAAAATGATATTGGCGCCGGATTGATTGCCTGTGCTCTTGTGCCATTCATCGAAAGACTTAAGGTAACCGCCGGACTGGTCGGCGAAATCCTGGATGTTGAAGTTGACCGCCGATGGCGAGAAGACCACTTCACTATCCGGCAGGATGTGCTGGGAAGAGGTAGTGTTGGACAGGCTGCGCGGGATGATCAGCAACTGGCCCGGGTTGATAAAAGTCGTCTCGGGGATCGGCTCGGGTGAGCTGAAATCGGTCTGCTTGACGCCAAAGCGGACCGCCACCGCGCGCAACGTGTCGGCCGCCTGGGCGTAATACAGGATCGGCGCGCTGTTGACCACGGAAACCTCCGGTGTGGAAGTCGGCGAGGGTAGCGGGGGCAGGCTGGTCAGGTCGGGTGTTGGCGGGTCGATCAGCTCCGTAGGGAAGAACTGGGTCTCGGGTAGATCGATGCCGGTGACTGGGTCTGGAAACTCAGCTGTGGGAGCTTGTGTTGGCAGGGGGGCAGGCAGTTCGGGCGTGTTTTCCACCTGGCTGGTTACCGCTGGCGGAGGCAGCTGGGTGGCTGGAGCGCTGGGCGG
>Ga0209253_10006051_pt1 | contig 10480 bp, 10 predicted proteins | sample FrelakmetBRP12BR_FD_187145 | JGI IMG/M metagenome (GOLD analysis project Ga0209253, IMG submission 187145) | Freshwater lake sediment microbial communities from the University of Notre Dame, USA, for methane emissions studies - BRP12 BR (SPAdes)... | ecosystem: Environmental > Aquatic >... | reverse complement strand
CCACTAATTAAGCAGGCATCAAGAAGCCGCAGGGCTCAATCCTGAACATTAAGTTCGGGGTTGAGTCCCTTTTATTTTAATGGTACACACCTCTCCGCACGTCAGCTTTCCAGCGCCGCAATTGTACGGCAGCACAATAATATAATTATCTGCTTTGATTACCCTGGTTTCTCAAGCCTGCCTTTTATTTTTTTGCCGTTTCGGTATAAGTGAATGCCGGTACCACTCTTTTGCCCAGCCCGTATTTATCACTATCAGTCGGAGAATTGTTAAACTCCTCACAGATAACAAAAATGTTGGCGATAAAATCACTGCGCAACCCGTGATATTTCGAAAACGCCTGGTTCAGATATTCAAGAACATCCCTTTCATATTGCGTCAAATCAGGGTTATACGGGCTGATGAGCCAGCAGAACCCTCTGAATTCAAAGGTGGGGGTCTGTCCTTCTTCGCCAAAAAAATAGGTCTGTTCCCCCGTGGTGTTATAGATGGACATAAAGGTGAGCGTGGCCATCGGGTTTGCCATTAAATTCTGAAAGGTATGGGTTTCCTTGAAACTCAGCTTCATGGGGTCTTTATCATCAATTGGATGTCCGCTGTAAACTTCAAGCGTGGCAAATTTATTGGCATCCCACAGTTCTGTCTGCCGGTAATTTTCCCTGCGGTAATTAAAAACATCAGCAGGCAGATTGGTGGATGTGGCATAAATTTCATCCACATCTTTTATCATCTGCCGTATATATGCTGCCTTGGGCAGCAGCGCGTAGCCTTTTGGCGTGACGTTGAGGTGAAACGCGCTATCGCCGCGATTTAAATGTTTGCCGCCGTAGGTTGCAAGCATGGGGTGGTGGTGCCCGCCATTAGGCACGACACGGTCCCTTCCCTCTTGAATAGCCTTCTCCAGTTCATCATAATAATACATTTTTTCCTGCAGCCACCAGGTATGAAATTCCTCTTCATATGCCGCGGTGGGATATATCCACCAGCGGTTGTCAAGCTTTGCCGCAAGATACCCGTCATCAAGCCAGCTGGTCTTGATATTGTTTTGAACAAAATACTCGTAACCATCAGCTCTTTTCTTCCATCCGGCAAGTGCTTTGGTCCGCGCCGGCTCACCTGCCAAAGCCCACCGGGAGCGCAAAGGGAATCCCATACTGAGGCCAAGGCTGGTTAATCCTGCCCACTGCATAAATGATCTGCGACCTATGGATATGCTTCTCATTGCCGACCTCCTTTTATTAGGTGATTTGGTAAAAAGCAAAAGCTTCCATCATCTGCTATGGTGACGGAAGCTTCAGTGAATTTGCTTTTGAAAAGATTTCCGGTGCTCCCCGCAAACATGGAAAAATATCTCCAGCAGACTTGTTTTTTAATAACGCATCCAAGGCGTAGTTGTCATAGATACTACTGCTTACCATTCCATCCTGCAAGTATTTTAAAGTGGGTTACGCGGGTCCTCTTCATGTGCATATTATGGTTGACCGTTAGACAAGCCTTTCGGCCACGAGCTCAAGGCCGAGTGGCTCACGGTTCACGGCTCACCACAGGCTCGGGAAAATTAATGGCTAAATCCTGAACATAAAGTTTGGGGTTGAGTCCTTTCTGTTTTAATCGTTCATATTTATTACTGCTCACAGTTATTTAATAGTTATTTAATTGCTTGTGCAAGAAATATGTAGTAGAGGGTAGCAAAAAAGGTAACCCTTTGTAATAAGTTTCCGTCACGCTACCTCTTATTACGTAACTATAGTTTGAGGAACAGAAAAATGATGAGATATATACTGTTATATGCAATTTTATCATTAATATTGACCACACAAACATATAGATTTTTGCATTTTAAAAATATTGATTATAGCACTGTATCTGAAAGAGAATATACTCTATCTAAATTCAATAATCCAAAATCTGATTTAAAGGCTGGTTCAGTGCCGGACTATGATACATTAAGGCCGCTGCAATATTGGATTTTAAAAAATGCACAAAAGGTTATTTCAGTTGAAGTTACAGTTTTAGACCCTGTTTTAAGATTTGTTTTGCTGTTTTTACTTTTTGTAACATTCCACCAATATCTTGCCAGTGTAAAATCCTTCCCGCTAATTGGCAACCTGTTATTGTTTCCCATGTTTACCTTATTGTTTTCTGAGGGTTATACAATTTTTAATACCAAAGACCTGATGCAGGGATTATTTGTAACAATAGGGCTCTTAATGTTGGAAAAGGAATTTAAAGCGAAATATGTATCTTACTGTGGTCTGGTTTTTCTTGCGGCTTTTAACAAGGAAACGTCTGTTTTTCTCGTCTTGCTCTATTTTTTCAAGGAAAAGAAGTTTTTAAAAACAGGGCTGATGTTTTTAGGATGGTGGATTATTGTTTTTGTAATAACCCGGCCGGTTTCTGCTGGTCAGATTCCCGTCGGGCTATTTTCATTAACCGGATACGGGTTCAGATTGGTTTATATCCCTATTGTATTGATGTTCATAATACCATTTCTAATTAACCTGAAATTAAAATTGAATTATCTATCAGTAACTATTGTATCAGCAGTTGTATATACCATACTATTTCCTACTCCCTGGGAAACCAAAAACTGGGTATACATATACATCCTTACTTTGGCTTTTGTTTTAGAACATTTCTCAGAGCAAGATAACAGCATTGCTGGTTTGTCATGCAGACAGTTACCTGCGCGGTGATGGAAGAAAAGGGAAATATTTTTCTTAGCCGGCGCAAACCCGGCGATCGGCTGGAGCACAAGTGGGAATTTCCCGGCGGCAAGGTGGAGCCCGGTCAAACGACGGAGCAGTGCCTGGAGCGGGGCTCGGGACTCGGGGTTCGTGACCCACGACTCGGGATTCGGGGCTTGGGGCTCGTGACTCGTTACCCGAACTCAGCACTCGTTACTCGTCGCTCAGCACTTTCTTCTGTCTCTTTACCTCTTCACCGATTCACCGACTTATTCTTTGTGCCTCCTCGCCCGCCATAGCCTCGTGTGAAGGCGGATTGTCTCTGTGCCTCTTCTCCCTGCTTCACCCAGTCTTTGTCTCTGGATACAGGGAGGCGCGGCAATCCGGGCAAATGGAGTGGGAAAACTCAACATCAAGATGGGCGGAAAAATACTTTTCAATTGTTTCCCAGGAATTCTCGTCGTTACGGATTTTTTTGCAGCTGGCACATATGGGCAGGGTGCTTCTGAGTTTTATTAGTTCACTTATGTTTTCCAGCGCCAACAATGCATACGATGCGCCGTCACAGGCAAAAGGGGCTGCAGTAACCAGAGCATAGACGTCTATTATTGTATTGCTGCCATTGTTTTGTAGCTCCATTCTGGTCTTTTTACGGCATACCGAATTGCCGCGAAATGCTTCGTTCACTGCTTGCCGTACCACGCAATCTTTGCAATACTCAGCCCTGCCGCACCCTTCGGGAACATCAGTTGCATGAATGCAGTGAAGCGCCTCCCCGCCCCGCTTCTTAAAAACCTGCTCTGCATTGGTGCCGACTAATGCTGCTGCCGCAGCATTACAGAACAGGATTCTGACATCTTCATCAACCACAAACAGCATCGATGGTAATGCATCAAACAGGTTGCGTAAAAAATCATTCTTGTCCCGTAACAGCTCGTCCATGATCTAACCCGTCCCGTCTATTATGATGTAAGCAGTTCTTTTAATTCTGCAATCCTCTTTGGTGTCGGAATAGTGTAAGGGCACTTCTCAATGCACTTGCCGCAGGCTTCGCACGCCTCAAGCTGCGGCAGCATGCGCCGTGCCAGCTCCAGCGTGTAGGCCACATCATCATTCATCTCTTTTCCATAGCACTTCATGTGCAGCATGTGCACAAAAGGAATCATGATGTTATGGGGGCACGGCATGCAGTATGAACAGCGCCGGCAGAACTCTTTGCCCAGCGCCCTGACCTCGTCTTCAAGCCGCTGCAGTTCTTCTGCTGAAAGCGGCGCGCCCTTGTCAATGACCTGGAAATTTTCCTCAAGCTCCTCAAGCGACATCATCCCGGGGGTAATAACATCGATTGCGTGAGAGAGAAAAAACCGCAGGGCAAGGGCTTTGCCTTCAATAACCCCTCCTGCCAGCGGCTTCATGATGGATGTGGCCACGCCCATCGCATTGGCCGTCCCGATAAGCTCCTGGAGCGGCTCCTGCTCGATCACATTGAACGGGAACATCACCATGCCGAACTCCCCGGTCTGTAATGCCGTGGTCAGGGTCTTCGGGTTGTGGCCGGTAATGGCGATATGTTTGATCCTGCCTCGTGCTTTCTGTTCCTTAAGATAGTCAAGCGGCTCCTTCATGACCAGGTCAAGCTCAGGGGGCTGGTTGACCGCATGGAAGCCGTAGAAATCCAGGGTCTCGACGTTAAGACGCGCAAAGCTCTGGGCAAAATCTTTTTTTAAATCATCAATGCCGGTTCTCCAGGCTATGGAGCGGGTCATGATGGTAAAATCCTTATCCCGTTTGGAGAGCACCCTGCCAAGCTTTTCCTCGCTGTCCATGTAGGCGGATGCAGTATCAAAGTAGTTTATCCCGAGCTCAAGCGCCCTCGTCAGCAGCCGGTCCGATTCTTCCGGGGAAATCCGGGGGAGGTACATGGCGCCAAAGCCAAGTTTTTTTGCGTTTATGCCGGTTTTGCCCAGCTGTATAGTTTTCATAACTTACCTGCTCAGCCTTTGTGATAGATGCGCTCTATTTAAAAATGCTGAAAAATTTATCCAGCCCGCTTTTCTCAAGCTTCGACACACTATGCAGCTCGCCGGCATCAAGCCATACGCCGTCACATTCTGAGCATCGGTCTATTGTGATGCCCTTATAATCAATCTCCACCAGTTCCATACCGCATTTCGGGCACCGCATATAGTGGAGGTCCCGCAAATGCTTCTTTTGTTCCTGGGCAAGTTTTTTATGCTTTTCTTCCTCTATTTTCTTTAACCGTTCAAACTCCGTGCGCGCAAAATATTCTTCTTCCCTTTCAGTCGGCTTAACCGGCATATCTTTCTCCTTTCTGCTTAAATGGCTCCACATCCCGCAACAGCGGCCGTTGTGCAGATTTATTTAAAAGTTTTCAGAATATATCCGGCTATCAATTTCGCGTCTTCATCTGAAATTGCGGCTGTGTCGAATTTTGACATTCCGGGGGCACCATTCCGCATAATTTTAATAATGTCTGCTTCTGTTTTGATATTATTGGCAGCAAGGATTTTTTTAGACAGGGTTTTCCGGGGATTGATAATGTTTCCACCCTGCGGGTGGCATACGGCACACTGCTGCGTAAAAAGTTTCTCCCCCGCATTCGCCGTTGCTGCTGGTTCTCCTGCTGAAGCAGCTGACATAAAAGAACAGGCCGTAAATATAGAAACAGTGATTATTAAACTTTTTTTCATGGTACTCGCCCTCCTTCTGAATAATTAAGTGATTTTTCTCCTAAAGCACCCGCCTTAACCATATTCTGTTTGAGCATCTGTTACAACAAGAAAGACACGCTCTTAACACAATCCTGACAAATCCACAGGTTCTGTGTAAACCCTGTGGATAACTGCCCATAAAAAGTGCTCGGACGCACATAACCACAGGGGTTGCAGCACATTGCTCATTTTTTGAGCAGCCAAATAAAGATATGTTAATTCAAGTGGTTGGAAGATTCCTGCAATGCGGAACAATAAACCGCCTTGCAGCAGCGAAAGAATTTCAACAGGTTGTTATAAAAAGGCCCGTGAACCGGGCTGCGACACAGGCTGGGAGCCTCGACGCCGCACATTTCAGCATTTACTATATAATACAAAACAGGCTCGCCGGCTATGCCTGTTTTTGCATGCGCTTGAATATTGCCGCCTCGATGTTGAGCTCTTTTCGCTGCCGGATGCGGTTGAGGTAATGCTCTATCTGCTGCAGATCAACTGCCAGATGCTCCAGGATGATGCGGTTCAGTTCGCAGCTTGCCTCCAGTTCTTCCATCACCACAGCATCAGCGCCCAGCTCATAGAGCGCGGGAATGTCCCGCTCAAAACGGCTGCGCACCGCAACGAACGTCCCCGGGCTGAGCACCTGGACAACGCGCACGATCTGCGCCATTGCCGTAGGATCGGCAAACGTGACCACCAGCGCCCGTGCCCGGTGAATGCCGGCTTTCTTCAGGATCTCCTCATTGGCTGCGTCGCCATAGAGAACCGGGTATAAGTGATTTTTCGCTTCACGCACCAGGCGGTGGTTCATCTCAATAATTACAAACAGAATGCCCTCATCCTGGAATGCCTGGGCAAGGTCTGTTCCCAGAGGGCCGAAACCGCACAGAATAACGTGCTCTTTCATTTCCAGGCAGGAAATCTCTGCGCTGCCCTGTGCGCGCCCCAGCGCTACGCCGAACAGGGGGATGCGCTGTGAGAGCTGGAGCAGCAACGGAAGCAGGCTGAATAAGAGCGGGGTTAAAAACATGGTGAGGAAGGCGCTTGAAAGCAGCACATTATAGAAAAACGCATCAATGCCGCCGGTATTTCGTGAAGCCTCAAGGAGCAGAAATGAAAACTCGCCAATCTGGGCAAGAATAATGCCTGTTGCCAGCGCAACCCGCAGAGAATAGCTGAAAAACAGAATTACCAGCGCTGTTACCACGCAGTTGACCAGCAGCACCAGCCCCACGACGAGGGCTATAGTGATACTGTGGGAAGCAGCGAACTGAAGATCAAACAGCAGCCCGATGGAAACAAAAAACAGGCTCACAAATATATGGCGAAACGCAATGGTTTCGCCCACCAGGCGATTGCCAAAATCAGTGTCTGCAAACATAACGCCGGCCACAAATGCGCCGATGGCCATCGAAAGGCCCAACTGGCCGCTCAGCCAGGCGGTCCCCAGGATGATGATCACCGCGGTCAGCAGAAAAATTTCACGACTGCGGGAGAGCGCAATCCGCTGAAAAAAGCGGGGCAGCAGGTAGCGCGCGAAAAAAATAACACCGGCAAAAAACAGCGCTGCTTTGACAATCGCCCACGCAAGCCTCAGGTACACCGCCTCTCCGCTTGCGCCAAGGGTTCCAATAAGAATCATCAGCGGCACAAATGCCAAATCCTGAAAAATGAGGATGGCAACGGCAATCCGCCCCTGCTGCGTATCAAGTTCAGCCCGGTCCGTCAGATATTTTAACACAATGGCTGTTGAACTCAGGGCAACAACGGCGCCAAGAACAAAACCAGCGTAATATGACCATCCGCCGGTCCGGGCAACCATCATAGCTATGAGTACAGATAATACAATCTGGGCAGAACCGCCAAACACGGCAATAGTGCGCAGTCCCCTGAGCCGCGCGAATGAGAACTCAAGCCCGATGGAAAGCATCAGCAGGATGATGCCGGCCGCGTTCACAACGATGGTTTTCGGGATGCTGCGCCCCCAGACATCCAGCGCCATGCCCGCTGAAAAGGACATCGCGATCCCGGCGAGAAACACCGGCAAGGCCTGCTGGCCGGTTTGGAATTTGTTAAACAAAAAAACGGGATGGAGCCTTTTCCAGCCGAGGCGGCCATCGCAAAGAAATTTGCTGTGGCTGCGATGCAACAAGGACTTATCGTTTATCCGTCTCGGAATGGGTTCAAAGGCAAAACGTTAGACTTTTTCAGTGTGGCACCTCCCCTTGTTATCACCAAAGAACAGATCGACGAATTAATTGCCAAGCTCGATGCTGCGATTTCGGATATCAGTTCAAGGGCTTAAGAACGCACGAGATGGGATAAATACGACGGGCTGGTGGTAGGGGTTATCTTGAAAGAATTCGATTGAAGTCATAAGGGCTGGCAATAATCTGAAAAGTCCGCCAGATCTCTGCACAGAATCAGGCAATCCTTAAAAGGAGGGAAGCAAAATGAAGATCGTGATCGCAGGGGGAGCAGGGGCAATGGCTTTGTCGGCCATAATATACTGCCTGGAGCAAAGAGATGTTACAGAGGTCGTCGTTGCGGACTTGGACGAGTCTAAGGTAAAAGACCGAATCACCCAGCTCAATGATGGCAGAGTGGTGGGTGAAGTGCTTGATCTAAAAGATACCCAGGCCTCAGCTAAGATATTTAAGGGAGCTAACGCTGTATTAAATACAGCCTTGAAGGACTCCTGTCTACCGGCAATGGAGGCAGCACTGAAGGTGGGCATCAACTACACGGATATTTCCGGACCTCCAGAGGAACGTCTGATTCTTGATCAACCTTTTAAAGAAAAAGGGATTACCGCCGTCGTATGCCTGGGGACAGCGCCCGGTATGTCGAATATCATGGCAGCCTATGCCATCGATAAACTGGATAGGGTGCATTCGATAGAGATGAAGGATGTCTGTGCAAATCTGGTACCTCATAGTGACCATAGCCGGGCTCTTTATTGGGGTTTTGCGATTGAGAGTATCATGCGTGAATTTTCGACGGAAGCACAAGTCATGGAAAATGGCGAAATAAAGCTCTACCCCCCTCTGGCTCAACCGGAAATCGTCGCATTCAGACCTCCCGTAGGACCGGCTCAGGTGGCCGTCACCGCCCATCCGGAAATCGCAATGTTTGCCCGTTCCTTTAAAGAAAAGGGACTAAGAAATGCTACCTGGAAAATCGGCTTCGAGCCTGAATTCGAGGCAAAGATGAGTTTCCTCTGCGCCCTTGGTTTCCACAAAGAAGAACTGATAAGTGTCGACGGTCTGAAGGTCTCGCCGCGGGCAGTGCTCCTCACTCTTCTTAAGAATCAACCCCCCGAGACCAAACGGCCGCCCGATTTTCGTGGACACATGATCGTGGTCGTAATAGGGGAGGAGAAAGGCCAAAAAGTAGAGTACACCCTGACAGAGTACGCGACTGCCGCTTTAACAGAGAGAATGCAGAAAAGGGGTGTCTTCAGTTCCTATCGGACCGGCATCTATGCGGCAATAGCGACAATGATGGTGGCCCGTGGCCAGGTTGAGAAGAAGGGGGTTCTATACCCCGAGACCTCTATCCCTGCGGCGCAATTCATGAAAGAGGTCGTGAGATATGGAATCGAGGTTGAAGTCATAAAAAAGATCGCAGTAGATGTCTGAGGGTGTTACCGAGAGGGTAAGGACGATGGGCTCAGATGAAATGTTAAGTTCTGCCTATTTTTGAGACAAGGCGCGAGGAAAACCTTCACGATCTCGGTAAATGGGAGGAGCATTAAACATGGATGCTAGAGGACATAGCGTCCGTCTTGAAGAGGTTGTGAAGAAATTTGGTAATGTGGTCGCGGTGGATCATGTAAACCTGGAGGTGGCTCCTGGAGAATTTTTGACCCTGCTCGGCCCCAGCGGTTCCGGAAAAACGACGACCTTGAGGATTATTGCCGGTTTGGAATTTCCAACGGAGGGGCAAGTCTACATCGACCAGAAACCAGTGGTCGATAAACCCGCCTACAAAAGAGATCTGGGTATGGTCTTTCAAAACTATGCACTTTTTCCCCATATGACGATCTTTGAAAACATCGTATTCCCATTGAAGATGAAGGGGATTGTGAAGAGTGAATTATCAAGAAGGGTCGGCAATATTTTGGAAGTCGTTAAGCTGTCCGGGTTTGAAGATCGGCATCCTAAGCAGCTCAGCGGAGGACAACAGCAGAGGATCGCCTTGGCCCGAGCCCTCGTCTACGAGCCCTCGGTCTTGCTCATGGATGAGCCCTTGGGTGCCTTGGATAAAAAACTTCGAGAGGAGATGCAGCTCGAGGTAAAACAGATTCAAGAACGGTTTAAGATTACCACCATTTATGTCACCCATGATCAATCTGAGGCATTGACGATGTCGGATCGAGTCGCAATCATGAACAACGGCAGAATTGAGCAGCTCGGTTCAGCAGAGGAACTGTACGAAGCCCCGGCAAACAAGTTTGTTGCTGACTTTATAGGGGAATCGAATTTTTTTGAGGGCGTGGTGGTCAGAGCGGAGAAAGAATGGTGCCATATCAAGACGAAGGGAAGCCTCATGGTGCGTGCCAGATTGACGAGTGAGGTTCAGCAAGGAGAAAGGGTCAGCTTGACGGTTCGTCCGGAACGTATCCAACTGGGTCCCCGTGGACAAGGAGGTGAGAATTGTTATACGGGCGAGATCAAAGACGTCGTTTATCTCGGAGAGACGATCAAGTATTTGATCGTTTTAGAAGGGGGCGAAAGGATCTCTGTCAAATCACAGAATAGAGATGGTCATGTTTCGCGGGAGAGAGGAAGGAGAGTGACGTTGGGATGGGAGGCTAAGCATTGCTCGGTCATTCCGTAAAATGGAAATTCAAATTCTATAGAAAAGGAGGAGTATGATGGAAAAAAGGCATCTTAAAAAAGAGGTTAAAGGGTTCACCAGAAGACATTTTCTAAGAGTGCTTTTAATGGCGGCCGCGGTCAGTATATGTAGTTATCCTCTGGTTGGATTTGCCGCGGAGGAAAAGGTTTTGGTCGTTCAGACCTGGGGAGGCGAGATCAAACAGGTGATGAAGGATGTCTG
>Ga0209253_10006050_pt1 | contig 10481 bp, 12 predicted proteins | sample FrelakmetBRP12BR_FD_187145 | JGI IMG/M metagenome (GOLD analysis project Ga0209253, IMG submission 187145) | Freshwater lake sediment microbial communities from the University of Notre Dame, USA, for methane emissions studies - BRP12 BR (SPAdes)... | ecosystem: Environmental > Aquatic >... | reverse complement strand
GTAAAGATGCGCTGATCGAAGAGATTGAAGGGCGCCTGAAAGACATTCCCGGAATCATTTTCAATTTTTCGCAGGTGATTCAGGACAACGTAGAAGAGGCCATGTCGGGGGTGAAGGGGGAAAATTCCATCAAACTGTTCGGCCCCGATCTGAAGACCATGGAGGCGAAAGCCATTGAGATCGAGCATGTCATGAGAAAGGTCCATGGCGTGAAAGATCTGGGGATCTTTCGCCTCGTGGGACAACCCAATCTATTGATTCAAGTCGATCGTGAGGCGAGCGCGCGTTATGGGCTGCAAGTATCGGATGTGAATGCCGTGGTGCAGGCAGCCGTTGGAGGACAAGCCGTGACCCAGGTGTATGAGGGTGAACGGTTGTTCGACCTCGTCGTCCGGTTTCTCCCGGAGTTTCGACAGGATGTCGATGCGATCGGCAATATCCTGGTCAATACGCCAGATGGGGCGCGGATTCCACTCAAGCAGGTGGCCTCGATCACGACACAGACCGGTGCGTTCATTATCTATCGCGAGAACAACGAGCGCTATATTCCGATCAAGTTCAGTGTGCGGGATCGTGACCTCCAAAGTACCGTCGAAGAGGCCCAGGCGCTTCTGGCCAAGGAAGTGACCCTGCCAGAACGGTATCGGATGGAATGGGCGGGTCAATACGATCAACTCAAAGAAGAGCAAAAACGATTGGCGATGGTGGTGCCGATCAGCCTGGTGATCATTTTGTTTCTGTTGTATACCACGTTCGATTCGTTCAAGAATGCCCTCCTGGTCTTGAGCACCGTTCCCTTTGCCTTGGTGGGGGGTGTGCTCTCGCTCGTGGCCACGCACACGAATTTCAGTATCTCCGCCGCGGTCGGCGTCATTTCGACGCTGGGGGTGGCAATATTGGGCGGGGTGTTGTTGATCTCCCGGATTGAAGATTTCCGACGCACGGGACTGACCCTTCGTGAATCAGTTCGGAAGGGGGCTGATGTACAGATGCGTCCGATTCTCATGGCAACGTTGGGGGCGGCCATTGGCTTGTTGCCAGCCGCACTTGCGACGGGCATTGGATCGCAGGCGCAGAAGCCGCTGGCACGAGTCGTGGTGGGAGGGATGCTGACGGCAGCGGTGTTGATTCTGGTGGTCTTGCCAGTGTTCTACGAAATCGTCCATCGGCGCGATGAACATAAGATCGAAGGGGAGGAAAGGGGATGACTGTGCAGTTACGATATGTTGGTTCCTGGGGGATCATCTTGATAGTTGCGCTAGTGGGAATGGCTCAGACCCTGGGGGCTGAGCCATTAGGGAAAGCCCGGGTCATTCCGGTTCAGATCCCTTATGAGGCACCTCCGAAGGGACAGGACCTTCCGGCTGAATCCGTACCTCAAAACACGAAACCATTAACGGCCGAAGAAATTCAGCGGGCAGAAGCCCTTCTGCCGCTGCTCGAAGGCAAACAAGAGTTCTGGGCGATGGGGGAATTCGTGCATCTTGGCGAACCGGCCGTACCGGTCCTGGTCAAAGGCCTGACCATGCCGAGCCCGCGCATTCGTTACAATGTCATTGAAACGATTTCGATGTTGAAGGCGGTTTCGGCGGTTCCATCCCTTGTCACTGCAGCCAAGGAGCCGAATGAGATCCCACGGGTACGCGAGCATGCCTTGCGGGTGGCCGTGCGATTGGATGCGGCCAAAGCCGTGGAGGCGATCGAGGTGATGGCCAAGGATCAGAACTCGTCGATTCGGAAGACCGCCGCTTTCGAGTCACGTTATGTCAGAGAGAAGGCGGTAGTCCCTGTGTTGATCGGGATGGTAGCCGATGAAGAGCGTTTTGTCGCACTCTCAGCGGTGCAGTCGCTTTGGATTTTGACCAGACATGAAACGGAGTTTCATGATTGGGAGACGTCGTCCAAGCAAGACCGTCAAGAGTGGACGGTCGAGTGGACGGAATGGTGGAACGGTCAGAAGGATATGTTCGAAATGCCGGATCCGAAACGGCCCGCGCGCAGTCGCTAGGAGAGTGTGATGCGTGAAGCGCGAGACACGCGAGAGTCGCGCGACTTGGATAGATAGGATTTCTCTCCCTCGTCTCGCTCGTCCCGCCTTTCCCGCACGTCTTGCCATTCTCGCGCAGCTATGCATCGCCTTGCGAGGGTGAAAAACCCTGTGTTATATTTTGTGGGCCCGCCCGTTCGTCTCATGACTCGATAGAAGGACTATAGGTAGGTTTCATGGCTATTCTCCCGATTGCAAAGCTCGGTAACCCAATTCTCCGTCAGGTGGCGGCGAAGGTGGACCCTCGCGACATCCGTACGAAAGAACTGCAGCGCTTTATCGACGATCTGTTTGAAACCATGTTGGATGAGCCTGGTATCGGGTTGGCCTCGCCTCAAGTTTCTCGCTCGATTCAACTGGTTGTACTGGGCTGTGAGGGCGATGGCGAGGACGGATTTCCGAACACCGTGCTCATAAATCCCAAGATCGTCTTCTATGGTCCGCAGCAGGAGGAAAATTGGGAAGGCTGCCTGAGTGTCGACGGGTTGCGCGGGAAGGTGACGCGCCCGGCTGTGGTGCGAGTTCAGGCGCTAGATCGTGATGGTAAGTCGATCGATATCGAAGCGACCGGTCTCTATGCGGTTTGTATCCAGCACGAGATGGATCACCTGATTGGCAAGCTATTTGTGGACCGGATGACCGATATGTCGACGCTCACGCAACTCGCGGAGTTCAGTCGCTATTGGCAAAAAGAATCGTCCCCGGTCATTTAACCTGCCGTGAATAGACCGTCCTTGTGAAAACCCTTCTGCGTGTGCTCCAGTACCTCAGTCCCCACCGGTCCATGGTGGTGGGCACCTTCCTATTTGCCGGTTTAGCGACTGCATTCGAACTGATCCCCCCCTGGCTGATCAAAGTCATCATCGACGACGTGATTCAGGCCGGTCAGACCCAGCTCCTTTCATGGGTCTTTCTGGGGCTCTGTGCTGCCTATGTGCTGAGGAGCCTGTGCGGGTCGATACGAATCCGGATGAACAACGGGTTGGAACAGCAAGTTGTGCATGATTTGCACGTCCAGGTCTTTGCCGCGCTCCAGCGCCTCTCGATCAGTTTCTACGAGAATCGTCCGACGGGCGAGATCATGTCTCGGGTGTTGAACGATACCGAGCACATGCAGCGTATTTTCGTCGACGGGCTCGAAGAGATCATTACAGCAGGGCTGACGTTGATCGGGATTATGGTCGTGCTGTTCATGCTGAATTGGAAGCTGGCACTGTTGGCGCTTGTGCCGATTCCTCTCTTGGTGGTGGGAGCGGCCTTGTTTACCAAGCGCATCCATGGGCACTATCGCGCGATCCGGAAGGGGTCGGCCGAACTGAACGCCCTCTTGCAAGACGTGCTGGCCGGCATCAGGGAGACGATGGGGTTCAATCGGCAGCCCTACGAGCAGGACCGATTCGGCCAGAAGAGCGACCGTTGCCGCCAGGAGACCTTGAAGGCTATGTACCTCTGGTCTTACTACTCCCCAGGGATGATGCTGATTGGGAGTCTTGGCGGGGCGATGGTGCTCTGGTTCGGCACAGCCGAAGTCTTGCAACATCATCTGTCCGTGGGCGAGCTCGTGATGTTTATCTCGTACCTGGCGCTTTTTTATGTGCCGATCAATCAGATTCACTCCGTCAATCACATGCTGCAGCATGCCTTGGCCGCCAGCGAGCGGGTGTTTGAAGTGCTCGATCTCGTTCCGGATGTCAGGGATCGCCCGGATGCTCAGGTGCCAGTTTCTCGATTACGTGGAGCGGTTGGTTTTGATCACGTTGGATTTCATTATCGAGCGGATGCGCCGATTTTGTCCGATATCACGATCGCGGTTCGTGCGGGAGAGCGAGTCGCGCTGGTCGGCCCGAGCGGAGCGGGGAAGAGCACGACACTCAAATTGCTGATGCGGTTTTACGATGTGACACAAGGCTTCATCACCATTGATGGATACGATATCCGTGAGTTGCCAGTGGCTTTTCTTCGAAGCCAAATCGGTCTGGTCCAGCAAGAGCCGTTTTTGTTCAATGGGACGGTGAGAGAAAACATCCTGTATGGCGACCTCTTGGCCGGGCAGGACGAGGTGGAGGCGGCAGCAAAGGTGGCCCGTGCCCATGACTTCATCATGGCACTTCCGGAAGGGTACGATACCTGGATCGGGGAGCGAGGCGTCAAGCTCTCAGTCGGGCAGCGACAGCGTGTGTCGATCGCCCGTGTGATCCTGAAAGACCCCCCGATCGTGATGTTCGACGAGGCGACCTCCAATATCGACACGGAGACTGAGGTCAAGATCCGTGAGGCGCTGGACGATCTCACAAAGGGACGGACGACAATCATCATTGCCCATCGTCTGTCCACCATCCATGGCGTCGACCGAATCATTGTTGTGGACCACGGTCGTGTCGTCGAAGATGGAACGCACGAGACATTGATCGGGCGTGGCGGAGTGTATGCCAGACTCTATGACGCCCAGTTCCAAGTGTAGCAGGATAGTTGCGCAAGATGGGCGAGGCTGGCGGGAAAGGCGAGAGTGGCAACAGTTCAAGGTCTGAAGCTCAAGGTTTTTGAAGCTTCAACCTCTGAATGTCATACGTTGGCACTTGTCTGACAGGATGTTCCCATCCATCTCACCCGTCCCTCCTTTCACGCTCGTCTCGTGCTTCACGCGCTGCAGACGGGTGCCGGGCCGTTGCAGATGGATTTTGTCCGCTAGTATACTGAAACTTACTTGAGGGGAGAGTAGGACAATGGTGCTGATTTACGAAAGCGATCCACTGGATAACGAAGACGCGCGCGGGCGGTTCTATCATGTCTGCCGCGGGCGAATCGATCGGACGGAAATCCAACTTCCTGCCGGTGAAACGGTCTATGAATGTCCCGTCTGTGAGATTGATCTCGAAGCCGAAGACTTTTGGCTGGCGAGGCAGAAAGGGTCGGTGTAGAACAGCATGGCCGGAAGCGCAGGACGAAAAACCGTATCCGTATCTCGCGGGCTAATGATGCTCTGCGATACCTGTTATGACCAGGTCATGGAAGAGAAATTAACCGACGCCAGGAATTTTATTGCAGATCACGAAGCGCTCTTCGACACGATCTGTCTCGGTTGCACCGACATCAATCGCCCTCTCATTGACGACATGCTTGGCAGTTCCGAGTGAAGATGTTGAAATAGCCTGCCAGCGTCGTGCTCGTCTGGCTCAAACCCTCAATCTGCTCAACGAGGCGGTTCTCCTTGGTGAGTAAGTGAGTTCGGTTTGAGGCATATCGGTCGAATCTATAGGTGCGAGTTTTCAGGCGCAGATACTCTTCGTCGTCTACCCATCGCTCCGTCGCTGGTGGATGTTTCAATAACCTGCTAGAGAAGATCTTTCACCGACTCCGCCGGTCTGGCCAAAATTACCTTCTCGCCTTTTTCGACAATTGGACGTTGGATGAGATCCGGGTGGGCGATCATCACGTCAATCCATTCATCATCCGAAAGATTCTTTTTCGCCAACCCGAGTTCCTTGTAGATATCTTCTTTGGTCCTCACAACATCTTTGGGCGTGAGTCCCGCCTTCTGTAAGAGGCTCTTGAGTTGCGCCTTCGTGAAGGGCTTCTCATAGTAGTTGATGGCGGTAAAGGGCTTGCCGCTGTCTTTTAACAACTGCACCGCCTGACGGCAGGTGCTGCAGGTCGGTTTCTGGTAAATCGTCACCTCAGCCATGCTACACTCCTTGTTCTAGCGTCCTGTCTGCCTTGACGCCATTTTTATTCATGTGATACATCATCGGCGATCGCTTCATCTGAATGACTACTATGCCAACACCAATCTTTGGAACCAGCTCTACCGGTCAGTTTTCCTGCGCCACAGACACGCAACATACCCTGCGGGACCTCCGCACGAAGCGCAAGGGGCAACCGGTCTTCGTCCTCGGGCATATTTTGGCCAGAAAAGGACAGGAGGCCAACTTCGAGGTCTTTAACGACCGTCTGGCCATCGTCAAATTCTCCGACGGCGGTGCGATCGGTTATGACCCGTTGGAGCTGCTCTTACCCACTGATATCGACGACAAAGGCACCGCATACTTCGAAATACGCCCCTGCCCCCAATGTGAGCAACTCTTCGCCCTGACCACTGAAGAATGTGAGGCAGCAGAAGAGCCCACTGCGTGCCCGGAATGTCGACGCGCCTAACACCCCCAGACTAATCGACGAGCGGCGCGACTTCGAGCGCTTTCTTAATCAAACAATCGCCGGCAAAAGACTGGAGGGACATCGGTAGCATGCTGGCGTCGATGACATGCACCGTGACGACCTGAAAGCCTTCAGCGACTTTGTGCCCTTGAAGCTTCATCGCATGACAGATTTCAAGTTTTTTCCAAATCAGATTATTCAGGATCGTGTCCGACGCCAGTAGCTTCAGATCCGACACGGCGTCATTCACCGATACCCTCGCCGGCACCCGCGCCTTATTTTTCGGTGCTTCACTCACGACAGCAAAAGCAAGAATCTCGCCGTCGGCCTGGACCAAGGAGGATGTCCCCATCGCCATAATGAAGCAGAACAGCGCGAGTCGTAACGACAGACGCAGAGTCATCGCTTACCTCCTCGGTCTACCCGCTTCCTCACGTGGACTGACAACGTCTGACGTATCTATGCGGGATTTCGGCTGGCCAGCAGTAGAGCTTCCCCCGTGACTCACGGCATTCGTGCCAATCGGCTTGGCTGACCTTGGCTGTGACGTCGTCGTTGGCACCAGCCATAGCACAATGACTCCCACAACAAGAACGAGCAATCCGACAATGGTCATGACCCGCAGGGACATGGATCGTTCTCCGATCGTGAATGGCTGGCTGCTTCAGTATGCCAACCGATACGAGTCATTTCAAGATCCTGCCCCTTGGAACATGATAGACTTTATTAGATCTTGATGTATTCGGTGATTCAGGTGAAGGAGCACGATCATGCCACAGGATTTCATGCCGGGACTTGCCGGCGTACCCGCAGCCAAATCCGCGATTAGCGATGTGGACGGGCAACGGGGTGTGTTGGAATATCGCGGCATCCGCGTCGAAGAGTTGTGCCTGCGATCGTCATATCTCGAAACCGCCTATCTGTTGCTATTTGGGCACCTTCCCACGCAACCGCAGCTCGCGCGATGGCTCGAGGACATCGTCCATCACCGCCGCATCAAATTCAAGATTGTGGACTTGCTGAAATGCTTGCCGGAGCAGGGCCATCCCATGGATGCCTTGCAAGCCGCGGTCGCCGCCTTGGGGATGTTTTATCCCGGCAGGAACGTGAAGGACGTCGAGAATAACTACTGGTCTGCCGTCCGTCTCGTGGCCAAGTTACCCACCATCGTCGCGGCCTGGGCGCGGCTACGGCATGGGAACGAATATATTCCACCGCGTGACGACCTCGGATTCTCGGAAAACTTTCTCTACATGCTGACGGAGACGGAGCCGCTTCCCTTGTTGGGCAAGATTTTCGACGTTTGCCTGATCCTCCATGCCGAGCATACGATGAATGCCTCAACCTTCACCGGCATGGTGACCGCCTCGACGCTGGCCGATCCCTATACCGTCGTCGCCTCCTCGATTGGGGCCCTGAAGGGTCCGCTGCATGGCGGAGCCAATGAAGAAGTCGTGCAAATGCTGAAGGAGATCGGCGAACCGGGGAAGGTTCGATCGTACCTCGAAGAACAGGGCGGCGCGAAACAGAAGCTGATGGGCTTCGGTCACCGGGTATACAAGGTCAAGGATCCCCGCGCGACAATCCTACAGACCCTCTGTGAACGCCTCTTCAAAGAATGTGGTAGTTCACCGTTGTATGAGGTTGCCGTGGAGGTCGAACGAGTCGCGGAGGAACTCCTGAAGGGGAAGGGGGTCTACCCTAATGTCGACTTCTATTCCGGAATCGTCTACGAAAAAATGGGCATCGAGACCGACCTCTTCACCCCGCTATTTGCGATGGCTCGGGTGTCAGGGTGGTTGGCCCATTGGCTGGAGCAGCTGAAGGAAAACAAGCTCTACCGACCTGATCAAATCTATTCCGGCGAGCACAACCGATCCTATATCCCCATCGGCGAACGCTAGCCTCCGCCCCTTGACTCTGCGGCAGCCCGAGTTATCTCGTTTTTACATAGACGAACGGCGCGCGCGTCACAGAGTCATTCTGAAACAGTACACACATCAGAAGGAGGTCTCCCATGACACTCGTACGATGGGATCCGTTTCGTGAATTTGAAGACATGTCGAATCGGTTACAGCGAATGTACAGCCGTCCGACTCCACCGCAGACGAACGGCAAAGAAACGATGATCGTCGCCGACTGGGTGCCATCCGTTGATGTCAGCGAAACGGACGGGGAGTACCAGATCAAGGCGGAGATCCCTGACGTGAAGAAAGAAGATGTGAGAGTGACACTCGAAGACGGAGTCCTCACGATCCAGGGTGAGCGCAAGCAGGAGAAGGAAGAGAAGGACAAGAAATACCATCGTATAGAGCGGTCCTATGGGAGCTTCGTCAGGAGTTTCACGTTGCCCGATCTCGTCGATGAGGAGAAGGTGAAGGCGGAGTTCAAGGACGGAGTCCTGAATCTCAAGCTGCCCAAGTCCGAGAAGGCCAAGCCGAAAGCGATCGAGGTGACGGTCGGCTAATCGGCAACCATCCCATCCTGGTTGAACAGAGGCCCGCTTCGGCGGGCCTCTTCTTTGTGCCCCTACGTCCAACCGTCAGGCGTTTCACGCCGCACCAATTCCCCTATGGGCCAAGACCCTTGTGCAAGCAGGTGGCCAACGTTTATCATGGCGCCCGCGGCAGTTGAGAACCCTTACAACGGAGTAGGACGCATGAAGAAGATAGCGGCAGCGACTCAGTCATCACCTGCGACGAGAATTGAACGCGATACCATGGGCGAACTGGCTGTGCCGGCCACGGCCTATTTTGGTGTGCAGACCGCCCGCGCCATTGAGAACTTTCCGATCAGCTCGTTACGATTTCCCCGCGCCATGATCCGGGCTATGGGAATGATCAAGCGTGCTGCCGCGACGGTCAATCAGTCACTGGGCCTCCTCGATAAAAAACCGGCAGATGCGATCAAGTTGGCCGCGACCGAAGTGGTCGAGGGCAAGCTTGACGCCGAGTTCCCTGTCGACATATTCCAAACCGGCTCAGGCACGTCGACGAATATGAACACCAACGAGGTCATCTCGAATCGCGCCACCGAACTGTTAGGCGGAGCCAGAGGCAGTAAGTTGGTACATCCCAACGATCACGTCAATCTGGGCCAATCCAGCAACGACGTGATTCCCACGGCCATTCATATTGCCGCTGGAGAGATGATGCAGCAGCAGCTCATTCCATCACTCACTCGTTTGCAGGAATCGCTCGCGCGCAAAGCCAAAGAGTTCGACAAGATCGTCAAGATCGGTCGTACCCATTTACAAGATGCCACGCCGGTGCGGTTGGGCCAGGAGTTCGGCGGCTATGCACGCCAGATTGAATTGGGCATTCAACGGGTCAAGCGCGCACAAGAGGCGCTCAGCGAAGTCGCGCTCGGCGGCACCGCGGTCGGCACAGGGCTCAATTGCCACCCGAAATTCCCAGCCAAGGTCCTGGCCATTATTTCGAAAGAGACCGGCTGCACCTTTAAGGAAGCGAAGAACCACTTTGAAGCGCAGTCTGCTCAGGATTCGCTGGTCGAGGCGAGCGGGGAATTGAAGACCATCGCCGTCAGTCTCATGAAGATCGCCAACGACATTCGCTGGCTCGGCTCCGGCCCGCGCTGTGGGCTCGGCGAAATCAATCTGCCGGAGACACAGCCCGGTTCCTCCATCATGCCGGGCAAGGTCAACCCGGTCATTGCCGAATCCGTCACGATGGTCTGCGCCCAGGTGATGGGAAATGATGTGACGGTCACCGTAGGAGGGCAGGCGGCCAACTTCGAGCTGATCGTCATGTTGCCGGTAATGGCCTACAACGTATTGCAGTCCATCGAACTCCTCTCGACCGCCTCCATCAATTTCGCGGTCAAGTGCATCGACGGCATCAAAGCCAATGAGGAACGCTGCCGGAGCTTGATCGAGGAAAGCCTGGCCATGTGTACGGCCCTGGCTCCTGAGGTCGGGTACGAAGCTGCGGCAAAACTCGCCAAGGATGCCTATAAATCAGGCAAGACCGTGCGCGAGATGGCGAAGGAACAGAAAGTCCTCTCGGACAAACGCCTCACTGAACTCCTCGACCCCTGGCGCATGACGATGCCCGGCGGACCGGTGGGAAGTGCAGGGGGATAGACTTTCCTTTGACAGCTCAAAATACCCTATGCTAAAGTCCGCGGAACTGTTGAGGTTCTTGTTACTTCACTGTCTACTTTACCTAGGAAGCTACGCATGAGCGCAACCAATTCGCATGTGATTATTGTGGTCGGTGCCGGGCCGGCAGGGTTGGCAACCGCCAGCTCTCTGGCTAAGGCC
>Ga0209253_10006049_pt1 | contig 10482 bp, 11 predicted proteins | sample FrelakmetBRP12BR_FD_187145 | JGI IMG/M metagenome (GOLD analysis project Ga0209253, IMG submission 187145) | Freshwater lake sediment microbial communities from the University of Notre Dame, USA, for methane emissions studies - BRP12 BR (SPAdes)... | ecosystem: Environmental > Aquatic >... | reverse complement strand
CGCAGATGCTTGGTATGGCAAGACGCAACGCGGCAAGCCCGATGAGGCTTGGCGTACGTCGAGGAGCGGCAAGGTAGGCACGTCTGAGCACGGCTGGCTTGTCAGCATTCCCCCAAGCCGCGGCGGGCCTTCTGCGTGAGGCGACGAGTGTCGCGACCGTCGACGAGCGAAGCACCGGCGAGAAGGAGGATCCGAGATGCCAGTCGTCAGGTGGGAACCGTACCAGGACGCCGCCAGCCTGCAGCGTCTCTATCGCATGCTGGGCGCTGCCGTGGAGCGCAGCTGGATGCCGGCCGTCGACATCATCGACACGCCCGACGCCTTCGTGTTCAAGGTGGAACTGGCCGGCATGCAGCCCGAGGACGTACACATCGAGCTCGAGGACGACGTGCTCACGATCAAGGGCGAGCGCCACCAGGAGGAGCGGCCGGAGCCGGAGCAGTACCAGAGTACGGAGTGGCACTACGGCGCCTTCCAGCGCAGCATCTCGCTGCCCCACAGCGTGAGGCGCGAGGCGATCGAGGCGACCTACGAGAACGGCATCGTCGAGGTGAGCGTGCCCAAGGCCGCAGAGGTCACACCGCAGCGCATCGAGCTCAAGGCAAAGGGCGAGGGGAGCGCGATCGACACGGGGCAGGCGACCTGAAGGAGCCGCCGCCGAACTTGAGCGCCGCGACGAAGACGCTCGTGAGAGGGCTCGACGAGTGCACCGGGGTGCACTATTCCTCGTCTGGGGGAATAGATAATTGCACAGTCAAACGGCCAGTCGTCGAGAGGACGATTCCACATGCCTGCACTGACCTTCCGGAAGACCTTCGACTGCGAGACCTGCAGCGCGGTCCTCAAGTCGCAGCGGGACCTCGACAACCACATGTGCCTGCTTCACGACGACTGCGCTGAGGCGCGCCTCGGCACCCCGATCACGTTTCGCTGCGCCACCTGCGGGGAGGCCTTCGCGCGCCGCGGTGATCTGCTCGCTCACCTGCGCCAGCGCGGCCACGGCCATCCCGCGGAGCGGGACAAGGTGAAGCCTCCGGGTGCGCGGCGCCCGCGCGGTCAGGCGCCCGGCTGATCGCCCGGCGCGTCGCCGAAGCACTGCTTCGGCAGCAGGAAGAGCCACGACACCAGCACGAACGGCGCGGTCAGCGCCGGAATGGCGAGCGGCGTCAGCGCCACGTTGAGCGCCGCCTGCGCGACGACGGTGAACACCGTGCCCAGCGCAGCATACGCGGCGACGCGCACGCCCGGCTTGTGAAAGACCGAGCCGAGCGCCACCGCCGTCAGCACGGGGCTGAAGCCCAGCAGGCCGGCGGTGACGAGTTCGCTCTCCGCGCCGAGCAGGTGCGCCGCGACGACCGCGAGAATCGCGCCGCCGAGCGCGAACGCGGCCGCTGCGAGCGAATTCACGGCCAGTCCGGCGAGCAGCAGCAGCGCGGCAACGCCGCTGCCCTTGAGGAACACCTGCGAAATGCTGTGCAGGACGCCCTGCACGAAGTCGCCGGCGGAAACGCGCGTGGCCGCGACCAACTCGAACGGCGGGATGACGTTCTCGGCCGGCAGCATGGTGCCGGCGAGCCCCGCGAAGCCGTACGTCGCGAGCAGCAGCAGCCACGTGACGAGCACGAATGGGAACGTCAGCGCGGCTACGCCGAAGGGCTTGACCGCATTGGCCGTGCCGAGCGTCGCGACGACCGAAACCGCGGCGCCCAGCACCACGTATGCCCAGAGCAGCGGCCCCGGCGCGATGAACGTGGCCAGCGCGAGGCCGACGAGCACACCGTTGTAGCCGTAGAGTCCGGCGCGCAGCGACGCCTGGTCGACGCGCAGCCATTGCGCGGTGAGCGTGGCGACGACAACGGCGAGCACACCGCACAGCGCAACCTGCGGCACGCCGCCCGCGTACGAGCCCCATGCGATGGCGGCCAGGAACAGCGCACCGGTCAGCGGATTGTCCTGGAACATCACCTGCCCGATGCCGCGCAGGTTGATGTCGACGAAGCGCAGCGCACCCGACCCCGTGCACAGCGATTCCCACCAAGACAGGAACTTGTTCATTGGGCGTCTCCTGGTAGTGCTTTGCGAACGGGCTGAGTGCCGCGCGATCGCGATACGATCAATCGACTAACAGGCTCGTGCAATACATCGATGAATCCCTATCATCTGCCTCATTCCGAGCGAAGCGAGGAATCTGCTGTTTGCAGTCTGTTTCGCTCAGAAGCAGGTTTCTCGCTTCGCTCGAAATGAGGCACTGGGTGAATCGTGGGCGCGAATCTCGACAGCCTGCTAACGCCACAGGAACGGCGGCGGAATGGCGGCGCCGGTGATCTCCTCGCGCGCCACCGCCCAGAATTCGCGCACCTTCGCGGTGACCTGCGCGGTCTCGCGGCCGAGCACCTTGTAGACGATGCCGGCGTCGTTGGGCAGGCGGCACGCGCCGTAAGCGACGCCGGCGTCGAGATCGACGTGCGCGTCCACGCGCGCGTGGACGCGCTCGGCGACGTCCGCGGGCGTGCACAGGATCACGTTGCCGAACACGTCGAAGCCGTCCATCACCCCGGTTTGCCGCATCGGATGGCGCGCGGGCTCGATCAGCAGCTTCTCGCTGAACAACGCCTCGCCGCCGGGCCGCGCGGCGGACGTCGCCAGCGAGAGCACCGTCGCGCCGAAGCACTCGTCCGGGCGGTGGTGCTTGCGCCCGGGCTGCACGACTTCGGAGCACAGCAGCGATGCCGTCGGATCCAGCACGATCCGCGTGTCGCTCGCGAACCTTGCCTCGCGGTGCGGAATCAGCGGGTCGGGCAGGTACTCGAGGTACGCGCCGGCGCCCAGCGTGAACGACTGGGTCTGCTGCGCATAATTGGCTTCCATGGCGTGGATCTTGGTCGCCGACTGCGTGGTGACGTGCGCACGCGCGCCCTCCCCGAGCGTCACTTCCAGCGCCATCCGATCGCCCTGCAGGATGCAGCCCGCCGTCGTGATCGTGAACAGCCACGCCATGTCCGGCAGCGCCTCGTCGCAGTGCAGCGCGCGCTGCGCCAGATACGGCGTGCGCGATTCGAGCCCGGCGAGGACGGTGCGGTCGTCGCGGCGCTCGAACCCCAGCCGCAGCAGGCCCGACTTGCCGACCGCGCCGCTCTTCATCTGCGGCGGCTCGTCCAAATACGCCGAGAACTCGGCGGGCAGCGCGCCGAACGCGGCCACGGCGGCCCGCGGGGCGTGCAACGACACCCGCTCGACTGCGCCCATCAGGCGGGCTGCCCCGCCGGCAGCTTGAGGTCGAACAGCAGGTCGTTGCGGATCAGGTCGACCAGCGCGGGAATGCCTTCGCCGGTGCGGCAGTTGGTGAACAGGAACGGCTTGTCGCCCCGCATCAGCTTCGAGTCGCGGTCCATCACCTCGAGGCTCGCGCCGACGTACGGGGCAAGGTCCGTCTTGTTGATGACGAGGATGTCCGACTGCGTGATCCCGGGGCCGTTCTTGCGCGGGATCTTGTCGCCTGCGGCGACGTCGATCACGTAGATGAAGAAGTCGACCAGCGCCGGCGAGAAAGTCAGCGTCAGGTTGTCGCCGCCGCTCTCGATCAGCACGACGTCGCCGTCGGGGAACCGCGCCTCCATGTCCTCGACCGCGGCGAGGTTCATGCTGGGGTCCTCGCGCACCGCCGTGTGCGGGCACGCGCCCGTCTCCACGCCGAGGATGCGCTCCTCCAGCAGGATGCCCTTCAGCGTGCGCTGCACGTGCTTCGCGTCCTCGGTCGTCACGACGTCGTTGGTGATGATGAGCACCTTGATGCCCATTTCGAGGAGCCGCGGCGTGATGGCCTCGACGATCGCGGTCTTGCCCGAGCCGACCGGGCCGCCGACCCCGATGCGCGTTACCTTCTTCTTCATGGTGCCTTCGTCTCCTAGTGGATCATGCAGTGCGCGCCGATGCCGCAACCGCGCGAATGCGGCATCAACCGGCGCTGGCAGTTCGCTGCAATCCGAGCCCTTCGCATGCGCTCAGAGCAAGCTCCGCGAGGAACCTGCTCCTGCGATAGATCGTTGACTTGGACGAAGCAGGTTCCTCGCTTCGCTCGGAATGAGGCGCTTGGAAGCAATTCGTCGGACTCCCTTCGTCGCTCTGCTTCCTTGTGTCGCTCTGCTCCCGGGCGTCGCTTTGCTTCCTTCCGTTACTCCGCTTCCTTTCGTCGCCCTGCTTGGTTTCGTCGCTCTGCTAATTCATGAACAGCCGCACGTGCGCCTTGACGTGGACGGCGGCGAGGATTTCCGCAAGCGGCGCGAACCCCGCCATGTCCGCCAGGCCGGACGCCGCCGCGCGCCGGTACGCGGCCTCGGCGTCCGCGTTGAGCGTGTAGAGCATCTGCTGCGTCTCCATGTGGCCGATGCGCATGAGCCGCAGCGCCGCGCCCAGGATCGTGGAAGTCACGCCGTACTGATGGACGACGAACGCGTCGCGCGCCGTCAGCTCCTGCGCTGCGAAATTCACCGCGAGCGCCACCGGGTAGCACCCCGGCGTCGCGCCCGCCTCGACGCGCGCGCGCCACGCTTCGAACTGCGGCGCGCGCGTCACGTGCGCGGCGAGCTCCGTGAACTTCTTGCCCATGCGTACGGACATCGACCGCGTCTCGCCCGACAGCTTGCGCGCATAGACCATGGCGTCGATCCGCGCGAGTTCCTCGACGTCGCCGGCAAGCGCCGCGCGATGCGCGCAGATGAGCCCGATGCCGTCGCCGCGATTCGCCTGCTCGACCGCGGTGCGCGCGTACGCGAGCAGCGTGGCGGCATCGGTGACGACGCGCTGCTGGATTGCGGATTCGAGCCCGCCCGAGAACGAGAAGCCGCCGATCGGCAGCACGGAATCGCCGAACTGCAGCAGCCGCGCCAGGTGCACCGCGGTGACGGGCGGCGCGGCGCCGTCATCGGCGGCCCTCATGCGCCGGGATCGGCGTCGGCGTGCGAAGGAAAGCGCGCGCTCACCGGCGCGCGCCCGTGCACGCGTCCCGTGTCCGGATCGACGGCGACGTAGCGGTCCTGCACGTGCGTGTGCACGGGGCCCTCGGCACCGCCGAAGAGCCGCCGCGACTCGTGGGGCGCGAGGTAGGGCACGATGTCGTCGCCCGGCACGAACTCGTAGTGGATGCCCTCGAACCGGTGCGTGTTCATCACCGACGCCATGACCTTGCGGTCGACGGTGAGCGGCACGAAGACACGACTGTCCTTGACGAGCGCCGGCCAGTGCTGGTTGCCGAGCGCGTGGCCCAGCTCGACGCACGTGCGCATCGCGTAGTCGGCGGGCTGCCCCGCGAGCTCGTCGAGGTGGATGATCATCACGTCGCGCAGGCTGATCCGCGCCACGACCGCACGGCCGGAAGCCGAGTCCCACACGAGCACGTCGCCGTCGCGCAGGAACGCGCCGCGGTCGAGCGACACGGCGATCTCGGCGCCGCTGCCGGTCTTCTTGCGAAACCGGTTCTTCTGCGCTTCCCAGTGGTCGAGCGCCAGCGTCTCGACGGTACCCGCCGCCAGCCTCGCCGCCCAGTCCGGATCGCCCGCGTTGCCGAGCACTTTCTCGATGATGATCAAGGCGCGCCGTTTCAGCTGAAGAAGTATTTCTGGTTGAGCGCGATCGACTTGAGCGGCGGCACCGTCGCGTGCACGCCGTCGACGGTGACGGCGAACGTCTCCGGCGACACTTCGATTTTCGGCGTCCCGGAATTGCGGACCATGTCCTTCTTGCCGATCTTGCGCGTGTTGCGCACGGGGATAACCTGCCGCTGCAGGTCGAGGCGCTCGCCCACGCCCGCGGCGTCGGCCGCCTGCGACACGAAGGTCACGCACGTGTCGGTGGCCAAGCGCCCGAAGCTGCCGAACATCGGCCGGTAGTAGACCGGTTGCGGCGTCGGCAGCGACGCGTTCGGGTCGCCCATGACCGCCCAGTTGATGACGCCACCCTTGATCACGAGCTTGGGCTTGGCGCCGAAGAACCCCGGCTCCCACAGCACGAGGTCGGCCATCTTGCCGACCTCGACCGAGCCCAGCACGTGCGAGATGCCGTGCGCGATCGCCGGGTTGATCGTGATCTTCGCGACGTAGCGCAGCACGCGGAAGTTGTCGTTGCCCGGCGCGTCCTCAGGCAGCTTGCCGCGCCCGGTCTTCATTGCGTCGGCGGTCTGGATCGTGCGCAGCCAGCACTCGCCGATGCGGCCCATCGCCTGCGAATCGCTCGAGAAGATCGAGATCACGCCGAGGTCGTGCAGGACGTTCTCCGCCGCGATCGTCTCTGCGCGAATGCGGCTCTCGGTGAACGCCACGTCCGACGGGATGCTGGGGCTCAGGTGGTGGCACACCATGATCATGTCGTAGAGCTCCGCCTGCGAGTTGACGCCGTAGGGGAGCGTGGGATTGGTCGACGCGGGCAGCACGTTCGGCAGGCCCGACACCTTGATGATGTCCGGCGCGTGCCCCCCGCCGGAGCCTTCGGTGTGGAACGAGTGGATCGTGCGGCCCTCGAACGCGGCGATCGTGTCCTCGACGAAGCCCGACTCGTTCAGCGTGTCCGTGTGCATGCACACCTGCACGTCCATCTCGTCGGCCACCGAGAGCGCCGAGCGGAGCACCGCGGGCGTCGTGCCCCAGTCCTCGTGGCACTTGAAGCCCACCGCGCCGGCCTCGATCTGCTCGACCAGCGCGGCCTTGCCGTGTCCGTGGCCCTTGGCGAGGATGCCCGCGTTGACGGGCCAGCCCTCGAACGCGCGCAGCATGTTCGCGATGTTGCGCGGCCCCGGCGTCACCGTCGTCGCGTTCGATCCGTCCGACGGCCCGGTGCCGCCGCCGATGAGCGTCGTCGTGCCGTTGGACAGCGCCGCGTACGCCTGCTGCGGGGAAATGAAGTGGATGTGCGTGTCGATGCCGGCAGCCGTCAGGATGAGATGCGCGCCCGAGATCGCGTCGGTGGCGAGACCGCACTCGAGGCCCGGCGTCACGTTGTCCATCGTCTGCGGATTGCCGGCCTTGCCGATCGCGCTGATGCGGCCGTCCTTGATGCCGACGTCGGCCTTCACCACGCCCAGAACGGCGTCGATGATCGTCACGTTGGTGATCACGAGATCGGGCGTCCCGGCGTGCGTGCGCCGGTTATCCATCCCCATGCCTTCGCGCAGGCTCTTGCCGCCGCCGAAGACGATCTCGTCGCCGGACGCGCCGCGCAGGTCGCGCTCGATCTCGACGAAGAGCCCGGTGTCGCCCAGCCGGATGCGGTCGCCCGTCGTGGGGCCGAACAAGCCGACGTATTCGTTGCGCGAGATCTTGGCCATGTGCAGGATCCGAAAGAGTCTTGGTCGGTACGGCGCTCACGCGCCGGCGTTAACCGGCTGGTGAAATTCGCGCCTTCACTGTAACCCTGGCCTCATTTCGAGCCCTTCGCTTGCGCTCAGGACAAGCTCCGCGAGAAACCTGCTTCTGAACGAAATCGACCAATCGACAACAGCAGGTTCCTCGCGGAGCTTGTCCTGAACATAGGTGAAGGGCTTCGGAATGAGGCGAACAAGGGGGATTCGTCAACGCTTATCTACACCCAGTTGTGGCTTCGAGCGGAAGCCTCGCTTTGCGGCCATGGCCACGGACTTGACCTTCTGGGCAGCGCCGGGCTTGCCGGACGTCGGGCCGTCGACCAGGTTGTTGAAGCCGTACACGGCGCGCTTGCCACCGTAGGGCACGAGCTTCACCTCGCGCTCGTCTCCCGGCTCGAAGCGCAGCGCGGTGGACGCGGGAATGTTGAGGTGCTGGCCGAACGCCGCCGCGCGATCGAACTCGAGCGCGCGGTTGACCTCGAAGAAATGGAAGTGCGAGCCAACCTGCACCGGGCGGTCGCCGGTGTTGCGCACCTTGAGCTTCGTCACCGGCAGTTTGTCATGGAAGGCGACCGGGTCGGCGTGACACACGTAGCCGCCCACCCCCACACCCTTCACCGTCGCCGGATCGACGTTGGCGGCGATCGCGGGCCCCGCTTTCACTTCGGCCATCGGAGGCTCCCTTGCCTTGCGGTTACTGGATCGGCGTGTGCACCGTCACGAGGCGGCTGCCGTCGGTGAACACGGCCTCGACCTGCACGATCGGAATGAGGTCGGCCACGCCGTCCATCACGTCGGCCTTCGTGAGGGCGGATCGCGCCTCCTTCGACACTTCGTCGATGGACTTTCCCGCACGCGCGCCGTCGAGCGCGGTCGCCGAGATGATGGCGACGGCTTCGGGGTAGTTGAGCTTGATGCCCTTCGCTTTGCGCTTCTGCGCGACCTCGGCCATCATGTAGATGAGAAGCTTGTCGAACTCCCGCGGCGTCAGTTGCATCGCGCACTCCCCCTGCTGTTCGTCGCACTCGATCGAGCATAATGAGAACGTGGCAAGTGCGCAAGTAAGCTAATGCCTAGTCCATCGCTCCAAGCGAGGCCTTCCGAACCCGATGAAATCCGGCAGCCGCGCAGCGCCGCTGGCTGCAACCGACAGGAGCATTCCGCATGAGATTCCGATCGCTGTCCGTCCTGCTTGCGCTCGCCGCGCTCGTTTCCGGTTGCCAGAGCACGTCGATCCGTTCGGCGTGGTTCGACACCGACTTCGCGGGCCCGCCGTTCCGCAAGGTGATGGTCGTCGGCGACATCGGCACGACCGCGGGCGCCCGCGCGTTCGAGGACGACTTCGCGGCAAGGCTTCGCGCGGCCGGCGTGGACGCCATCGCGAGCCACACGGTCAGGCTCGACGATCCCACTGTGACGGAAGCGGCGTTCGTCGCCGCCGTGACGGGGAGCGGCGCCCAGGGACTGCTGCTCGTCCGGCTGCTGGGCGTCGACACCCGAACCCAGGTGACGACCACGATGGTGCCGGGCGGCATGGGATGGGGCCGGAATCCGTGGGGCGGCCCGCCCAGCAGGACGATGGTCGCGGTGCCGCAGGTGCGGCAGTACGAACTTGCTGCCGTGGAAACCAAGCTGTACGACGTGCAGACGCGGCAGCTCGTGTGGGCGGCCACGACGAGCACGTTCAACCCCACGTCGCTGGCCCGGGAAACGCCGGCGTTCGCGGAACTCATCATCGGGCAACTGGCGGCGCGGGGCGTCATCGAGCGCAAATAGCGTCTGCCCGCCGCGGGGCATGGCGCGCGACTACCCGTCGCCGCTGATCGGGCTGTCGCGACGCGCCGAGGGCGATGTCCCGGTCACGACGCCTTCGCGACCGGAATCCGCTTTTCCCGGGCGGCCGTGACGAGCGCGTCGTAGTCGCGCTCGGACTGGTCCGCATACGCCACCGCGAATTGGGCCACCGCGTCGTCCATGGCGTCGCTCTTGCCCAGGTAGCCGCCGATCATCGCGGCGTCGCCGGACTTGGCGTGCGCCAGCGCGAGCGCCCAGCCGCAGATCTCGCAGTAGCCGGCCAGGCTCTTCACGCGCGTCGTGGCCGGGTCGAACTCCCAGCTGCCCTTCATGTCGCGCAGCTGCCGCGCGTAGAAGTGCGTGCCGTCGATCGCGATGCCCCAGCCCAGGAAGATGTCCGGCGCGCCCTGGATCAGCCGCTGCCCGACGACGACACGCCTGCCTTCGCAGTCCCACTTCGGAGACGACACGTACGCCGCGAGGACCGAAGGCTGCGCTTCCTTGTACTGCAGGAAGAGCGGGTCCTCGCCGCCGTTGCCTTCGAGCAGCACGACCCAGCAGCGCGTGCCCACGCTGCCTACGCCCACCACCTTGCGCGCGACGTCCACCACCCGGTAGCGCGAGAAGAGCACCTTGCGGTCCTCGGGCAGCGAGTCCAGATAGATATGCAGCGCATGGTCGACGGCCTTGGCGATCGGATGGCCCTGCACCGTGTGCGTCTCGCGCACGATGAGCGGCTTGTTCTCGACGATGTGGTGCCGGTCGTCGACGAGTTCGGCCATCTTCCCCAGCACCTGCAGGTGGTTGCGCCGCCGCGCCTTGGCCATCGTGCGTAGCGCGTCCTCGCGCGCACCGGGGGAGATCGCGTCGAGAATGCACTTTTCCCCGATGCGCGAGTACCAGACGTCGAGGTAAGACATCCGCGCGTAGTCGCGCATGTGCCTGCGGTAGCTTCGGGCCGCAGCCCGCGCCGCGTCCTCGCAGAACGAGGCGTCGGCGCCGAGGAACCGACCCGCGACCACGATGCTCGCGGCCAGGCGCTTCAGGTCCCACTCCCACGGACCGGGCAGCGTCTCGTCGAAGTCGTTGATCGCGAACACGAGGTTGCGCTCGGCCGATGCGAACACGCCGAAGTTCGCGAGGTGCGCATCGCCGCACGCCTGCACGGACAGCCCGGTGACGGGCGTCCCGGCCATGTCCCCCGCCATCACGGCCGCCGACCCGCGCAGGAACGCGAACGGGCTCGCGAGCATCCGCGCGTGGCGGATGGGCACCAGCGCCGGCAGGCGCGTCTTCGCCTGCGCCGCGAGCACGGCGACGGGATCCTGGCGCGCGGC
>Ga0209253_10006048_pt1 | contig 10482 bp, 8 predicted proteins | sample FrelakmetBRP12BR_FD_187145 | JGI IMG/M metagenome (GOLD analysis project Ga0209253, IMG submission 187145) | Freshwater lake sediment microbial communities from the University of Notre Dame, USA, for methane emissions studies - BRP12 BR (SPAdes)... | ecosystem: Environmental > Aquatic >... | reverse complement strand
ATGCAAATCGGGCAATGGTGACTGTTTCCAGTGTCTGATGCTGCGGCTAACGATCAACTCATCATCCATGCTGATATTGCATGCTACGCAAAGTCTGGTTTCCGGATGGCAGCTGGCCAGAATATCTTCCAGTAAATGCTGGTTTCGATAGGGGGTTTCTATGAAAATCTGCGTTTCATTATTTTTCTGTGATTGCTTCTCGATATCTTTCAAGCGTTGAATGCGAGCTGCCTTATCGGCTGGCAGGTAGCCAAGAAAGGTAAACCGCTGTCCGTTGAAGCCAGAGGCCATCAGGCTTAGCAGGATCGAGCTGGGGCCAACGAGCGGTACGACGCGGATACCTTTCTGGTGGGCCAATGCAGCCAGCTTGGCACCGGGATCTGCGATGCCCGGGCAGCCAGCTTCACTCATCAGGCCAACATCCTGTCCTGCCAGTAATGGAGCCAGCAGGGCAGGTATGGTTTTATCTTCAGTATGCTCGTTTAATGTATGGAGCGTGAGTTCACGCACGGGCTTTTGAGTTTTCATTAACCCTAGAAAACGCCGTGCGGTCTTCTCGTTTTCAACTACGAATATTTCCAGATTTTGTGCAATGCTGATGACATCTGGCGGCAATGCGCGCGCCAGATTGTCATCACCAAGCGTTACAGGAATGAAATAGAGAGTGCCTAATGCCATAAAGATTCCATCAATTAATACTTAACCTGCACGCGATAGTTAAGTGTCACCTTGCCTTCGGCAGGCACGTCAATTTTCCACACAGCGGTATTGCTTGTGGCTTTTTGACTGGGGTGGTTTTCTTTCAATATTTTCCAGTCGGCAGGTATTGGCTCCTGTACGATAACTGTAGTGCGTTCTTTTTTTGCATTCTTGAGTACGATTTCGTAGCTGCTCTCATACATATTGTTCCCTTTGGCTGGGCGTGGCAACACCTTGAAATCTGTCTGCTTTTTGTCAGCAGTTACGTCAAATGCCTCACCTAGTTTCAAGCGCACAGTTTCATTCTTCGGAGTGTGATCGATGTTGTCCTCCCCTACAAACTGTGCGTTCCCCTGGCTATCCTTTTTATACATGCGCATAATGCCTTTGGGCAGCGGCATGCCGAGTTTGGCGGTTTCCTTGTTATCAAACTCTACAAATACGCCTACTTTCATTTTCTGGCCCAAATCACCATAACTTGAACTGTAGTAGTAATTGGCACCACGCAGAACCAGCTCCTTACGTGCGGGTACATTGGTAGCGGAGAGCAATGCAACTTGTTTGGTCTGGCTTTCTGAAATCGTTGTTGGCCTATCAAGCGTGTACAAGTGATATTCTAATAGTGATTCCTGCGTCATGGGGACGACAGATTCAGCTGCCATGGCTGCGTCTTTTCGCATCATGGTAGCCCGTGAATATTCAGGTTGTACACGATTCACATCACCTGCAACCAGTTGCAATTTTGCGTTGTGATAGCTTGTTCCGCTAGTGTTTGTGAGGGTTACCCAGCCGGATAGGTCAATACTATCTTCTTTTGGGCTTAATTCGGCCACATAATCAGCCTTCCACCCTAAGCCGCCGGTCAAATAGCTTAGTTCAACCGTTTGTTCAGCCGCAGTTTTGTTGTTGATTTTGGTGACTAAAGTAGGGCGGTCACGCAGGTTGGCTGGTACGTCATCATATACGATGCGCCCAGGCATGCCGGTTTCAATGCGGTTGCCGATTTTCATGACTACGCCGTTATTGGCGGAGAGCACTGTAGCCGGCTCTGATGTTTCTGCGCCAGTCGCAGGATTGACTCTAACGATGTTAACTTGCTTGCCTACATATTTTTCGAGTAATTTTTGTGGCGTGAGCAAGTCAAAGTCAAAGTTCTGCTCCAGTGTGGTGAAACTCCCGGGGTTGCTCAAGCTACGCAGCAGCGCTGTTTCCGGACGTATCTGCGCACTAACATCACGTAGCGCCAGGTTGTTCAAACCATTATTGAGTCTGATTTTGCGCAGATCCTTCACCAAAGCAAGATTATCATTGTAAATGCTGACGGCGACTGACTGCTGTTCGTTCAAGCTACTGCGCAACTCTTCTGCTTCCAAGGAAAGTACACCTGTCGAAAGTGTTGAAAGGCAGCAGAGAGTTATAAATTTATATTTCCTGGACATTACAAACTCCTATTGAATAAGATTAATCAAGCAATAGACTGAAAAGTTGATGTGTTTCAGCCGGATGTAATGATTAAACGTTACGTAATGTTAAATAGGGTTAAATTATTTCAAAAATAATTATATAACCGCTACCCCTTCGTTTTGCAGCATATTCACCAGTTCTATCAATGGCAGCCCGATCAGCGCATTGGGGTCGTCACCGGTCATTTTTTCAATGATTGCAATCCCCAAGCCTTCCGACTTGGCGCTGCCTGCACAGTGATACGGCTGCTCTTTTAAAAGATAGTTCTCTATTTGAGCATCAGTGAGCATTCTGAACTTTACAACATAGGGTACAACTTGGGCCTGCATGTGATGTGTAACCGCATTATAGAGACACAGTGCGCTGTGAAATATCACCTCACGCCCCCGCATCATGCGCAGCTGATGTGTCGCATTGGCGTGATTAAGCGGCTTGCCAAGCTGCAGGTCATCCAGAGTAGCTACCTGGTCGCATCCTATAATCAGTGCTTGCGGATTGGTTTCGGCTATTTTTTTTGCTTTTACCTGTGCCAGCCTGAGTGCGGTTTGTTGCGGCAGTTCGTTAGCCAGCGGTGTTTCATCTACATCCGGTGAAATGCAGCTGAAGGGGATTTGCAGTCGTGTCAGCAAATCACGCCTATAAACGGATGATGATGCAAGTATAAGTTCTGGGCTCACTCGTTTTTCCTTTTAACTGAATAAAAAAGCCGACAGGATAGGCTGTCGGCTTATACATTCAAGCATGCAAGTGACTACTCAGGCTGAATCTCAAGCAGAGACTCATCCGGATTCACCGCATCACCTTTATTGACATGAATCGCTACAACAATACCTGAAGTAGAAGCCTGAATTTCATTTTCCATTTTCATGGCTTCAATCACCAGCACGCCATCACCCGCGTTCACTTTGTCGCCAGCCTTAACTTTTACAGCGACAATCGTCCCCGGCATAGAGGTTGTAACGTGACCTGCATGCGTAGGGCGAGGGCGTCCGCTTTTTGCTGCAGTTTCTTTCTTTTTGCTACCGCTGCTTGCAGAACCACCGGAAACCTGGATTTCACTTAATGTTTCAACAAAGACTTCTTCAGCAATGCCGTCAACAGAAACGTAATAAGGGCGTTTTTCTTCACCGCTGTGACCGCTGCCGGTCAAGTTGATGTGGAATGTCTCGCCGTGCAGCGTCACTTTGAACTCATTAGGTGCAAAGCGCGGGGCTGTCAGATTAACTGTATCCTTGTCCAGCAAGACTTCAGGTGTCAGTGAGCCTGCATTGCGTTCCTGTAAATAGGTTTTACCGATATCCGGGAACATCGCGTAAGTCAGCACATCCTCATCTGATTTGGCAAACAGTTCAGCCTCACTGGTAAGCCTCACCATTTCCGGCTCCAATAAATCAGCAGGGCGACAGGTAATGACCTCACCATCATGCACTGCCAGTTGTTTTACAGACTCATTCACAGGCGCAGGAGATTTACCGTAGCGACCCAGGAAGTAGTTTTTCACTTCATTGGTAATAGACTTGTAGCGTGCACCAGTCATCACGTTTAGCACGGCTTGCGTGCCGACGATTTGTGAAGTCGGTGTTACCAGCGGAGGAAAGCCAAGATCTTCACGCACGAGTGGAATCTCTGCCAGAACCTCATCCATGCGATTGAGCGCGCCTTGCTCTTTCAGTTGGTTAGACAGGTTCGAAATCATGCCGCCTGGCACTTGATTGACCAATACACGTGTGTCTACACCAGTGAAATCGCTTTCAAACTGCCAGTATTTCTTACGCACATCACGGAAGTAGGCGGTAATTTCCTGCAAGGCTACCAAGTCAAGTCCAGTATCATATTCTGTGCCTTTTAATGCAGCCACGATACTTTCTGTTGATGAGTGACTCGCACCTTCGCCAAATGAAGAATTGCACGTATCTATGATCGTTGCGCCTGCCTCGATGCCCTTTAAGAAGCACATCGCTGATAAGCCTGATGTGGCATGGCTGTGCAAGTGAATGGGCAAGCTCACGGCTGCGCGTAGCGCTTTAACCAGGTCGCTTGTGCTTTGCGGTGTGAGCAAACCTGCCATGTCTTTAATCGCTAGTGTATCGCAACCCATCGATTCAAGCTCTTTAGCCAACTCAACAAAGTGCGGGATATCATGCACAGGGCTTGTCGTATAACTGATTGCGCCTTCAGCATGTTTCCCCACTTTTTTAACTGCTTCGATTGATGTTCTCAGGTTGCGAGTGTCGTTCATTGCATCAAAAATGCGGAACACATCCACACCATTGTCTGCAGATTTCTGCACAAAAGCACGGACAACATCATCAGAATAGTGACGGTAGCCCAATAGATTCTGGCCGCGTAACAGCATTTGAATACGGCTGTTTGGCAAAGCCTTGCGTAATTTGGCCAGGCGCTCCCAGGGGTCTTCTTTTAAGAAACGTACGCAAGCGTCAAATGTGGCGCCACCCCATGCTTCAAGCGACCAAAAGCCTATTGCATCAAGCTTTGCGCAGATAGGTAACATATCATCAGTGCGCATACGAGTCGCGATTAATGATTGATGTCCATCGCGTAAAACGAGTTCAGAAACAAATACTTTTGCCATATTTTTATCTATCGGTTTTTAAGGTTTAAATTATAGTTTTAATGCTTAATCTGAATTAAATACCTTCATGTGCCGCAATTGCTGCAGAGATTGCAGCCGCAATCAGTTCCGGAGGAATTTCATTCTTGTAATTCGCCAGTTCCGGATGTGATTCCACAAAACTGGTGTTAAATTCCGCATTCTTGAAATCTTCATGTTTCAAGATTTCCTGGTAATAAGGAATGGTCGTTTTTACGCCGTAAATCAACATATCATCCAACGCACGACGACCGCGTTCTATTACGCTTTCCCAATTTAGCGCCCACACTGTGAGTTTTGCACACATGGAATCATAGTAAGGCGGAATCACGTAACCACTGAAAATGGCGGCATCCATACGTACACCTGGGCCACCAGGCGCATAGTAGCGTGTGATTTTGCCAAAGCTCGGCAAAAAGCCATTTTTAGGATCTTCTGCGTTGATGCGAAATTCCATCGCATAGCCTCTGAATTGCACGTCTTTTTGCTCATATTGCAGTGGCAATCCGAAAGCAACCCTGATTTGTTCTTGCACAATATCAATACCGGTGATTGTTTCTGTCACAGTATGTTCCACTTGCAGGCGCGTATTCATTTCCATGAAGTAGAATGTATTGTCAGAGTCCAGCAGAAACTCTACTGTGCCTGCATTCTCATAGCCAACGGCTTTGGCAGCTTTTACCGCTAAACTGCCGATATATTCGCGCTGTGCCTGGGTAAGTTGTGGTGAAGGTGCGATTTCAATCAGTTTCTGATTGCGGCGCTGAATCGAGCAGTCACGCTCGAATAGATGAATCACATTACCCTGAGAATCTGCTAACACCTGGACTTCAATATGGCGCGGGGAAACTACGCATTTTTCAAGAAAGACTTCCGGTTTACCGAAAGCTTTACTTGCCTCGCTGATGACACGATCGTAATTACTTAATAATTCTTTTTCATTATCGCAACGGCGAATGCCGCGGCCACCGCCACCGTTAGTCGCTTTCAACATAACAGGGTAGCCGATTTTATTCGCCAATGTGACGGCCTCGTCCAGATTCTCAAGGTTGCCGTCACTGCCTGGCGTGCAAGGAATGCCAGCGCTGGTCATTGCGTTTCTGGCTTGGATTTTATCCCCCATCTGACGGATAACATCTGCACTTGGACCGATGAACTTAACGCCACGACGCTCACAGATTTCCGCTAGCTCAGGGTTCTCTGATAAAAAGCCGTACCCTGGGTGTAGCGCATCGCAACCGGAGGCGACGGCCAGGTTGACGATGTTATGCGCATTCAGGTAGCCTGCGACTGGATCGGAGCCAATATTGTAGGCTTCGTCTGCTTTCTTGACGTGCAAAGCCTGACGGTCTGCATCAGAGTAAATCGCAACAGATTTAATGCCCATTTCCGAGCAAGCGCGTACAATACGCACTGCGATTTCACCGCGATTGGCAACTAGAATTTTTTTGAACACGTAACAAGCCCTAAAATCTGATACAAAAACCGTGCAATTGTAGCATGTGCTGGCTGATAGCTAAATCCCTTGCGTTAAATTTAGCGATGATTTTTTAACCTTTTTTTAATTGGCATTGTGAATGTTTATGCTTGAATCCGGGTAACGGTAGTGAAGGTGTTGGCGAACACGCAATCCAGGCAGTTTGCCCGGCCTGGCTTCATTGTCGATGACTCGGCAATTCTCAATTGCGTTAAAATCCAGCGATGATATTTTTAGTCCCCTTAATTATTTCAGTTTAAACAATGCATATGAACCAATCTTTACTAATAGACAATATTGCTTTTGCAAAAAGAAGTGAGCATCTGGCAGGTGTTCTGTCGTTGTCAGACTGCAAGCGCCTGTCTGAATTGCTTGAATCTCAGCATCCGGCAGGGGTGCAAAAAAAAGAGCCTTCCCGCGCGGGCTTGATTGAGTTTTCTTTGACTGGTGAAACTAATGCGGTGGGGCAGTGTTTTTTACACCTTGCAGTTACGGCTAAATTCACTACATTTTGCCAGCGCTGCCTGGAAGAGATGCCGCTGGATTTGAATTTGAATTTTGATTACTTGATTACACATCAAAATTTAGATGATCTTGACGGTAACGAGGTTGAGGATATTGATGAGTATGATTTGCAGGAAGCGAGTCAATCCATGGATGTGGGCGCGCTCATAGAGGATGAGGTTATGATGGCGCTGCCAATTGCGCCAACCCATGCAAATGCTTGCGGTGCGGATGTGATGCAGAGTGGGGAGAAGCCTAATCCTTTTGCGGTTTTAAAAGGATTAATCAAACCTTGAGGATGTGTCTTGTGTTTTAAAGTTAAATTTGGCTGACAAAATCTTTGTTTTATATTATCATTGCGGATTAGCAATTTTGTGTAATCTTAAATTAGCGATGCGCTTTGTAGATCTATAAGATTTATAGAGATGAAAAGGGTGCGTCAGTTTGTAGTAATTGAGATGATGTTTTAATCATTTTATTGGAGTTTATTATGGCAGTTCAACAAAACAAAAAGACACCTTCAAAGCGCGGCATGCACCGTTCGCACGACTTTTTGACAAATCCACCATTAGCAGTTGAGCCAACAACAGGCGAAACACATCTGCGTCACCATGTTAGCCCAAACGGCTACTATCGTGGTCGTAAAGTATTGCCATCAAAAGGCGAATAATTTTACTTCCCAAACGAATCTGCTTAGATAATATCTAGAGATCAGGATTTGTTTGGCGGTTAAGAAATCATTTAACGCCGCTCCAGTGATGGAGCGGCGTTAGTGTTTTAATGACGCGCGAATTTATTATTAGAGTTAAGTCATAATTGAATGAGTCATCTGTCGCAATATGTAACTTACGTTTGCACCGAGATTCTAAAGTGATTTGATTAAACCCCTGTCATTCAGTGAGTATAAATCTACATGGATATTACAGTCGCGATTGATGCAATGGGCGGTGATCATGGCCCGCACGTTACTATTCCCGCTGCGCTTAAGGCGCTTGAGTCAGACGATCAACTGAATGTTGTGTTGGTCGGACTGAGCGATGCGATTGAAGCAGAGCTTAAAGCAAACAAGGCAAGTGTCAGTCCTCGCCTACGCATTCATCACGCAAGTGAAGTGGTGACAATGGATGAGTCGCCACAGAGTGCGCTCAAGAATAAAAAAGATTCCTCCATGCGCGTGGCAATCAATCTGGTTAAAAGCGGTGAAGCCAATGCTTGTGTCAGCGCTGGCAATACCGGTGCATTGATGGCAACCGCACGCTTTGTGTTGAAAACCTTGCCAGGTATTGATCGTCCAGCCATCGCATCGACGCTGCCAAGCGAAAAAGGTAACACCTATATGCTGGACTTAGGGGCAAACGCAGACTGTACCCCTGAACATTTATATCAATTTGCTATCATGGGTGCCATGCTGGTGAGTTGTGTTGAACACAAAGAGCGTCCGACAGTAGGTTTGCTGAACATCGGCTCCGAAGATATCAAGGGTAATGAGGTCGTAAAGCAGGCCGGCGAATTGTTAAAAGCCAGTCACCTGAACTTCTACGGTAACGTAGAAGGCGATGATATTTTTAAAGGCACTACCGATCTGGTTGTATGTGATGGCTTTGTCGGTAATGTGTCATTGAAAACCACCGAAGGTCTGGCGCATATGATGGGTAAGTTTTTAACCCAGGAATTCAAGCGTAACTGGTTAACCAAATTGATGGCGCTAGGTGCTTTGCCAGTGCTCAAGGCCTTCAAGAAGCGCCTGGATCCACGGCGTTACAATGGTGCAAGCTTTCTGGGGCTGCGCGGTATCGTGGTTAAAAGCCATGGCGGAGCTGATCAGGTCGCCTATCTTTCTGCAATCCATGTGGCAGTGGAAGAGGCGCGAAGCGGTGTATTGCGCCGTATTACAGAACAGTTGGAAATTGAACATCTGCAACCCAGTCAGGTTGTGGAAACTTCACAGGATACACAATGATATTTTCTCGCATTGCTGGCACGGGCAGCTATTTACCATCAAGGATTCTTACCAATGCTGAATTGGAGAAAATGGTAGATACTTCTGATGAATGGATTTTTACGCGCACAGGTATACGCGAGCGTCATATTGCTGCAGATAATGAGTTCACAAGCGATTTGGCTTTGCAGGCTGCAAAGAATGCAATCGAGAGCGCGGGTGTCGCTGCAAGCGATATCGATTTGATCATTGTGGCAACGACAACACCGGATAAGGTGTTTCCGAGCGTGGCAACGATGGTTCAGCGTAAATTAGGTATTGCAGGCTGCCCTGCCTTTGATCTGCAGGCAGTCTGCAGCGGATTTGTCTATGCATTGGCAACCGCAAATAACTTTATTAAGGCCGGTGGAAGTAAATGCGCACTGGTAATCGGCGCGGAAACATTTTCACGTATTACAGACTATACTGACCGTGGAAACTGTATTTTATGGGGCGATGGTGCCGGAGCGGTGATTTTGCAGGCATCAAAAGAGCAGGGTATTATTTCTACACACTTACACGCGGATGGTAACTACGAGAACATGCTGCACGTGCCGCGCAAGCCAGAAGGCTGTGACACCGTCGTGATGGAAGGTAATCCTGTATTCAAAATGGCAGTGAATACCTTAGACCAGATCGTTGATGAGACGCTGGCTGCAAATGGCATGCAAAAATCAGATATCGACTGGCTGGTACCGCACCAGGCCAATATCCGCATTTTGCAGGCAACTGCTAAAAAGCTGGATATGAGTATGGATCGCGTTGTGGTGACTGTGGATAAGCACGGCAACACGTCTGCTGCATCTATTCCTTTAGCGCTGGATACGGCGGTACGCGACGGCCGCATTCAGCGGGGAGATGTGATTCTGATGGAGGCTTTCGGGGGTGGATTCACCTGGGGCTCTGCTTTAATTAAATACTGATAAATCAGTTAGATAAATATATTACATTAAGTAACTTATCAAGAAAATATATGAAAAATTTTGCATTCTTTTTCCCAGGGCAAGGCTCTCAATCTGTAGGGATGATGAGCGGCTTTGGCGAATCTCAAATCATTCGTGACACGTTTACGGAAGCTTCGGATATTCTAGGTGTTGATCTCTGGACAATGGCGACAGAGCCTAATGAGGCAATCAACGAAACGACCAATACGCAGCCAATCATGCTGACTGCAGGAGTCGCGACTTGGCGCGCATGGCTGGCAGTGTCAGATAAAATGCCGCTGGTTCTGGCGGGGCATAGCTTGGGTGAGTACACAGCACTGGTGGCTTCTGGCGCCTTATCGTTTAAGGATGCATTGCCACTTGTGCGCTACCGTGCAGAAGTGATGCAGAATGCAGTGCCTGCAGGGGTTGGTGCAATGGCAGCGATACTTGGGCTGGATGATGACGTAGTGCGTGCTGTTTGTGCGGAAGCCGCACAAAATGAAGTGCTGGAGGCGGTTAACCTTAATTCTCCAGGCCAGGTTGTAATCGCCGGAAACAAAGCGGCTGTTGAGCGAGGTATGGAAATAGCCAAGGCAAAGGGTGCAAAAAGAGCCTTGCCGTTACCTGTCAGTGTACCTTCCCATTGTGCACTCATGCAGCCGGCTGCAGTTAAGCTTGCCGATTACCTGAAAGGGGTGACTGTAAACGCGGCACAGATTCCTGTATTGCATAACGCAGATGTGGCAGCTTATCATGATGGTGACAAAATTAAAGATGCCTTGGTGCGTCAGCTATATAGTCCAGTGCGCTGGGTTGAAACTGT
>Ga0209253_10006047_pt1 | contig 10483 bp, 10 predicted proteins | sample FrelakmetBRP12BR_FD_187145 | JGI IMG/M metagenome (GOLD analysis project Ga0209253, IMG submission 187145) | Freshwater lake sediment microbial communities from the University of Notre Dame, USA, for methane emissions studies - BRP12 BR (SPAdes)... | ecosystem: Environmental > Aquatic >... | reverse complement strand
CGATTAAAGTGAGGACCCAGGAGGTCTCCGAGGATGGGAAGGTAACTTACCGGGATTTCGTCTTTGACACCGATGAAGGGGTGCGGGCAGATTCCTCCGTGGAAGCTCTGAGCAAGCTGCGCCCGGCCTTTTCCACGACGGGATCGGTGACCCCGGGCAATTCATCTCCCTTGAACGACGGGGCTTCCGCCGTGGTAATCATGTCCAAGGAAAAAGCCAAATCCAAGGGACTTGCACCCATGGCTACGTTCCGGTCCTTTGCCGTGGCCGGCGTCCCGCCGGAGATCATGGGCATCGGGCCCGTGGAGGCCATTCCCAAAGCCCTCAAATATGCGGGCGTGACCCTGGACCAGATCGATCTCTTTGAGCTCAACGAGGCCTTCGCTTCCCAGGCGCTCTATTGCTGCCGGACCCTGGGCCTGAACATGGACAAGGTCAACGTCAACGGCGGGGCGATTGCCCTGGGACACGCCCTGGGCAACAGCGGGGGGCGGCTGACCAGCACGCTGGTGCATGAGATGAAACGGCGCAACGGCTACAGCGAGATGGAGATCGTCCAGAAGCGCGAAGCGCTGGAAAACGTGCTAATCCCCTATCGCCTGGAAGAAAACAAGCAACTGCTCCGCGATGCGGGATTCACGAAGTTCGACACCTTTTTCAAGTGGTACAACTTCTCCGCTATGATCGCGCTCAAATGAACCAACAGCGTCGCAGAGGCAAGTGAATGTCGCTGGCCGCCAGAGCCCGACAAGAATGGCTGAAGTTCCGCTGGTACGGTGTGACGTTTGTTGACTGGCTCGGTTACCTCCGCCGGCGCAGGGCATTCCGCGCCGCCGCCACGAACACGACCGTCCACCACATCGACAAACCAATCGGCCACCGGAGCCGCCACACCTTTCAGATCGCAGACGACAAGGTGCTCTCGACCGGCCAGATGGAGTTGCGCTGGAAGATCGTCACGAGCCTTTACCCCAAGAAGCTCAACAGCCTGCTCGACATCGGCTGCTGCCGCGGATGGTTTATCGTCAAGGCCGCGATGCTCCCCGAATGCGAGGCGGCGCTGGGCGTCGATGTCGTGCCCGAGTTCATCGATGCAGCCAACGAAGCCAAGCGACTGTTGAAGCTCGACAAGGCACAATTCGAGTACGCCTTCCTCAACGACCTTGAGCGCGACTGGGAGAAATATCGCCTGCCGTATCAGACCCTCCTGATGATCAACACCTATCACTACTTGTATTGGGGCAGCAGGTATTGCCCAACGCACTGGCCGGACCAGGATTATCTCCTGCGCACATTGGCATCGATGTGTACGGATCGCATGCTCCTCATGAGCCCGCTGGAGGTAAGCGACTGCCCCTCCGACATCGCCGAGCGCGCCCGCGAGCACCCGGATTGGGCCGAGCAATACTCTACTTCAAGGTTCTTCGAGATTGCCAGTCGCTATTTCGACGTGAGCCTTGAGCGCTATCTGGGCATCCGGCCCCTGTATCTGATGAAGAAGAAGTGATCGCCAGAGGAGTGCACCCAATAAGAAAAGGGGCATGAGGCTGAAAAAGGGCGTACTCAGGCCAGGCGAAGGCCCGTGTCCGGTCAATGCGGAGATCATCGATGGGTAAATATTTTACCGACTGTCATGTTTCCCTCAATAATTGATACAATGCGGCTCCAAAGCGAAACATTTGATAGTGGCTGATGTCCGGCTTTATCGATCTCTATTCTATTTTCTTCCATTGCAGTCTCCTTAAAAAATATCAATAGGGTCAGAATATGACACCACTGCGGTCAAATCATTCCTCATCCTCCCTTTCTTTGATGAATAAATCCGGAACGTATTTTATAGAGGCACAATAGTTCGAAACAAAGTGAAAAAGTTGAAGCCCGGTATGTTCGGGGCTGGTATGCATTTTAATACAGAGTCCAATCGGGTTAAAATGGTAATATAAAAAGTGGTTCTTTGTGGGGAAGGTGATCAAGACAGAAGATGAAGGAGGAGATATGAAAAGATTATTGTTGCTCGCAATGTTGGGAGTTCTTGTTGTGGTCATAGCATGCACGAACATACAAAGGACGAAAGATGTGCCCCGCGTTTCAAAGGACGAACTGAAGGCCAAACTGGGATCCCCCGATCTGTTTTTGCTCGATGTTAGGTCTGAAAATGACTGGGGGAAAAGTAATGAGAAGATTCCCGGCGCCGCACGGATGGACCCGGGGACCGTCGATACCTGGTCCGGCACACTGCCGAAGGACAAGGAGATAGTCCTCTACTGCGCCTGACCGAATGAAGGTACGAGCGCCCGTGTGGCGGAAAAACTGATTGCGAAAGGCTTCAATGCAAAAGCTCTCAAGGGTGGCTGGAGAGAATGGTCGGAGGACAAATACCCTGTCGAGAAGAAGTAAGATACTTGAGTTGTACATCGTGAATCTCCAACGCTACCAGTGTTGGACCACGTAATATACGATTAAAAAGCAGCGGTCTGACACGACGATGGGTGGGAATTTTCAAACCGGAGAAATCTCGATACGCATTGCATAAATGAGCGGCATGTGCCCAACTTCCTACCACCTCAGCTGTATAATCGAGTCGACGAAGCAGTTTATGTTTGTCGAAATAAAAGGTCTGAGTCCGGCAATGGGTAGGCACATCATCCGGGAATAGTATGCGGAAGCAAAATAGTGTGCCAGTTGTATCATGCCGTTCTCCAAGATATTCGAATGTAAATCCTGCGCGCAAGAAAAGGAAAGGTGTAACTAAATAGTTCCAGGTGGCATACCCTCCAAAGTATATGAAATCAAGGAAGTCCCACCAAAGGTTTCTTCTCAATCCGCGGAATGCTGCTCTGGGCATTGAACGGCTTTGAAGCACCTGGCCATTGCTCCCTCGAATTCGTACCTCCTCAGTGCCAATGAACTCCCCTGTTTGACCGGCCTTCGGATAGTCATAAAAAATTAAGTGAGGGTGCTGTGTCGATGCCCATATGCGGGTATGTTTTAGCACAGGCAAATGTTTTGCCTTAAATAGAAAACCCCATGCGGAAATCCGGACCTCTAATCCATTGAGACTATTCCATAATCCCCTGCCACCATGAGCCTGAATAATCTCTTCAATGAATGTTTTTGTTTCTGAGGAATCCAATTATATACTCCTTGAAAGTACTGATTTCTCGGAAAAATTCTAACCCCTTAGCAGACAAATTTCAATTGTAATGTATAGGTCGTTGATTAACATTTGGGATACTGTATGGATTGCAACTATGAGAACCTAACATTTTCAGGAAGAAGTGTAAAAAGCTTTCTGACTTCTCGAAAATCGACTTTTATATGTTATTCCTCGGCTCAAGTAATTCAGTCCTCAGACTTGGATGAAAGGAATTTTCTTTGAAAAGATCTATCTGCTTTTCGAACTTTTTTTCGAGTCCTCTTACTTTAAGATATTCCTCTAACTCGGGATGAAGAGGAAGGATTTTCATTTAAAATATGAGGAACGTTTTAGTCCTTTTTCAAGGCTGTCAATAAACTTCCGGTTGTAGAGACCTGTTTCCTGAAAAGCCTTAATTATTTTTTTGACATCTTTTGTCGGCGGAGGAGAAAAAATATCTTCTTCGATTATCTGATGGAGATACTCATAGCGGAGTTTTTTTTCAATTAATTCCTGGTAATCTTTTTTAGAGATTGTAACTGTTTGCATGTTGCTAAAATATCATAACTAAAAAATCCAAGTCAAACAGAGGAAAATTGAGCACCCTCCTTTGTAAAGCACAATATTTCCTGAAGCGCCCGGCAAGAAAAAATTAAGCCACTATTGTAAACAATGAAGATTTGACCCCACATGATTCCGTATGGTGCTCAGCAGATCGGCGTGATATTTCCGCAGAAAACAAACATTTGTCTTAAGGCTAAACAGTAAACCCCTTTCCTCAGAAAATTAGCATGCCACATGCCCTGTCAGGGTTGCAGCGTGCACCTACACATCAACACCCGCAATGGTTTTAGAGAATTGATGATTATGGAAAGAATGTTTGTGATTGAAAACGAAAGAGGCAGAGAATTTATCCTTCGGTGAAAAGGGTTCTCTGCCTCCAGTATGACTACTCTTAATTCTTAAATCTTCTTCTGAAGAGCCCAACTCCTGCAAGACCAAAACCTAAAAGAAGGATGGTTGAGGGTTCGGGGACAGATGTCATAGCTATGCCACTAATGTATCACTCATCTAATCACCTTATACGAATATGTTGTCCGTGTATTCCCGACATACCATCCATCCTCTGTACTATAAAGAGTCCATTCGGTAGGTTGTGCATAATAAACCTGACACGCTTTCGTACCCGTACATTGATCTGGTGTAATGCCTGTCTTTTCAATAGGGCAACAGGACAGGTCGGGCAATGGCAGTTTGATCCACAGCGGGACTTTCCAATTACTGTTTGCATCCTTAACCGATAAATACCAGTACCCCTTCTCATTGCATTGGACTGTAAGCAAAGGACTCTCTGTTTCGTAATCCTTGCACAGCAATACATTCTCACCCTTCGGGCAACAATCAGTCGGTTCAGGGTCAGGCTCTGGAGTCGGTTCGGGAGTTGTGGCACAAGCTGTATTACTGAAACCAGACTCATTTCCAATAGCATCGTATGCCGTAACCTTATAACAGTACTGCGTATTTGGATTCAAACTTGCAAAATAATGTGAAGTTCCATTACCTGATGCGAGATAGGATCCACTGTCGCTATAAATTTTGTATCCTGCAACTCCGACATTGTCCATCGAGGCATTCCATGAAAGATCGATCCGACTTGAGGAAGTTGCTGTTGCTGTTAGCGTTGGAATGCTCGCAGCAGTTGTATCCTCAGAGAGGGTTGTCGCACAAGCCGTATTGCTGTGAACTGATTCGTTACCCACTGCATCGTGAGCCGTCACGGTGTAGCAGTATTGAGTGTCCGGGGTTAAGTTATCAAAATATGTTGAAGTTACATTAACAGTGCGAAGAGGTGTTCCGTTTGAGCTATGAATTTTGTATCCCGCTACTCCCTTATTATCAGTACAAGCAGTCCAGGAAAGATCAATCCGCCTTGTAGAAACTGCTGTTGCTGTGAGTGTTGATGCTGTCGGTGGCTCAGAGTCCTGATCAATGTTGAGATAAACATAACAGTTTCCGTTACTTGTCAATGTATATTTAAATGTTGCATTCCCTTCAATAAAACTGTCTTTAGGTATCGCAATTGGAATCAAGTGAGATTTGTTTTCTAATGACGCCTCATGGAAAAAATAACCGTTATGCTTCATTGAAGTCTTATAATTTGTTGAATCAACAGTAGGCAGGGTCACCATTAAATTCCATGCCATCTTTTTTGACTTGCTGTAAGCATATATGCTTTTGAAATAAACCAACTCCCCTCCAGTTGCTGAATTGATAGCCTTGCCCTCTTCATTAATAATTTGACATTCCATTGCATGTAGATTTGAGATACAAAAAAATAAACAGATACTCAAAACCATGAAAAATAATTTGCTTTTCATACTATCCCTACCCTCCTTATATTGATGACAACTTTCGTCTTACACAATATTATGCTGAATACTCAATGTGGGTAATGTGATGGTCGTCACAATGAAAAATCATACAGATGAGAAGCGGGGAGAATTTCAGGCGTTTTAGGTGAGTGCATTTTGAAGCCTTTGCTGAGAAGGGCCCCGAGAAAATATTATCATCAGAGACAAAGGCCACTATCTCAGGGTCAGCGGATGAAAGCATATATTTTAAAGCTCTCCGGTATTTCAACGAACATGGTTTGGTAAAGACGTTGGGAAGGTCCTTTGAAGAAATAGGCAAGAGACTTAAATCCTAAATTCGTCATCCCGATAATCTAATTAAGCTAAATGTCATATTTATCATCTCAAGTTTGAGTACCTCGATTTCTATTGGAGAGTAGACCGGCGGAGCTTCCCCGCCAGCCCCTCGCAGAACCGTACATGAACCTCTCGGCTCATAAGGCTCCCATTATTCAGCCACAGATTCCAAACCAAACGCCCAATGCACAAACAATCTGGGGGTGCGTTTGCATATCCCCTGCAGAAAGCATCGTGCATTCCGGCCATGTCGGTTCAATTTCTTATATTTCCGCTGCACCCATCGTACGAGACAGTGCTCCACATTTCTTAACACTGAATACATTGCAGATTTATAAAACCGGCCATAGTAGTGATACCATCCTCGTACTATGGGGTTTATTTTATCAGCGATGTCTTCCAGTGTCGCCCACACAAGGCGATGAATGCGCCAGTCCCTTATGACTTTGCAAATCCTGCTCTTAGCTTTATTGCTGATAGCCGGAATAAACGAAACAAAGAATTTCCCATGCTGATTCTTTGCTCTCCTTGGCCGAAACGTATAACCGAGAAAGTCAAAACTCTCTTTGGGATATTTCTTCCTCCTGTCATCATCCTTACAGTACACTATTTGTGTCTTTTCCGGATGCAATTCCAGCTTGCATTGAGCCAAACGCTTTTTAATCGCAGTACCCATAAGCTTCGCCTGTTGCTCTGTCTTACAGTGCACAAGGGCATCATCCGCGTAACGCTCAAATAATACAGACGGATGATTCTGCCGCATCCATTCATCAAACGCATGGTGCATAAAGATATTTGCCAGCAAAGGACTGCATACCCCACCCTGTGGTGTGCCCTTATCCCGATTCTCCAATGTGCCATCTGCCCTTTGAATCGGGGCCTTCAGCCACCGCTCAACGTACAGAAGAACCCACGGATAATCAGTATGTTTCTTTACCGCCCGCATCATCAATTGATGGTCAAGATTGTCGAAGAACCCCTTAATGTCAAGGTCTATCACCCAATCGTTTTCCCAGCACCTCTGCCGCGCAGCTGCAACCGCACTCAATGCCGATTTCCCAGGACGATACCCGTAGGAATCCGGATGGAAGTGCGGCTCAACTATTGGCTCAAGGCACTTCGTAACCACCATCTGAGCAATACGGTCTGCCACTGTGGGGATTCCAAGAATTCTTTCCCCGCCACTGTCTTTCGGTATTGAAACAGCCCTCACCGGAGGGGGCATGTAACTTCCTGATGACATCCGATTCCATAGTTTGTATAGATTGTCTTTCAACTTTTCTTCAAACTTCGTTATCGACACATCATCAACTCCTGCTGCACCTTTGTTTGCTTTCACACGCAGATACGCTTCCCGTACTGCTTGCTTGGAAATATAAAACGGCTTTGTCTTATCCAACGGTTCCTCCCATTATCTGGTTGACAGTCAAATAAGACTGAACAATTCAACCCCTTCGCTCCATCCCCATTACAGGGATTTCTTCACTACTACGGATTGCCCCGCCCCTGTTCTCCGCATCGGTACTCTCATCCTTGAGGGTCTGCCCCTTGGATTTCTCCTTTTACATCGGAGCGACAGGTTCCCACAGTTCCACACAAAAGCCCGAATCAGACTCGCGCCACCTATATGCCGGACACCATCCACCCAGTAAACAGGTTCCCGATGGATTTATCCCAGGATAAGTACAAGACCCTGGTTTTGATGTCATCCCTGTGCTTTCGACACGTCATCAATGGTTTACTTTTGTTCGCCTTTCTGATTCACACATGACGCATTATACTGCGCCTTTTCCATGACGCTCACTACCTTGGCTCTTTACCAAAGCAGCTCATGGTTGTTTAAAGCCTGCCCCTGCAGGCCGGCTTTGGAGGGCCTTCCTCCATCTCTTGTGCAGCTTTCGCACAATTTTAGTTCTTACATAAGAACCTTATCGTGCGCCTGCGGCGCACTATACTCTGCACCCCTATCGGTACTTAAAGCGGTGTTACGTATAGCAGGAAGTAACTGAAAGATGCGATATCCTTTCATTGAAAAATCCTTCTTTGGCAGACAGGATAAGAGGGTTTCATTAGAAAAGAGCTACCAGAAGAGATTTAGCTGCTTTATAAGATGAAAAGTTTGTTATATTATGAGGTACGTGGATCACTCGAAATTAATAAGCATCTTTTTATGTTTTATCTTTGCCAACTTTCTCATCTCCTGCGCAGGAACGGGTGTCAAGAAAACGGCTCAATCTGAGTATGAATCTGGCCTTTTACTTTTTAACCGAGGCCAATACGAAGAGTCCGTCCCACATTTTGAGCGAGCAACCGAACTTGTTCCAGAATTTGGGATGGCCTATCTGTACCAAGGCAGAGCTTACGTGAATCTTGGAAAGTGGCCTGAGGCACTCCAGTCTTTGAGAACTGCATTCCGCCTTGCCCCGGAAGAGTCAAATAAAGCGATTCCAGAAATTATTATCGACGTTTTCTTCAAAAATGCCTCAAAACTCGACCACGATACTCAATCTCAAATTATGGACTTATTGAAATAATCGACCTCGCCTTTAGACACTTATACTAAAATGAAGGATGTTTCGACTGCTGATTGGTACTCTCTGTAATTGATGGGGCAGAGTAATGCTGTTCGACTGTTTAATAGGTTATCATTTCTGACTAAAATCAGATATCAAACATCGTACCCAGCCCATCTGAGTCTTACTTTCTAAGACGCTTGGTTCTCGGGTTCGAGAGGATTTCCCATTCCGTCATGATCACCGACGGTCACTTTCCCTATTGGAATATTTCCCTGCTCAGTCTCAATAGAATCCCTTGGCCCGATAACATTTTTCCCATTGTCAATAATGACCGGCAGATTTTGACAAGATTGTGGGTGCCTTGTAGTCGCCCAATATTTACTTCTCCGATTGTTCAACAAATAAACTCGAACTTTCATGTCATTACCACCTTTCTTTTATCGGTGAATCTCTCCGAAGAATCTTTCATACTATTTTCGTTCTTGATTCTAATATTAGGTGTTTAGATCAAGAAATCAATCCTACATGAGTAGGGGGAACAATGTTTTCATTAATTACCATGTGCACTGCACATCTCTATCGATGCTTCAGGAAATGTTGGGTTCAGGATGATTAACAATAATAAATTTTATAGGCTGTTACTTTCTGGACAAAATTGGTATTTGGGAAGATAAATAGACTGCTTTTTATTGATATAGAAAATAATGCGAATCCAGAATAAGGCATCCTTGAGCTCTTTTGTTTAAGTTGGAGTTTTGGTAGATGCTTTAGGCTTCCTCTTCATTGGAGGCGTGCTCACCACATCTATACCTGCTCCTTTATTATCTTACTTGATTCTCAGGCTTCATCTATTCTGGGTATCGCATTAATGCTATTTTGATAATAATAGCTCAGGTAATCAATCCTACCTGAGTAGGAGTAAGAAACTTTTCTTCTGTTGACTTTGGGTAGGATTATTCCCCTGATTCGATAATTAAACTGGTGCGGATAACAGGAAGAATGTGAAAATCTGTCCAGACTATCACGGGTGTTTGGGTTGAAACGGATAGCGAGCGCATTCCCCGTTGGCTTGTCATGGGGTTAGCGAGCGAATATAAAAATATAATTCCTTACGTTAAGATACCCTGCGGCCTCTGCCGCAGGGTATCTTCATTCATATTCATCGTTTTTTGTCATGTGACGAACCTCGCTGCTCATCAATCATTATTTCTGGACGCTGTTTCCACTTTATGAATTTCTCTGCTTCCTGCTGCCTTCGTACAACTGATATTCGAGGAGGCGGCATTCTATCCCGCTGTTGAAAAATTGAACCCTCCGTTTTGCCCTCAACCCCACCTTCTTTGTCAGTTCAAGATTGCCCGTGAAGATATACCCTGTGTATCCCCTGCACTTCTGCTTAAAGAAATCGCCGATTCCACTGTACACACTTTCAAGCTCTTGGATCTTGCCCATTCTTGCTCCGTATTCCGGGTTGAGCATTACAATCCCCTTCCCGTCAGGTACCACGGTCTCTGCATAATCACATACAGCAAATTCAATCAGATGCTCAACTCCCGCAGTCGCGGCATTGTTCTTTGCAGCCTCGACAGCTTCTCTGCTCATATCAGTTGCAATAATCCTGCAGTTGAGGGTCTTTTTCGCCTCTCTTTTTACCTGGGAACGCAGATCGTTCCAGAGCATTTTATTAAATCCCTTGATATGCATGAATCCGAAATTATTCCTCAGGATCCCGGGAGCCCTGTTCAACCCTAACAGTGCAGCCTCAATGGCAAGGGTGCCGCTGCCGCACATGGGATTAATGAAATGGGTGCTGCCATTCCATCCTGACGCCTTAATAACGGCAGCCGCAAGGGTCTCCTGCATGGGTGCCGTCATGGGAATCTTTCTGTAACCGCGCCGGGAGAGTGGTTCCCCTGTGGTATCAAAATACAGTGAGCAATGATCCTCTTTCCAGTAGAGGTTTGCTACGGCTTTATCCTGATCAGGACCTGAATCAGGACGCTTTCCGGTCTTTTCCCTGATCCTGTCCACAATTGCATCCTTGCATTTTACATTGGCATACCGTGAGTCCCTGATGCTCGGGTTATCCACAGTGGATGTAACACAGATATATTCGTCCCGGG
>Ga0209253_10006046_pt1 | contig 10484 bp, 9 predicted proteins | sample FrelakmetBRP12BR_FD_187145 | JGI IMG/M metagenome (GOLD analysis project Ga0209253, IMG submission 187145) | Freshwater lake sediment microbial communities from the University of Notre Dame, USA, for methane emissions studies - BRP12 BR (SPAdes)... | ecosystem: Environmental > Aquatic >... | reverse complement strand
GACATCATCCTCGGGGAGTTCTCGCCGTATCGGGAGTTCAAGGGGATGGAGAAACTGAAATAGAATTGAAAAAGGTATTTAGGTATCTCGGTCTTGGGTTGTTTGGCCAAACACCAAAACAACTGAACACCCTAACACCTCGCGCAACTCGCGACCAAAGGAGAGCACCATGTCCGGTTTCGAACTCAAACTCGAGAAGACCTTTCCATACCAGCGCGCCCCCATCGACCGGGGCTACGCCAACCAAACGCTTTACCTGAACCTGTCGAATCTGGACATCGCCGCCCGGCCGGTCACGCCGCAAATGAAGGATCTTTTCATCGGCGGCAAGGGCTTCGACCTCTGGCTGCTCTGGAACGCCGTGAAACCGACGACGCGCTGGAACGACCCCGAAAACCCGGTGTGCATCGCCTGCGGACCTCTCGGCGGGACCCCCGCCTACCCCGGCTCGGGCAAGAGCATCGCCGCGACCCTGTCGCCGCTCACCGGCTCGGTCATCGACTCCAACGTGGGCGGCTATTTCGGGCCCTATCTCAAGTTTTCAGGGTTCGACGCGCTGGAGATTCAGGGCGCCTCCGACCGGGACATCGTCGTGGTCGTGGACGGCATCGACCAGACAGTGCAGATCTTCGCCGCCACGGGGCTGCCGGAAGACGCCTACCAACTCTCCGAGGTGCTGACCGAGCACTTCGCCCAGGGCAAACCGCGCAACATCTCCGTGGTCTCGGCCGGCCCCGGCGCCAAAAACACCTACTTCGGCTGCCTCAACTTCAGCTGGTACGACCCCAAGCGCAAGCGCGCCCGCTACAAGCAGGCCGGCCGCGGCGGGGTGGGCACCGTCTTCGCCCACAAGCGCCTCAAGGCCCTCGTCGCCCGCTGGGACTCCGGCATATCCGTCGACACGAACCGCCCGGCGGACCGGGAGCGGCTCAAGAAGGTCGCCAAACTGCATGCGAAGGAAATCGTGGAGCTAGATCCCAAGCAGAACGAAATGGCCGTCATCGGCACCACCCACATCGTCACCATCATGAACGACCACGACCTGCTGCCGACCCACAACTTTCGTTTCGGGCAGCACCGGGAGGCCCCCAACCTCGGCCAGGCCGTGTTCCGGCGCCTGTTCGACCCCGGCTACGACGGCTGCTGGATGGGCTGCACCGTGGCCTGCTCCCACGGGGTTCGGGACTTCACCCCGCTGAGCGGACCCTACCGCGGCCGGAAGGTGTTCGTCGATGGACCCGAGTACGAGACCGTTGCGGGCTGCGGCTCGCTGCTCGGCATCTTCGATCCCCACACCGTGATCGAGTTGAATTTCTACTGCGATGCCTACGGCCTGGACACCATCTCGGTCGGGACGGCGACCGCCTTTGCCATGGAGTGCTTCGAGCTCGGCCTGATCAACACCCGGCACACCGGCGGTCTGGAGCTTTATTTCGGAAACCGCGCCGCCGCCCTCGAGATCGTACACCAGATGGCCCGCGGCGAGGGGTTCGGCAAGCTCGTCGGGCAGGGGGTGCGCCGGATGAAGGGCGTGTTCGCCAAGGAGTTCGGCGCCGATGCGAAGATCATGGCCGACATCGGCATGGAGTCCAAGGGGCTGGAGTTTTCCGAATACATGACCAAGGAGTCGCTCGCCCAGCAGGGCGGCTACGGTTTGGCCCTCAAGGGCCCCCAGCACGACGAGGCCTGGCTGATCTTCCTCGACATGGTGCACAACTTCATGCCGACCTTCGAGCAGAAGGCCGAGGCCCTGCACTGGTTCCCCATGTTCCGCACCTGGTTTTCGCTTTGCGGCCTGTGCAAGCTGCCCTGGAACGACATCATCCCCGAGGACAACAAGAGCACCCCCGAGCCCGCCAAGGTGATGAAGCACGTCGCCTGGTACGCCGAGTACTTCAGCTCCGTCACGGGCCGGGAATCCGGGCCGGAGGATCTCATCCGCATGAGCGAAGCGGTGTACAACTTCCAGCGGGTTTTCAACCTGCGCATGGGCTTCGGCCGCCGGGAACACGATGCCCTTCCCTATCGGGCCGTCGGACCGGTGACCGAACTCGAGTACGAGTCCCGCGCCGAGCGCTACGACAAGCAACTCACGGACACCTGCAAGGTCGACATCGCCGGCAAGCGCACGGCGGAGAAGGTGGCGCTGCTGCGGAAGTTCCGCGAACAGCAGTATGAAACGCTCAAGGAGGCGGTCTACAAACGCCGCGGCTGGACCCCCGAGGGCATCCCCACCCTCGCCACCGTCAAGCGCCTCGGCATCGATTTCCCGGAGGTGGTGGCCCTGCTCAAGGCCAACGGGGTGACGGCGTGATCCGGGTGGCCGGCAAGGAGCACCCCTGGCGCCGGGGAATGACGGTGGCGGACCTGCTGCGCGAATCCGGCGACCCACAGGACTACCCCGTGGTGCGCATCAACGATCAGTACGTGTCCCGGCCGAACTTTGCCGAAACGGCCATTCCGGACAACGCCGAGGTCTTCCTGATCCCCATGATCGCCGGCGGTTGAACAGGTATTTGGGTGTTTGGGTATTTCGGTCTTTGGCGCTTTCTCAAACACCCGAACACCTATATACCTAAATACCCTCACCAAATTTGCAATCATCGGAAATCCATGGTATTTTTTTAGTGTACGATCGGATGTAGACCCATTGCCGCCCGTCGGAGTCTTCGCTTTTCTCCTCAAGTAAAAGCAGCCGCCGGCCGAAATAACCCTCAGCATGGCTGCATGGCCGCGAGGAGCATGGACGCGGCTCCCCGGGCGATCGCTGCGATCCGCCAGGTGCCCACCGGCGGGCCGGGCGGCAGCGGCCGGTCCATCCGTCGATCCGGTTTCACGACGCGAGGTGGGAAACGCCATGTTTATCGTCGGTAATTTTCTGATCGCGGTGGCCAAGATTCTGAGCTTGGCCCTGAACGCTTTTCTGTGGATCGTCATCGCCCGCGCGGTGCTCTCGTGGGTGAACCCCGATCCATACAACCCCATCGTCCGGTTCATTCACAACACGACGGAGCCGGTGCTTTACCAGATCCGCCGGCGGCTGCCGGTGGTCTTTGGCGGGGTCGACCTGGCGCCGGTCGTTGTCATCATGGCGATCATGTTTCTGGAGCATTTTGCCGTGGCGAGCCTCTATGAAATCGCCACCGGCATGCGATAGCCAGCCACAGAGGAGAGTCCGTTATGGCGCTCACGCCCCTTGACATCCAGCAGCAACGCTTCCGGACCGGTTTCCGCGGGTACGACGCCAAAGAGGTCGAAGCGTTTCTCGAGCAGGCGGCCAACGCCTGCGAAGATCTGCAGCGCGAAAACCTTCGCCTCATCGACGAGGTGAAAAAGATGCAGGGCGAGAAAGGGGAGTACCAGCGGCGTGAGGGCACCTTCAAGCGCGCCCTGCTGCACTCCCAAAAGGTCCTGGATCAAATGCAGGAAAACGCACGCCGGCAGGCGGACGTCATCGTGGCCGAGGCTCAGACCAAGGCCGACAAGCTGCTGCAGCATGCCCAGAACCGGATGGCCCAGCTCCAAGAAGCCATCGCCGACCTGAAGCGGCAGCGAGTGCAGGTCGAAGCGGAGATCACGTTCGTGATCGAGTCTCACCGCCGGTTGTTGGAGGCGGGGCGTGAAGCCACCCGGGAGCCTGACCAGCGGGACGAAAAGCTCAAGATCTTGAAATCATCTAAATAAGCCGCCGGCGGGCGAAACCGTCGGGCGCAGGCGTTGCCCCCGCGGGGTTTGCGGCCGGCCGCAACTGGAACTGAGAGAATTTCATGGCGAAAATCGACGCGTTTTTCAAGCTGATGCACGAGCAGGGCGCATCCGACCTGCACCTGGTGGCCGGGCAGCCCCCGGCGCTGCGCATCCGGGGCGAAGTGGAGCGGGTCAAATACAAGGTGCTGACGAGCGACGACCTGCGGGCCATGCTCTACGAGATCACCGCGGAGCACAAGATCAAGGTCTTCGAGGAAACGGGCGACGTGGATTTCGGCTACGAGATCCCCGGCCTGGCCCGCTACCGCGCGAACTACTTCATGCAAAAAAACGGGGTGGGCGCGGTGTTCCGGGAAATCCCCAACGCGATCATGACCGCCGAGCAGCTTGGCTTGCCGCCGGTGGTGTCCAAGCTGGCCATGCTGCCCCGCGGCCTGATTCTGGTGACCGGGCCCACCGGCAGCGGCAAATCCACGACCCTCGCCTCCGTGGTCGATGTGGCCAACCGCAACCGCAAGGACCACATCATCACCGTCGAGGACCCCATCGAATTCGTCCACCAGAGCCAGGGCTGCATCATCAATCAGCGCGAGGTCGGCCTTCACACCAAGAGCTTCTCCGCCGCCTTGAGAGGCGCGCTGCGCGAAGACCCGGACATCATTCTGGTCGGCGAAATGCGCGATCTCGAAACGATCTCGCTCGCGGTCGAGGCGGCCACCACCGGCCACCTCGTCTTTTCGACCCTGCACACCTCCAGCGCCTCCAAGACCGTCGACCGCGTGATCGAGGTCTTTCCGGCCCAGGAGCAGGGCCTGATCCGCTCGACCCTGGCCGACGGCTTGCGCGCGGTCATCTCTCAGGTGCTCTTCAAGCGCATCGACAAGATCGGACGGACGGTGGCGCTTGAAATCATGATCGCCACCCCCGGCGTGCGCAACCTGATCCGGGAGGGCAAGAGCCACCAGATCCCCTCCATGATCCAGACGGGGAAAAAATACGGCATGACGCTGCTGGACGACTCGATCATGGAGCTGTTCAAACGCGGGGTCATCAGCGCCGAGGACGCCTACGCCAAGTCCAACGACAAAGCGCGCTTCCGCCCGCTGCTGAGGGGCAACCCCGTCGATTTCACGGAGGCATGATTCCGCGTGATTCCGCATGGCGATGCGGAATCACATATAAAAAAACAACGGCTTGAAACGAGACGCACCCCGGCGTTCGCCGGTTTTGAAAAACCATCGGCCGGTAGCGTGAAAAGAGGGCGAAGTGAAAAAGCAGGAGATCGACCACATCCTGGTCAAGATGCTCGACTCGCACCGCGAGGTGTCGGACCTGAACTTTACGGTCGGCAAACCCATGCAGGTGGAGAGCGCCGGCGAACTCGTGCCGGTGGAAATCCGCAACAGCGCCAAGCCCCTTACCGCCTTCCAGACCGAGGTGGTCGCGCTGAACATGATCAACCAGGACCGCCGGCTCACCGAAGCCTTTCTCAAAACCGGCTCCTGCGACCTGTCCTACTCACTGCCCGGCAAGGCCCGCTTCCGGGTCAACATCTTTTCCCAGAGCGGCAACGTCTCCATCGTCTGCCGCAAGCTGGAGTCCAAGATCCCCACCGTCGAGGAACGCGGGCTGCCCAAGGCGATGTACCAGGTCGCCAAGGAAAAAAACGGGATCGTCTTCGTCACCGGCGCCACGGGCTCCGGCAAGACCACCACGCTGGCCGCGATCCTGGACGACATCAACGAGCGCCGCTCGGTGCACATCGTCACCCTCGAGGACCCGGTGGAGTACCAGCACCCCCACAAGAAGGGCACCTTCAACCAGCGGGAGCTCGGCATGGATTTCGACCACTATGCCGGCGGCCTGCGCGCCGCCCTGCGCCAGGCCCCCAAGGTCATCCTGGTGGGTGAAATGCGCGACCGCGAGACGGTCGAAATCGGCCTGAGCGCATCGGAAACCGGCCACCTGGTGCTGACCACCCTGCACACCACCGATGCGGGGGCCACCATCAACCGCGTCCTCGGCATGTTCCCCAACGAGGACGAGCGGCAGATCCGCATCCGCCTGGCGGATTCCCTGCGGTGGATCGTCTGCCAGCGGCTGCTGCCCAAGGTGGGCGGGGGACGGGTCGCCACGTTTGAGATCCTGGGCACCAGTCTGCGGGTCAAAGACGCCATCCTCAACGGCGAGGCCGAGGGCAAAACGTTCTACGACATCATGGAGACCGGCAATGCCTTCGGGATGGTGACCTTCGACCAGCATCTGGTCTCGCTCTTCGAGCAGGGAATGATCACCCAGGAGACCGCCATGGCCTATGCCTCCCACCGCGGTGCGGTGGGGCGGGGCATCGACATGATCAAGAGCGCGCGCGGCGAGGCCACCACCGACATCGGCAAGCTGGAGATCGACAAGGCCTACACCAAAATGATCTGAACTCACGGCTCGAGGGCGGAACCCGCCTCCCGCCGCAGAAAACGGACATGCGCATGAACATCATCTGCACCAGCTGCAAGAGTCAATTCAAAATCGCCGACGACAAGATTCCGGCCGGGCGATCCGCATCTTTCCCGTGCCCGAAATGCCGCACCCGGATCACCGTCGGCACCGAACCCGCCGCGCCCGAGGGCAAGGTGTCCCTCAACGAGGTCGACACGAGCGGCTACAACCCGGCCGACCGGCCCTTCGATTTCGTCGAGGAGGAAGGCAAAACCGCCTTGGTGTGCGAGCAGCATCCGCTGCTCAAGAAGCCGATCATCGAAAGCCTGGAACTGATGGAGTACCAGATCACGGTGGCGGAAAACGCGCGGGATGCCCTCAAACGCATGCGCTATCACGTCTATGACATCGTGGTGGTGGACGAGGATTTCGACACCGACAACCCGGAGGCGAACGGCGTCCTGATCTACCTCGAACGCCTGGGCATGTCCGTGCGCCGCAACATCTTCGTCGCCCTGGTCTCGAGCCGGCACCGCACCATGGACAACATGACGGCTTTCCTGAAGAGCGTCAACCTGATCGTCAACTCCAAAAACATCGACGACTTCCCCAAGATCTTGAGCCGCGGCCTCACCGATCACCTCACCTTCTACCGGGTGTTCCGTGAAAAGCTCAAGGAGACCGGACGGGCCTGAGTCGGACCAAGTGCCTATAGTGCCTAAAATGCCTATAGTGCCTAAAATGGAAAGCAAGGTTGACAATTCAGCCAGACCGCACCCCGCACGATTCATACCTGCACGTCGAGTCTCACGACCCAACCGCTTGATAAGTGGTTTTTCCTTCTGGTAACCAGCAGTTCTCGCTGAACGCCATTCGTTACGATAGATGCGGCTGTTGGCCATGAGCAGGAAAAAAATTTCGCAATGAGTCTTGCCAGCAAAAATACAACTGCTTGAAATTAATAGCGATATTATCGCTAGGCATAACCCCTACATATTGCTATATATTTTAAAAAGTCCTCCCACATGTAGGGGTCGGCAGTGCACATCAAAAAACATCTGAGCTTCGCTGCCCTCAGAGCAGCACTCTCAGAGATCTTCGAGCAGATCGAAGACAGCCGTCAGGCCGGCAAGGTCGACTACCGGCTGCACGACTGCCTGATGAGCGCGCTGGCGATGATGGTTTTTCAAGACCCCTCCCTGCTTTGCTTTCAGCGCCGCATGCACGATCCGCTGCAGTGTGGCAACCTGAAAGCGCTGTTCGCCGTCGAGGCGATCCCCAAAGATACCGCGTTGCGCGAAAGCTTGGATGCCGTTGCCACAGAGGCCCTCAACCCCGCCTTTGAGATCTTTTTGCAGCGCCTGCAGCGCGGCAAACAACTGGCCGCCTACAGCTTTCTGGATGGCCAGTATCTGATTGCATTGGACGGCTCGCAGTATTTTTCCTCCGAGCAGATTCAATGTCCGGGCTGCTTGACTCACCAGAAGGCCAAGGGACCGCTGCGCTACTCGCACCAGATCCTTCAGGCCGTTATGCTGCATCCGCACATGCGCCAGGTCTTGCCGCTGGCACCGGAGCCGGTTGCCAACTCCGATGGTCACCGTAAACAGGATTGCGAGCTGGCCGCCGCCAAACGGATACTTCCCAAAATCCGGACCGCACACCCGAGGCTGCCCATCATCATCACCGCCGACGGCCTATACTCCGATCAGCCCTTTGTCGATGCCTTGAAGAAAGCCGGCATGTCCTTCATCCTGGTGGCCAAACCCACGGATCACAAGCTCTTGTTTGAATGGGTCGATGAGCTCAGTGGCTTGGGGGAAGCCGGCCGCGTGGAGTTTACCGATGCCAAGGGCCGCCGGCACACATACCGCTGGCTCAACCAGGTACCGCTCAATGGCAGCCGCAATGCCGATGCGCTCAATTTCTTTGAGTACTGGCTGACGGTGGGTCAAAAAGTCACCTATCACAACAGTTGGGTGACCGACCTCACGGTCAATGAAAACAATGTGATCGAGTTGGTGCAAGGCGGCCGCGCCCGCTGGAAAATTGAAAACGAGACCTTCAACACGCTCAAAAACCAAGGCTATCATATCGAGCACAACTTCGGCCATGGCCAAAAGCAGCTGTCGATGAATTTCTTTGTACTCAACTTGCTGGCCTTCTACATCCACCAGATCCTGGAGTTATGTGACCTCAACTACCAATACTGCCGCAGCAAGTTCAGCTCCCGTCAGGAGTACTGGAACAATCTGCGCGTGGCGATCCGGATGCTGTTTTTTAATGACTTCGATCATCTGCTGCGTTTTGTTGCCCACCCGGCCGAGATCCGGGCTCCGTAGCGAAGCTCAACGCTGGTAAGCTCATCGGATCCGCCCAGGCTTCCTATCTCCCGCAACTGCGGGCAGCGGTAAGCTATGCGCCAACCGCTCGCAAAAGATCACCGCCCGGCCGCTCAACCGGTACCCCGGATTGCCTCAAACTTCTTGTTGCCCCTCAATCAGCGCTGGCTATAGTAGACGGGCCTCCGTAAACGCCATGAAACCCGTTCAGCGAGAATCGCTGCACGCCTCCGGTTTCGTTTGCCATCCTGAGTCGGATGTAATAAACTTCAGTGTTGAAGCACGAGTAAGGGCCCGGGAGGTCGCCGGGTCAAGGGTTCGAGTGACAAGGGATGTGTGCTTTTCCTTGAAACCTTGACCGTTCGTCCCCTTGGGCCCTGAGCTATATATAACGGAGCATTATGACAGACAACCCCCACATGGTCCATCGCCTGCCCGACGGAGACAGGGACATCATCCTGATCGGAACGGCCCACGTGTCCCGGGAGAGCGTCCGGCTGGTCGAGGAGGTCATCACTGCGGAAACGCCGGACACCGTCTGCGTCGAGCTGTGCGCGTCCCGCTACCAGGCCCTGCGCCAGAAGGACCGCTGGCGGGACATGGACATCATCAAGGTCATCCGGGAAAAGAAAGCCTTTCTGCTCCTGTCCAACCTGCTGCTGGCCTCCTTCCAGAAACGCATCGCCCGGAAAATGGACGTGACGCCCGGCGCGGAAATGCTCAAAGCCGTCGAGATGGCCGATGCGCTCGGCGCACCGGTCTGGCTGGCGGACCGCGACATCCGCGCGACCCTGTCCCGGGCCTGGCACGCGCTGGGCTGGTGGAGCAGGATCAAACTCGTCTACCAGTTGCTGCTGTCCATGGGCGCGGTGGAGGACATCACCGAGGAGGAGATCGAACGCATGAAGCAGCAGGACGTGCTCGAAACGCTGCTCGCGGAAGTCGGACGCTCCATGCCCATGCTGAAAACCGTCCTGATCGACGAACGCGACCGGTACCTGGCCGCCAAAATCCGCCAGGCCCCCGGCAAGAAGGTCGTGGCCGTGGTCGGCGCCGGCCACCTGCCGGGCATCCAGGCCCATTGGAACGAGGACACCGACCTCTCCGCCCTGGAAGCGCTGCCGCCGCCGGGCAAGCTGGGTGCGGTCATGAAATGGAGCATCCCCGCGAGCATCGTCGCCCTTTTCGTTGCCGGGTTTTTCTTCGGCGGGAAGGAGGCCGGCACCGACATGATCGTGCTCTGGAGCCTGTGCACCGGCCTGCTGGCGGGCCTCGGCGCGGCGCTGGCCCTCGCGCACCCGGCCACGATCCTGTCTTCGGTTGTCGTCGCCCCGTTCACCACCCTGCACCCCATGATCGCCGCCGGCTGGGTGTCGGGCCTGGTGGAGGCCTTTTCGCGCAAGCCGAAGGTCAAAGACCTGGAGAGCCTGCCGGAGGACATCCTGTCCTTTCGCGGCTTCTGGCGCAACAACGTCACCCGCATCCTGCTGGTGGTCGCCTTCACCAATCTCGGGGCCTCGGTCGGGACCCTGGTCGCGTTTCCGGTGATCGTGAAGATCCTGTTGGGGGGGCCGCAGTGAGACCAATGGCGTGGTGGCATACATTTTGTCCCGAATGAACCCCGGCCATGGTGTTTTCCAGCCGGCGCGATGAGCGCTTGAAGGTGAAACCAGAAAGCACCCACCAGCGCAGTCGAGCAATGCAGACCGTGATGAGCGCATTTCTGCTTCTGCTGCTTCTCTCCGGCTGCGGCGGGCAGGCCCGCGTCCGGCCCGAACCTCCCCCCGCCAGGCCCAGACCGGTCCTGCCGGCGCTGCGCTACACCATTCAAGCCGGCGCCTTCAAAAACATCGACAACGCCGTGCGCCTCACCGAAAGGCTACTGACCCGCAAGCTGGCGGCCTATCACTTCATCGACGAATCGGGTTTCTACAAGGTGCGCATCGGCAACTTCCCCTCACGGGAGGAGGCCATTGACCGGGCGGAAGGGCTGAAAGC
>Ga0209253_10006045_pt1 | contig 10484 bp, 9 predicted proteins | sample FrelakmetBRP12BR_FD_187145 | JGI IMG/M metagenome (GOLD analysis project Ga0209253, IMG submission 187145) | Freshwater lake sediment microbial communities from the University of Notre Dame, USA, for methane emissions studies - BRP12 BR (SPAdes)... | ecosystem: Environmental > Aquatic >... | reverse complement strand
ACAGTAATGGTAATGGTTGACCAGGAAGCGATCCGCACTAACCGGCAGGCGCTTTTACAGGAGGTCAGCTCCCTGTTTGTTAATTTTGCTGATTTCACGAAACTCTCTTCAGTATAATGCAGAGAACACCGCCAACAATGCTGTGTTCTGTAAAAAAATAGCTGAAAGCTGATGGCTGACAGCTGAGAGCTTTCTATATTTAATACATAAGGAGGAGGTCAATCTATGGCACCAAAGCATGTCTATTTTTTTGGAGGAAAAAAAACCGAAGGCAAGGCAACGATGAAAGAACTTCTGGGCGGCAAGGGCGCAAATCTTGCCGAAATGAGCAATCTCGGCATGCCGGTTCCAGCCGGATTTACCATCACCACCAAAGCGTGCCAGCTTTACTATCAGAACCATAAAAAATGGCCCCAGGGTTTAAAGGAGCAGATTCTTTCCAACCTGAAACGCCTCGAAAATGTGATGAATGCGCAGTTCGGCAACCCCAAAAAGCCCCTGCTCGTTTCCGTCCGCTCCGGGGCTGCTGCCTCCATGCCCGGCATGATGGACACCATCCTCAACCTGGGGCTCAATGAAACAGTGATTGCCGGGCTCACCGCCAAAACCGGCAACGCGCGCTTTGCCTGGGATGGCTACCGCCGGTTTATTCAGATGTTTGGCGACGTGGTGATGGGCGTGCCGCACGAGACCTTTGAGCATATCCTGGAAGAAAAAAAGCATGGCGTCAGCGCCAAGCTTGATACCGACCTTTCAACCGAAGACCTGAAAGACATCGTAGCCCGCTACAAGGCTGCCTATAAAAAACATACCAGCGAAAATTTCCCCGACGATCCCTGGCAGCAGCTGGTCAAATCAATTAATGCGGTTTTTGAATCCTGGAACAATGATCGCGCCATCACCTACCGGAGGCTGAACGACATCAAGGGGCTGCTCGGCACCGCGGTAAATATCCAGGCAATGGTGTTCGGCAACATGGGAGAGACCTCCGGTACCGGCGTGTGCTTCAGCAGAAACCCCTCCACCGGTCAGAACAAATTTTACGGCGAGTATCTCATGAACGCCCAGGGTGAAGACGTGGTCGCAGGAATCAGAACTCCCGAGTCCATTGAAACACTCGCGAAAAAGAACAAAACAGCCTACAGCAAGCTGGTTGGATTGAAGAACAAGCTTGAAAAGCATTACCGTGACATGCAGGACATGGAGTTCACCATCCAGGATGGTGCGCTCTACATGCTGCAGACCCGCTCCGGCAAGCGCACTGCTGCCGCTGCCGTAAAGGTCGCGGTCGATATGGTAAAAGAGCGGCTCATCTCAAAGGAAGAAGCGCTCATGCGGCTTGAGCCTGAGCAGCTCAACCAGCTGCTCCATCCTAACTTTGATCCCCAGGCGGAAAAGGGGGCAACCGTCCTTGCCCGGGGGCTTCCCGCCTCCCCCGGCGCTGCAACCGGACGGGTGGTGTTCAGCGCGGAAGATGCTGAAGCATGGGCTAAGCGCGGTGAAAAGGTGATTCTCACCCGCATTGAGACATCTCCTGAAGACATCGGCGGCATGAACGTGGCAGAAGGTGTTCTGACCGCCCGCGGCGGCATGACTTCTCATGCCGCGGTGGTGGCCCGGGGCATGGGAAAATGCTGCGTTGCCGGAGTAGGAGCACTGTCCATAGATTACCGGGAGAAAAAGTTCACGGTCGGCAGCGCCGTCATTAAAGAGGGTGACTACATCTCCCTCAATGGCTCAAGCGGCACAGTATACGCAGGAAAAATTAAAACAGTCGAGTCTGAGCTTTCGGGAAGCTTTGCAACCCTTATGAAGTGGGCTGATGAAATCCGCACGCTCGGCGTCAGAACCAATGCTGACATCCCCCGCGATGCAGAAATGGCAGTCAAGTTTGGTGCCGAAGGCATCGGGCTGTGCCGCACCGAGCACATGTTCTTTGAGGGCGACCGCATCATATCGGTGCGCAAAATGATTCTGGCCGACAACAAGGCCGGCAGGGAAGCAGCGCTCAAAGAGCTGCTGCCCATTCAGCGCAAGGATTTCGAGGGGCTGTACCGGGCGATGAAAGGCCGGCCGGTTACCATCCGCCTCATTGACCCGCCCCTGCATGAGTTCCTGCCTGCTGATGATGAATCACAGATGGAAATGGCAGACGTCCTGAACATTACCCTGCAGCGGGTGAAAGAGAAAGTCTCCGAGCTTCACGAATTCAATCCCATGCTCGGCCATCGCGGATGCCGGCTCGGCATAACCTATCCGGAAATAATCGAGATGCAGACCCGGGCCATCATGGAAGCAGCGATCAACGTCAAGCGCCAGGGAATTAAAATCCACCCGGAAATCATGGTGCCGCTGGTGGGCGAGACCGGGGAGATAAAACTGTGCAAGCAGGTAATTGAAGAAACCATTGCCAACGTGTTCAAGGAACAGAAAATAAAGATCCCCTACATGGTCGGAACCATGATCGAAGTGCCACGCGCGGCGCTCATCGCGGACAAAATCGCAGAAGATGCCGAGTTCTTCTCCTTCGGCACCAATGACCTGACGCAGATGACCTGTGGTTTCAGCCGCGATGATGCCGGACGGTTCCTGAAAGAATACATTGAAAAGGGCATCTTTGAAAAAGACCCGTTCCAGGTGCTTGACCAGGAAGGCGTGGGAGAACTCGTCATAATGGGCATTAAGAAGGGCCGCTCCGCGCGGAAAAACCTGAAGGTGGGCATCTGCGGCGAGCACGGCGGTGAACCCCGATCCATTGACTTCTGCCACCGCGTGGGCATGAACTACGTGAGCTGTTCTCCCTACCGCGTCCCCATCGCGCGCCTCGCTGCGGCACAGGCGGTGATCAGGGCCAAAGGCAAAGTAAAGTTCACCCTGGATAAGTAAGCCCGTATTTTTTATAAGCATGGTCAAAGCCCCGCTGTTGTATTGGCAGCGGGGCTTTTTTATCTGTCAATGCTGCTTGCTCCGGGGCTGATAATGAAATATATATAAAAAAGCTTTCAGCAGACAGCTCTCTTGTTCAAGATGGAAACTCAAAAGAACAGCAGCAATACTATCCCCGACCGCACTACTTGCTTCCAGCTCATGGAGCACTACCAGATGCTTCCCCATATACGTGAGCACTGCGCCGTTGTATGCACGGTGGCGCTGGCGCTGGCAAATGAATTGAATAAAAACGGCGAACAGCTTAATCTCCACGAGATCGAGGCGGCCGCACTGCTGCATGACATCACAAAAACAAACAGCATCCGCTCCCGCGAAAACCACGCCGAGACCGGCGCGCACCTGCTGCGCTCCCTCGGCTATGAGCGCATTGCGCAGATAGTTAATGCCCACATCTCGGTCCCGGTCATGGATGCCAACGGCAGGGTGACCGAAGAAGAAGTGGTAAATTATGCGGATAAACGGGTGCGGCACTCGACCGTTGTCAGTCTGGACCAGCGCTTTGAAGACCTCATGCAGCGGTATGGCAGGCGCCGGGAGTCGCAGCACTATATCCTGCTGCAGAAAATAAAAACCAGAACTCTCGAAAATAAGATCTTCTCTCGTATACATGGATCCCCCGCTCACCTCCTTGAACTCATAGCCCCCGGTTAGAAAATACCCTTATGCCTTATTATACTTGACAATAGTCGCAGATCGACTACACTGAAAATTAGACTTATATCTCTACAGCAGCACTCCAGCACATTCACAACGAACACAACGCAGCAGGCACAACTAACCCTGGAATGGGAGGGGACTATGGACATGAAAGAACTGATAAGAGAAATTGTTACAGCGCTGGTGGATAATCCTGAACAGGTGCACATCACTGAAATAGTAGGGGAAAAAACAGCGGTCATCGAACTGCGGGTTGCCCAAACCGATTTCGGCAAAGTCATTGGAAAAAAGGGAAGAACGGCACAATCAATACGGACCATTCTGAGTGCTGCTTCTGCCAAACAGGAGCGACGCTGTATCCTGGAAATTCTTGAATAGTTTTTGTATGCAGAGAAGGAGAGCCCGCCCATAGGGGCTCTCCTTTTTTAATTAATGCCTGTTATTTTCTTCTCACCAGCACGTTACATTCATTCAACCCGAATTATATAGTGCGTATTGCTATGAATGCAGTGCCTATTGACGGACGGACAACTATCTGTGCGGTGATCGGCAATCCTATCGAGCACTCGCTGTCACCGGCCATTCACAACGCTGCCTTTGCCGCACGCGGCATCAACGGGGCCTATGTTGCTTTTAACGTTACGCATCTCAAAAAAGCAATCGAGGGCATCAGGGGGCTGGGTATCAGGGGAGTCAGCGTAACCATCCCGCACAAAATTGCGGTCATGCCGCTGCTTGACACCATTGATGAAACCGCCCGCACTATCGGCAGCATCAATACGATTGTCAATACCGGCGGGCATCTTGCCGGCTATAACAGCGATGGTATTGGAGCGCTCCAGGCATTGCGCGATGCAGGCTGCAACCCCACAGGAAAACGGGTAACCATTCTGGGCTCCGGGGGTGCTGCACGGGCCATTGCCGTCACCATGGCATTACAGGCCCCTCCTTCAGCACTCACGCTTCTGGGCATTATACCGGAAGAGCTTGCGCAGCTGGCATCGGACATTGCAGCAAAAAGCAGCCTCAAGCCGGTGACTGCAGAGTTCTCTCCCGATGGATTAAGCGCTGCGCTGCAGGAATGCGACCTGCTGATCAACACGACCCCGGTAGGCATGTATCCGAAGACTGATGAATCGTTAATCCCCCGTGACCTGTTGCTAAAGCAACCGGCTGTTTTTGATATAGTGTATAATCCGCGTAAAACAAAATTACTCAGAGACGCGCTGCAGGCAGGATGCACTGTTGTCTCAGGGATAGAGATGTTTCTCAACCAGGCTGCTGTTCAATTCACCCTCTGGACCGGGCAGCCGGCTCCGGTTGAGGTAATGCGGGCAGTGCTGGACAAACATTTTACATGACATAGGACGCTGATGTACGCAGATGAACGCAGATATTTTTCATACCTTCAGAATATCATCTGCTCTACTCCAAAACAGGTAATTGTCTTCTTAATGAAAATTTCTTTGCATCCTGATAATCGGCGTAAATCTGCGTCCTTTACCCTTAAAGCAACCGTATGAACATCGTGCTCATCGGCTATCGCGGAACCGGGAAAACAGCTGTTGGCAAAGAGCTTTCCCATAAGCTGCGCTGGCCTCTTTTTCAATTGGATGCAATCATTGTGGAACATGAGGGCTGTTCAATTCCTGCTATTGTTGAGCAGCACGGCTGGAATTATTTCCGCGACCGGGAAGCAAAACTATTGCAGGAAGTTGCTGAAAAGGATACCTGCATTATTGATACCGGCGGCGGCGTTGTCCTCAGGCAGGAAAATATTGACCGGCTGAAAATAAATGGCCTTCTGTTCTGGCTGAACGCTGACCCGGAGACTATCACGGGCCGTATACAGGATGACACCAATCGCCCTTCGCTCACATCGGGGAAATCGTTCACTGAAGAAGTGGCAGAGGTGTTGCAGCAGCGGCAGCCCCTGTATATGAAAGCGCAGGATTTTATTATTGACACCGCGGGCAGAACCATTGACAGTATTGCTGACGAGATTATAAAACTATTTAAAAAAAGGGTTCAAGGGGTCGAGGATTCGAGAGTCCCAGGGTAAAAAATAATAAACGACCATAGCATCCCGAAAGCCTTCGGGAAATGATTTGTGCTTGGTCCGCATCATGTCTGCAGAGAAGATAAAAACAGTCCTATGGATGTAAAACTCTCAGAGAAAGAACTTGAGCGCTATAACCGCCAGATGCTCATCCGCAACTGGGGAGAAGAAGGGCAGCAAAAACTCCGCTCCTCCACCGTATTCATTGCCGGGGCTGGCGGTCTGGGGTCACCGGTTGCCATCTACCTGGCAGCGGCCGGAGTCGGCAGAATACGTATCTGTGACAACGGCGAGCCAGAGCTTTCAAACCTGAACCGGCAGATCCTCCACGCGGAGAAGGACATCGGTAAAAACAAAACCTTTTCAGCACGAGAAACGCTGCATGAGCTGAATCCTCATGTGGTGGTTGATGCGCTGCCGGAAAAGATCACGCCGGAGAGTGTTGACCGGCTGGCGGGCGGCAGCGATATCATTATCGACTGTCTGGATAACTTTCCCACGCGCCACATTCTAAACCGCTATGCGGTTGATAAGCAATTACCGTTTATTCATGCCGGCATCTATGGTCTGTCAGGACAGCTCACCTTTATTCACACCCCTGTTACCCCGTGCCTGTACTGCATATTCCCCGGCTCGCCGCCGCCTGCGGTGTTCCCCGTGGCTGGAGTAACACCGGGCGTTATCGGTGTGCTGGAAGCGCTGGAGGCCATTAAATGGATTGTCGGCATTGGGAAAAATCTCACGGGAAGGTTGCTGATATGGGATGGGGAATTAATGGAGTTCCAGAATGTGGCAATAACTAAAGACCCGAACTGCCCGGTGTGCAAAAAGTAAAACCTGTTGCTCCTGCCCGAACATTGCCGGTTAAAACCATGCAGGTGTTGTGCGTGGATGACTCCCCATAACCTCAGAACTGCAGCCCCGTTTCTATATCTCTTTTTATACTGAGCCGGAGGGGACTGGTTACTGAGACCGCACCGTAACCTGATGCAGCGAATCAGGTCAGAAGCATCAGGCCGTTGTCAATGGCAAAGCGCACCAGCTCTACCCGATTTTTCAGCCCGAGCTTGGCATAAATATTGGAGCGATGGGTTTCGACCGTCCGTTCGGAAATGAAAAGCTTTTCGGCAATTTCGCTGTTGGTGTTCCCGTAAGCCAGCATCTGACAGATCTTCTGTTCACGCGGGGTAAGGAGGTCTTTTCTGGTCTGGGGGGCGGACTGTTTGCCGTGCGCGGTTCCTATAAAACGCGAAAGCACACATTTGGTCAGGGAGGAGTCAACATACTGCTCACCGCGGGCTACGGCACGGATTGCCTGCAGCAGGTCCGTACCGGTGGATTTCTTGAGCACAAAGCCCCGTACGCCTATTTTAAAAAGTTCCTGCAGGTAATATTCATCGTCATGCATCGTCAAAATTACGATCGCCAGCCGGGGACATTTTTGCAGGACTTCCTCCGCAATCATGGGCCCCGTCATTCCCGGCATATTGATATCAAGAACAAGTACATCAATAGCTTCACTGCATGCCTTTTTAACCGTTTCATGGCCATCCCCTGCTTCAGCGACGACATGAAACTCTGCCTCTTTTTCGAGCAGGGCGCGCAGCCCGTTACGAAAAACCGCATGATCATCTGCAAGCATTATTCTGATTGTCATAAAACCATCTCCTGGGGAATTTTTACCCGTATCGTGGTGCCCATGCCGGGCACTGATTCAACAGTAAATTCGCCTCTCAGCATTGACGTTCGTTCGCTCATGCCGACCAGTCCCATATGGGTAAACTCCCGGTCAGAATGAGCTGCTGTGTCAAACCCCTTTCCCCCATCTTCCACCAGCAGAATTGTTTCATGTTCACTGCGCATAAAAACCACGCTTGCCTGTTTGGTGTTGGCATGACGCACGATGTTGGTGATAGCCTCCTGCGCAATACGGTACAGGGCAACTTCTATTCTAATGGGAAGGCGCGGCAGTTGCCGGGGGCACAGGTACTGATACGCTATATCCATTCTGGTCGCTTTTGAAATAGTACTGATATAGCGAGCAAGAGCCTCATCCAGGCCGTAATCGTCAAGAATAGCCGGGTGCATGCCCCAGGCCAGCTGGCGGACTTCATCGATCAGTTCGGACAGCCGTTTCTCGATCACGGGGTGTTTTTCACAGAAACCCTGTGTGCCGCTGTCCGGCTGCCGGATATCCAGAAGCATGACCGACAGGGACTGCCCCAGCTGGTCGTGCAGGTCCTGGGCTATCCTTCTGCGCTCTTCTTCCTGGATAAAAATGACCTTTTCAAGCAGGGCCTGGCGGACAGCTTCCTTTTCTTCAACCTCCCTGCGGTATTGCTGCAGATTGTCCGCCATGCGATTAAATGCAACAGCGAACTTGCCGATCTCATCATTCCAGAAGACGTGTGATCTTGAAGTGAAATCGCCCTGGCTGATCCTGTTTGTAGCTGCTAAAAGATTTTTAACCGGACGGGTTATGAGGTAGGTTAATATAAGCGCCAGACCACACCCGAGGATCGCGCAGAATATCGTGGAGACAAGCAACAGCCGGGTCAGATCGTAAAGCTGCTGTCTAATCTGCCGGTCGCTCGTCCCTATCCTGAGACGCACCGGTTCCCCTTTGAGAATTGGTACTGACGACTCCATAATAAACCCCTCTGCATTGTTGAAAATTTCCAGATGAGGTTTATTACTGACATTAAAACGCGTCACCGGAGGGAGAAGTCCCACCAGGTCGGACGGCACAGTGCCTTCAAAGGTATGGGCTAAAATCCGGTTTGCTTTGTCTTCCACGATCACGTAGAGAATGTCCGGGTAAATCTGTTTGGCATCATTTAAAATTAACTGTGCGCTTAAATAATCCTTAACTGCAAGTGGCCGCTCCAAATTGTCTGCAACCATAAGCGCCAGGGTCTTTGTTTCATTTTCAAGCATGCCGTAGAACGTCCGTGCCACGCTGATGCGCGTACGATAAAGCACGATCGCCCCAAACAGTACCACAACGAACATCCCCACTCCGAGAATTTTTATAAAAATCGGCACGGAAACAAAGCTGTTAAAAAGCTGATTCAGTGCCTGGCGTGCCCGATTTAAAATACTATTTAGGAAAATTACGACCTGGGATTCCATAGCTCAGCATTACCCCGCGAGTTGTCATACAGGCTGCTTTCAGGGACCTCATAGCGTTCGATGCCCATCCGGTTAAGGATTTCCCTCCCCTCAGCTGATTCGTGCATGGAGAGCAACGCTTTGCGGAGTGTCTCCAGCAACACCGGATCCATGCGCGGGTTTGCAACTATTGGGGGCATACCGTATTCTTCAGATTTCATGACGATGCGGACGTTATCGGCCAGAGATGGGTCATCGGCAACCATTTTTTCATACACCAGGCTTTGAACAGCAGCCCCATCAGCAAACTGTGTTGCAACAGCCCCGACAGCCCGGTCATGGCTTCCGCAGATAATATGTTCTCCAAAGAACTCCTTTGGATTTTCCCCATGCTTCAGAAGCCAGATCGCCGGGTATATCCAGCCGGTTTGCGAAATATTATCACAGGAGGCAAAACGCTTTCCCCGCAGATCCAGCAGCGACTGGGCTTTACTGACTGCAGGTACTATGATGAATGACCGTACTGTTATATTCCCTCGAATGCGCGGGATAACCAGCAGTTTCAGGCCGTAATCACGTTCGCCGAGCACATAGGGATAGGTACACACAAAGCCAACATCGCAGCCATTATAATGCAATAAATCATTTACTTCAGAATAACTCGATTTCTGCATCAGAACCGGCTGCCTGTTAAGAACTTTGCCCATGTAATTGACGAGATCCTTATATATCGGAAGGGATTTTTCAGGAGACATGATGGGTGCAATTGCAATACGGATCTCAGGTTCATGGGGGTCGTTAACGAATATTGTTTTTTGTATATTTTCCTTATAACCTTTTTCAAGGCTTATCCGCTTGGTGGGTGAATACAGTCTGTTCAGAGCATGCTGCCCGAAAAGGTCTATTAAAAAATAGACACCCGTAAATATCGCGATGACAAACACAACAAAAAAAATAATTCGATTGCGAGACATAACATACCTATTTAATTTTACATTTATTTTTTTATATAAAGGCAGGTAATGAAAAATGAAGTTCTATTTTATAATTATTTATAAATAAAGTCAATGTTTCTGTTTATCCATTGCCAACCTGGAAGTGCGTCGCTGTCATACTCAACTTGCCCTATCTTTTCATATCAGTAGTTTCCACCTACGTTTTTTCCTTTCATACGTAGTTATTCGCATATTATTTTTAAAAATCAGGTGGTTAGTACTGTTTGAATAATCATACTGTTGATGTATGATTTTGTACAGTAATCGATTTTTTAATCTGAAACGACCACGTTCCATCAGACCATAATGGGCTATCGGCAGCTAAGGGTAATGCAACAGCGGATATAAAAAGACGTGATACATAAAAAATTAATCTACCGTTTGTTTAGCGGTTTGGATTAATCAGCACAGTATAAAACCCTTAATAACCTTTCATGCTTTGAAAGTATAAATATATAACTAACACATTTTCTCCCTTGTTCAAGGGGAGAAAAGTTAACAAGGGGAACCAACCAACAATTTAAATTTAAAATTTTTTTTAGGAGGTTGACGAATGAAGTATTTTAAAACCCTATTTCTTGTATGTCTTTTCATCCTGCCTTTATGCAGTGCGGCAACTGCAGCTGAATTAAAGTTAGCAGATATCGCGCTGCCGTGCGCACAGTTTGGCGCAGCAGCAGTCATGCCGATTACTCTGGTCAATTCTGCTGGCG
>Ga0209253_10006044_pt1 | contig 10485 bp, 13 predicted proteins | sample FrelakmetBRP12BR_FD_187145 | JGI IMG/M metagenome (GOLD analysis project Ga0209253, IMG submission 187145) | Freshwater lake sediment microbial communities from the University of Notre Dame, USA, for methane emissions studies - BRP12 BR (SPAdes)... | ecosystem: Environmental > Aquatic >... | reverse complement strand
TATTGATATAACAAGGGAAGATTTAACTGCCAGAGTAGATACAATTTTAAGTTATCATCAGATGAGAAATTTTAGAATATTTGCTGTGGAAATAATGAAATTTGAAAAACTGATAAAACAATATATAGCGATGAAATGCAGAGAACGTGGATTACCTCTTCTTATAGAAGCAGTAAAGAATGTGTCAGATAAAGATCTTAGAATATCAAGTTTGATTCCATATATACGAGAAGGTAGACTTAAATTTAGACACCCATCAGAATGGGACAGTCACTATAGTGAAGGAATCCACCAACTTTTATTTTTTAATGCTGGGGCCAAACACGATGACGTTCCAGACGCGATGGAGATGGCATTCACTCTTATAAAACGTGGTATTTTCCAGAGACGAGCGTTGGTTAATAAGCGCACTGTTATTGTACATGGATAATACTAGGGAGTAACGATTATGACAGCAGAAGAACTTCTTACTTATTTTGAAAAACTGGCAGCATTGTTTAAACCATCGGTTACAGTAAATGTTTCATATACAGATAATAGAGTAGATAAAGATGAGTCAACATACGTAGATAAGAATTTCATGGGAGGAGATAGTAATATGTGTGGATGCGGTTGCGGTTGTACAGATCCAGAATGCAACTGTGTGTGTCATTGGAGTTGTGAGGCTGTTGGAGAGGATGCGACATGCACCGTTCCCGATTGCCCGTGTACGTGTCATTCTGAATAATAGGAGATAACATGGCAGACAAAGAAAATATTACTGAGAGAACTCACCCACTATACGATAAGTATTTGCCGGAATGGAATTTTTTCATGGAATCCGCTCTTGGTGGTAAAGACTACTGTGACAATGAAGACAATCTATTTACTCACAGACTAGAAGACCAAGCAGGAGATTATGAAGATCGTTTAGAGCGGGTGTACTATCTTAATTATTGTGGTCTTGTCTGCTCCACTTACTCAGAATATATTTTCAAGGAAATAGTCAATAGGCCGGAAGATACATTGTTAGATGAGTTTAGGAAAGATGTAGATGGAAGAGGAACAGATATAAATACATTCATGGCGAAAGTTTCCACCCTATCTAGTATTTATGGCCATGTACATATTGTTGTTGATAATTCTGAATTTGATTATTCAAGTAAGATTCCTCTTCACGTTTACAAGAAAAATAGAACAATGAAACCATATGTTACGATTGTACAACCGCAGGATTTGCGGGATTGGTCTATTGATGAATTTGGTAATGTTCTTTGGATTCTTATCCGCAGGCGTGGTTATAGTGATGCAGATCCACTTTCCCCAAGAGAACCGGAAGATACATATCGACTTATAACACGCGAAGAATGGTATGTTTTTGATAAAGATGGTAATATGCTTAAAGAAGGAACCAATAATCTTGGGGAAGTTTATTTGGTGACTTGTTACAATAAAGATACTGATTCTGATATGATTGGTGAATCTCTCATTACCGATGTAGCACGTATAAATAGAATAATCTATAACTGGTGCTCCAACATTGATGAAATGATAGAAAGACAAACATTCAGTCAGTTAGTTATGCCTGACGATCCTCAATCTCAATTGTATGAGAAAGACGAAAAGGGAACTCCTCTAGAGATTCTAGGAACTTCACAAATCTTTACTTTTCCAGCAAGCGCGGGCCATCCTCCACAATTTATCTCACCCGATACTTCACAGATAAAGATAATTTGGGAGATGATTCAAGAGCATATAGATAAGATCTATGAGTTGTCTGGATTGGGTATGGTTGGTGAGAGATCCAAGTTTATGTCTCAACGTTCTGGAGTTAGTTTGGCATATCAGTTCACGGATGTGAATTCTAGTTTGGCGAAGAAAGCAGCCAAACTTGAAAAGGCAGAAAATGAAATATATCAGTTTGTGTGCTTGTGGAATGGTAAAGCACGAGATTCTTTTGCGAGGGTGGAATATCCTAAACAGTTTGATATCAGTAGTCTCACGGAAGTACTTGCCACTACGTTCGATATAGTATCTCAAGACATAAGCGAAACGTTGAGTGTGGAACTTCTAAAGGCTCTTGTTAAGAAGGCTGTTCCTGCTCTGCCGGATGAAATAATCTCTCAGATAAATGATGAGATTAAAGCAAAAGGTGGTAAGATAGCTCTACCTTTTAGTAATACTAATACGAATCTCATGGGTAGAAAAACTGCACAACCACAAGATAAACTAGGGACAAAGAACACGGCGGATACCGCTAACAATCAGTAATCCCCGGTGGATACTAGGAGGATAATATGAGTTATATCGAATATTTGAAGAGTATCTTTGGTATTCCTACTGTCATCTTTTATAGCGACGATGAAAAAGCAGATGACAAAAACGAGGACAAAGATAAAGATGCTGAAAAGGACGACGAAGACAAGAAGACATACACGAAAGAAGATATGGAACGAGCCATAGATCGTCGTCAGAAGGCATTGAAAGAAAAGCGAAAAGTTGAAGAAGAGTACGAAGAGTTGAAGAAGAGGTTGGATGATCTTCCGAAACCAGAAGAATATGAGAAGATAAAAAATGAATACCTTTCTCTGAAACAACAGATGGATGCGGTTGCTCAGAAGAAGGAAGAAGAAGAACTCGCCAAGTTAAATGAAAAAGAGCGAGAGCATATTAAAGAAAGAAAAGAATTAGAAGCGAAGATTAATAATCTTTCTGGCCAACTAGCGGAATTTCAGAATAAAAACAAAGACTACGATGACAAGATAAAAAAATACCAAGAGAAAGTAGAAAAGTATCAAGGTCTGGGTCTTGAAAATGCTATTATGACTGCTGCTGGTCGGCACAACGCTTTTAATGCAAGGCAAATAGTTAATCTCCTCAAGGGAGATTTCAAATTGGATGATAAGGGTGATTGGGTCTACGAGATCTACAATCAGCGGGGAGAACTTGCTGATGTTCTAGATGTTGGAGAGAGAGTGAAAATCTTCCTCGAAGATCCAGAAAATGAAAACTTGCTTACTGCTTCGGTTAAGCCCGGATCGGGCACTCCGCCAGATAAACGTGGAGCGCACGGTAAAGATATGGGAGCAGCCGAGCCCACTGATGAGATGTATGCGTGGGCGAAGAAGCGAGATTTGAATGTCACCAAAGATTCCCCCAAAGAACTGAAAGCCAAGTTGATAAAATGGTATTCTGGTCTTGTGAAGGGGGAAAAGCCAGATCAGAAATAATAAGTTGGAGGTGAAACACGCATGGGTACTGATACGTTGAAGTTTGGATGGGCTGGTGGTGGCCATAATGGTATTCAGAAGAAGGTCAGTAATAGTTATTTCAACCGTACTGGTGGGGCCTTCGTTGCTGCCAGTGGTCCTGATGGTGTTAAATTGATTACAGCATCAACCGAAACGCCTATGGGTTGGGCTGAGGTTCCTCGTGATACTTCGGCTGGCACCGTGAATTATTGGCAGAGATCGGCTACTACTGATACGGTGTTTGTTATTACCGATAGTACTGCCATTTTTGCTTGTCCAGTAATTGAAAAGGCGGCAAGTCTTGCAGCGAGTGTGGAAGGATATGGTGTTTGTGCTTCTGTTGAGGGTGCAACAACTACATCTATCCAGAAGATCCGGTTACCGGCAAGTGCTACTGCTGCAAATAGGCAATTCGAGTGTGTTAAAGCTGACCTGACAAGAAGGGTGATATACGTTCGTATGAATCCTACTCAGAAGCTTGTCTAGTTTATAAATAAAGGAGGTGAATAATACATGGCTGGTGTTAGACGTGGGCTCTAAGAGCCAGAGCGTCGCTAGGTGGTAACATCTAGAAAAACAAATTGGGTGAATTGCTGGGAGCCTAAAATGTCTATGGTAGAATGTAAACTTTGCGGAGAATATTTTAAAACAATAACAAATTCTCATCTTAGAAATAGACATAGTATGACCGTAGATGAATATAAAAGTCTTTTTGCTTTAGAAAGAGTTTCCCCAGAAGGATGGTCAACGGGAGAAAAGAATTCGTTTTATGGTAAGAAGCATTCCGAAAAATCTAAAGTTTTTTCTAATGAGTATAGAAATAATGCCAGTTTAAGAAGAAAAGGTAAATTGCCTCATGAATTTTTAGTAAATGTATCTCCAGAAGAATATCATAATAAATTGTCGAAAGCTCTTTCTGGTTGTGGAAATGGAATGTTTGGAAAAGAAGTTTCCGAAGAAAGAAAGGAGCAATTGAAAATAGAGTACGTTGGAGAAGGTAACCCAAACTGGCGGGGTGGAATAGCACATATAAAATATTCCAAACTATTTCTAGAAATAATAAGATATGAGATAAGAAATAGAGAAGAGCATAAATGTTTTATGTGTGGTTTATCAGAAGTAGAAAACTTTAGGAATTTAGATGTGCATCATATAGATTATGACAATAGTTTAGATAATTTGGTTGCTTTGTGTCAAAAATGCCATCTGAAAACAAACGGAAGGCGGTTTTACTGGACAGAAGTATTGCATGAAGAAATATATAGACATTATGGTAATCAGCAGCTAAGTCAGTCGAATGGATGGAATGGTAGACTGGAAAGTTCAGAGACTACAGAATTGAGGAATCCTACCAATAATATTCTGCACGAGCGCCCAACATCCCAAGTGGATGAAGATATAGTCCGACTCTCATTGGAAACGGTGAGGTAATTCATAAACAGAATTACATAAGGTAAGTGTCTGATTTTACAGAAGCAATGAAGCAGGAGATGTATGATTATTTTCTCGACTGGCAGACATACCAGGAAGAGCCATCAGTATATCCCCAGCTTTTCGATATTCGTAATTCCCAGGCTGCGTACGAAAAGTACAACTCGGCTATTGGGCTTGGCGACTTGCTAGAGAAACCAGAAGGCGAAGATCTGCTCGCGGATGCTCCTCTTGAGGGGTATCAAGTCGTGTGCAAGAATCGAACCTTCGGGAGGACTGTCCGTATGACTTTCGAGCAGGTGGAGGATAACCAGAAGTTCCCGGATTTCCTTCGTACTGTGGTTGGTACATGGAAGCAGGCCATTGATCGTACCAAGGATCGGTGGTATGTTAAGTTCTTCAATTATGGTGCAATCTCTGCAGGCAATGATATTTTTAATAACACCATTACGGGGGTAGTGACCGATTCATCTGGTGCTCTTATCTATGACGGTCATGCATTTCTGGATACGGATCACCCGGACAAGGTTGGTGGGACATACGCTAATTTGACAGTTACTCGTGCATTGACCTTCGACAATCTTGCGACCACGTATCTCACGTTTACTTCTACCAATAACAGGGATGAACGGGGTAATGAGATTATCATCACTCCTGACACGCTCTTGATTCCTCCGGCACTGCGTTTTACCGCTCAGAGGATTCTTGACACCGCACTGATCCCGGATTCAATGGATAATGATATCAACGTATTGAAGAGTATCGTTACTCCGTTGGAGTGGCCCCGGCTTACTGATACGGATGGATGGTTCCTGTTGAAGAAAAAGGGTGGACTTATGGCCCTTAATCGGATGGAGCCCGAGTTCGATTTCTATCAGGATGAAACCAATAAGGATTTCTATGCTACTGTTATCCTTCGTTGGGGCGGGTGCGTTACTAACTGGAGGTTTACCTACGGTTGTAACTTGGCACAGTCGTAATCGGTAGTTAATCTATATGGGGGAGCACGCGCTCCCCCAAACTAAAGATATAATTTGCTGGTTAGTAGTCATATATGTAAAGAGACCCATATCCACAAAGCGAACCAGCAACTGAGAGGTTATTTATGGTGTCATACATGTATGTAGACGAGAAACCATATGAAATAGTCGAAGTACCAAAAGTAGGACAGCAATACAAGCTGTGGTATAATAAGAAAACACGTTCTAATCCAATGGGACAAGAGTTTAGAGAAGTTATTAACGGACAGGAAGTACATGTCCGTGCTTTCTCTAAAGAGAAGTTGGAAGCTTTTAGAGTTCAGGTATTCACCCGAGTTCTACCTTTGAAGGTTGTGATTGAAGGCTAATGGGTAGCGAAAAGATTGTACCAACTTGGAAAACATGGGCAGAGTTTGACGCCGAGTATACTACTTGGAGGTTGAGCTACGAGGCTTCACCTTCGGGCACTCCGAGGTTCTTTCATGGTGGGGAGCGCCTCCCAGACGGCTCGACGGTGTTAGAAAGTGTAGCGTCTCCTACTCAGGCTCAGATAGTACCAAGAACTAGAGTTGATATGAAAGAACTTTATAGTTTTGATCCTAATACAGAAACACGAGATGATATAAAAGGTACACATGCAAAAAAGACAAGATTCTACAAAGAATTTATTGGAGATATTGAAAAAGCGAAAGAAGGAGATGAAACCGTACCTTGGGTAAACTTCAACACTGTACGTCCAAGGATACGGAAAAATAGGAGGGAATATCCAAAGAGAGGAACTATTTAGCATTTTAGTTGGGTGACATTGCTAATGGCCGAGCAACGTTAATGGAATGCGTCATCCACCCGTGACGCAATGCGTTATTAGTTCCCATCGTATTAGCGCAATCCACGGCAAGGGGGTGTAAACAGATGGGAAGTACACACACTAGGTCAAACTTTAAAGAGCAGACCACAGGTTTGAAGATTGCGTTTAGTAATGCTAGTATTGTAACTGCTACCATTACTACGGCTGCTATTACCACGTTGACTACTACTACATCGACTGTCACGACATCAAATGTTACTACATTGAATGTCGCCAACAATTATATTAAACTTGGCACCGATGTTTATATTATGAGGGTAGTTGGTGCAGGTAAACCTTCTGCGTTTAGTACTGCTGTACTCAATGGTCTTGCTACCGCTCTTACTGGTGGTACGGCAACTAGAGTAGGTAAGGGGAGTCTATTTCTTACTGCTAGTAGTACGCATGTTGGTTCTGCTTGTTTTCTCAAATATCTAGCGGCAACTTGGTGTAATGTTACACTTGGTGCGGCTGTCTAGTAATATAAGGGTACGGGAAACCCCCGTACCCTTTTCTTCAAAATGGAGGATTCCATCATGGGAGAAAGTTGTGTAATTTGTAAGCAGGACATGAAACAAGTAACACCTCTACACGTACAACACAAACATAACATGACTTGGGAAGAATATCAGAAAGCAAAGAACGATCCTGAATTCTTGGCCCAAGTGGAGAAGTCGGCTATGGAAAGAGCAAAGAGAACAGAGGGAGAGAACTACGCTAGGCAAATACTTTTGAACTACTGGTTTTCACCTTTGCTACTCAGTTCGATGATGAAAAACTTTAAAGAACACAGTACTATAGATAGAACTATGTTTACTCCTCCTCCCGTTGATTTGAAAAAATTTGATGGAATGAAGATAGTAGAGACAGGTTCTCTTTCCGAAGCAGAAGCATTAGTAAAATCAGGGAAGTGGATAGCTGTCACCGCAAGAGGGGGAATTCAGGAAATTGAAGATGAAAATGGTGTTGTAAAAACGATACGACGCCCCAAAATATATGAGCTTCGTCGGAAGGAGGGGTAAAGCGTGGCAGTCAAACAAACATTTGGTGCAGGAAGAACAGTTATAGTTGTTGCGTCTCCAGACGCTGATTGGAACTATACTGCTTCTCTTAGTGAGTTTAGTTTGGGCCTTCGGGTTCATAGTATTCAATTTGTTCCAAGTAATTATATGACGAATGTGGCCTACGTCAAGGATGGTTCTGCGACAGGTGTAGTCACATTCTACGCGGCAAGTCCCAATCAGTTCGCTACGAAATATTTCCATGGTAAAACACTCAAACCATACATTGATGCTACTCCTTTAGGTAACTACACGGCGACTGTGAACGCCAAATTTATATTCACACTAGCAGATGACTAAATAGGAGTTAATTAATGGGGAACATCGACACTATATTGTTTGGACCTATGCTCGGGGAACTCGGCTGGAGTGTGTCACGTTGGAGTGGGTATTGCAGGTTTCTTAAAATAGAAAATTTTAAGAATATAAAATGCATAGCTGCTGATTATAACTGGCGTGCTCCACTCTATGAATTTGCTGATGAGTTTATTCCCCTACCTGACTGGTTTACTGATCTAAAGTTGGAACAGGATTGTTATGAAGCAGTCCTTCCGAAATCACAACCCGGATCGCTTACTCCAGTAGAGATATATACTTCTATTTTAAATCATTACAAACAGTTCTACAACGAAGAGACAACTTTAACAATAAGAACTCCGCGTGGTTGCAACTTGTATGTGCAACATCACTGTCAGCAAATGTGGAAATACTTGGAGTGTTCTGCGGAAACTAGCGCATATGTAAATTCTCTTCTATACAATCATAAGGGAGATGTTATTACAGTTGCTGCTAGGAAACGGGAGCGCACTCCAGAACGAAACGTGCCCGAGTATGTATGGAATGATGTAGTAGATCGTCTTTCCGAAAAGAATACTGTGGTACTGGCTGGTACTAAGGATAGTTCTGCATTAGCGGAGAAGCGCGGAAGAAATATAATAAATCTAATGCACAGAGAAGGAACAGATGGGTTGGATGTATTGATTGGAGTATTACAAAAATCATTTATGAGTCTTACTTCTCAATCCGGCCCAACTCTTATATCACTGTTGACGGGATGCCCTTCATATGTCCTTGGGCATGAGAAATGGAGACACTCAATCGCAGAGAATTGGATGCAGACACCTTGTATGTTCAGAGAAGTGCCGAATAACATATATGGTGGAGTTACCTCCGAGATGGTACTTGGTGATTTTGGAAGGTATAAAGATCAGTTAAAAATTGCAGAAATAAATTTAACTAATGGAGTTAATTACTGTAAAACTACTGCTGTGGATATATTGAATAAACTGGTTTCCGTTGGACGAAAACAACTAGTTAAATTAACCGACCCGGAAAACTTGAAACTCGGAGTTCTCAATGAGCAATAAAATTGCTATAGTTGGTGTGCTGGATAAAGATGGTTCCACGAATGTATTTATGGCGAAAGCTTTTATGAAAAAAGGATTTGAAGTACTACCAATAAATTACAGAACTCTAACCAACCAATTTGGAAAGAAAACTGCTGAGAAGATAATCATAGAAGTTGTTAGTGATGTAAAACCAGACTTAACTATATTTTGTAAAGTCAACGGACTTAGTAGTGATACGATAGGATATTGTTGTAAAGCAACAAAGACGTATTTCTGGTTTCCAGATCCTATTAAAACGCTGAAGCAATTACCAGAATGTCTTAGTCATGCGAGGATGTCGGATTTTGTTTCCTGTACTGGAAAGGGAGTAGCGGAATATCTTAGATCCCAAACCGGAGTGCCTGTTCATCATGTAATTGAAGGAATAGATCCAGATTATTATTGTCCACAACCTATAGATAAAACACACGATGTGGTATTTATTGGAACTAGGAATGAAGAAAGAGATAAGTATTTAAAAGCTATTATAGAAGTAGGTTACTCAATAATGGCGTATGGTAATGGATATGTAGGGGGAGAAGTTGAAGGTATAAACTTTTGTAGAGCATGTTCATCTGGTAAGATACTTCTTGCAGTAAACAATGAACATACCACCAACGAGTATTTTTCTGATAGAGTGCTTAGATACGGGGCGTGTGGCGGATTTGTTTTGCATTCTTATTCTCCTAACATGGAAAAATACTTCATTCCGAACGTAGATCTTGCATATTTTGAGGATGTACCTACATTACTCGCGTCTATACAAGCATGTATAAATAATGATGATATGAGAAACAATATGGCGCTTTCTCTACGTAATAAGGTTTTGGCTAACTACACATGGGATACCGTAGTAGACAAGATTCTCAGTATTACTGGAGGTGGTGAATGCCGAAAATAGTAATTATCTCTTGGCACGGACTCGGTGATAATATCCTTCTAACTCCAGTGCTAAAAGAGTTTCAGAAGCAAAGTGATACAGTCATCGCTCTCACCTACCTACAAAGATTACCAATCCCCGATCTCCTCGCCAGATGCCCGTATATAAAAGAGTTTGTACCTACTGCCGATCCTTGGAACGACTTTGCTAACCTTGATATTGGAAGACAGTTTGTTCAGAAGCAAGCATTAGAATGGGCAGAGAAAAACTCCTACGATCAGATGATAGAAGTTACAATGAGTCCGCAGTTAGGAACGCACAAGATGCTTCGTGCCGCCAAAGAGTTGGGAGTAAAACTTACAGATTATAAAACTGAAATCTTTCCAGAGAGATCGAAGAAGATAAAGAAGAAAGCAGATAAGTATTTTGATATGCTCAAGAAGCCATATGTTTTCGTCCACCGGAAAGCAGGAAATCCACCAAAAGATGTTCCTCCAGATACCATAAAACACTTGTTGGAAAAGCGAGGATATAACTACTACAACACTATAGAATATGGAAGTAGGACGTTAGTAGCAAGATACTTACCAACTGGCAACATCCCACTTGAGATGGAAGTACTTAGTAGATGTTCAGAAGTAATCTGTGCCGACTCATTTATTATGCAC
>Ga0209253_10006043_pt1 | contig 10485 bp, 12 predicted proteins | sample FrelakmetBRP12BR_FD_187145 | JGI IMG/M metagenome (GOLD analysis project Ga0209253, IMG submission 187145) | Freshwater lake sediment microbial communities from the University of Notre Dame, USA, for methane emissions studies - BRP12 BR (SPAdes)... | ecosystem: Environmental > Aquatic >... | reverse complement strand
CCGTCATTTCAAGGAGATTGCCAGGTAACTTTCAGGTGCTCGCAATGAGAGTTTTATCAGTAGAGTAGAGAACTGGCGTAGTGGCTGAAAGCCCTATCTCCAGCTCCCCCTCGTCAAACCGTACGTTCGGTTTTCCCGAATACGGCTTTCCAACTATCTTCTTCCAGCAGCTTTCACAGTTTGTGTCCATTGGGCAGTTAAAGGTATCCTGAATAATCCCAATTCCTCGTACAAGTAGTTATTGGGATACTTCTTGTATCCTTTGCTTTTTATTCCGTGTTTCCGCCTCAGATATATCCGCACTCTGTTTTCAAGGTAGTACTTTATGGCTGATAAATCTTTGCTGCAATGTCCATAGTAAAAATAGTTCGTCCAGCCTCTGACTATTTCATTTGCCTTCATGATAACTACTCCTTTCGGCAAAGCGTGGTTTCTGTTGCAGGTCAGTCCTTTTATTTCCGCCCTGATATGCTTCATCGCTTTCTTTGACGGCCTTATTAAGGGGAATTCCTTTCCTGTCCTGATGCCTCTTTTAATTCCTATGGTAAAACCAAGAAAGTTGAAATCTTCTTTCCTCGCATCTACCACTTTTGTTTTACTTTCGTTAAGGCTTAGTCCTAATTCTTCCAGCACTGCCTTTATCCCCTTTAATATTCTGTCTGTGTTTCCCTTGCACACTGCGACTATGTCGTCTGCATATCTGACAAGTCTTGCCTCCAATCTCTCTTGCACTTTCTTGTTTTTCCATATCGTATCCAGCACATTGAGGTATATGTTGGCAAGTAGTGGCGATATGACCCCGCCTTGCGGCGTCCCTTTGTCGTTGCCTTTGTAGTCCTTCTTACCATCCGCCCTTTCCTCTACTACAGGAGCTTTCAGCCACATCTTTATCAGCCTGAGTATGTTCTTATCCACTATCCGTTTCGCTACCTGTTGTAACAGTTTATCATGCGGTATGGTGTCAAAGTATTTGGTTATGTCAGCGTCTATTACCTGTGTTTTCCCCTGTCGCAGTTGCTCTGTTACATCCTGTACTGCCTGATGGGCGCTTTTTTTTGGTCTGAATCCATAGGAGTTGTCCTGAAAGTCTGCTTCAAATATCGGCTCGATTACTATCTTTACTGCCATCTGCACTACCCTGTCTTTGATTGTCGGTATTCCAAGCGGTCTCTTTTTGCCGTCTGCCTTCGGTATATATACCCTTCTTACAGGCATCGGCTTATACTCCTTTTTCCTGAGTTCTTCTGCTATTGCTTCAAGATACTTTTCTGCCCCTCCCTCTTTCTCCTCTACACTCTCAAAGGTTATCCCGTCTACTCCACTTGCCCCTTTGTTTGCTCTGACAAGTTTATAGGCATGGCTCACTATGTCCATCCTGTAAATCTTGTCATAGAGAAGATAGAACCTAAAATCCTTCTCCTGCTTGGCCTTCTGGTATAGCTTCTTCTGAAGTTCCCGAATCTTTTCCGGAGTTTCCAGCATCAGTGCAATCTCCTTTCCTTCCCTTCTTCTGAATCTCGATAAAGGTATTGCCCCTTCCCTCTCTCAAGGTTGTGTTGTCCTTGTGATTCTGTCGGTACTATGGGCAACTCCGACTCCCTTGCCGACCCAGTGAATTTTCGTTTCCTTATATCCACCGGTTGTCCCAATTTCCTCAGAACATCGGCACGGGTCTCCCGTGCTGTTTTCATATGGCTTCCCCTGCGTGTCACCCTTGTTACCCCGAGAGTCCATCTGTCGGTTATGACAATTATTGTTAGGACAGATGTTTCAGCCTTCCACCTTCGGGTATGGTGTCGGCAACTCTATCTTGCTTTTTCGAGGCTACTTGTAGGTTCGCTTTCGCTGCAACCCGCAGGTTTGCTCGACTCTCTTTCAGAGCCTTTGTCAGGAAACTTAGTGTTTCGGATTACTCTTTACACCTCCCTCAAGCTATGTGGGCGAACTGTCGAATTCCCACCGTCGGACTTTAACCGACAAGTCATATGTTTTACACGGCATACACCCAAAAAAAGCAATTGACGGCAGGCATATGTGCAGCAAAAGCTCTTGTGCAGCACCTTTGTAAGCGCTTTAATGACCCGGATAACGTACACGTTTTCATTCTTAGCGTTTAGATGCTATACAGACGCAAATCCTGCGTTCAAGAGTTTTTGATGCATATGTGCCTGCCGTCTTTTTATCCAAATGCATTTTTTTGGGTTAAATGAATATATAATACTCCATCTGCTCTATTGACAGTGAGATTTTTATGCAATTTTGAGGTTAAACGGGTAAAATTTCTAAATGCGAAATAGGCTGGAAGATATTCAATTAATCGAAGAGAAGACCACATGTCCAAGATAAAGATATCCCTTCTGATTGTAATCTCCATTTCAATCTTTTTAATCTCCTTATATCTCGGGCCGAATGTAATAAACCCTTTCCATATAAATGACATTGAGAAGGAAATATTGTTTTCAATCAGACTTCCGCGGGTTATCGTTGCAGCCCTTATGGGCATGGCGCTTGGGGCTTCAGGCGCAGTGCTTCAGGCTATATTGAAAAATCCGCTTGCCGATCCCTATATCCTTGGAATCTCAAGCGGCGCTGCAGTCTCAGCTGCCTTCGGGCTCTTGTCCGGTTCGTATCTTTTCGGGAAATTCGGCATCCCTTTAACAGCCTTTGCCGGTGCTTGCATTGTCAGTGTGGTAGTTGGTGCATTCGGCTGGAAACACGGCAGGATGTTGCCTGAGAGACTTCTCCTTGCAGGTGTCGGCCTGAGCTTTCTCTTTTCTGCAGTCCTGATGCTCCTCATCAGCATGTCTTCTTCCGAGGGGATCAGGAGAGCTGTGCTCTGGATATTCGGCGACCTCTCGATTGCAGACTGGTCAATGATCCCATACGGGGTTGTTTTTATTACTGCAGGTTTATGTATCTCCATATTCAGGGCAAAGGCATTGAATGCTCTGATGCTTGGAGATGACCTTGCCCATAGCCTTGGATTCTCTGTGCACAAAGAAAGACTCCTGCTGTTCATCTCTGTATCGCTCATGACCTCTGCATCGGTATCACTCGGCGGTACAATCGGTTTTATTGGCCTGCTTATTCCTCACATTGTGAGGTTTATTACCGGAGCAGACAACAGGATTTTGATACCTCTATCTGCTGTATGTGGCGGAGCCTTTCTGTGTATTTCAGACCTGATCGGCAGATCAATTGTCTCTCCAATGGAGATCCCTTCAGGCATTATTACAGCTATCATCGGCTCACCTTATTTTCTTTATCTTTTGAGGAAAAAAGATGTACTCGGAACATAACCCTCCTATTCTTGAACTCGATAGTCTGGGATTCCGGTATTTTAAGGATAAACCCTTTATCAATGACCTGAACTTTTCTGTTGGCGATGGAGAACTTATCGGGCTCCTTGGCGCCAATGGTTCAGGCAAATCCACTATCCTGAAACTTGCAAGCGGAATATTAAGACCTGCAGAGGGTCAGATAAAGCTCTGGGGCAAGCCGCTGCATTTGTATAAAAATAAAGACAGGGCAAAGCTTCTCTGTTATCTCCCTCAGCTCCTCGACATAAACCTGCCTTTTAAAGTAAGGGAACTCGTCTCAATGGGACTTTATCCATATGATATCCCTCCTGAAATAAGAGTTGATGAGGCATTGGAAATGGTCGGGCTTCTCGAAAAAGCAGAATCAAACATAACGAATCTGAGTGGCGGTGAAAGGAGGAGGGCTTTTATAGCAATGACCCTGATTCAGGGAGCAGGGCTGCTCCTCCTGGATGAACCCCTTGCAAACCTCGATATAAAGTACCAGATGGAGATTCAGCGGTTACTCAGAGAACTGCGCGTAAAGAAAAATATCTCGATCATTATGGCATTACATGATATCAACTTCGCTTTACAGTTTGATAAAGTAATGCTGATTAAAGAGGGAAGGATTCTCGGCATCGGCAAGCCTGAAGCAGTTTTAACGAACGATTTATTAAAAGAGGCGCTTGATGTGAACCTTGAGATAAAAAGACAGGATTCCGGCGGGACGTTTATAAGTTACGGAAATAATTTTTAAGTCACCTTTCTAATTCCATCATTTCATCTTCTATTTCACAGAATAACCCAAAAAATGCATTTAGATAAAACCACAGAGTTCACAGAGGTATTTAAACTTTAAAAAGACTTTTAATTTCAAGCAATTCTCTGTGTCCTCATATTATATTTTTGAAAACAAGTAAGACTCAATCTTGTATAAAATAGTGCACAGAGGAAATTATAAAATCTGTTAGTTTCTCTTTTATTATCAATATGATTTTCTGTGTTCTCTGTGGTTAATTGCATTATTCGGGTTAATTAGAGTCTGTTTATAAACTCATAGTTTGTCATCCTACGGCTTGACCGGGGGATCCAGAAGGCATTGAAAACACTGGATTCCCGCCTTCGCGAGAATGACGAATTTTTATCGCAGAAGGGAATTCCGGGGACACCATACTTAATTTCTTGACTTGGTACTTAGTGAGCGGTAAGGCTCGGCGTGAGACTCGCTCTCTTCATTTTTCCAGCTCCCGCCTGAACCCAATCGGTTTTTTACTCTTCGTCTCATCCGGTTTCATAAGTTGTCTTATCGCATCAAAGACAACTTTGAACTGTGTGTCGTATTTCTTTTCCATGTCGGCGAGTTTCCGGGCGAGGTCTTTATGGGTCGAAAGCATCTCCCGAAGCTTCACAAACGCCCGCATGATCTGGATATTTACCTCAATCGCCCGGTCGCTATTCAGCACAGTGGAGAGCATTGCAACTCCCTGCTCGGTGAAGACATAGGGATTATAGCCTCCAAGATGTTTGCGAGATGGTATCGCATTTTGCGATACCATGGAATCAATCTCCTGATCATTCAGTTGAAACATAAAATCGTCTGGAAATCGTTTCATGTTCCGCTTAACCTGCTCTCTTAGCCGAATCGGTTTGACATCGTAAAGAGATGCCAAATCTTTATCGAGCATGACCTTGTGGCCTCGAATCAGATAGATTTTTTTCTCGATTATTTCGATGGGAATAAGTTCTTTCATTTACCCGCCTTGAATACAATCGAAAAAAGTGCCCGGCCAAAAGCGGTAAGAAGGAGGGATATTGTGGTCAGCCTCTGCTGATAAATTGGAATGTTAAACTGCTTAGGCTTCTTTTTGAGCAGTATATGCACTTTGGTTTTTAACCGATCAGCTTTTTAAATTCCCTGAATGATATCTTCTCTATCTCCTCATGCAGACTTCTGCCATGAGCATCCATTGTCACTATTGCAGGAAAATCTTTTACCTCTAATATCCACATGGCTTCGGTCATGCCGAACTCCTCAAGCTTCCATACACCGGCAACCCTTTTAACCCTTTCAGCAAGATAAGCAGCCGCACCGCCAATGGTATGCAGGTAAACACATCCATTCTCTTTAAGCGCTTTCAGTGTCTGCATTCCCATGCCTCCTTTGCCCATCACACCTCTTAACCCGTATTCTGAGATTATCCTCTGCTCGTACATCTCAACCCGCATGCTTGTAGTCGGGCCGCCTGCAACAAGTTTGAAGCCTTTGGGTGTCTTCTTTATAATAGGGCCGCAATGGTATAGGACCGTGCCTTCAAGATTGAATGGTATCTGTTCACTGAGAGGTTTTTTATCGAACAGATATTTATGCAGCTTGTCCCTGCCTGTTACAATCTGCCCATTAATCAGGACCATATCACCGACCTTCAATTTCAGGACGTCCTGTTTTGTCAGAGGCAGGTTGATTATTTTTTTGTTTTTTTTAACTTTTAACTTTTCACTTTTCACTTTTCACTTTTTTCCATTCCAATCTTGCCCTTCTATCCGCCCAGCAGGAGACAGAAACGTCAACGAAATAGGATGCAGGGTGTCTGTGATTTATGCCGATTTTGACTCCAACGGCTGTTGTCTTTCCGCCAAAACCGAGCGGCCCTATTCCGAGCTTATTTATATCATTCAAAAGCCTCTTTTCAAGCTGTGCTAATACCTTCTGCTTATTGACATCATCAAGATTCCTCATGAGCTGCTCTTTGGCAAGCCGTGTTACCTGATCTTTTGTTGCGCCTATCCCTATGCCGATAATATAAGGCGGGCATCCCTTGCCCTGTGCCTTGTGAATAGTATCAATGACACATTTTCTTATCCCTTCTATATCCCTTTCTGCCTTCAGCTCCGCTATCGGTAACTTGTATAGCTGCCCGATGTTTTCAGAACCGGAGCCTTTCAGCATAAGGTCAACAGTAAGTTTTTTGTCTTTCGTCTCCTCGATGTATATCACCGGAAAACCAATGCCTGTGTTGTCACCGGAATTTTTGTCAGTAAGCATATCAACTGCGTTAGGCCGCAAAGGTATCTCTCTGGTAGCAATCCGGGTTGCCTTGATGATTACCTCCTTTAGTTTCAGATGGCTCAGTCCGGCCGACGCCTTAACAAAAAATACCGGCACTCCTGTATCCTGGCATATCGGTCTTTCACCTGCTCTGGCTATCTCTATATTCTCAAGAATTGTTGATAATGCCGCTCTTGCATTTGAACCTTTTTCTTCTTTTCTGCAAGCAAGCCTTAATGCCGTTTCTACATCTTCAGGCAATGAAGTTGCAGCTTTTCTATAGAGTTCTACTATTGCATTCTGAAGTTTCAGCATATTAAATACTAACATTTCATTGCAACTTGTCAAGTGGAATTTGGTAGCCGTGGAATTTGGTATGTCTATAAAGTTGTATGTTGTCATTGTCCGGCTTGACCGGACAATCCAGTCCCGAAAGCTTTTGGAATTGAAAACACTGGATTCCCGCCTTCGCGAGAATGACGACTTCTTATCAGAATCGTACTTTATAAACAGACACCAAATAGTATGTGGTCAAAACATCTCCTGTCAATCGTAGAGGTGATCCCATGTTATGAAAATAATTTGAACAGCAGGAAGGTAACCAATGCGCCCATAAGGCTTCCGAGGATAACCTCCCAGACATTATGGGCTCTTGTCATAACCCTGCTCTGGGCAATAACTACGGCAACGATAAAAGAAAGCAGTGATGCAATAAAATTTTCTGTTATATACGTTATGACAATCCAGGTTGAAAAAGCCAGAGCTGCATGTCCGCTTGGCATACCCCCGCGCAAAGGAAGCCCCCGGCCAAAATATGTTTTTGTTATTACAACGAGAATGACTACGATTATCAATGCTATAAGGGCGGTTTCTTCTTTGGAGTGCTTTGTGATATAAAGCCCCTGATGAAATATATCACGCAGATAAGGGAACAGGATTATATAGCCAATCACTGCCACACCAAAGGCAGTTATAAGCACAGCGCCCGCAGCTATGTCTTTTGCCACGCGCGCCTTCTCACTCTGTTCGGGTGATACTATATCAACGATTGCTTCGATTGCGGTATTAAACATCTCTGCGAGGAGAACAGCGATCACAGAAAGCGCTATAATGAGGAATTCCATGCGTGACACACCAAGGATATAACTTAAAAGAAGGACTGCGGCTGCGGTAAATAAATGATACCTTACATGTCTTTGAGTCTTCGCAGCATGCAGTACCCCTTCTATTGCAAAATTAGCGTTCTTCAGCCATTGCCTGAAAGGCATAATAAATTATCCCAGGCGCTTCATAATCGCTGATAGTTCTCTGATTAAAATACAGTTTTCCTTATGCGACTTAATAGCTACTCTCATGTATGAATTGTCAAGACCTCTGAAATCAGAGCAGTCTCTGACAAGTATCCCCCTTTGTTTCAAATGTTTGGACATCTCTGCTGCATCAGGCGTTCTCAGCAGATAGAAATTTGTATCTGAGGGAAGAACTTCAATCCCCAGTTTTTTAAAATTCTTTTCGAGCAGTCTTTTCTCCTGCTTCAGCAAACTGAAAGTTTCTTTCCTGTAGATCTTATCCTGTAATGCTACAACTGCTGCCCTTTGTGCAAGGCTATTTACTGTCCATGGTTCCTTATCTTGCCTGAGCCTCCGGACAAGATCATGAGGGAACACACCATATCCAATCCGCAAACCGGAAAGTGCATGGAAATGGGCCATTGTCCTCATGACAATCAGATATGGATTTTCTCCGGCATACTTTATAACTGAATCCTCAGGGCAGAAGTCAATAAAAGCCTCATCAACAATAAGATAACAGGCAATTTCTTTCGCCGTATCTGCAATTTGTTTGACATGCTCTCTTCCGAGCAATCTACCTGTTGGATTATTCGGATTGCAGAGGAAAGCCATATTTTTACCTTTCATAGTATCCATGAATTCAACAGCGTCTATCTCAAATCCGTTCTCACTTCTAAGGAAATAAAATCCTATCTCTGCTCTATGCTCTATGCTCTCTGCTGTTCTAAGTGCCCTTTCATATCCTGAATACGTCGGAGCTGTAACAAGAACTTTTTGGGGGTTCAATACCCTTGCTGTCAGATGAATAAGTTCGGTGCTGCCATTACCGCACAGGATCGTTTCAGGATCAATCCCGTGATATTGTGAGAGTCTCTTTCTCAGCCTCCTCGTGTCAGTATCAGGATAATGATTAAGAAATTTCAGATGTCTGCGCAACTCAGCTTTTATCTTTTTAGATACACCAAGCGGATTTGCTGAGGCGCTGAAATCCATCACCTGTCTTTCCTGTATTTTCAGCTCTTCAGCAAGACGATAAATATTTCCTTCATCCTCAAATGGATCAGGTTTATTGAAAACTGTTTCTGTCATCTTATCATCCTCATATGTAGTATACTCTATTATACTTTGAGCATAAAAAATCAGTTTACCACTTACAGGATATAAAATCACTTATGAGGACAACCAATAAAAATACACGTCTGATTAATCAATTGAAGCAGATCTACAAAATCAGGAAGAATGAGATTACCTCACGACTCAAAGAATTTGAAAGGTGCCGGTCTCAGAAGAGTGATGAGGAAATTTTCGGCGAGCTGACCTTCTGTCTTCTTACCCCGCAATCAAAAGCAAAATCCTGCTGGGATGCGATTGAAACCATCAGAGATGAGAATCTCTTATTAAATGGAACTGTCGAAGAGATCAAAAAAAGACTGCACTCTGTCAGATTCCACAATAAAAAGGCACAGTATATTGCAGATGCAAGAGAATTGTTTATGCGTAAAGGCAGGATTGTCATAAAGCCCCTTCTGAAGCAGTTTGCAGATATTCATGAATGCAGGGAATGGCTGGTAAAAAACATAAAAGGTCTGGGCTATAAGGAAGCAGGCCATTTCCTGAGGAACGTGGGACTCGGGGAAAACATTGCTATTCTCGACAGACATATCCTGAGGAATTTAGAAATGCTCGGGATAATAGACCAAATTCCAACATCCCTAAGCAGAGCAAAGTATATGCAGATAGAACAGGATATGGCTGTTTTTGCAAAACAGATAGATATCCCGCTTGCCCATCTTGACCTTCTGTTCTGGTCCAAGGAAACAGGAGAGATATTTAAGTAAAGCTTATCCTGATTGAGTCCAATGGATTAAGCATGGTCAAAAGGCTGTTCCTGATCAAAATCAGGCAGGTAATGGGCCTGACTTTCGAGTTTCTGTATAAAGGCGTTTCCCAGGCCAAGCTCAAGCGCATAGTCCGTGATCTCATCATATTCGTTTCCTGTGAGGGTCCGGTTTATCCCTGGGAAATCACGTGCCTTATATTGAGGAGAATACTGCGACATGATGCTGACGTGAATATCCGGAGACAGGTCTGTCAGAAAGCCGAGGCATTGCCGGCTGTTTTCCAGGCAGCCCGGCAACACAAGATGACGGACCAGCAATCCGCGCACAGCAATGCCATCATCATCAGTTTTCAGGTGACCCGTTTGATTCAGCATTTCCCTGAGGACGCCGGGGACTATATCAGCATAATCGTCTACATTAGAAAACTTCTTCCCGGGTTCATTTCCCAGATATTTGATATCAGGGATATAAATATCCACAAGGCCCCTGATCTGCCGGAGCGCATCCACTGAATCATAACCATTGGAGTTATAAAGAACTGGCACAACAAGCCCCTTTTCCTTTGCCAATTGAATGGCAGATGCCATCTGAAAAATCATATGTGAAGGTGAAACAAAATTGATGTTATGAGCGCCTTCATCCTGAAGCCGCAGTATTTCAGATGCAAGCTCATCTGTAGTCAGAGTCCTGGTGCGGCCCTGCTGAAATTCCTGGCTGATCTGGTAATTCTGGCAAAAGACGCAGCGGAGATTGCAGCCGCTAAAAAAAATGGTGCCTGAACCTCTCGTGCCGGAAATGGGGGGTTCTTCACCAAAATGCAGGCCCGCATGGGAAATCTGAATGCCGGAGCCAACCCTGCAAAAACCGGTGTTACCTTCAAGTCTGTTCACCCCGCATCTGCGCGGGCAACATTCACATTTTTTTAGCTGATCTGTTAATGAATGATTCATGCAGTATCTGTACCTAACTGATGACTGCCACGACATCGTGTACACATTTTACTG
>Ga0209253_10006042_pt1 | contig 10486 bp, 9 predicted proteins | sample FrelakmetBRP12BR_FD_187145 | JGI IMG/M metagenome (GOLD analysis project Ga0209253, IMG submission 187145) | Freshwater lake sediment microbial communities from the University of Notre Dame, USA, for methane emissions studies - BRP12 BR (SPAdes)... | ecosystem: Environmental > Aquatic >... | reverse complement strand
CTCGATCCGGCCACGCCGTGGGCGACCCGAATGCCCGGCGGCCGCAAACGGTGCTTCAATCGGCCCTTTCGCACCGGAGGCCGCCATGAACGCACCCGACCAGATGAAGTCGTCCCTGCGCGCCCCATCGCACCTGATGACGAGCCGGGATTACCGCGACTCGCTGCGGCGCCTCCACCCGGTGGTCTACGTCGACGGTCGCCGCGTCGAGTCGGTCGCCGACGAGCCGGCGCTCGTGCCCGGCGTGCAGGCGCTCGGCGTGAGCTACGACTACGCGCTCGACCCGGCACTCGCGCCGCTGATGCTGGCTACCCAGAACGGCAAGGTTGTGCCGCGCATGCTCGCCGTCGACCGATCGGCCGGCGACCTGCTGAACAAGCTCGAGGCCGTGCGCGTGCTGTGCCAGGAGACCGGGTGCGCGCAGCGCTACCTGGCGCACGACGCGCTTGCCGCGCTCGCGCAGGTGTGTGCGCTCATCGACGACGCGCGCGGAACGACCGAGCACCGCGCGCGCTTCGCCGCGTACCTGGAGCACGTGCAGGCGAACGACCTCGCGCTCGGCATCGCGATGACCGACGCCAAGGGCGACCGCTCGCGCAAGCCCCACCAGCAGGCCAATCCGGACACGTACGTGCACATCGTCGAGCGCACGGCGAAAGGCGTTGTCATCTCCGGCACCAAGGCGATCGTCACCGGCGCGCCGTACATGCACGAATTCCTCGTCATGCCCTGCCGCAACATGGGCGAGGACGACGCCGACTTCGCGATCTGCTGCGCGGTGCCCGTCGACGCCGAGGGCATCACGATCGTCGCCCGGCCCGCCGGCCGCCCGGGCGAGAAGGTGGAGCACGGCGCGCCGATGTTCTCGCATCGCTACGGGCAGTCGACCGGCGTCGTGATCTTCGACCGCGTGCTGGTGCCGTGGGAGCGCGTGTTCTACGCGGGCGAGTGGGAACACTCGTCGACGCTGACCTACGACTACGCCACCCATCACCGCCACACCTGCATCGCGGCGCGCGCCGGCTTCGGCGACCTGCTGATCGGCGCCGGCGCGCTGATGTGCGAGGCGAACGGCTTCGATCCCGGCGCGAAGTCCGCGCTGCGCGAACCGATGGTCGAGCTGATCAAGATCGTCGAGGGCTTCTATGCGTGCGGCGTGGCGGCGAGCGTGTACGGGACGCAGGATCCGCTGAGCGGCACGTTCATGCCCGACCCGGTGTTCGCCAACATCGGCAAGCTGCTGCTCGCCACGCAGATCTACGACATGCACCGGCTGGCGCACGAGGTGTCCGGCGGGCTGATCGTCGCGCTGCCCGGTCCGGACGAAGACCACAACCCGGCGACCGCCGCGACGCTGGCCGACGTGCTGCGCGCGAGCCCGTCGGTGCCGTACGACAAGCGCATCGAGGTCGCGCGCTTCGTCGAGGACCTGACCGCGTCGTACCAGGGCGGGTGGTACTCGGTCATCAGCCTGCACGGCGGCGGTTCACCGGCGGCGATGAAGCAGGAGATCTGGCGCAACTATCCGCTGGGCAACAAGGTCGCGCTGGTCGAGCGCCTGCTCGACCGCGGCGTCCTTGCGCAGGATGGCCGACGGCCGATCACGCGCAACCGGCAGCCGGGGCGGTGCTGCGACCAGGGATGCAGCGCAGTCGGGCAGCCGGTGATGGTGCCGTTGCCGGAGGCGCCGCCTGAGCGTTGAGGGGCCGCGGGCGCTGGCGCATCGGCTTCACGCGCGCGTGGCCGGGCCGCGCTCGGCCGCCCAGCGCCGCTCGGCCTCGCGCCTCACGGCGGGCAGCATCAGCAGGCGGATGGCGACGATGCCGAAGCGGGCCCAGCGCCAGTAGCGCATGAACTTCGCGCGGGCCGCGTCGTCGGTCGCGACGGCGCGGGTCTCCTGCGCGAGGCGAGTGACGTTCGGCGCGGTTTCGATTGTCTCCAGCGACCACGCGATCTTCACCACGCCGGGCTCCGCATAGCGGGCAAAGTCTTGCGGAGGGATCGCGACGAATTTGACGTCGGCGAGCCACGGCTGGCAGCGCGCGCCGCAGACCACCAGCCGGTCCGGCTCCTCGGCGAGCGTGCCCCAGCCCAGCTTTCGCGTCTCCTCGAGGAGCCCCTGGGGTGGCCGCGGCGCGTGCGGGGCCGAGTGAAGGAACCGCTCGCGAAGCCGGATGATGGTTCGGACCGACGTCAGCGATTGCATGTCGAAGCGGACCGCGGCGTCCAGCACGACCGCCGCCGGGGCGCGCACCGTCGTCTCGAACCGCTCGTGGATGTCGGGCTCGGGGATGAAGCGATCGAGCGGGGCCGCGGTCATTGCGCGCGGCCGGTCCGCTCCTCGCCCAGGCACTCGTCGAGGATGTCGAGCGCTCGGTCGAGTTCGGCGTCGGTGAGGGTCAGCGGCGGCGTCAGCGTGAGCACGTTGCCCATCGTCGTCTTGAACGACAGGCCGCGCGACAGCGCGCGGTACAGCACGCGCTCGGCCGCCGCGCGCGCTGGCCGCTTCGACGCGCGGTCCTCGACCAGTTCGATGCCCAGCAGCAGGCCGCGTCCGCGCACGTCGCCGACCAGGGCGTGCCGGCGCTTCAGGTCGTGCATCCGTTCCAGTGCGCGCGCCCCGACGCGGGCGGCGTTCGCGACGAGGTCCTCGCTTTCGATCACGTCGAGGGTCGCCAGCGCGGCGGCCGCGGTGACCGGGTTCTTCTCGTGCGTGTAGTGGCCGAGCGCGTAGGCGCCGGCGACGTTGAGTTCGTCCCGCGCGATGCAGGCTGCGATCGGCAGCACGCCGCCACCGAGCGCCTTGCCGAGCACGACGATGTCGGGCGCGGCGCCGTCGTGCTCGGCGGCGAAGAAGCGGCCGGTCTTGCCGAGGCCGGTGGGAATCTCGTCGAAGATCAGCAGCGCGCCGTGCTCGTTGCATGCCTCGCGCACCGCCTGCCAGTAGCCCGGCGGCGGCACGTACGGCACCGCGCGTGCCGGCTCGGCGATGACGGCGGCCACGTCGCCTTCACGCTCCAGCACGTAGCGCACCATCTGCGCGCACGCGAGCGCGCACGACGCGAGCCGCGGCTGGCCGTCGGCGTCGACCGTGTGCCCGTACGCGCAGCGGTAGCAGCCGAAGGGCGCGACGTGCTCGCTGCCCGGCAGCAGCGGGCCGTGGCGGCCGCCGCGGAACAGCGACTCGCCGCCGACGCTAGACGCGCCGAAGCCGGCGCCGTGGAACGCGTCCCAGAAACTCAGCGTCTTGAAGCGGCCGGTGGCGATGCGCGCGAGCCTGATCGCGACTTCGACCGCGTCGCTGCCGCCGGTGGTGAACAGCACGCGGCCCGGATTGCCCGTGAGCGCGCGGAAGCGCTCGCCGAGCGCTTCGCCCAGTTCCACTGCGCGTTCGCTGGCGAAGCGGCGGGGCGCGAAGCAGAGGTCGTCGAGCTGCGCCTTGATGGCCACGAGGACGCGCGGGTGGGCATGGCCGATGTGGTGGACGTTGTTGCCGTGGAAGTCCATGTACCGGCGGCCGTCCATGTCCTCGATGTAGAGCCCCTTGGCCTTCACCACCGGCGCGAGGCACGGGGTCGACACCGACTGATGCAGGAACGCGCGGCTGTCGCGCGCGAGCAGCGCCCGGCTGCGCTCGCCGAGGTGGTCGCTCTGCCACGCCGCGCGCAGCGGCGTGCTGTTGATGTCGCTTTCGCTTTGCGCGGGCAGGGCGCTCATCGCGTCGACTCCTCGGTCTGGCGGTTCGCGGGAGATTAGCCGACGGGGAGGCCGCAGCCTCGACGACCGAGGCAAGATCGGGAAGAAGATCAACCGGTGACCGGCGCGGTGGCAGACCGGTTTGCCCGAGATCATCGGTACATGCCGCGGGCCTCCTACATTGAAGCCTTGAGCGCCCGCCAGGCGCCCCGATGCTCCCGATGAGCGGGCTCTTCAACCTCTACAGATGCGGTTTCGTTTGCGTGCCAGCTGGCGTGCCGCCGGTCGCGGTGGCTGACCCGGAGGGCAACGCCCCGGCAACCCTTCGCTGATCGTCAGCGAGGCCTTCGCACCCATGGCTTCGACTCCGCACACCGAGCGTGCGGCGAGCGCTGGTTCACCGGCGAACCGCCGCTTCGCGAGGATCGCCGCACGCATCTCCGCTCTGGGCCAGCGGGTCATGCCGTGGGTGGGCCTCGCACTGTTCGCGCTTGCGCTCTGGTCGCTGCATGGGGCGCTGTCGGCGTACAGCTACCGCGAACTCGCCGCCGCACTGTCGATGCTGTCCGGATATGCCATCGCGTCATCGATCGCCATGACGCTCGCCGGGTACGCGGTGATCGTCGGCCTCGACGTGCTCGCGCTGCGCCACGTTCGGCAGACCGTTCCCCTGCGCAGCGCCGCCTTCGCCGCCCTGCTCTCGAATGCGATCGGGAACAACGTCGGCAACACCCTGCTGACGGGCAGCGCCGTGCGCTTCTGGGTCTACACGGACGCCGGCCTGTCCGCGTGGCAGGTGGGCACGGTGGTTTTCTTCTGCAGCGCCGGCTTCTGGGTCGGCTACTTCGCGCTCGCCGGCACGGTCTTCGTCGTGGCCCCGGTCTCCTTGCCGGTCGTGCTGCAGCTCGGTTTCGACGCCTCGCGCCCGCTCGGGACGCTGCTGCTGGCCGTGCTCGGCGGGTGGATGTGGCTGTGCGCGCGCGGTCGTCCATTCACCTTCGGGCCCTGGCGCATCGACGTGCCGTCGCTGGAGCTGACGCTCGGCCAGATCGCCATCGGGTGCGCAGACCTGCTGCTGATGGCGGGCGCACTTTACGTGCTGCTGCCGGCCGGCGCGGACATCGGGTTCGCGGCGTTCCTGTCCGTGTTCCTTGTCGCACTGATCGCGGGCGCAGCGAGCCAGGTCCCGGCTGGCCTCGGGGTGTTCGAGGCGATGGTGATCGCGCTGCTTGTGCCGCGCATCGAGGCGCGCAGCCTGATCGCGGCGCTGCTCGCGTTCCGCGCAATCTACCTGCTGCTGCCGTTCCTCGTCGGCCTCGGAGCGGCCGGGGTCCGCGGCGGTGCCAAGCTCGCGCCGGACGCGCTCGCCTGGCTGCAGCGCGCTTCGCATTCGTTCACGCGGTTCGCGCCGATGCTCCTCGCGTCGATGGCCTTCGTCGCGGGCGCGGTGCTGCTCTTCTCGGGAGCGCTGCCCGCGGCCATCGGGCGGCTCGCCATGGTGCAGCAGCTGTTCGATCTGCCGGTGATCGAGGCGTCGCACTTCCTCGCAAGCCTGGCCGGCGCGATGCTGCTCGTCGTCGCGCGGGGTCTGCAACGGAGACTGAACGCGGCGTGGTGGCTGGCCGTCGGGTTGCTGGCGGCGGGCGCGCTGCTGTCGCTTCTGAAGGGCTGGGACTTCGAGGAGGCGTTCGTGCTGTCCGCCGTTTTGCTGGCACTGCTGCCGCTGCGCTCGCAGTTCTACCGGCGCTCGTCGCTTTTCGACGCCGCGTTCTCGCCGGCGTGGCTCGTCTCGTGCGCCGTCGTGGTCGGCGGTTCCGCGTGGCTGATGCTGTTCGCCTACCGCGACGAGGCGCTGGCCGCGCAGGCCTGGTGGCGGTTCACATGGCAGGCCGAGGTTTCGCGTTCGCTGCGCGCGTTGATCGGCGCCGCCGCGCTCCTCGTCGTGTTTGCGCTGCGCCGGCTGATCTGGCCCGCGGCCACTGCCAGGCCCGCCACGCCGCAGGCGGAGATCGAGCGCGCGCGCCCGATCGTGGAACGCTCTCCCCGGACCTACGCCAACCTGGTTTATCGCGGCGACAAGGCGCTGCTGTTCAGCGACGCCGACGACGCGTTCCTGATGTACGGACGCCTGGGCCGCAGCTGGGTCGCCATGGGGGAGCCGGTCGGCGCCGAAGCCAGCGTGAGGGAGCTCGCCTGGCGCTTTGCGGAACTCGTCGACCGGCACGATGGCTGGTGCGTGTTCTTCGAGGTGCGTCCGCAGCGCCGGCAGCTATGCGCGGAACTGGGCCTGGCGCTGACGCCGCTCGGCGAGGAGGCGCGCGTCGACCTGCGCGGATTCACACTCGATGCGCCGGCGCACCGGGACCTGCGGCAGGCGTGCGCGAAGCTGGGGCGCCTGGGCTTGCAGTTCGAGATCGTGGAGCGGGATCGCGTCGCCGCGCTGCTGCCGACCCTCGACGCGATTTCCCGCGCGTGGCTGGAGCGCAAGGCGACGAGCGAGAAAGGCTTCTCGAACGCGTCGTTCGACGCGGCATACCTCAGCCGGTTCCCCGTGGCCATCGTGCGGAACGGAGACGACGTGCTCGCGTTCGCCAACCTGTGGCTCGGCGCCGGACGGGAGGAGTTGTCCGTCGACCTGATGCGGCATCGTCCGGAGGCGCCCAACGGGACCATGGACCTGCTCTTCTCGAGCCTGTTCACATGGGGGCGCGACCACGGCTACCACTGGTTCAACTTCGGCATGGCCCCGCTCGCCGGCCTGGAGGCGCGCGCCGAGGCGGCAGTGTGGCCCCGGGTCGGCGCCTTCCTCTACCGGCACGCCGAGCACTTCTACAACTTCGAGGGCCTGCGGCGCTACAAGGCGAAGTTCGGTCCGACGTGGACCCCGCTTTACCTTGCCTCGCCCGGCGGGCTGGCCCTGGCCCCGGTACTGCTCGACGTCACGGCGCTGATCGCGGGGGGCTTTGGCGACATCGTCACCAAGCGCCGCGCACGTCCCCGATGAAGCGTGTCTTCAGTCCCTTCGTGCTGTCGCTCACCGCGATCCTCGGCGGCGGCTATGCCTATGCGGCGTGGCGGCTGACCGAGCCCGGCGTGGCCCGGCTCGCGCTCGCGCTGCCGTTCGCGCTCGTCTGGCTGGTGCCCGTCGTCTACTGGGTCTTCGGGCGGGAGAACCACCGTCGCGCCGACGACCTGCTGCACGCCGCGAGCTACCTGTGCATGGGCTGGCTCACGTATGTGCTGGTGCTCGGCTTGCTGCGCGATGCCCTGCTCGTGGCCGGCGCGCTGGCCGGCGGTGCGCTGGAGACGCTAGTGGCTCGGTGGGGCGTGGCCGCGGTCTGGTGGGGTTCGCTCGTCGCGCTCGCCGCCGGCATGCTTGCCGCCGCCCGCGGGCCGCAGGTGCGACGAGTCGACATCCTGATCGACCGCCTGCCCGCGGCGTTCGAAGGCTTCACCATCGCGCAGATCAGCGACCTGCACGTGGGACCGACCATCGGCGCCGCCTACGTGCGCCGCGTCGTGGAAATCGCCAACGGGCTTGCGCCGGACCTCGTCGCGCTGACGGGCGACATCGTCGACGGGTCGGTGCAGCGGCTGTCCACCGCGGTCGAGCCCCTCGCGCGACTGCGTGCACGCGACGGCGTGATGCTCGCGCTCGGCAATCACGACTACTACTCGGGTGCGAAGGCGTGGACGGCACACTTCGGGCGACTCGGCATCCGGGTTCTGCGCAACGAGTACTGCGTGCTGCAGCGGGGCGATGCACGGCTTGTCGTCGGCGGCGTCACCGATCCGGCCGGGCAGTTCGAGGTGCCGCCGGAACTGCCGCGGCCGGAGCTCGCGAGTGGGCCCGCGCACACCGATGCGCCCCGGATCCTGCTCGCGCACAACCCCCGGCTTGCGCCGCTGGCCGAACGCGCTGGCTTCGACCTGCAGTTGTCGGGCCACACGCACGCCGGACAGTTCTTCCCGTGGACGCTCGCGGTGCGGCTGGTGCATGCGCCGCACGTGGAAGGGCTGTCGAGACAGGGGCGGACGTGGGTCTACGTCAATGCGGGCACGGGGACCTGGGGTCCGCCCGTCCGGCTCGGCACCCGGCCGGAGCTCACGTTGGTGCGGCTGACCGCCGGCGGGCGGTCGGCGGACCAGCATCGCGGAGCTCAGCATGCCGTGGAATGAGGATTACTACCCAACCTCGATGCGTCACCTGAGCGAGGTGACGCGTTCGAAGGCGATCGAGATCGCCAACGCCTTGCTGGCGGAGAGCATGGAAGAGGGCATGGCGATCCGCATCGCGATCGCCAAGGCGGAGGCCTGGGCGCGGCGGCGCGGGCTGCCGGCGCGCGACGACGAATGATGGTGCGAAGTGCGCTCGCGCCCCGGCGCGGTCGATGGCGAGATGGCGGTCGGTCCTCTCCAAGCCGGCCTGTCCCTCAGCTCGCGTCCTGGCCCAGGAACCGCTCCGCGAGCCGCGTCCAGTACGCCGCGCCGACCGCCAGGTTGGCGTCGTCGAAGTCGTACTTCGCGTTGTGCACCATCGGGCTGTGTTCGCCGTTGCCAAGCCGCAGGAAGCAGCCCGGCTTGTGCTGCAGGTAGTACGCGAAATCCTCGCTGCCCGTGGTCGGGCCCCACGGGAAGACCACGCGCTGCGGGCCGACGAGTTCCTCCGCGACCTGCCGCGCGAACTCGGTCTCCGCGGCCGAGTTGACGACCACGGGATAGCCGCGCTCGTACTCGATCTCGGCGCTGCCGCCGTAGCACATCACCTGGGCGTTGACGATCTCGGCGATGCGCTGCTCGAGCTTGGCGCGCACGCCCTCGTCGAACGAGCGGATGCTCAGCAGCAGCCTGGCCGACTCGGGGATCACGTTGTTGGCGGTGCCGGCGTGCACGCTGCCGATGGTGACGATCGCCGTCTGCGTCGGGTCGATGTTGCGCGACACGACCGTCTGCAGCGCCATGATCAGGCTGCCGGCGATCACCACCGGGTCGACCGTCAGGTGCGGCCGGGCGGCGTGGCCGCCGCGGCCGTGGATCGTGATCGTTGCGGAATCCGACGCCGACATGAACGGTCCCGCGCCGAACAGGAACGTGCCGGTCGCGACGCCCGGATGGTTGTGCATGCCGAAGATGGCGTCGCACGGGAAGCGCTCGAACAGGCCGTCGGCGATCATCTGCTGCGCGCCGCTGTCCTTGCCGGCTTCCTCCGCGGGCTGGAACACGAGGTGCACGGTGCCGGAGAAGTTGCGCGTCTGCGCGATCCGCTGCGCGGCGCCGAGCAGCATGGTCGTGTGGCCATCGTGGCCGCACGCGTGCATCACGCCCGCGACTTCGCTTGCCCACGGTTTGCCGCTCTCCTCGATGATCGGCAGCGCGTCGATGTCGGCGCGGATCGCGATCGCGCGCGGGCCGTCGCCGACCTTCAGCGTGCCGACCACGCCATAGCCGCCGACGTTGCGCGTGACCGTCCAGCCCCATCCTTCGAGGCGCGCGGCGACGAGTTCGGACGTCGCCGATTCGCGGAACGACAGCTCCGGATTGCGGTGCAGCTGGTGGCGCGTCTCGCGCAGCGACTCGGCGGCGTCGAGCAGGTCGGTGAGCTGGCAGTGCGGGGTGTATCGGGCGGTCATGCAGGGTCCTCCGGCGGCAGGACGGCAGTATCCCGCAAGGCTGCGTTGACCGCACGGGACCTGAAGTGTTACTTTCGTACTACCAAGCTGGGAGCACGGATGACGACGCCGACCACGATCAAGCTGCCCGACGAATTGAAGGAACGGATCGCACCGCTCGCCGATGCGGCCGGGAAGACACCTCACGCGTGGATGGTGGAAGCCCTCGAGCGCCAGGCCGACCTTGCTGAAGCACGCGAGGCGTTCATCCAGGACGCCGAGGCGTCCGCCGCGGAGGTGGATGCGGGCGGTGCCCTGTATGCCGCGGAAGACGTCGCGTCATACCTGTTCGCGCGCGCCGCCGGCAAGCGGCCCGCTGCGCGCCCGAAGGCGCTGCCGCGCGGGTCGGCCAAGGCCGCGGCCAAGGTCGCGGCCAGGACGCGATCCGCACGCGGCCGTGCGTGACGCGCCATGGCGAGCGTCACCTTCACCGCGCGCGCGCTGAGTGACCTCGACCGCCTGTTCGACTTCCTTGCAGAACACGATCCCGGCACCGCTGAACGCGCGGCGCACGCCATCGTCGACGCCGCGCGGATCCTGCGGGATCACCCGTTGATCGGACGCCCGGTGCGGGGCGACATCCGCGAACTCGTGATTTCCTCGGGCCGCACCGGGTACGTTGCGCTCTATCGGCTGAAGAACGGCAATGCCCGCGTCGAAATCCTGACCATCCGGCACCAACGCGAGGCCGGGTACCGCGAGTGATCGCGGGCGGACGCTACGACGCCTGCTTCGGCGTGTTGCCCGCGCCGAGATCCCAGTACAGACCGGTCATCACGGAGAGCGCCTCGCGCAGCACTTCGGGGGGCAGGTGCTCGTTCGGCGCGTGCTGCGAACAGCCCGGATACGAATGCGGCACCCACACGGTACGCAGCCCGAGCACGTCGGTGAAGATGTCGTTCGGCAGCGCGCCACCGAGGTTCGGCAGCAGCGCGGGCTTCTTGCCGCTGGTGCGCGCGATCGAGTCGACGGCCCACAGCACCCACGGATCCTCGGGATCGATGCGCGTCGCGTGGAACATTTCCTCGCGCGTCGCGGCGATCTTCACCATCGGGAAGCCCTGGCGGTCGAGGTGGCGCCGCAGCGCCGGCAGGATCTGCGAGTCGTCGATGCCGACGACG
>Ga0209253_10006040_pt1 | contig 10488 bp, 7 predicted proteins | sample FrelakmetBRP12BR_FD_187145 | JGI IMG/M metagenome (GOLD analysis project Ga0209253, IMG submission 187145) | Freshwater lake sediment microbial communities from the University of Notre Dame, USA, for methane emissions studies - BRP12 BR (SPAdes)... | ecosystem: Environmental > Aquatic >... | reverse complement strand
TTTGAGAAACGATGCCCTTCTTTATAAGACACCGGTCATTGTCAATCATCCGGCAACCTTTGAGGGGATTTGGTTTTACCAGGCACACTACGGGAGAGCGCCTTCCGGCGAAGCGGTTATCATGCTCCGTAAAGGGCGCGAAAAGGCACAGGTGATGAACGTTAGCGTGGGCAAAGAGTTTGATCTTCCCGGGAAAGAAGGAAAAGCAACGGTTATTCGCGTGGAGGCAAATCTCATGCGGATGGGACCGGCAGTCAAAATCAATATTGCGGCAGCGAGAGGCAATATACAATTCTGGGTTTTTCAGAATATCGAACAGATTGAAGAGGAGAATCCAGGACTGATGGATCATGTGCCCATGTTTAATCCAGGCTTGTTTTCCCCTTATGTCTTTTCTCTTGCGATGGTACACACAAAATATTTCACCGGTTTGCAAGTGGCAAGGGACCCGGGTGTTCCTGTCGTCGTAGCAGGTTCGCTCCTCCTCGTAGTAGGTTTTATGACGGTCTTTTTTTACGCACACCGGCGGATATGGATCAGGATCGACAGAGAGGGGACACACACGCGCATCAGTATCACGGGAAAAACCAATAAGGATCCCGTTGGTTTCCATCGGGAGTTCTCTCGCCTGATTCAAGAAATACAGGAGGCTGAGGAGAAGCGCTCATGATAAATACGGTCATACTGAGTTGGGTCACCTTCATCTACTTAGCCGCTTTCGTCCTTTACTTCATCAGAATCATCAGAAATGAAGCGCTTTGGGGACGCCTCGCGACGATAACGGTGTCTCTTGGTTTTGCGGCACAAACTGTCGCCTTAATCCTGCGGTGGGTAGAGTCGTATCACATGGGCATCGGTCACGTGCCCCTTTCGAACTTCTATGAGTCCCTGATCTTTTTTTCCTGGACCATTGTCCTGCTCTACCTCGTCTTCGAATGGCGGATAAAAAATAAAAGTCTGGGGACATTTGTTGTTCCCGTGGCGTTCATTGCCATGGCGTTTGCGTCCCTGTCTCCTAATATCAATAATCGGATCCAGCCGCTCATCCCGGCACTGCAAAGCAATTGGCTGACAAGCCATGTAATGACCTGTTTTATGGGATATGCCGCCTTTGCCATGGCCTTCGGGTTAGGGTGTATGTACATTATAAAGAGTCTTGATCGAAAGAGTTCATCACGTTCCGGTTCATTTCTGGGATTATTGCCGGACTTGGACACTATTGATGAACTCATCTACCAGAGCATTGCCCTGGGTTTCATCTTTCTCTCCCTCGGGATCATCACAGGGTCGGTGTGGGCCCACTACGCGTGGGGGTCTTACTGGAGCTGGGACCCAAAGGAAACATGGTCATTAATCACGTGGCTGGTCTATGCCGCCCTGCTCCATGCGCGGTTAGTAAGGGGGTGGAGAGGAAAACGCATAGCCCTCATGTCCCTGGCAGGGTTTGCCTGCGTACTATTCACATATCTGGGCGTGAATTATCTTCCCGGTCTTCATACGTACCTGAAAACTTGAAAAGCAGATTGATTGTGTGTTGAGCTCATCGCTTTTTTTGTCACATCATGTGTGATGAAATCTCCTTGACAAGCAAAGTCGTGTTTTATATTATCACCCTACACAAAATTAAGTTCTTATCATTAACCCATACCGTTCTCCGATTGAAGATCGGGGAGGGATATGCCACCCTTTGTAAGACTTACGCTTGGGAGGTGTCATCATGTGGCGCAAAAAGGGAGTGTTTACGAAATATCTGCTGCTCTCTACCGTAATCGCTGCGGCGGTGTTCCTGATCTCCGGATACTTACTGGCCGGGATGGACCACTCGGCCTTAATCACGGGACCGTTCAAGAATGGGCCGGAAGTAACCAAGGCGTGCCTGCAGTGCCACCAGCAGCATGCGCAGGACTTCATGAAAACCGTGCACTGGACATGGAGCGCGCGCCAGAAAGTGGAGGGCAAGGGTGAGGTTGATCTTGGAAAGAAAAACGCTATCAATAACTTTTGCATCTCCCTTCCGGCAAACGAGCCGCGCTGCACCAGTTGCCACGCCGGCTACGGCTGGAAGGATTCGAAATTCGACTTCAGCAAGGCTGAAAACATCGACTGCCTGGTGTGCCACGAAACCACCGGCACCTACAAGAAACTGCCTACAGGTGCCGGACATCCAGCCTACCAGGACATGGAATTCCCCCCCAAGTCCGGCAAGATTGTGAAGGCAACTGACCTCACACGAGTTGCAAAGAGCGTCGGCAAGACCAGTCGCAGAACCTGCGGTACCTGCCACTTCTTTGGCGGCGGCGGTGATCACATCAAGCACGGCGATCTCGACAGTTCCCTTACTTCCCCCAATAAGGATATGGATGTGCATATGGCTGTAGAAGGCCGCAATATGACGTGCACCGCGTGCCATAAAACGGAAAAACACGTGATTGCCGGCAAGGCCCTTTCGGTCTCACCGTCCGCGGGGAGACAAACGCTTAACTGCGAAAACTGCCATACGGTAACGCCTCACAAGGGCAATACTCTCCTTGACCGGCACTATCAGAAGGTTGCATGTCAGACCTGCCATATTCCAACATTTGCACGGACGCTGCCGACGAAGGTGTGGTGGGACTGGTCAACAGCCGGCCAAAACAAACCTGTCCCGAAAGACCAGTACGGGCTACCTATGTATGAAAAGATAAAGGGCGACTGGCGCTGGGAAAAGGACGTTGTGCCCACTTACATGTGGTTCAACGGCACGGTTGACCGCGTCCTCCTCGGTGAGAAGATTGACCCGGGCAAAATAGTACACCTTAATTATCCAAAGGGCTCACGTGACGGCGCGAGTGCCAAGATCACTCCTTTTAAAGTAATAAAAGGCAAGCAACCCTATGACTCCGTCAATAACATATTAGCTACGCCGCATCTCTTCGGCAAGGGGGGTTATTGGGATACGTTCGATTGGGGAAGTGCGATCGCGAGCGGAATGAAAGCGGCAAACCTGCCTTACAGCGGCAAGTTTGGCTGGGTTGAGACCGACATGTATTGGAATGTCAACCACATGGTTGTACCCAAAAACAAGGCACTGACATGCACCAACTGCCACAGTGAGAAAGGCCGCCTCGACTGGAAAGCTCTCGGGTACTCCGGAGACCCACAGCAGGGCAAGAAATAAGTCCACACCAGCCCACTGAAATAAAAAAGCGGATACGATAAGTCCCTACGTATCCGCTTTTTTTGTGCCTGAATAAACAAAAACTGCCAGAATGCCACGCCTTACTTCTTATAGTGGAGCTCTGGATAGAAGCCGGAAGGAATGGTGTTGCCGGACGGCCTGCTTTGGTTTTTCAGGAAAGTATGGGTCCTCACATAGAGGTTATCAGCCGTCCTGCCGGTGCCGGGCATGATTTTGTCGATCGTATACAGAGTTCCGTGACACCTGACGCAGGTATTTCTCGCGATGACGGCGTCTTTCCCTTTTACCGCGTGGGACGTATGACAGTCGTTGCAGCTCAGGATATTTTTCTGATAATGCTTGGACTGTATAAACCCTTGATATTGTTGATGGTGCTTGCCCTCTTCATAGACACCTTGTGCCTTTGAAATTGCGTCCACGAGAAACATCCCTTTGAAGTCTGCCTGTGTGTAAGCTTCCGTAAAGGGATGATTGGGCTGTACGCCGGGAATCACCACGCCCTCGGGATACCAGCTTCTCCAGTCATCACCGGGTTTGAAGGAATCCCCTATAGCGGGCGCCGGAAATTGCTCAGAGTTATTTCCCTGAAGGGTTTTATATTTCTCATTTTCAAGCCGGATATGGCAGTACCCGCAGGCTTGGGATTGAACATCCTTGGGTTGTTTGGCGGGATTCCAGATATCTTTTGCCTGTCGGGAGGCGATATGCTTTGATCCGGGTCCATGGCAGGCTTCACACCCAATGCCAAGTTCGGTATAGGAAACCTTGGTTGCTTTGGGATTGGCGGGATCATAGCTTACAATTTTATATCCTGTTGTATGGCATGTTGCGCAGGTGGTTGCCCAGTCATTCTTATTGCCGTAGTTTTCCCACTTGCCACTCGCGGTATTGAATTGCTTGTTCAGAAATTCATATCCTCCGTCAACCTTATTCGTGACCATATACCGCTGCTTCCAGCGTGTGCCGATTACATATTCAACATTGTCCAGTGTCACCGCCCTGCCCGTGATGTTTCCCTTGGTTGGGCCGGGATTTGTCCCGTCTGACGCCCATTTCTCGAAAGCCCCCTTGAGAAGGCCATCCTCTTTTTTCAGTACCATCTTAGAGGCTAAAAGTTTCGCTCTACTTTCGAATTCCAGGGGATGACACATTTGACAGGACGCCGATCCGACGAAATCGGCAGCTTTCTCCCCAGGCTGCGTGGGCATATTTTTTTGAGCCTTTACCGTGTAGCTGTTGGCCACAATGAAAGCGAGCATGAAAGAGATCAAAAGAACCAATTTCTTTGATTTCATCTTACCACCTCCCGGTTAGACAACAAACGAATTCAATCACACTTGGTGAGGGAACATCTTCCAGAACCCCCAGTCCTCGTGAAGAGAAATGGGGGTTCTGGTGTGCGACAACAAAAGTTTCAATATCTGCGGTCAGTCTTTGAAGACCGCCCCGGTGCTGGCGGAGGTGACGAGTTTCGCGTATCGGGCCAGGTAGCCGCTCTTGATCGCAGGCGGCTTGGGCGTAAAGGTCTTCTGCCGTTTCTTCAATTCCTCCGGGCTGACTTTGAGATTTATGGTTTTTTTCGGTATGTCTATGGCAATGATGTCCCCTTCTTTGATCAGCCCTATGGGGCCTCCCTCAGCAGCCTCCGGGGAAATGTGCCCGATCGCCGCGCCGCGGGTGCCGCCGCTGAACCTTCCATCGGTGAGAAGCGCCACCGTAGTATCAAGCCCCATACCGGCAATTGCCGATGTCGGTCCCAGCATTTCCCGCATGCCGGGGCCGCCTTTTGGCCCTTCGTAACGGATCACGACGATATCACCCGGTTTGATCTTTCCACCGAGGATGGCGGTGATGGCGTCATCTTCGGCATCAAAGACGCGGGCCTTTCCTTCATTCACAAGCATTTTTTCCGCCACGGCGGACTGCTTCACGACGGCTCCCTCGGGGGCTAAATTGCCCCTGAGGATGGCGATACCCCCTTCCTTCGTATAGGGTTTGTCCAGGGGCCTGATGACCTCGCGGTTCAACACCCTGGCGCTCTTAATATTATCCCCCACAGTTTTCCCCGTCACCGTCATTGTTTTCAGGTCGATGACGCCAAGCTGGCTGATATCTTTCATCACCGCTTGTATGCCGCCTGCCGCATCGAGATCTTCCAGGTGGTGCTGTCCGGCGGGGCTGAGTTTGCAGAGATTCGGCGTTTTTCTGCTGATTTCATTGAACAGGTCCAAATCCAGCGTGATACCCGCTTCATGGGCGATGGCGGGGATATGAAGGACCGTGTTGGTCGAACATCCCAGGGCCATATCCACGGCGATGGCATTTTTGAAGGCCGCGAGGGTGGCGATCTTTCGCGGAAGAATGCTTTTTTTGAAAAGATCCATGATTTTTATACCCGCCTGTTTTGCCAGGCGCCGCCGGGCGGCATGAACGGCGGGAACCGTGCCGTTACCCGGAAGGCCGAGACCAAGAGCCTCGGTGACGCAGTTCATGGAGTTCGCCGTGTACATGCCGGCGCAGGAACCACACCCCGGGCAGGCGCAATCTTCCAGCGCCTTCAATTCCTTTTCCTTCATACGGCCTGATTTCACTTTTCCCACGCCCTCAAAGACGCTGATGAGATCCACCGTTTTCCCTTCCAGGGTACCTGCGAGCATGGGACCGCCGCTGATAACTATAGTGGGGATATTCAGGCGAAGGGCCGCCATCAGCATTCCGGGGATGATCTTATCGCAGTTGGGAACCATGACCAGCGCGTCGAAGGGATGGGCGACCGCCATAATCTCTATGGAATCGGCGATCAGCTCTCGGCTTGCCAAGGAGTATTTCATACCTGTGTGTCCCATGGCGATGCCGTCGCACACGCCGATAACGGGAAATTCGACGGGTGTTCCTCCTGCCATGCGGATGCCTGCTTTTACATCTTCGGTGATCAGATCTAAATGAATGTGGCCGGGGACGATTTCATTGGCGGAGTTCACCACACCGATCAAAGGCCTGGCAATTTCTTCATCGGTGTATCCCATGGCTTTAAATAAGGATCGGTGGGGGGCCCGTTCCAGCCCCTTCTTCATCAGGTCGCTTCGCATGTTGCCCTCCTTTTCTTAAACAGGGTTCAAGGAGTCAAGGAGTCGAGGGATAAAAAAGATTTCATAATAATGATTTTTGCTCGAACCCTGGAATCCTCGAATCCTTGGCCCCTAAAGCTATCGGCTTCAGCCGATAGTAGTTTATTTCTTTCTCCGTTCCGGTCTCAGAGAGCGTACCACTGCCCCTGCAAGCCACATCTCGCTGTTTTTCATGGTGTCAAGTTCCTTCTGTAGCTTCTCCCGATAATCGGGGGCGGAGTTGACTTCTAAAACAATAGCCGTTTCTTTGCCGGAGGCTACCCGTTCGTATAATTCATCGAAAACAGGCGCTACGGCGTCACGGAAACGACCTTTCCAGTCAAGGGCGCCACGCTGGGCGGTGGTACTGCAATTGGCATACATCCAGTCCATACCGTTTTGCGCGACAAGGGGCATGAGGCTCTGGGTCAGCTCTTCTACGGTTTCATTGAAAGCCTCGCTCGGGCTGTGGCCATGTTTGCGAAGGACATTGTATTGGGCTTCCAGGATACCGGCCAGGCATCCCATGAGGACGCCACGCTCACCCGTGAGGTCGCTGTAGACCTCCTGTTCGAACGTGGTGGGAAACAGGTATCCCGAACCGATGACAATCCCTGTCGCGAGGGTCCTCTCCAGGGCTTTCCCTGTGTAATCCTGAAAGACTGCGTAACTGGAGTTGATCCCGCTCCCGGCAAGAAAATTGTCACGAACGGTGCGTCCTGAACCTTTTGGCGCGACGAGAATCACATCGATGTCGGCGGGAGGGATTACACCGGTCTGGTCTTTGTATACGATGGAGAATCCGTGGGAAAAATAGATAGCCTTGCCTTTTGTCAGGTGGGGCTTCAGTTCGGGCCACATGGCCTTCTGGCCTGCATCAGACAGCAGGTACTGGACAATGGTACCACGTTTAGCTGCTTCCAGGGGGGAAAACAGGGTCTCCCCGGGGATAAACCCTTCATCGACGGCTTTCTGCCAGTTGTACTCGCCTTCGCCGACGATGCAGCGGATCCCGTTATCTTTCATGTTCAGGGCCTGTCCACGCCCCTGTACGCCGTAACCGACGACGGCAACTACTTCATTCTTGAGCACTTCCCGTGCCTTTGCCAGGGTAAATTCCTCTGATGTGACAACTTCTTCCATGACTCCGCCAATGTTGAGTTTCGGCATTTCCAGCACCTCCTCGTTGTGATGATGTGTAGTATTAAAGCCCGGTGTTGCGTCGCGGGCACAGCAACGCTCTTGTTCCTCGGTTATGGATAACGCTCTAAGGCAATGACGCCCGTTCTTGTAAAGTCATCCACACCCAGTTTATCCAGGATAGCCAGGGCGTTATCCATTTCTTCTTTATCGCCCGTGATTTCCAGAATGCAGATATCGGCGTCTATACTTACAATTTTCCACCTGAGTGTGTCAATAGTCTGCATTATTTTTCCGTGATTCGCTTCAGTAAATTTCAACCTCGCAAGAATCATTTCCCGACAGGCGGAGTCAACGCGAGTCAAATCCTTTACCTCCAGGACATCGATGAGCTTACTCAGCTGCTTGTCCAGCTTAATGACCGTGTCCCGTGTACCGAGGGTGGTAATAATGATTCTGGTAATTTGCGGATTCCTGGTGATGTTGGCCGAGACGCTCTCGATATTGAATCCCCGGCCGCTGAAAGTGCCGGCAATCCTGGCCAGAACGTCGGGTCTGTTGTTTACAAGGATGGAAATGGTGTTTTCTTTTACTTCCATAAGTTGTGTCCCCTCTCAATATTAGTATTATTTTGATATTGTTTTGTCAAATGACAATAGTTGCAGTTTTCAATATGTTCGAGATGCTCTCCCCCTATTATGCACTACTTCCTCAGGACCATATCCGTCAGGGCTGCGCCCGGTGAAACCATGGGGTACACGCCCTCCTCGGGTTCAACATGGAAATCCATAACTACGGTCCTGTTCGTATCAAGGCCCTTCCTTAACGTAGCTTCTACTTCTTCAGGACGGGTCGCCCGGAGGCCGACCGCGTCATACGCTTCCGCCAGTTTCACAAAATCGGGAACATTGCGGATATTGCTGTGGGAATACCGTTTTTCATAGAAGAATTCCTGCCACTGGCGCACCATGCCCAGGAAACCGTTATTGAGAATAACGATTTTTACCGGGAGGTTATAATTCACCGCTGTTGCCAGTTCCTGAATATTCATCTGGATGCTTCCATCGCCGGCAATGTCCACAACGACCTTGTCCGGACAGGCAACCTGTGCGCCAATTGCCGCGGGAAATCCATACCCCATCGTTCCCAGACCGCCTGAGGAAATAAATGTATTGGGAAAATCGAAACGGTAAAATTGTGCCGCCCACATCTGGTTCTGTCCCACCTCGGTCGTGATGATCGCCTTGCCGTCCGTAAGACGGTACAATGTTTCGACGACGTACTGGGGCTTGATTTTGTCGGATTGGCAGTATGATAAGGGCGCGTGCTTTTTCCACGCGTCTATCCGGTCGTGCCAGGCCTTCGTCTGCGCTACGGGTATTGCGACCTTGTTATCGACAATCAATTGATTGAGAAGCCGCAATACCGGCTTGCAGTCGCTCGTAATCGAGAGATGTGTCTTGACAAATTTGTCAATAGATGCCGGGTCAATGTCGATATGGATAACCTTGGCATGAGGTGCAAAGGCATCTATCTTTGAGGTAACTCGATCGTCAAACCGCATACCGATGGCGATCAAAAGGTCGCAGTGACTGATCGCCATATTGGCATAATAGGTGCCGTGCATACCCGGCATGCCGAGCCATTGAGGGTCTGAGGCAGGGAATCCTCCGAGCCCCATTAACGTTGTAGTGATGGGGATGTTAAGAGTTTTTACGAATGTCCTCAATTCATCCCAGGCCCTTCCTAACATGACGCCGCCACCTGTAATCACAAGAGGTTTTTCTGCCTTTCTGATCATGTCCAGGGCTTTTGCACACCCCTCTTTGATATCGCTCTTTTTCCCGTTATCGGGCAGGTTTATGGACCAGGATATGGAACTGTCCTCTATCTGAGAGCGCGTAATATCTTTGGGAATATCGACCAGGACCGGTCCTGGTCGTCCTGAGCGGGCAATGTGAAAGGCTTCTCTTATGGTCCTTCCCAGGTCTTCGATGCGCCTTACCAGAAAATTGTGTTTCGTGCACGGTCTCGTGATACCGGTAATATCCACCTCCTGAAAGGCATCGCCTCCGATCAGCGATGTTGCAACCTGGCCGGTAAGTACGACAACCGGAATGGAATCCATGAACGCATTCGCGATACCGGTGACCGTGTTGGTTGCTCCGGGACCAGACGTTACAAGGCATACTCCGACCTTGCCGGAAGCCCTCGCATACCCGTCTGCCGCGTGTATGGCGCCCTGTTCATGCCGCACCAGAATATTATTGATTTTGCGCCGGTAGAGTTCATCAAAAATGTCCAGCACGGCACCACCCGGAAAACCGAAGATGGTATCGACATTCTCCTGATGCAAGGCATTAAATAGCACTTGCGCTCCTGTTAATTTCACTTTTCCCCCCTTACTTTTTTAATTCTCTTCCCTGGCTCATTTCCCCTTATGCGGTATGAAAGGCGGGTGTGATCCCTGCGTGTACGGGGACACGTTTTTGGCCAAAAAAAAACCGTTACCTTTTGCTGGTAACGGTTGCTTGATGCATGGTATATGTTACACGCAAACCATCAGCCAGCCCCTCTCATGAAGGGAATAATTATCCCGATAATTATGGCGATGGTGACACTGCGTAACGTCTGCATGCGATGATTCCTCATTCCTTACTGCGTTTCCTAACAGGCTCTTGTTATATTGTCAAGTATATTTTGAAATTTTCAGGATTTTTCTTTTGGCCTGTTTCTCTGTAAGGCGATGGAGCCCGTTCTGTTTATTTCTTCCACACCGAAGGATTGAAAATATTTCAGGACCGATGCCGTTTCGTCCTGATGACCCGTTATTTCCAGGATAAAATAATCAGGGGACATCGTTACGATTCTGCACCCTAACATTTCAATTGCCCGCAGTATTTCAGAATGCGACCCCTCTTTTATGGTAACCCCGAACAGCATCAGTTCCCGCTGAATAAAGGTCTGTCCCGAGAGATCGGAGACAGCGATCACATCTACCAGTTTGTCCAGTTGTTTTTTTATCTTTTCCGTAAAATCCGGGTCCGATTCACTGGTCAGGGT
>Ga0209253_10006039_pt1 | contig 10488 bp, 10 predicted proteins | sample FrelakmetBRP12BR_FD_187145 | JGI IMG/M metagenome (GOLD analysis project Ga0209253, IMG submission 187145) | Freshwater lake sediment microbial communities from the University of Notre Dame, USA, for methane emissions studies - BRP12 BR (SPAdes)... | ecosystem: Environmental > Aquatic >... | reverse complement strand
ATAGGATTCTCAAATTACCTTCCAAACTATGAAGGTTGCTATTGTCCACGATTGGCTTACCGGGATGAGGGGAGGGGAGCGATGCCTTGAGGTATTCTGTGAACTCTTTCCTGAGGCGGATCTTTTCGCCCTCTTACATGTCCCGGGTTCTGTATCTCCCATCATTGAACGGATGAATATTAAAACTTCCTTCATTCAGGGCCTTCCCCTTTCGAGGAAGTGGTACAGGAAGTATCTTCCCCTCTTCCCAATCGCCATTGAGCGTTTTAATCTGAAGGGATATGATCTCATCCTTAGTTGTAGTCACTGCGTTGCCAAAGGGATCGTCCCCCCGCCGGATGCTCTCCATATCTCTTATCTTTTAACGCCCATGCGATATGCATGGGATATGTATGGGGAATATTTTGAACAAAAGAGCAGCAAAATGATTCCCTTTTTCATTCATTATTTAAGGATGTGGGATGTGACGTCGAGCCAGCGGGTTGACCATTTTCTCTGTATCTCAAGCCATGTGAAGAATCGTGTTAAAAAATATTATCGCATGGAAGCAGAGATCGTCCATCCTCCAGTGGAGATCAATCGGTTTCGTATCCGAGAAGAGCAAGAGGATTTTTTTCTTATTGTTTCTTCCTTTACCCCTTATAAAGGGATCGATCTGGCCATAGGCGCCTTTAACCACCTGGGATATCCTTTGAAGATCATCGGTTCAGGGCCTGAAGGGAAAAAACTCAGGTCACTGGCCAGGTCGAACATTGAATTTTTAGGATGGCAGCCGGACGAAGTGGTTTCGGATCATTATTCAAGATGCCGGGCGCTCATTTTTCCTGGGGAGGAGGATTTTGGGATTGTCCCTTTGGAGGCAATGGCCTCTGGAAGGCCTGTAATTGCTTACGGAAGAGGGGGTGCATTGGAAACAATCGTTCCCTATGGTCAAAAAGACAAAGCTGGTGGGAATGCTCCTACGGGTCTATTCTTCCATGAGCAGAATGTCGATTCTTTAATCGAGGCCATAAAACAATTCGAAAAAATAGAGATGGATTTCGACCCGGTGGCGATCAGGAATCATACCCTCCAGTGGGATCGGGAGGTCTTCAAGGGAAAGATCAAAGATAATATCTTTAAAAAGATGGAATCCAGATGCTAAAAAAGCATGCCCAGTTTTTCAAGTCACTGTTCTTTATTTCGGATCTGCTCATCCTCTCCCTTGCCTGGATCTTTTCTTATGTGGTAAGGTATTATACAGACCTCATTAGACCTCCAATATTGGGAACCCCTCCTTTTATAATTTACATTCAATTCATGTTTCCTCTTTTAGTAATATGGAGTCTCTTTTCAAAAAAGATCCAATTATATCGACCCCGGAGGATTGACCATTTCTTAAAAGAACTTTTTGATGTTGCGAAGTGCATGACTTTAACACTGATTATCTTGATTGCGGTGATCTACCTTTTAAGGAGATTCGAGTTTTCCCGATTGGCCTTCTTCTACTTCTGGATCCTGGGCATCGGGGGCCTCCTTTCGATCCGTTATTTTGCCCGTAAGACCCTGAAGATGCTTCGTCGGAAAGGATATAATAATCGATATGCCCTCATTGCAGGGACAGGCCCGCTCGGCCTGAAAGTGTTAGAGAAACTCAGGCTCTATCCAGCATTAGGAATTCAGGTTTTAGGGTTCTTAACCCGCAACGAGGAAGAGGTTGGCCAGAAGATTCAAAATATTCCTATCCTGGGCGTGTACGAAGACCTTACTGAAATCCTGAACGAACAAAAGGTGGACATCTTTTTTGTTGCCATTTCAATCAATGATTATGATTGTTTTGAGAGCCTGATTGAAAAAGTCAATGGCCATTTGTCAGAGATTAAGGTGGTTCCAGCATCCTATGAATTTTTACGCCTCAGAGCCGGCATGGACGAATTGGATGATCTTCCGATTGTGAGTCTTCAAGGCTCCCCTCTGTATGGTTGGGATAGTGTCTTTAAAAAGATATTCGATCTCATATTGGGAACCTTGATACTCGTGATTGTATCACCCGTGATGGTGATTATCAGCCTTTTAATCAAATTGACCTCTGAGGGGCCGATTCTATACAGGCAGGAGCGGATCGGTATGGATGGCCGAACTTTCCAAATGTTCAAATTCAGGACGATGAAAGTGGACGCAGAAAAGGAGACCGGTCCTGTCTGGGCGAAAGAAAACGATCCGAGAAGAACCGGGATCGGGGCTTTTTTACGAAAAACCAGCCTGGATGAACTTCCTCAAATGTTCAATGTGCTCAAGGGAGAGATGAGCCTTGTGGGTCCAAGACCGGAAAGACCAAATTTTGTGGAAGAATTCAGAAATAGAATTCCTTCTTACATGCTTCGGCACAAGATCAAGGCTGGAATGACTGGATGGGCTCAAGTCAATGGCTTGAGAGGGAATACCTCTCTTGAGAAGAGGATCGAACATGACCTCTATTATTTTCAGAACTGGTCAATCGGTTTCGATCTAAGAATCCTGTTTATGACTTTTTGGAAAGGATTCTTCAGCAAATCAGCCCATTAATCAGAACCTAAAAGGTCTGACTTAATTTTTCAGTCAATCCTCGGAATGAGCCTATTGCCTTCATCGAGTAATTCTGTCACTTTATTTATGCATCAATCGTCCGGTGGTAAAGTATCAGGGATATTGTATCTGGGAAATGATTTCCTTTAGGACCTGCTCAAGAGAAGGTTTTTCCGCCTCGAGAATTCTTTCAGATGCATGTTTATGACATGGAAAAGTGGAAAGTCCCTTCGCTGCCGGATCATTCGCATTGTCATACCGGAAGATTAGGCGGTCCGCTTTTCGGTAATGATAGGCATACTTAAGGGTTTGTACCGCCGGTTCCAGCATAAGAAACTCCCTGATATCGAGTTGTGATCCATCAGAAAAAGTGATGGCGGCCTTGATCAATCCAGCAGTAGGTGGCCTCTCTTCGTAAGAGAGAGAAGTTCCCATAACGAATGGGGTAGAAGATAAAAGCCTTTCCAGCGAAGCCACATAATCTTTTAGGAGCATATGGTTATGTGTTCAAGGCTTTCCAATTGTTCCCGCAGATGATGGAGGATTTCGAGTTCTCCTTCCAATTCAAGAAGGTCCATGTCCTTCTCCTCTGGATGGAGAATCTGGCTGGAAAGAAGAAGGTTGGGGTCTATATTGAGGTGTGTCGCCAGTTCATTGATCCTTGCTTCCGTTCGAGCAAGGCTTTGGGTGAGAATACGTTTTTGTCTTTCGATGGCATCCTTTAAGACTGGAAGTACTCTCTCTGGGTCTTGTGTCGTGATTTCAATCTTTTGCATAATTTTATTATACATTTTTTTCTTTTGAAGTCAAGGCAAGATTTTCCTTTACCCACACTGAGAAAGTGAGGTTAAGAAAAACCGAAGTCAAGGAGATTGAAGAAGCTATGTTGGGAGGTTCAATCATAGAGCGCTATCCAGATGATCCGAGGGGGCCGAGCTGTTTAATATTAGATTCTTACACACTAAATTCTGAGAATTTATCTCTAACATCTTGAAACCCATTGTTGTCATGCTGGTGAACCTTGCCCTGTCGAAGGACAGGGTTGGTTCAGCATCTTGATTTACCCTGCGGGTGAGATCCTGGCACGAAGTGACGAACGAATGTGAATCAACAAGTTCAGGATGACAGGTCTGGGAAATTTCAAATATTTTTGTTTAGGTTTCACAAAACAAAGTAGACCATTACACATACTTTGTGGTAAATTAGAGGAAGATGAGGTTCTTATCATAACTGCTTATGAACCCGATCTCAAAGAATGGGAGATGGATTGGAAAACGAGGAGAAGTGGAGGTTAGAATGCTTGAGAAATGTTACTTTTGCAAGGCTAAGGTTGTCGAACAACAAATTACAATCGACTATCGTTGGGGGGATATTCCGGTAGTTATTAAAGATGTTCCGGCGGGGGTTTGCGAACAGTGCGGAGAGAAATACCTATCAAGCGACGTTTACAAAGAGTTGGAAAGGCTTGCAAAAAATAAAAGTCATTTCATAGGAAAGATGGCTGTAGACGTTTTGAATTTTGAGGGAAGTCATGCTGCGTAGCCTCTCAAAGAAAATAGTTATTTAACTTCTCTGTAAACATTTTCAAAAAGCATTAGTTTAAAACCTCAGATTTGGGATATCCTAATGCCGCTGATCGAATTTTTCAGTCGATTTTTAATTAGGTGTAGATTCCAACAATGAATATCTGGGAATTTTCTTCTAACATTTTTGAATGTCCCCAACATTTCCCCTCCCCTGGCGGGAGGGTCGCAAGTCCGTTCATGGTTCGATCCCGCGCCTCGCGGGACTCACCACAACCGGATTGTAAAGTGATTACTGAGACACTACACCAGGTATTTGGCTAAGGGAAATCATGATAAAGGACGAGAAATTTAATCTTATCCTGCTCCTTCTTGTATCCATTCTTTTAAGCACATACCTTTTCTTCTATACCTACATCATCTCCATGGATGGGGCATTTCAATACATCCCTATCGCCAAGGATTTTGTGTCAGGCCTTTACGGAAAAGCGTTCGGTCATAACCAGCAACCACTTTACTCCATCTTTGTTGCCTTGCTTTCGCAGGGGGTAGCCGATTATGAACAGGCAGGGAGGTTGGTCTCTACCGTTTTCGGGATCCTCCTGGTCCTTCCGGTCTATTTTCTGGGCAGGAGGGTGGCTGATGATAGGGTTGCCTTCATTTCAACTTTGTTACTGGCCATTCACCCCTATGTGAGGAGATTTTCGGCAGACGTCCTCAAGGAGTCTACCTATCTCTTCTTTCTCTCTTTGGCCATGTGGTTTTCCTGGAGGACCATCCAGGGCGAAAAGAGATCTCCCTACCTCCTGATCCCCCTGCTTTCCACTTTTGCCTATCTTGTGAGACCGGATGGGGTAGAAATCCTTATTGCCGTTTTCTTCTACATACTATTTCTTAAAACATTCAATTCACCAGGAGATAGATGGAAGGTCATTTTTCTTCTGGTCTTATCCTCGTTCATCCTTTTCCTCCCCTATCTCATCTACTTACGGGAGACGATGGGCGTTTGGACGCTGAGCAGAGCGAAGACCATTACCTGGTTCCTGGGTTTGTCAGGGTCGGCAGGTGGAATTCCACTGATCGAAAGAGTCCTCTTCACCCTTAAGAAATTAAACTGTGAGATTTTCTCCATATATCACCCGCTATACATCTTCTTATTGGTTATTGGTTTATGGAAAAGGAGAGCTTCTCTATTCAGGGAAGGAGAGGGGTTTCTTCTCTTGTTTTGTGTACTCCATTATGTGGCTCTATTCCTGCTCGTTCTCAATATCACGGAATGGAGTGGGGATGGAACCGTTAAGGCAGTTAACTTTAGCGGGAGGCATGTGTTGCCTTTATTGCTATTTTCGATTCATTGGGTGGGTGAGGGGTTAGTCGTGATCTATGGTTGGATTTGTAAAAAGATGGCCTCCTCTCGTGTATTTTTAAAGTTATCCTTAGAGAAAAAACCGATGGTGGTCTGGGCCATGCTCTTTCTCCTGATAGTGGTCGTCGTTCTCCCTAAAACCCTTAAACCCCAACGATATGAACGTCTGCCGGAAAAGTGGGCTGGAATATGGATTAAAAATCAATCTGGAAAAGGGGTGACCATTTTTACAACCCTGCCCCGCGTTGCTTTCTATGCGGAGGGCGTTTGTGAATATATCGACTTCAATAAGGATAAAATAGATAAGGTAAAATCCTTAATGACAGAAAAAGGAGTTCTCTATTTAACCATTCGGGAGAGAGAACACTACAGTTTTCCAGAAGTAAGGGAGAGCCTTAAAAAGGATTTTACCGAACTCAGTCGATTTGAAGGAAAAGGGATGGAAAGGGTCATTGTTTACAGGAGGGGTTCGGAAATCCCGTAGTCGGAAGTGATCTGATCAGGCGATTTGCCTTGCCGGAATGACATTATGCCGGATTAAGCCTTCACCCATTTTCAGAAGCCAGGATATGTAGCAACATTCTACACATGCTCTGCAACCCCGCATGCAAGGTGGGGGTTACGAAGTCCATTGCCGGTCAATAAAAGCATCCCTCATGAGTTTGCTCTGCCTTAAAAAGGCCTGGCGGGGATTCTTCGTAATCTTCATCAATGAGATCTCCTGCGTGATGAGTCTGGTCACATTGAGGAGGTAGGTCTCCGGTTTTTTCGCCTCCCGCTGGTAGAGGGGATGTTGTCGATTGATATAGATCACCGTTCCCTCTGTGAAGCATTCCGGGCCCTCTTCTCCGAAATCGTCGAGGCAGACAGAGACTCCTGTTTCTCCAAACTTCGTTCTCTGGATGACGGCATTGGGAGTTAGCCGCTTCACCTTGGGCGATTTCTTCCTTGGCTTCTTCTGCTGAATGGGTGATCCTCCCTCTTCAACCTCCTTGTCTTCTTCCGAAGCCTGAGCCTCCTCTCTCTCCTTTCGGTCTGACTTCTTTGATACAACCCCAGCTCCCCCCATACCTTCACCTTCCCCTGCGAGAGGAATGGCGCCAAAAGGAGAGAGGTCCGGATTTAGGGCAAGCGCCCGATGGATTCTCTGTAATGCCTCTTTCAGTGCCTTGCCGGCCTTCTGCTTCTCTTTCCGGCCTGCCAATCTTTTTAGGATACCATCCACCTCCCGGATGACCTTCTCCATCACTCTCTGAAAAGCCTGGTACTGGGGGGTGTCAAGGATGAACCCCGAACGGTCTGTGGTGACCTGAAGAAAATCGGCGTATACTTCCCCCCGAATCCTTGAGACGATCTTTCCCCAGTGCTCCAGGCCGAACAGTTCCCTTTTGATCGTGACCTGCTTCACCTTAACTTCTATTCCCAATTCCGAGGGAGAAGCTATGGAAGAAGGCAGGATAATAATCTCTCCGTGGACAGGGCCAAATTCGGTGCCTTCAAGAAAAGGGATCCGGTGTCCGCTCAGACTCCGCGGGGTAATCCTCATTCCATTCAGTCTGACAACAAAATTGGCCACCTTTAAAGGAGTCCCCTCCACGATCCTCCGGATGACCTCTTCGGGATCAAACTCCCTGGTTAGCCTGAGAAGGGTGACTGTGGTTCCATCTCCCCTCTCCCGGTCAGGAGAAAAAACCTGAAGAGGTAAGTTCCATTGGCCTCCCTCCTTTTCCCATTCCTTCTTGTCAAAGGTCACCTTAGCAGCGAAATCTCCCTTCTGGGTATAGACCTCAAAACATTCACAGGCGGAGAGAGAAGCAAACTTCCCGATGCCGAACTGCCCGATCAGGTCCCGATGAAAAAGAGGCGATCTTGCTTTGTTCACCTTTTCCGTAGAACCGATATTGAAATATTGCTTCAAACCTCCCCGGTCCATTCCTGTGCCATTGTCTTTCACCTCAATCATCTGATCGGTCATCTTAATATCGACGTCTGTGGCATCGGCATCATAGGCATTGTTGACCAGCTCCCGGATGAGCTCAATGCTCTCCGAATAGAGCCTCTCCCCGATGGTGATCAGATGGCTTTTATCGACAGTAACAGGAAGGTATTCCATGCCCATCGCCCTCCGGCAATTCTTATCTACTTTAACCACTATCGTATTTTTGTCAATAGTAATCCTCACACCTTAAAATAACTTTCTTTAATCGTTGATCTTCATTAAATGACAAATGGGAAAATATTTGGAAGGAACAAGAGGGATGTGTTTTGATAATCGTCATAGGTGGGTTAAGAGACTCTCTACTTTTAGCTCGGAGTGTTTTGCAACCACATCAAAATGAGCATCGGCATGCACAAGAATGGCTTTTTCCTGCATGGCTGAAGCCGCGATAAGAATATCGGCGTATGGGATATGTACACCCTTTCTTTTTAGCCGGAATGCAAGTTGAGATGCGTCATTCCACAAGGAACGATCGGTTTCGATGTAATAAAGAGCATCGAGCCTGTTTTTAAGCCTCTCAAATTCTTTCTCTGTTTTGACACCACCCAAAAGCTCAAGCTCTATCATTCCGTTGATGGCGACATCGCTTTCCATGAGGATCTTCTCAATCCTCTCCTTCACAAAGGGGTGAAAGCTCTTTTTTAGGGCAAAGATCCATGCGGAGGTGTCGATCAGCACCATGCCTATTTCTCGGCTCTCTTTCTGCTTAATTCTTCCAGGGAGAGATCGATGTCGAACGTCCCGAGTTCACGTCTCAGAAGTTCCCGGTTTTTTATTCTGAGAAGCTCTTTGAGTCCCATCTCGATAACACTCTTCTTTGTCTTAAGGTTTGTCGCGCGGAGGGCTTCTTTTATGAGTACCTCATCGATCAAAACGGTTGTCTTGCCCATAATATACATCTCCCCAATATGTCTTTGTTAGACATATTACAATACATAATTTACCCTGTCAATACCTAAAGAAAAGACTCTCTGTGCATGGGGTAGATTTTGAGAGATTTTAAAACTGAGATGGACACTCTGTGGGCACTGGACAAAAAAAGGGGTAGGCCAATCACCTAACCCCTTGAAATTCTTTGGTGGTCCCAAGGGGATTCGAACCCCTGTTACCGACGTGAGAGGCCAGTGTCCTAGGCCACTAGACGATGGGACCCTCTGAAAAGAATCAATTCAAAATTTTCAATGATCAATATTCAATGCAAATTTCTTAATGTCCCGTTCAAATTAACCTACAACCCATCAAAAATCAAGCACAAAATACCGATGCGCCAAATTGAAAAAGGTATGTTTTTTTCTTATAATTGAAACGGAGAAAACCTTTATGATTCCACTCCGAGATGCGATTCGCTCAAAAACTTTTCCAATCGTCAATCTTCTCATCATTGTCCTCAATGCCCTCGCCTTCCTCTGGCAATTTTCCCTGGGTCTCCAGCTGAAAGAGGCCTTCCTTCTCTATGGAATTGTCCCCATCCGTTACTCCGATCCTGGCCTCTCCGCCCAATTTACAATCTTCGAACAGGTTCTCCCCTTTATCACTTCGATGTTTCTGCATGGTGGCTTCCTGCACATCCTCGGCAATATGTGGTTCCTCTACATCTTCGGAGATAATATTGAGGACAGGCTCGGTCATATTCGTTACTTCATCTTCTATCTCCTCTGCGGAATTGCAGCGGGGGTTATCCATCTTTACACTAACTGGGACTCCAAAATCCCAACCATAGGAGCGAGCGGAGCCATCTCAGGAATCATGGGAGCCTATCTCCTCCTCTATCCCCGTTCCAAGATATTAACGCTCATACCGATCTTCTTCTTTTTCCAATTCGTTGAAATCCCCGCCTTCATCTTTCTTGGCTACTGGCTTCTTGTCCAATTATTCTCTGCAAGCCTCACACCTAAAAATGTCGGGGGAATTGCCTTCTGGGCCCATATCGGTGGTTTTATCGCCGGCCTCATCTTCGTTAAAATATTCGATGTGATTCCCAGGATAGGGATTTGGAAGAACCTTCGACACTCTACCAAACGGAAAACAACGCCCCGCTTCCAGACCATCTCGTCTCAATATCTTCCGGAAGAATTGGATCTTTACGGACAGATCAGGATTACGCCAAAGGAAGCCCTTCAGGGAGCCCGGAAGCTGATTGCCATCCCCCAGGGATTGAAAAAGAGGAATATATGGGTAACGATTCCGCCGGACGTTCGGGAAGGAACACGATTGCGTCTGAAGGGCCTGGGCCGTGTGGACAGGGATGGTCATCGAGGAGATCTCTTCCTCGAAGTCCGGGTTTTGGATTAGGTGATTTTCCTCTTCCCCTCAATCATTTTATGTTCCCTACAAAACATATTGAAATCGCTTGCTGAAATGGTTAATGTGAAAGGGTTCTTTCGCCAATGCTGGAAGTCCTTTTAAGGAGAATTTGAATGGCACATAGAAACCCGGAGCAAAGCGATCTCACCCCATTTTTCGATCCTCAGAGTATTGCTGTGATCGGATCGTTGAGAGAAGGTTATTTTGGCGGTTATGTGGTAGTTAAAACTTTATTGAATGGCGGTTTTGCAGGAAAAATCTATCCTGTTAACCCTTCTTATCCAGAAGTCCTCGGCTTAAAAGCTTATTCTTCCATCAAAGAAATACCGGAGAAAATAGGTTTAGCCATCATTATGATCAATCGCCGATCCGTTCCCAATGTGATGAGAGAATGTGCTGGAAAAGGAATCAAGGCGGTGATTGTGGTAGCAGATGGTTTTGCAGAAAGAGATGAGGAGGGAGCCAAACTTCAAAATGAAATCGTAGAGATAGCCAGAGAGGCAGGAATCCGCATTATCGGGCCCAATACAGCGGGCATTGTGAATTCTGCCAATAGTCTGATTTTAGGCCCCTATGAACCAGGATATAAAAAAGTAAAGTCAGGGGCCGTCGCGATCTGTGCTCAAACCGGGATGATCAATCCCCAGGCATTTCCTTATGCTGATCTTCACTATGGAGTGAGCAAAATATGCGATTACGGCAATAAATGCGATGTGGATGAATGTGATCTGCTTGAATACCTTGAAAGCGAT